>Ga0169931_10008200_pt1 | contig 15294 bp, 8 predicted proteins | sample Kivu_15m_20L_FD_129675 | JGI IMG/M metagenome (GOLD analysis project Ga0169931, IMG submission 129675) | Freshwater microbial communities from Lake Kivu, Western Province, Rwanda to study Microbial Dark Matter (Phase II) - Kivu_15m_20L... | ecosystem: Environmental > Aquatic > Freshwater > Lake ... | reverse complement strand
GTATATAACGATAATATATAATTTTACTACTAAATGCCTTCACGTCCTCATCCGATAATAGACGCACTAACAGCTCAATAACTTCTCAACGCTCTTGGTACCCTTCAAACCATGACCAGAATTCAATAGCTGCCTTAATAGTAGTCTCCTACTCACAGCGTCACATTACCAAAAGATACTTTCTCACAACCTAAAAATGTAGTCAATTTTGACAAATATATGCAACAAAAAGCATGCTCGAGAACTAAGGTAGACCCTCCTCTTACGAATAGAACAAACAAGACTCCACTCAAGGATAACAGAAACACATCAAATCAAAGCAGAACAGTATCTAATCAAAAATATCAATAAAATATAAGAAAAAGTGTATCTCCTGCGCCCAAGAAAATACAAAGACCTTAGATGTTGCTTCGTTAGGCCAAGAAAAAAGCATTAAAACTGAAAGATAAATAAAACTCAAAAGAAGTCAGTGATAAGGCAGAAACGTTATACAAAGCTTCAATGCAATCCCAAAAAATTTTGAATCAAAAGTACCAAAAATATGTGCCTATACACTAACGAAGTCGTGAAATAGTTCAGCAGAAACAAAACAAAATAAGTAGATTACAATAGTAGCAATAAACTAAAGAATTGTTAAAGGACAAGGAATGCACTTTTAGACCAGTTATCAACAAAAACAATTACAAAAGTATATATCAAAAATATTATTAAAATAAAGACACTACTCAAGTGAAACCTGAAAAAAGGATGCAGACTTAGCCGTCTATTGGATTTTCGCAGTGCTAGTTTTAAAATTAATTTATAGTGAGTCATGCGACCAAAAATAATTACAAGTAAGAAGAAGAAATTGCTGAATAAGGGTCGGGAGTGAGTAAATAGCTAGATATGACTGAAACAAAGGGAGGTTTCAAAAAATATAAAAACGATAAGTTCAACCATCTGCTCGATCTCATTCACTGATATTCTTATGTTATATATTCAAAATGAATCTTTCATATTAAAAGACTCTACGATCATCTGGCACTTCTCAGCATGCCCAACCACACCATCAATCTTCCGTCTTTTTGCCCATCCAAAGTCCTCTCAACTTTATTTTAAGGAATTCTAGCCTTGGTCAGCCGTATTAGACTTATCTTAGGCAGAGTACTTTCGATCATTTCTTTACTCATTTTGGGAGAGCTGAAAGCTTTTGTTTTCTTTCTTTATGGAATCTAATGGCTGAAAGGAGACTTAGATGCCGATTGCTAGGGTTGCTAGTTAGTAGTATCTGCCCATTTATTTTTCGTTTTGTTTTTCTTCTAGGATGTCATCTTGGTGGGCGTTCTTGACTTAGATCTGCGTTCTTGATATATATTTTAAACTTATTTTAGCTTAGAACTCATATATTTATTGAATCTTTCAGAACTATCCTCGGTTTGCTTAGCTGAACTATCTAAAGATGTTTTATTGGGTGTTTCTTCTAGCTGTTTATCTGTGATCTAAGCTAGACCGGGTCGAATTTTTTCTATTGATTTTTATGGAGAAGTTAGCACAATAGTGTCATTAGAAGTTGTTTATTATAAAGAAATATTAGTGTCTTTTAAGTTAATTTATGTATTTGGACTAACTTTAAAATTTTCATTTAAAGTGTTAGTAGTCTACAGCTGTATAGGCGGTCCAACGCTAATCGCAAAAGAATCAGTCATTTTTTTCTCTTCCTGTATTTTTTTATTGTTTTTCCCCATATTTACAACATTATACTGCACATCCTTTATCTCTGCTTCGATCTTAAACCCTCCAAGATCGACATTCAGAACGTTTTGTTCGAACCATCTGAAACATTGCACTCTTCCATAGAATTCCATAAACTAAATCACTGCAACTTTGTGTATTTTGCATACCTAAATAGATTAGTAATGAGAAAGCACGTCGAGGATGTTTCTGAAGTAATTGTATACTATTTTGTAAAATTTATATAACGAAAAAAATAGAGGTTAGTTCGGGCTCTTGTAGCTCGCTATCAGGACGTTTAGAGGATGTAGGTTGACTAACATTAGGTTCATGAGAACAAATTTTATATTTTAAGGACTTGTTTTGTTTTTCTATATTGCAAGAACGACCTCTTTTTAAGCGTTTCCCATGACTAACTTTAAAAACTATACCAATCTGAATCCCATTATGTTATTTACTTTATTTTCGACCAACATTTTGACTGTTTTGCTCACTGCGTCGACCCTTACCAGCATAGCACCCAGCTCAGCTTTTTCTCCTAGTTAGGAACATACTATAATCATCCATTATATCACATATGGGCTCAGTAAAGTAACCTTTTGAGTTAGCATATGTGCTAGAACTCCTTAGATAAATGATGTAGCAGATGTATGGTCAATTTCGTTTCTTTTTGATTTCATTAAAAAAATGTGATTTAGCTGCAAAATTTACATTATTATTGTTTTCAGACAAAAAACAGTATTTTTCTTTAATAGAGAAACCATCAGACCAATATTTTTGATGAAAAAATTGTTGTAAATATACAAAAAATCTTGAATTTTCTTATCGATAATCGGAGACATACTTGCCGTAAGCTGATCAGTTCTGCCATTATCTATCGTATACTTGATTCCTTTCTCCAAATAATTTTTTATCAACAAAAAACAATTTTAAGTCAGTTCCTACATCTACCCTTCACTTTGCCGATCCAAAGCTGTACTATACTTGTTGATATTTGCATATATTTTTTCGAAAATACAATTTTTAAGTGCAGATGAAGTCGACGCAGGATGCTATACAAAATCGACCGAAAGAATCATTTCTAAGCAAAGAATAACTGACAACTTATGTCCGTGCCCGAACATCATTCCTACAAAATCATTAATATTTTGCTGTTACTATATAGCTCCAACTATATCCAACTTGCATGTTCTCTGACATTGAAGCAACATCTTGAAAAGTCGTTCCAAGTATGCATGGTATATATTGATATCAGGGTCCTTCGGGTCGACTGACTTAAAATTGAGAAAAAGCAAGTTGACGAACAAATATATAGATTCTTTATCCCATCCTAGACATGCAAAAAATAATTAGTTTGTCATCATCTCTATAGTCTTGGCAGGTATCACAATTTTTCTTTAATGACTATCATCAGGTAAGGGATAGCGTAGACAGTAGAATAAAGATTTTTATATGATTGCTTTTTTGTTACGGATCAGGTAGTTTTGAATTTAGGATTAGACGATTACTTACTTCATGAGGGAGTCTTTTGAGTTTAGTAGTTATTAGAATGAAAATGGTTTGGATATGAGGACGCGCCACTAGGGGATGGCTTTGGGGTCGTACCAGGCCATTTGAATATTATACTATATTCAAATTTATTAACTGTTATACAACAATAACATATCTATTACATTTTTTATACGCTTTTTACATCAATTTATCTCATGCAATCATGCTACGAAATCAGGTTGATTTTTGGGTTAGGCCAATCTAAACTCATCAATCTCAGCCAAATTCTTTAAAACTTCTTGACAATTTGGATATTCAGTTATTTATACGCCGAATCTAGCGATTCCTCCTTGGACCTGAGGATAAAAAAATGTATCGGCCAGTGTAATTTAATCTCCAAAACAATATTTCCCTCTTGTTTTTGGCAACATTTTCTAAAGAGTGGCCATTCCTCGGAGCACCCAGCTTTTAGCGAATGCCATTTTGTCGCCGCCGTACTACTCACTTACTTTGTTTAAGAGTCTTAAGTTCTGATAAGGGTGCATGCCTGAGTTTATCACCTCACAGAAGGCACGCACTTGACCACGTCGGATAGGGTCCTTAGGTAACAAAGCAAAATCAGGGTAAACCTACTATAAATACTCACATATTGCCATAGATTCGACGATGATTTCTCCAGTGGGTAGCTGAAGAGCAGGCACACCCTAAATCAACACAAAATTACGACATTCGGATTGACTTTCTGATACTACTAACTTGTTTGCTATCCCTTCAAAAGATTGACAAACTTAAACTCATGAGGAATTTTCTTGAGATTGAGCGTAATGCGCACTCTCCATGAGGTCGAACTTCTGAAGTACGTGTACAGCACAAGCTTGTTATTTTCACTCATAGATATATCTTTTTACTTATAAAAACTTAGCTTAATTAATTGTATCTATCAGTGAATGATCGAATTCGGATCCCAACAGGTATGCACATTGGCCGATCGGAGCTTGTCAATCTCCCCCATGTCTTCAGCTGAAAGAGTGAAATCAAATATAAAAATATTCTACTAAACTCTACTCTAAGTTTTTGTTTTCGGAAGTATCACAAAACCATGCTGTAGACCCCATCTCAGACATATCTGACCGGCACTCTTGTTGTACTTTTACGCCAATCCAGTAATCGTTTTGTTTTTTAGCAATCTTTAGTCGGCTCTAGCCAAAGGACTATAAGCTTAAATAACTATATTATGTTTTCTACAGTATTAGATCGTTTAAGTTTACCACAAAAGAGGATGAACTTCGAACTGATTTACTGCGGGTTTGACTTTAGAATGCTAAATCAAGTCTTTGAGATGATGTACCAAGAAGTTGCTTACTCCGATGTCTCTTAGTTTTCCTTATTTTTTTAGCTATATCATAGCTTTCCAGGTCTACCTTCTGACTCGCTGGTTATCCATACTATCCGAAGGAAAGCGACTTACACCAGGCCAGTGGATCAACAATAAATCAAGGTAGTCACATTGGAGTCTCTCCAATATCTAATTACAAGCTTTTTTAGCCTATTTGTATCCCTGTTCATTGGGAGCGATCTTGCTAGTTATAAATAGTTTTTCTCTGGGTATCTTAGCCTCCTTGAGCAACTGACCTATCTGCTCTTAATTCTTGTATATTGAAGCCGTATCAATATGCGTGTATCCTACCTGAAGAGCCTTCTTGACTGCATTCCAGCAAGTCTATCCTCTCATCTGGTACGTCCCGAAACCCAGAACTGGGATCGACCACCCCGATTACATCTTTATCGATTGCTATGAAGATTGCTTTTACATATTTTTGTATCACAATTTAAAGATATGCCAGTAATCAGATTGTATCAAATGTAATAAGTAATATATACAAAATATGGAGATTCTAGCGAGCGCATTAGGAAGAAACAGACTAAACGTGCCCTAAAATCAACAAAACTAACAAAATCAATAGAATCAGGAGGTTCAACAGAACTACGGCGGGTAGACGTTAAATGATGCCCTCAGATATGTCAGTCATATATTTGACGACAACTAATCCAAAGACTAACACTTTCTCAGAGCTAAAAGCACCATTCTGATCATACTTCTCTGCCTCACAGCATACGCCCTCTTCAATCTTTTTCACGAATTCATCGACACCATAGTGATTGCTTTTCTATCAGGTAAATCTCAATACATTCAGGGGTTTCTTATGCGCACTTCAAAGACAGATTTGTCGATTTCTGGAGGATTGAAAAGAAACCTAAAAGATAGCGAACTGGGCAAACTCTTTTGTTAACAGTTTTTTACATATTACTATTTTTCTTGCTTCCGTGGATTCGCCATCAGAGCAAAAATAATCTAAAAAATGTCGATTATTCAGTAAGTGAGATCGTTGACTGCTTTACATAATCGACAAACATCGTTATCAGAATCTCTCAGGTTTATCTTTTAATGTATTTTTTCTTTAATTTAGACAAATCATTTATAACTTGTTTGGAAGTCAGCTAGATCGTCTTTTTTCTTTTTAGATAACTCTGCAAAGATAAAGAATTCTTAAATTAATCTTAGGTGTGGCTACTGTCATTATTTTGATCGTAGCTGTGATCGGAGTCGTCGTTGTTCTGGCAAATTAGACCAATAAAGTTATCAACTACGGGGCAAGAATGGTCGAAAAATATGCTGAATGCGATTTTGATGCAGATCCTAACTGGAATTCAACAAATACTAAATCTAATAGTAAATCGAATAAAACTCAAAAGGTAAGTAAACCGCCTTGTAGTACTAAAATTTCTTTTGATCTTCAAAAATACATGTAATTTTGTATAAAATTAGACCCAAAAATGCAAACAAAACTAAAATAAATGACTGCGTACGCTATCTTTAAAATCTCTAGACAAAATACCTCGGCATGAGCCTTATAAAATTATAAGAAGATCTCTGCGAATTCAAATAATACGCTTAGCAAATATACCCAAACATCCTAGAAAGCATAAGCTTCCAAGAAACTGGAAAAGTTATCTTGAGTCTTTTCGGAACTGTTGCCAATCTACTTCTTTTTGTTTCCAATTCGATTTTCTCGTTTTCGACTTTTATCGCTATTTTTGTTATCACTGTCAATAGTTATGGAGACATGTCGTCATCTTTTGCCATTTTTGGAGAAAAAAGAAAAGTGATGGTTGAACAAATATCTTCGCTAGTCGAAGCTACGGTGGTCATAACAATCAAGCATCTCTTTTTGGGAATATTTGTTTTCGAAGTTTTCAGGTTTACATAATTTAATAATCTTCTTTCACTTGTTCTGAGTCTTTTTGCTTTGATTCCTGTCGTACAACCCTCGGCTTTCGTTATACTTATAGGCACCATATCATTTCTCACGCACTAATACTGCTTCACGACACCTGCTTGCGTCATTCTGTACTATCTTTTCAGTCAAAGCATATACAGCCAGTCGCATAAAAATATAGATTTACATCAAGTTCTGATCAATCTCAGCGTAGTATTCGCCATCTATCAGTTCGGAGTCTCAGGCATCTTCTACGGACCTCTACTTATTTTGCTGTTTCAGTGCGTATACGAGGAGCTATTCGTACCCAAAAAAGAATGATATGTTGATTATAGATGCTATTATATGTCAACAATGATCAAGATAAGAGTTGTACCATTCTGTTGTTCTGCCAAAGACCATGCACTCTGCGTCCTTCCATCGTCTGGAATCTTCCCTAGCCTTAGAAACTGTCAGCCAAAAACGTGCCCTAGAAAACTTAGCCATTTGAGAGGATCAGTCTGCCCCTTCCTTCCTTCATGTCATTCATAAATTGACCTAAATAGTTGATAAATTACCCTGATAGACTGTCCAGTACTACTCAATATCATCAAAATTTTGATAAATGAAAGGAGTTTTCAAGGTCTCAGGTTTTTCGTTGTACAACTTTCCTTCGCCATGGAACTTATTTTCGTAAAAAAAGCCTTAGTATGCCAGCTTTCCCGACTAGTAGTAGAGTTTCCCTCGACCTTACATTAGATCGTTATGCCAGAACCCTTCAAAACAAAGTTTATTGTTCAAGAAAAATCTTCCTTAGCCTTCTTTTTTTCCATTGAGTTTAAAACCCTCGTACCTACGACCCTAAGGGTATTACTCGACGCAATATCCTCCCTAGTTTGTAGTTTACTTATTCGGCTTAGAATTTGATTGAACCAACTAACTTTTAATCCTTTGTCCCCTTGACAGCTAAGATAGCTCTGATACTGGTCTATTGCCTTACTGAACTACTACAGGTCTGAGCATGAAATTGATTTTCGGCGGAGTGCTCTCGATCCGATCATGGAATCGCTGATTTATAGGACTTTTTTGATCAACATTAGCAACAAAAGATCTGTCGATGAATGGACGAGCTTTGAATCCTTAGGTAGAAATCTATTTTTATTTGGAAGCACTGTTAATTTGCTTGACTTGATCTTTTTATGGACTCGTGCCTTCATTTTAAGGAAAAATCAGGTTTTTGATAGCAGTAACCTATGGTTTACCTGATGTCTGAGGAGTTACGATAGAACTTCTGAATACTTGTGTTCCAGCAACTCCTACAGGTCGGTTGATGGTCTGATTAGTGACATAAGTTGATCGATACAGGTTCGAACCTGTAGGTTGAACAAACTGACTTTGAAAGAAAGGTTGGTTTCTGTATTGAGGAGTATGCGGTCCAAAGGAAATTCTTAAAGGCTGTCCAGTATTGCTTACAACTTGTCTGTAAGGAGGTTGTTGATTGACTTTTATGCTGTGTCTAAGTCTTCCTGGGGATATATTGTGTATCTAGCCTCCTTGTTTGTTTCTAGCAGGCGAGTTCGACTATCTTCTTGGACCGTTATTGAGATGTTTATGGTTAGGATTCAAGCTATTTCTATTTAAATTTTATGGCACAACAGACCCTACTCTTGTATTTTGCTGATATTGGTTCAACTGTCCTGCAAGTTCGAACCAATCTGGTCTTTGAGATGTATCTTTTCTGAGCATCCAAGCTAAAGTATTCCTCACAACGACTCCATATTGCTCGCCTATTTCTGCTAATCTTTGCTAGATTCTATTCCAGTTGATTCTCGAACAATCATCCAGGTAACAATCATCCTGACGTTACAAGCTAGTGCATTACACCATGATCATGCCAAGCACAAAAACATCTTATCTGTACGCTTGGAACTTTCTTTCGTGAATATTTTGTCTTTCGATCATCTCGCACTGAGAAGGAGAGAGATAAATGTTTTTAAGGTTTCTCTTATGATAGATCAATTCAATGTTCGGCTGCAAGGGATATGCCAAAGGATCCAATACCTTGGCAGCTATAGGTTGCTACAAAGGCAGACTCAAAGGATTGTCAAGAAGAATCGAACGAGTTGTAAGGCATTAATGACCTATCGAGTTTTATTGCAGGGCACAAAGACCTTATGATACTTGTCTGAGTAGTACTAATAACTCAGATGCGGTGAATGGTTGTCGAGTAAGTGCTCTATGATTGATCTAATCGGCCAGAGTGAGCCTCGGATACTGCCAAAGCGAGTATGTCTTGTAATACGTAGTACACAAATCATCATCTTTCTTCGTCTACATTTCTGATCATAATATATGTACTTGCAAGGTTAGTGAGAGCTGCATTGCTGATATTTTATCGTTGTTTAATTCTGTATATCACTTCACTATGCTCGAAAGGCATGTTGGTGATGTGCTCGCGAAGGATGTACTACTTGTTGGTTTGTCTATGATTGAGAAAGGTAAGTTTATTGAAATCATCTTTTTCGTGGATGGTAAAGATTTTCAACAACTAGTCTTGGTTGCTCAAACTGCCCTATTGATTGTTACCCATATCTTAATATATACAACTATATAATAAATCCTAAAAAATTGCGTTTTAAACATCAAAAATGATAATCTTTCTTGTCCAAGATATGTGCCTTTAAAATTTTATTTGTATGTTATAATAAAATGTAAGCAGGCTCGCCTTAATAAAGAAAATAGATCGCTAAAAAACTTGTATAAACGTTTCAACATAAACAAATCGATAAGTTTCTTGCATTGTGTTAGCAAGCGATGAGTCAAGGTATAGATTTGCAAATTCTTTCGCAACAATAAGGGCTTTCTTTTGATCTTTTAAGAAATTATCATGATATGAAGAGAGTGCACTAGTGGATGGAAGCCAGTCTTGCACTGGCACGGTCTTCTCACTAAGGATGGAAAGAAGTTTCTCTTGATAAATCGTGTAATTTATGGGTCAAATTTGATGGCACTATAGTTCATGCCAAAGTCAAAGGTCGTCTCGATGCAGACATCCGAAATTTCTTAACCATGGCATACCTCATAAAACTCTACAAATAATGCGTCCCTTTCTGCAAGTAGGCATAATAATTAATGAAGCCTTCAGACCTCTAAAAAATAGCTTTTTTAAGATTCACCATCCCAATTCCTTTTATAAAAGATAGAAGCACTTTTCTTAGAGGTATAGGCATAGACCGCATCTAGCACAACGGTAGCGTATGCATCTACGCTTAAGGCATTAACAATATGCCAAACAAATTATAGTAATTGGGTATATAACTGATGCCAAAAATGCACAAAAAATAGATTTTTGATATAAAATATTGTGCCATATAACTTCGCAGTCAAGGAATCGATGCTACTTAATTCATAGCTCACTGTATGGTCGATCATCATCTCATGTTCGTGCCTGAAGTACTTCTCATGGTGGTGGGAAAATAATTAGCTAAATATTTGTTCAATCATTTGCTCAAGCTTATTTTCAATTTCAAGGGTTCAACTTGGGATAATTAAAGAAATTAAAATTATGAAGAGAATGCTTAGTTTTATAAATGGATTAATAAGAGAGTCGAAGAGTGGTGTGTGCTTCAAAATCAGCTAAAAGAGTAGAAAAAATAGTAGAAAAAATGATATAAATTATATTAAAAGAATTACCATTTTTCATTTTCTATGGTATTTTATTACATTTTCAATAATTTTTATTTATAATATGATTAACGGTCTACCCATTATCAGACACAGCCCTCCCCTGTACCCACCTCCCTCTCAACCAAACACCCCTAATTTTTACGAATAAAAGTACAAAAAGGCTTTAAAATCCATCTAAGGGATCGTAATTGCCAACAAACAAATCAAATAGTAACTCGATCATCAACGGACACTCAGAACGCAATAATTGTAATCTTTTTCAACTCAACAGAAAGAGTAGTTTCAAAAATTGTATCAGACTCTTTTGAAATAAAAAAATTAGGTTGTGATTACTCTTCAAAACACTAGTTTTTAAAATTAAAAATTGAGGTTATAGGTCAATCAACTATAGGCCAGATTGTAAATATAAATCCAAGCAAATGCTCAAAGGAAAAATAATCAGGTCATTTAGCTAAAAGAACAAAACTAGAATAGACTTTATGTTGGATTCAAGAAGGAAAGAGAAACTGAGGAAAGTGTTCAACATTACTAAGAACAAAGAAGATCGCTGACCAGTGCCAACTCTAAGTTGTAAAACAAAATCAAATAGCTTTAAAAAAAGTTAGATGCTGTTACAAAATAAAACAGTAATAAACTTCAAGAGAAATAAATCGAATTATTGAGAGTTAGCAGATAAATTCGACAGGAATTCAAAGAAGAATTAGCACTCTTTAAAAAATAAAATATTCGATTGAAAGCCAGCAACAGTGAACTTACCTCTAGATTTGAAAATTTTACACATAAATCATAAAATTTATAAAAAAGTCAAAGTGATGACCTTCTAATTGAACAAATATAATCGTTAAGAATTGTATTGGAACCCCTTCAAAGGCAGATTTTAGAGATGGAGCAGACAAGTTTATTATAACGACAACAGTATATCAAATAAAACTCAAGTTTACAAGCCAGAATCATCTAACTCTAGTCCGAATGCTCGAGATAGGCAGATAGAAACAGAGAGCTCGAAACAAAATTACTATCGATTCATAAATAGACCAAAAAAGCTTAAGAGTACGAATTGAAAATAAAAAATTTAACATAATAGAATCAACTTATTAAGGGCTAAATTGTGGTTATATAATCCCGAGACGTAGCTTTGAAATTCCGTTAAGGCGATGATCTATCCTAACGAGTCACATAATTCTAAAAAAGAATATAGCTGTTGCTTCAAAACAAAGACGGAATTAGTGAATTAAGATAGGCTGGAATCCATCAATTAGTTGCCATGAAGGCATATATTATGTAACTAGATTCAAAAATAAAACAACTTATAAGTTCTAACTAATATTTGGTCAAAAAGTATAACAGTTATAAATAAAAATACCAAAAAGCAAGAGGATCCACAAAGCAATATGAGCTAACTATCAACTCACTTAAAATAAAGATTATGGGGTATTAAAAATTGATTGAAAAAATGCAGAGATAGATCACAATCGCAGTAGATGCACCACAACCTTAGCTAATACAAAACAATCAAGGACATTAGATTTATATACAAAAAATATAACTTTTAAGCGACAAACTGTAGACTCTATAAAAATACAACAGACAAGAAGTATAGACATTGAGACTAGAGTATTAAGGCAAAATTATGTAAATGACGATATAAATCGAAGAACTAAGATCTAAATCATAAAATATATAACTTTATCGAAGCAAAGTGTATTAGCTTTAAAAATAGATAGTGCAACAAAGATAGCTTTAACTGACAAAATCAAAAAGACTTTCTCTATAGCAAAATGAAAGATCATCTCATCACAATAAAAACCTATAAATAAGCACAAAGATAAACATAACTAATCAAATAACAATGACCCGACTTGAAAACTAAATAAAAATTAAAGATGATACCATATTTGATCTAAGGTAACAACTCAGACAAAGTCAAGAGAATGAAACAAGAAGAGTCAGAAATATATAAAAACAGACTGAAGAAACAGTTTCTTTTTACAAGGAACAACTCGTCAAAAAAGAAAATGATCTGAATAGAGTCTTCGAGGAGGAACGAAGCAGACATAGGATTCAAATTATGAATATTTAGCATTAAAAAAGATTGATAGAGTTTAGTCAAAACTAAAATAGTTTCAAAGACCAGCAAAATGTGAGTACTAAAATACAAATTTTGCAAAATCAGCTCGATCAAGCAAATATTTCTGTACAATAGCAGAGATAGATCAACAGAGATCTTTACATTTAGCTGCAACAAGTGCAGTATGACTGCTAACAGCTACAATCATAAAACAGGTAACTTCAGTACAAAGTGACCAAACTTCAACAGATAGAATCATAAAGAAATATCTAAAAAGATAGATACGTCCCTTCTCAGCCTGCAGTTGACTTCAAAGATGCAACTATTCGTAAACTAAACGAATAGTTATGGTAAGTCAGGGAAGAACTCAACAAAAGAGGTGAGCTTGATATCACTATTTCTTCACAAAAAAACGATATTTTTTATCTGAAAAAGTAAATAGAGGACCTAAATTTGACCAATCAAAGGTATAACTCATAAATCAACAGTCTTAGAGAAAGCTTGCGATCCAATCAGTATAACTCAAGCTCAGGTTACTAAGAAATTTTGCAACAAAAGTAAGCATCAATTCAAAGAATCAAGAAATAGCTCCTAATTTTGTAAAAAAAAGTTGAGTAAAGTGAACAATTTAGTCAAAAAATCACTAGATAAAACGAGTACCTAAAAAGGTAAATAAATTCTTTGTAAGAATCTAGTTAGCAGGCTCAACAATACAATCAAGAACTAAGAGATCGCTAATGGACTATCCAGCAACTGTAGCAATAAAAGAAACAAATTTTTGTATAATTTTAGTTCGTTAAAAGTTAAAATTCTCAGCTTAAAAACGAGCTTAGGCATGCAAGGTAAGAACTCCTTGATAAGCAAAATGTATAATCTCAGCTACAAATCGAACATCAAAGGTATATAACTCTGCTCAAAGATGATTATTAAAGCAGAATAAGACATGAAATCAATGGCAAAGATAACATATTTAACAGTTTAGTAGCTGAAAATAACACTTTAAAAAGCACCTTCGCGATCAAATAACAGCAATTAATCAGTTTAGAGCAAACAAACAGAAGATCGATTTAAGATTTAAACAATGCAAAACAGCAGATAAGTCAGCTTAAGGATACTGTATCCCAGCTCAAGAATCAAATACTTTAAAAAACAAATTAAATAAACAAATTACAAATATAGTATCGAAAATCTCAAACATAATTGTAAGATTACGTCCACAGGCATCAGGATGACCTTCACTACAAAGACTAGCTTACAAAACTAAGGACATAAAATAGTTATACAATAGAACTTTTGCAGAACTAAAAAGCCACATGTTCTCACTTGCAAACTCAACTCACACAGCTGACTCAACAGAATCAGACTATCCAGAATGATCTTTACCGAAGTTAATCGATTATTAGCAGTCTAAGGGCAGATCTAGATGCTCACAGAAATAATCAAAAAGGATTCGATGTGTTTTAGCAATAACAAAAGAATACAGTACTGCAGCTCAATGCCTAACGCAAAGATCTAAGATAAAAAATATCAATTCTTGAACAATAACTCGATAATATGAGTCATGCTTTGAATGCAGAAAGACAACATATTCTCAAAATGCAAAACTAACTTGCTTTCTGCGAACAGTAGCTCATTAGAAAAGATACGATAATCAGCAAAATGAATAACGAACATCAAAGTTTCAAAGCAGAAATATAGTTTTTGTAAAACCAGCTCAATCAAAAAGTAAATGAGGTCAGTAGTAGTAAAAAATAGATATTTGACCTACAATTCGCTTAGCTGTAAAAATAACAAAGTATTCGTCGTCAATTGTAGCAATAGATTAGTGCTTTGATGAACAAAATTGCAATAATTCAACAATAACTTGCATATAAAGATTAGTAAATCGCTTCAAGAAATCAAAAAATTGCATATAAAGATTAATAAATCGCATAAAAAAACAGAAGAATCGCAGATGAAGATAGATAAAAAAGGACATTTAATGAGCAAATTCGATAGAAAAACAAATATATTCAGTAGATTTAAAGCAGATTCTTACATTAATAATAAGTTTCAAGGGTAAAATAAGACGAAAGTCGATAAATTCAAAGATAAAGATTCCAAAGACAATAGCTTGAAAACACATTGACAAGAAAACTATAAGAAGCAGAGCAATATATTTCTGGTTTGCTTCAAAATCAAACTGCTCGATAAGAATAGTTCAAAATCATCAAACAAAAGTATGAAATCCAAATAAAACAGTTGAGTCAACAAAACACATCTAAAATACCTTAATCACCCCGCTCAAGAAGTGATAACAGCTCCAATTTGAGCAAATATCGACATCAGACTGACAAACTTGCTTAGATAATCCGTTCGCTTTAAAAATAAGTCGACGGATTTAAAAACAAAATAGCTTTGATGATGAGATAAAGAACACCGATGGACCATAACATTAATGATCTTACAAGTTTGTTCAACTAAATGAACTAACTACGTACCAGAATAAAATGTAAGTAGGAAGCAATTAGAAGTGTAAAATAGGAATTTATATCACTTTAGCAGCAATAATACCAATAAAATCAGGTCGAAAGAGTAACAGTCAGACGCTCAGATATTTATCAGCAATCACCAGCTTCACAAAACGCTCTCAAAAGAAGCCACGATCAATCAAATATCACAGATTCAGCAGCAAATACTCGAGGTTACATCACTATAAAAATACAAAATGCAGGCTAAATTTTGTCGCCTTCGCCCAGTCAATATCGAGCAAAAGTCATAGAACAGCCTTACAACCAGTATAGGACGCGACCGATATGATCATTTATCCATTTTTTAGTATATTTTTCAATAACTATAATTGAAAAAATTGATGACAGAAATAGAAAGGCTTTGAGATATAAAAAATAATAATAATTCTCAGCCATACATAAGATTAGTAATGAACGCATGATTATGATAGTTCTATACGTAGACAAGTAGCTGTTTTAATATTGATTTTTGATCAGTCCGAGAAGTAGAAGAAATCGTAGGCTGCGTTGTCGTACTGTCTCATTCCGTAGCATCCAACTGCATCAACAACCATTTACGAACGAAAAAGAT
>Ga0169931_10008199_pt1 | contig 15296 bp, 12 predicted proteins | sample Kivu_15m_20L_FD_129675 | JGI IMG/M metagenome (GOLD analysis project Ga0169931, IMG submission 129675) | Freshwater microbial communities from Lake Kivu, Western Province, Rwanda to study Microbial Dark Matter (Phase II) - Kivu_15m_20L... | ecosystem: Environmental > Aquatic > Freshwater > Lake... | reverse complement strand
TTGCCATATCAATTATAACATCTTTTGCTTGATTATTTGCCATATCAATTATAACATCTTTTGCTTGATTATTTGCCATATCAATTATAACATCTTTTGCTTGATTATTTGCCATATCAATTACAGCATTTTTTGTCTGATTATTTACTTGATCATTTGTTATTTTTTTAATATTATTTAACTTATCTGTATTATTGTCCAAATGGTATATATAATTTTTGATAGTTGCTTTTTGTTCACATTGATTATTTTCATTATAAAAAAAATATGATTTAATAAAATAGTATATGACAAATATAGTAATAATTGTTATACCTACATAAAACATTCGATTATCTTGTGTGAATATTTGCAGAAAACCAGTAAAATTGTAATCGAATTTTAAAATATCAACAACAATATTTCGTATATTATCATTCCAATCTACTAAAAAAGATGAAATTGTATTTTTTTCTTTTTCTTTTTCTTTTTCTTTTTTTCGTTCATAAATATAATAATTATTAATTTCGTTTAATTTTTGGGTTTCTAACATTTCTGCATATTTAATTTGTTCGACAATTTTGTCTTGAAAATCTTTATTAAATAAAGCTTCATTAAATTTTCCACCTTGATTATATTTATTATCTTTTGTGATTGGAACAACTGTATTTGATTGTGTTTTTTCTAAATATTTATCCATAATTTTATCTTGTGTAGTTTTAGTTTTATCTAAACTCATAATATATGTCGATATTATAAAAATATTGAAATATATTTAAAATATATACTATATATTAATATATATAGTATATATTAATATGTTACCACCAACTTGTTTTACATGTGGACGACTTTTTGCAGATATTCAAGATCTATATGAAAAAGATATTGCAGAAATTGAAAATAATGCAAAATTAACAGATGCCCAAAAAACAGAAAGCAAAGCAAAATTATTAGATAAATATCATATCCATAATTATTGTTGTCGTATGAGAGTGTTAACTTATGTTAAATTAATTGAAATTATTGTTTAATACAATTAATTCATACACAATTCTATCCATTCTTTGTATTTTTCTTTAGGATCAAATATCGGTGCAACATGAACTTTATATTTATTAACCATTTCTTGTGACCATTTATATATATCTTTGTTTGGTACATTCTGTAATTGAGGTAACCATTTTTTTATATATATACATTCCGAATCAAATTTTTTTATTTGTTCATTGTCTATTCTCATTGGACGTCCGGCAATTGGTGCATTTGATGGAGAAAACTTTTTACCCGGAAAATCAAATTCTGTAATCCATTGATGATTTAATTTATTCTGACTTGGTCCTATTGCATCTACTAAAAATCTACTATATCCTGTTTGTGATCCATATTTATCATTAAATGGATTAATTAATAGATATTTTGTCCAGAACATACCAAGTATCATTCGACACCGTCCATGTAAAAATCCAGTTTGTTTTAATTCTTGTATACTTGCATCAATTAATAAAAACCCTGTTTTCGATTCCATCATTAATTTCCATCTTTGTTCCATCAATTTATATTTATTAGATAATTCTACTAAATCTGAATGCCATTTTATTTTATTATATCTGTCATCCATATGATAATATTCATTACCATCTGGTAGATATTTAACTGCACTTAAATAAAAATCACGCCAATATAATTGTTTTATTAATTCACTATTTGGTCCAATATTATCCCTAAAAAATATATATACTTCTCTAATTGACATTGTACCAATATTTAAATATGCACTTATATTTGAAGTTGAATATGATAAAATATCTCGCATTTCATTATATTTTTTTAAATGATTTACTTTATTTTGTAATCTTTTTATACAATTACTTCTACCAGCATCCAACCATTGATCATTTTTTACTCCATTCACATTATTTTCAGTTGCTATTATTTTTAATGTTGGATCCATTAATTCATCAAATTTATTAAATTGAACTTTTTTAAATATTTGATTTAACATATCAGATTTAATAAAATATCTATATTTTGATTTATAATTTACCGGTTCAGTTACATTCGTTTTTAATGCATTTTTATAAAATGCTCCGTATTGTTTATAACCATTTTTATCTTTGGTTAACATATTTGACCAAGAAATTAAACAATAATCAGAATGTTCATTATCATCTATTATATTTATTTTGTATTTATTACAAATATTTATTAATAATTGATCACGTTCTAAACTATATTTACTAAAATCTCTATTATATGCAAAAACAATATCATCGTCATATTTTTTTTGTAAAGTTTTAATAACAAATTCTAAACATTTATGTGGTTTATGATATAATACCAATAAATCGGAACCAATGTTTTGATATTGTTGTTTTAAATCTAAAACAGAATTAATAATAAAATATGCACTTTTGGAACAAAAATAAGCCTTGTTTGAACTATTTTTGACAATTTGTTTTGGATCAAAAAAAAATACAGGTAAAACAATATTTTCATTTGATAATAACTTATATAACGTTAGATTATCAGATAATCTAAGATCTCTACGATGGTTAAATATAACTATTGGCATATAATAAATAAATAATTTAATAATCTGCTAAATCATTTATTTATCAATACAATTAACTTGATTTTTTTGCAATATTAAGTTATTTTCTAAATTATTTATTATAAATTATTTAAGATAATACTATTAATTGGATAAACGTTAGATCTTTTTTGATATTTAATTTTTTTTAAAAAATCGTTATAATTTATAAAATAAAATGAATATACTCTATTTCTACGCATTGTTAACTTATATACATATTATGATATAATAATAACTTATTTTTTTTAACTCGTCTACGTAATAAAAATAATCAAATAATATTTATGATTATCATTTGATTATTTGAGTACAATACGATTATTATTGATGTAATAATATATATTGTGTTTTTTTATTGATTTAATATATTGTTGTTTTAATTTATCATCTATATATTTTGTTTTAATAAAATTATCTAGTTGTACATTAATCGATTTTATTTTTTTATTCAATAATTCATTAAATTTTGTTTCTATCATATCTTTTCCATAATCAAAGCCATTTAATGAAATTATTTTAGTATCACAATTTTTATTTAATTCATTTTTGTATTTTATATTTTTTATTAATCCACACATTATTAAATTATTTGCATAACGTTTATTTAAAAATGTATGAACTAATACAATTTTTGTTAATATATTCCTAAATGTTGGTTCAATCATTTGCGATTGCAAATATTTATACATAATATAATATTCCGATGCAGATGAATATGATACATCAAATCCTGGTACAATTTTACATAATTTATAAATATTTTTTACATCCTCATACTCCAATTTTTTATTACGTGTTACCATATTAAAATAATTTAATAATCCTTCATATCGTATATTATCATAATATTTCATTTTATATTTTTCTTGATCTTCTGATGAATAATTTTTATTGTTTTTGTAATATTTTATTTTTTTAACAAATAATCTTGTTTCGGTACTTCTGTTTCCTGCATAGATTTGACTAAATATTGTACCATCTAAATGTAATAACCATTTGTCAATACTTTTGTGTTTTCCTAATTTATCTACAGGAAAAACCAATTTTTCACTATAATTTTCCGGTATGGTGTTATCAATAAAATTAACCTCGCGTGGATCTTTCTGATAAAAAAACATCCTAAATTTTAATAACATAAATTCAGCACCTATCATTACACCCCATCTCTGCTGTTTTTGCATATCATCGTGTATTAAATATTCACGTGTATAATTATCATCATCTGATAATCTAATGTCTGTAATATATATTATTTTTCTACCATTAGCTATCTTTAAAACTTCATCTATTGTTTCATCTGTAAACCAACCAGATGCGCTTGTTTTAATAATAATTTGTTCATCTTCTTTAATATCAAAATCGCGTGGATCATATAACAACATTTTTATATTAGGATAAAAATGTTTAATAAATAAATATTTTAATCTAAAACCTGGTTGTGCACCAATATATAATACTAGACATTCATTTACATTTATATATTTTGATACATGTACCATAAATTCCAATTCACTGTAAAATAATTTTAGAGCACCCCAGTGACAATTTGTTAAAGTTGGAATTTTAATATTATCAAAATATTTCCATTTATCCGTTGGTTTTTCCATATATGGCATAATTGGATCATTCATATGGATAATTCTTGAAAAAAAATTATTACCACCTTGCATATTATTTGTATTTACTATATATATTTTTTTGGATATATCAATTATTTCTTTTGTTATCTTTGAATTTATCTGAATTTGTGATTTACCATTTATTGTTAACACATCCGTATATAATAATAATCCATATTCTTTGTTTAACATATTAGAATCACGCGCAACATTTATTGTATCAATCGTAACAATATTATATCCATATTCTGTCATTTTCGCAATATTTGATCCAAAACCAAACATCAATGCTATTAAAATTTTCTTTTTTAATGGTAAATCTTTTAATACACTCAAATCATCATTTTTAATATCATTGTCATTAAAATATTTTTTAATTTTATAAATAATTTCCTTTTTTGTTTTTTTATATATTTTATCAGTTTTATCTAATATGTGCTTTTTTATATAATATTTTTTAATCCATTCATTTTTATTTTTTGATAATTTATATCTTGAATATATTCTAAGCAAATTAAAATGATCGCCATCATCTCTTAATAAACTTTTTTTATTTTTATTTTTATTTTTATTTTTATTTTTATTTTTATTTTTATTTTCATTTTCATTTTCATTTTCATTTTCATTTTCATTTTCATTTTTATTAAATGTAAAAAGTTCGTCCATATTAAATTTAATAAGATCAATCATTATAAATATAATAATTAATTCTTTGTGACAATTTAATAGCCAACTTGCTAATAATGTGATTGCTCTATTTGGTCTTTCATTAAATTGTGCTATAAAATTACCTAAATCTGTTATTTTTCCATTATTATCTATTAATTGTAATTGAAATAATTTTTTTCTAGCACTATCAATATATTGTTGTGTAGGTGGTTCAATAAATTGTAATAATATCTTTTCCAAATTATTAAAATTCTGAATTATATCCCATTTTAATAAACTTAAACATTCTTCATGAATATCACTTGTTTGTATAACAGGTTTAGGAAATGTATCTAATTTTTTATATTCTATTTCAGTATATAAATGATAACAAATACCATGACATGTTCTACCTGTTCGTCCACATCTTTGTTTAATTTGTGCTTGCGATGCTAATTTTTTTTCTAATATTTTGGAATTAATTGTTGGATCATAATATCCAATATTTTCATATCCTGAATCAATTACATATTTAATACCATCTATTGTTAATGATGATTCAGCCACATTTGTGGCAATTACTATTTTTCTTTTTCTTATTCCTTTTATTTTTTTATATAAATCCTTGTCAACTGCCAACATTTCATTTTCTTTTGACATGCCTGAATATACTTCTACACAATAAATTTCATCTGTTGCCAATTTTAAACATATATTAAATGTCTCATTCACATTTGGCACAAAAAATAATATATCGCCTTCTGTTGTTGTATTTAATATTTCTTTGATCCTTTGAAGTCCATATTCAATATATTTAGATTTATCTATCTTACTCTTGGAATATACATGAGTAATCGGAAAATTTGTCTTACCACTTATATTCATACTCGAATATTTAAATTCTGAAAAATAATTTGCAAATATATTTTCATCTATTGTAGCACTCATAATTATTAATTTAAATTCTGGACGTTTAATACAAGTTTGTTTTAGTAAATATAATAAAAAATCAGTTTGTGTTCTTCTTTCATGTGCTTCATCTATTATAACTGCATTAAAATTTGATAATAATGGATTTGACAAAAGCATTGATACCAACGACCCATCAGTAGTATATAATAATTTTGTTTTTTCTTTATTATACATCTTATTATCTTTGTGTTTAAAACCAACATCAACACCTAACTTAACATCTAATGTAAGTGCTGAATATTTTGCATTTGTTTCTGTTAATATACGTTTTGGTAATACAATTGCTATCTTTGCATCATAGTTAAATACATGTAACACATATTTTGGAATTAATACTGTTTTACCTGATCCAGTTCCAGATATTATAGAAATTATATTATGATCTTTGATTTGCTGTATTTTATCGGTAGCATTTATATATGCTGGTAAAATACTCCATTTTTTTGCTAACAATTTATATTCATCAGAATAACTAGTTAAAGTTAATGGATTATTATTTTTTCCATCTGGATCTAATATTCCTATTTTATTCATAGAAAATCCTAATTATAATATAGACAATTATAATTATTTTTTTATTAAAAATGATAATTTGTCTTAATTGTTCCAATAATAATCACCATAACTAATAAATAATTCATCATATGGATTAATATCAATTAGACTATATACATATACTTTGTTTGTTTCTTCATTCACTAAAAAATAACAATTATTTATATAATTATGTGGAATAAATTTTTTTAAAGATCTTTTTGTTGTTGGTTTATATGATGCATCATTTAACATTGCCATATAGCATCTTGGATAGTCTAATGCATTTATGCCTATTAAATCAGTTATACCATAATAATATTCTCCACCATATATTCCATATTTCAATTCACCATAATATTCATCAATTAAACTATTTTTTGGAATAAATGATTTAGTAAATACTCCAAGGCCACCATTATTTATCTTACTTGAATCAATATACAAATCAAAGGATGATTTATGAAAGTATTTATTTATTTTCATATAAAATATGAAAATAAATAAATACTTTCATAAATCATCCTTTGATTTATGAAAGTATTTATTTATTTTCATATTTTATATGAAAAAATTATGTTTTTATGTATTTTTATTATAAAAAAGTTGAACTATAATAATATTACTATTCAAATATTATAATATTATTAAATATTATATGTCAGATCATATTTTTAGCACTAAAAAAGCCTATGTATTAATAGGTGATACCAACAATGGTAAAACATCCACTATTAACACTATGATATCTTGTCTTACTAATCAATCCATTAATTTGTATACAAAAAATAGTATAAATGCATCAAAATGTATTACTATAATTCATTTTATCAAATCAAATTTAAAATATAAAATCAAATATAGTGATACTATAAATGAATTTACAGATTTACAATCTTTACAAACCAAATATAATAATGTTATTTGTAATTTAACAGAATATTTACACAAATATGTTCATATTTACATTCCAATTAAATATACACATTTGAGTGCATATGTTTTTATTGATATTATTGGAAAAACTTCAGATAATATTGAATTATATGACCAACAATTAGATAAAATTAATATAGATTTTCCAAATAATGTTAAAATATATATCACTAAAACTTTAAGCATCGATATATGTAGCGGAACTAAATATAATAATATCTTATTAACTCATGCTGATAAAATTAACTATGCTAATAATCAAACTGATCTAGAAATTCATCGATCTATAATCTCTATTAGTCGAAATAAAATAAATTATATCTCTAATATAGATGATAATATAAATATAATGTATGATACAAATAGTATAATCTATAATAAACATAATATTGTACATTATCTAAATAATTTAATTAGTCAATTTAAACAAGTAAATATATTATCAATAGAACAATTTTTAGATCATATGAAAAAATATAATTATACTAACAATAATGATTTTTTTCAAGAAATTCGAAAATTCAATAGTTATAAACTATTAGAAGCATCAAAAAAATTGTTCAAATCATTTATATCATTAGATGATGTTAAAAAAAAGATATATACATTTAATAGTGATATTGATTTAATGAAAAATCACTATATATGTTATAAAAAAGACGGATCTGGACAACGAGCAAACGAATATCTTCAATCAAGTAAAATTAAATTATTTGGATCAAAATATGAAAATATATCGAATAGTTCCGTTTGTAATAAATATTTTGAAGATCATAAACAAAAATATCAAAAAAATATTCAAATACTTGATAATATTATAAATGATAGAACCATTAATGATATTAATATTGAATATACAAAAAAAAGAAAAATTACAGAAGTTTAATTATGTTTAAAATTTATTATTTGTAAATATTTAAATTACTCGTTATTGATCATTTTATATCACATACTTTAATTCTTTTGGTTAATTTATTTTTCAATATCTAATTCTTGACATACATCAGAATCATCGGAATATATATCAAATACTAATTGTTTATTTGGTACTCTATTTTTTGTCTTAATTGATTCATATTCCATCATAAATTTATTCATTATTGTTTCATATTTTAAACATTTTGTACATACCATTTTTTGAGTTCCTGATGAATTTTCAGTACTAGATGGATCATCAATAAATTGATCTTCACATACGATATAAGTCAATGGTCGATTTAATCTGGCAATAGATTCATATAAATTCATATTATTAATAACTTGCTTAAATGATTCAATGTCTATTTTTAATTTTTCGCATACTTATTCCATTGTAAACTTTTTATTATTAATTATACGATACGCTATATTGTATATTCTATATATAATCGCCTTATTAGACCTATTATGATTCTTACAAATTTCTTCCATCGAATGATTACATTTAATCTCTCTTATTAATTCAAGTTCTTCATGTTTATTCCATTTTTTTATTGTTGTCATATTGTTTATAATATTGTTTTATTATGATCTATATGAATGAATAATATATTTAACTTTTTTATATATGATACATTGTTATAAAAATTGATATATTAAAAATAAATTTCAAAAAATATTATAAATGTTTAATAAACTATTTTTTAGTTCATCTATTTTAACAAATTTATTATTATATTTTATAGTACTTGCATCAAACAGATATTTTAATTTAAATTTATATATTGGTAATAATATTGCATTTAATGCATTAAGTGCAATAATAACATTTCTAATTACATATTATTATAACTATTTATTATTAAATAATATGCAAATTTAATATTTAGTAATCCATTATGTGAAAACATTAAAATATTGTATAAAGTATACATAAATTATCTTAACCAAAAGAATTAATGGTTAAACGATGTGTTTCACCTCTACTTAAATCTTTTATATTTATAAAAATGTTGAGCAATCTTATAATATATATAAAACAAAAATAGATGAATATTATATTTGTATAATTGGAACATTTAATTCAAAACAATTTAAATTAGTAGAGTTCTACTCATGCTCATGATAAACATTTAATGTTCTTGCACTTGGATCTTTGTTATTTGTCCAATTAGGTAACCAAAAATATGGTATTGTGTCACATGCTTCTTTTCCGAAATATTCACAAAATTTCTTTCTATAATATGCAGATTCATGACTTGTTGGTTGATTATGATCTGCATACGATTGTTGTAAATATTCTAATTCTAAATCAGTAATTTTAGACTTACCATATTCTTGTGTCATTACATACCATGACTTTTCTTTTTGTGAAACTCCATCCGAAAATGCTTCTTTTTTACGCCATAAAACTTCATCCGGTAAAATTGGATCTTCTGCATAAATAGTAGCAAATGCTTTTCTAATCAAATACTTTTCCATTCTACTCTTTGTTGGAATTTTTAGTTCTGGATCTATACTTAAATATAATTCAACAAACTCTTTATCCAAAAATGGAACTCTTGCTTCCAAACCATAATATGATATATTTCGATCAACACGTAAACCATCATAAAAATGAATATTTCTTACTAATTTTTCAGCTTCTTTTGATGCTTCATCAAAATTAGGTGCCAAATAAAAATAAATATATCCCATTTCAACTTCATCTGCACCATCGCCATTTAATACCACTTTAAAGTCTGTATTTTCAGAAATATATTTAGCAATTAAATTTTGTCCAACACTTGCCCGAATAGTAGTAATATCATATGTTTCGCATGTTTTAATTACATTGTCAATTGCATCAAGTCCATCTTCAGGAGTAAAATTAATTTCTTGATGAGTTGATTTAATAAATTCTGCAACTTGATTTGCATATTCTAAATCACTTCCTCCATCCATTCCAATTGTAAAAGTATGTAAATTAGTTGCTAACTTTTTCTCTTTGATTAATCTTTGTGCAACTGCAGCAACTAATGAACTATCTAATCCGCCAGATAATAAACAACAATATGGTCTATCCGACATTAATCTTCTTTCAACAGCTTTAGTAAATGCGTTAACGATCATTTGATATAATTCATAAGATTCAACTAAATGTGAATATAATGGTTTAATTTTTTCAATATATTCTGAATGATAAAAACATTTTTCTATAAACATTACTACATTTTTTTCTTGCTTATAATGAATATATTCTCCTCCAAGTAATCTTTTTCTTTTGATTCCTCTTACTAAACCTGATTGTAAACTAGAAATTAACAACCCATCTACACCTTCTAATTCTTGATAAAACATTGGTCGAACACTATAAGGATCGGTACCTAAATAAATATCAACCGTATTTGTTAATTTATTTGTCATAGAGAGTACGAGTGCAAATTCACCATTAATCATATTCAAAAATTGATTAATATTTTTATTACAATGAACAAAAAAAGGTAATAATGTTTCACAATCAGAATTAGATTTTGATTTATAATTACATAATTGTTCTAATTCAAAATGATTATAGATTTCACCATTACATATTAAAGTATATTTATAATTTTCGTCTTCATATCTAAATGGTTGCATTCCATCACTGGTTAAACCATTAATTGCTAATCTATGAAAACCAATAATAGTATTTTTTTCAACTATATAATTTGATTGATCTGGACCTCTAAATTTAACATTTTCAAATAATTTTTTAAACCATAATACATTTGATGAATCATTGCATTCACAGTCCAAAAATAATTGCCAAATTCCACACATATTTTATAATAGTAAATGTATAGTACATACTTAAATATATAATAAAAATATCAATTTTTTTTGTATTATATTGATTTAATATATATTATATTAAACTAATTTGTCACATAATACAACTCAAGATGCTTATTAGAGAAAGTTATAAATTTTTAATTGAACCTCGTAATCTACAACATGTTAAAAAATTACTAGATCACAGTTATCCATTTTTTAAGTTTAATAATGATAGTCCTAATACACAAAAAAATTTATCAACTTATTTTGATAATGACTTATATAACTCGTATAATGAACGTTATAAAAAAGAGTCAGATATTATATGTATAAGATTTCGTACATATAATGATAATTCTGAAATTTTTTATGCTGAATGTAAATCACACAAAGGTAATAGTAATCCGGTATCAATAAAAGAACGTATATATTTATCATGTCAACTATATAATAAAATAAACTATAATATAATAATCAATAAATATGAACCCAAGGTTAAAATAATTTATAGTCGTACTTCGTATTTTGACAATGATAATGATAAAATTAGAATAACACTCGATGAAAATTTATATGCATGTAAACAAGTATGTAAAAATTCAATTTTAATAGACGTAAATTAATGTGACAGAATATTTAAATATTCTGTTATCGAATTAAAAATTCCTGTAGATAGAACATATTTAGATATAGATTTATTCAAAAACATGATCAAAAATAAATTAATAATTGAAATGCCAGAATTTAGCAAATTTATGACATGTATGTATTATTTTTATTCTGATATATTAGCAATTAAACCATATTGATATGATGATTTTATTAATAAACTTGATAAATCTGAATTATTAAATGTTTTATCTAATTATATTTGTAATTGCAACGTTACCAAGCCGACTAATCGATTTACAATTATTTAAAAAATATTATTTTTATAAAAAGCATTGTAATAATATTATATCTCAATTGCTTTTTTCGATCCTTTTGATGTTTTCGCTAATTTAGTGCTTTTTTTCGATCCTTTTGATGTTTTCGCTAATTTAGTGCCTTTTTTTGATCCTTTTGATGTTTTCGTTAATTTAGTGCCTTTTTTCGATCCTTCTGATGTTTTCGCTAATTTAGTGCCTTTTTTCGATCCTTTTGATGTTTTTGATAATTTAGTACCTTTTTTGATCCTTTTGATGGCATCAATGTTTTTGGAAATTTAAAAGTTTTTTGTTTTTTTAATAATATTTGACATAAAAGATTCTGCTATTTTTTTATTGTTTTCTATTTCTTTTTCTAAGTTTTTAATTAACATATCATTATTTTCACAATAATTAATTATTTCTTTTTGTTTTTCAATTGAGGGTATTGATATTTTTAACTTTTCAAAATCAGTTGCTGACACAGCTGGATATTGTGCTCCTTTTGCTTTAGATATTAATATATTTGTAATACTTTCATCTGTTAAGGAATAATATAAATATTTTGGTAATATGCTTTTTTCTTTATTCCTAATTAATGCAAATCCAGTTGAACCAATACAATTTGGTATATTTTTTTCTATTAATGTATATCCTTTAAGGTTTGGTCTTACAGTTGAATATAATATATCATTTTGTTTTACAATCCTTTTTGCTCTTGAAGGAAAATCATCTTTAAGATTTTTGTATTCTAACAATTCTCCTTCTTTAACCGAAGAAATATCTATATAATTTATTTCTTTGAATTGTCCTGTTTTCATTCCTTCAGGGTTGAGTTCACATATTTCATCTAAATTTTTAATCTGATTTTCACCATATGATTTTTGATTATTTATACAATATTTATTAAGTTGTTTTAATTGTTCAATCTTTTCCTCACTTGTTTTTATACATTTTTCATATATAAAATCTAAATATGATACGATTTCTTTTTGTTTTTCAATTGATGGAATTAGTATCTTAATTTTACCAATATCATTAGTTGAAATATTTGGTTGTGCTGTTCCTTTTGCATTTTTTAATATTTCTTTTTCCAAGTCATTTAATATATAATAATATAGTAGATATTTTGATAATAAATTATTGTTTTTAATTTTTATTTTACATACGCGTTGATTTAAATATCCATATTCATCACTAATATATATACCAATTTTTCCAGTTGTTGCTCCACTTAAAGCAATTAATATATCATTTTTTATAACCTTGTATTTATCATATTTATTGGATTCTTCAATAAATTCAGATATTTTATTATTATTGATAATATTATTTTGAATAGTCTTTATACTAATCAAACCTATACCATTATTTATAAAATTATCTGATTTAAAGGCATATCCATTAATCAATTCACATACATCTGATAATTTTTTTAATTCAAATTCATCGTTAAATTCGTATTCATTTTCATTTTCTTCTTCTTTTAGATACTCTGCATAATTTAAAGAATAACTATTATTTGATAAATCATCAATATTAACTTCTAATAAATGATGTTTAACATTTGTTTCTGGATTAAATTCATAAAAGTTTATTTTATTTGTTTGATGTGTTTTACTAAATTTATAATCTCTTCCAGTTTCTTTTTGAGTTGTTTTAGAAATCTTAATATTTGTTTCTAAAATTTCATTTCCATTTCTCTTTTTAATGAAATAAAATACACAAGTTTTGATAGTGGTATGTGTAAAAACACCAGCGGGTAAATATATTACTTCTTTTAGATCACATGTTTTCATTAAAAATTCTCTTACTGCTACTAATTCATTGGTTTTACTAAATAATTCTTTTCCATCTGGCAATACTAAAGCACATCTGCCACCAATTTTTAGCATATAAATTATTGCTTGTAAGAAAAGAGGAACTGCACTATTTGATTTAATAGGTAGATATTCATTTCTTAACTTATTAGTAATTTCCATGTAATCTAATCCATCAATTCCAAAAGGTGGATTTGCTAATATAATATCATATTTATTAGTTATAGGATTACGAATACTATCACCTTTTTCAAGTACATCAAACATATGACCTGTTGAAATCATCATATTTGAAACTGCTAATTGATAAGTATCAGGTTCTGCTTCACGACCACCTAATCCTTCTTTACTAATAAAATCCCAATTTAGGTTAATATTTTTTGCTTTTGATTTTTGAACTAAATGTCTTATACAAGTAATTAAGAAACCACCTGTTCCCATTGCAGGGTCAAAAATCTTTTCAATCGTTCCATCGTCTTTAATTTGTGGATCAATTAATTTTACCATAATTTTCTTAATTTTTGGTGGTGTAAAAAATTGACCTAATGTTTTACCAATCATAACATCTTGAATGACTTCTTCATATGCTTCACCTAAAATATCAGCTTCAACATTTTCAAAATTAAATGTATTTAACTTGTTAATTAATTTTTTATATGTTGATTGATTAGTAATATCAAAACCTTTTCCTTTTTGGAAAATATTTTTTGTTTTTGGATGAACTGATAAAATATCATCCCATAAATATTTCATATTATTTGGGATATTATCTTCTTTTTCCTCTGCTAATTTACTGAATCTTGCGATTGTAAGTAATTTCATCTTATGATTTTCAATATATTCATCTTCGATATGGCTAAAATCATATTCATAATTATCAATATCAATTGTTTTACCAAATTGTGGTTCTAATAATCTTAAATCTAATAAATGGGCTAATGTTCTTAATGCTTTATCACCTGTTAGATGTTCATTATCTCTTAATACATCAAGGCAATATTTAAAAATAGTAGTTAAATTTGATTTATTATCACTATTCTTATCATCAGTTTTACTTATTTCCTTTAGCTTTTCTAATGAAATACATGGTTGTTTTTTATTAGAATGTTTAGTTAGATCACCTTTTTGGGTAAAGACTTTCTTGCAAAGTTCGCAAACATATTCTTTAGGCATTTTTATATATAATATATAAGATAATATTACTTTACACCCTTGAAGATTTAAAATGCCGATTTTACTCAACAAAAAAAATATTCAAAGTTTGCTCGTTGCAGAGCGTGTAAATTATGATTTTGTTAAGGCGACAACCTTAACTGATTTATTGGTTTTAACCTTCTTTTGAACGACTTTCTTAACTTTCTCTTTTTTAGTTTTTTCTACTTTCACATTTTCATCCTTCTTTTCCCTACATAAATATTTTGGTCGTTCTAATCCATTAATTGCATTTTTTGCAATTCTATATATATTTGTGGCACTATTTACATCTCGATTCCATACACCTGAACACTTTTTACAAGTTAAAAGCCCATGGACTAAGATATTACCACTTTTATATGGTTTTGGATTTTCTCTG
>Ga0169931_10008198_pt1 | contig 15298 bp, 14 predicted proteins | sample Kivu_15m_20L_FD_129675 | JGI IMG/M metagenome (GOLD analysis project Ga0169931, IMG submission 129675) | Freshwater microbial communities from Lake Kivu, Western Province, Rwanda to study Microbial Dark Matter (Phase II) - Kivu_15m_20L... | ecosystem: Environmental > Aquatic > Freshwater > Lake... | reverse complement strand
TGACGAGAGCGAGTTCTGGCCCTTCGCACCCGACGCGACCCCGCCGGTGCCGTGGGAGAGGGTGATGCCGTCGTTCGAGGCGGCGTACCCCCCGGAGCATCCCGACCACTTGCCCGGCGGCCCGGCAGAGCCGGCCCTGATCGACTCCTACCTCGTGCCCTACACCGCGGGCGCCAAGCTGGGACCGCTGATCTGCCACGCGAGTGCCCTCGCGGTGCGCGCCGGCCATGTCTACGGCGGCATCCTCGTCGTGGACAGGCTCGATGAGGGTGCGTGGGTCTGCGAGGGTGCGTGGGTCTGCGACATTTGGCGCGATCCGGGGACGGCCTACGCGGGCACCGGCTCGACGCTGCTGCGCTGGTCAGCCTCGCGCTTGGCCGGCCATGACTCGCTCGGACTCGTCGTCACCGTCGGCAACGACGCGGCCCTGCGCGCCTACGAGCGGGCAGGATTCACGATCGAGTCGACCGCCTGGACGATCCGCCTGCCCTAGTCCTTCCCATGCCGAGTGGTCAGTTGTCGGACGGTCCGCCCCCTAGGGACCATCCGACAACTGACCACTCGGCACGACACGCCTCGGTCGGCCCCCTAGGGACCGTCCGACAACTGACCACTCGGCACGACACGGGGCCGTCGTCTGGACGGGGCAGGAGTGGGTGAGGGAGCAGGTTAGGCGTCCTCATCACGCTTGCGCAGGCGCATGACCACGACGACGCCGATGGCCGCCACGGCGACGACCCCCAGCACGAGCGCGGCTCGTGGGGCCCAGCGCTTGGATGCCTCCAGGGCTTCGGCCGCGGTCTCCAGCACCTCATCGGTCTTGCCCAGCACCTCATCGGCGATGCCCAGGACGGACTCGGTCTGCTCCAGGGCACCCCGCAGTCGACCCAGGCCCTCGCGGACACCCTCGACATTGGCGGCGGTGGACTGCAACTGCTCGACGACGCTCATGGCACGACCCTACGCTCCCACGGCGGCGTAGGCGGGCTTGATGACGTCATCGATCAGCGCAAGGCGCTCGTCAAACGGGATGAAGGCGCTCTTCATGGCATTGACCGTCAGCCAGCGCATCTCCTTGGCTCCCCAGCCGAATGCCTCGCTCACGCCAAGCATCTCCTGGGTCATCGATGTGCGCGACATCAGCCGATTGTCGGTATTGATCGTGACGCGGAAGCGCAGGTCGGCCAGCATGCCGATGGGGTGCTCCGCGATGCTCGGTGCGGCACCCGTCATCACATTGGAGGTCGGGCAGAGCTCAAGGGGGATCCGTCGGTCACGCACATACGCGGCGAGGGGACCGAGTCGATAGGTGCCGTCCGGGCGCCGCTCGATGTCGTCGATGATGCGTACGCCGTGCCCGAGGCGATCGGCCCCGCACCACTGGATCGCCTCCCAGATGCTGGGCAGGCCGAAGGCCTCTCCCGCATGGATCGTGAAATGCGCGTTCTCGCGACGCAGGTACTCGAAGGCATCCAGATGCCGGGTGGGCGGGTATCCCGCCTCGCGGCCCGCAATGTCGAAGCCGACCACGCCTCGCTCGCGGTAGCCCACGACCAGGTCGGCGATCTCCCGGCTCTTCGCCGCCGTGCGCATGGCCGTGAGGAGCGTGCCGATGCGGATGCCTGTCTCCCGCTGGCCCTCACGGAAGCCGTCAAGCACAGCGTCGACGACCTGCGGCAGGGTGAGCCCGCGCTGCGTGTGCAACTCCGGTGCGAAGCGCACCTCGGCGTAGACCACCCCGTCGCCGGCGAGATCCTCCGCGCACTCCCGGGCGACCCGCGCAAGGGCCTCCGGTGTCTGCATCACCCCGACCGTGTGACGGAACGTCTCGAGATAGCGGTCCAGCGAACCAGAGTCGGCGGACTCACGGAACCACGACGCGAGCCGAGTCGGATCGGCCTCCGGCAGGTCGGCGTAGCCCGTCTCCGCGGCGAGTTCCGCCACCGTGGCCGGACGCAGCCCGCCGTCAAGATGATCGTGAAGCAGGACCTTGGGAAGTGACCGGATGACGTCCTCGCTCAGCACCGCCATGACCTGAACCTACCCCTGGCCCTGTGCGACCAGGTTGCGCAAGACGCGCAGCGCCACCGACAGCGTCGCCAGGTCCCCGGTCTCCAGCGCAGCGATCTGGTCAAGGGTCGCCTGCGCTCGGGCAAGGCCCTCACGGTGCTGTCCCTCCCATGCCGCGATCCGCTCGTCGGGCCCGTCACCCGGCTGCGATGCCGTGGCCACGCCGGCTGTCACACCAGCCAGGGCGGCATAGAGGTCCGTCCGCAGCGCCTGGCGGGCCAGCGCTGTCCAGCGGTCCCCGCGGGGAAGCGCGGTGATGCGGGAGAGGAGCCGGTCCACGTCGTAGCGCTCCGACAGGGCGAAGTAGAGGGGCATGATCTGCGCGGGGGGCTGTCCCACGGCATCGGCCACCTGCACGATGTCCAGGAGCCCGAAGACATCCAGCATGGCGCTGGCCTGTTCGGCGAGATCACGGGGTGCGCCTGCCGCGACGAGCTGCTCGGTCGAGGCATCGAGACGTGCGCTCTCGATGCCCACGAGTGCAGCGGGCACCCGGGGGGCAAGCTCGGTGACGGTCGGAGCGAAGCGCGCCACCTCGGCCGAGACGTCGAGTGCGCCGCCGCGCGTCTGGAGGAACCACCGGATCGACCGATCGAGGAGGCGGCGCGACTCGTGATGCAGGGCGTCCTGGACGCTCGTGGGGACCGTGTTGTCGAGCCGGTTCACCGCGGCCCAGAACGACGGAAGGTCAAAGATCGCAATCGCTGCTGTGGCTGCGCGGACCACCTCCAGGGCAGATGCGCCCGTCTCCTCGCAGGCGCGGTAGACGACGGAGATTCCCCCGTGGTTGATGAGGTCATTGACGACGACGGTGGTGATGATCTCCTCGCGCAGTGGGTGGGCCGCTATGCGCGCGGCGAAGCGCGTGCGAAGCAATGCGGGGAAGTAGTCGATGGCGTCGCGGGCAAACCAAGGGTCCGCGGCGAGGCCCGCGCCTTCCAGGTCGTCGGTCAGCGCGATCTTGGCGTACGCCGCGAGGATCGCTAGCTCGGGCGAGGTCAGCCCCTGATGTGCCGCTCCACGCGTGGCGATCTCCTCATCATCGGGCAGGTGTTCGAGCGCCCGATTGAGGATGCCTCGCGCCTCCAGGTCGCTGATCATGCGCGCGTGCACCGAGATGAGCGCGGGGGCACCCCAGCGGGCATTGCCCAGAAGGACGTTCTGGTCGTAATTGTCCTTGAGCACCAGTGCCGCGATCTCATCGGTCATATCGGCGAGGAGCGCATCACGATCAGTCTCGCTCAGGTCACCGTCGCGCACGGCGGCATCGAGAAGGATCTTGATGTTCACCTCATGGTCGCTGGTGTCGACCCCGGCCGAATTGTCGATGGCGTCGGTGTTGAGCTGGACGCCGTGTCGACTGGCTTCGACACGACCGAGCTGCGTGAGTCCCAGGTTGCCACCCTCGCCGACGACACGGCAGCGCAGTGCGTTGCCGTTGACGCGCACGGAGTCATTGGCCTTGTCGCCCACGTCTGCGTTGGTCTCCGTCTGCGCCTTGACGTAGGTGCCGATGCCGCCGTTCCAGAGCAGGTCGACAGGTGCGGTGAGGATGCGCTTGATGAGGTCAGCGGGGGTCAGGGAGTTCACGTCGTCCTCGATGCCCAACCGCGCGCGGACCTCCGGGGTGATGTCGATCGACTTCGCGCCGCGCGAGTAGACCCCCCCACCGGCAGAGATGAGCGCGCGATCGTAGTCGTCCCAGGATGACCGCGGGAGCGCGTAGAGCCGCTGCCGCTCCGCGAATGAAGCCGCAGGGTCCGGATCAGGGTCCAGGAAGACGTGCCGGTGGTCGAAGGCGGCAACCAACCGGATGTGGGGCGACAGGAGCATGCCGTTGCCAAAGACATCACCGCTCATGTCGCCGATTCCGGCGACGGTGAAGTCCTGCCGCTGAACGTCGAGCCCCAGATCGCGGAAGTGCCGTTCCACAGAGATCCAGGCGCCCCGCGCGGTGATGCCCATGGCCTTGTGGTCGTATCCGGCAGACCCACCCGAGGCAAAGGCGTCGCCCAGCCAGAAGGAGTACTCCTCGGCGACGGAGTTGGCGAGATCGGAGAAGGTGGCCGTGCCCTTGTCCGCCGCCACCACGAGATAGGGATCGTCACCGTCATGGCGCACGACATCGGGCGGAGGCACGACGACGCCTTCCACGAGGTTGTCGGTGATGTCAAGCATGCCTCGGATGAAGGTGGCATAGGCGGCACGCCCGTCGGCCATCCATGCGTCGCGGTCGATCTGGGGATCCGGCAGAGCCTTGGGGAGGAAGCCACCCTTGGCTCCGACCGGCACGATGACGGCGTTCTTCACCTCCTGGGCCTTGACCAGACCGAGGACCTCCGTGCGGAAGTCGGCGCGCCGGTCGCTCCACCTCAGGCCTCCCCGGGCGATGCGCCCGAAGCGCAGGTGCACGCCCTCGACCCGCGGGGAGTACACCCAGATCTCGAAGCGCGGTCGGGGCAGCGGCAATTCCGGGATGATCTGCGGATCGAGCTTGATGGACAGTCGGTCGAGGGGGTATCCCTCCTGGTCCTTGCGATAGGCGTTGGTGCGCAGCGTCGCGGCCACCATCCCCAGGAGCGAGCGCAGGATGCGGTCCTCGTCGAGGCTGGCGACGTCGTCCAGTGCCTGGCGGGCTCGGGCAGCGAGCGTGTCCTGGCGGTCGCGGCGCCCGTCTTCTCGGCCAGGGTCGAACCGAGCCTCGAAGAGCTCCACGATGAGTTGCGCGATCGCGCGATTGTTCAGGAGCGCCGCCTCGACGAACTCCTGACCCAGGCTTGAGCCGGTCTGCTGCAGGTAGCGGACATAGCAGCGCAGGATCACGACCTGCTGCCACGTCAGTGCAGTGCGCACAACCAGCCCGTTGAGGGCATCCGCCTCGCACCGACCGTGCCAGATGGCGAGGAAGGCATCCTCGAAGCGCTGACGCAGCGCGTCACGCTCGGGGATGTCTCCCTCCGGCAACTGGAATCCGAGGTCGTAGACGTGCAGGGGCGCCTGGCCCACCCTCTGGATGTCGTGCGGGTGCTCATCCTCGACGATCACGCCGAGGGAACCCAGGACGGGCAGGACCCGGGAGAGCGATATGGGGTCACCCGCGCGAATGATCTTCAGGCGGCGCAGTCGCGCGTCGTGGCCGTGCGGGGCGTAGAGCCGCAGGCGGACCTCATCGCCCGAGAGGGCCTGCGCGATGAGGATGTCCTTGACCGCCGCGTCCGGCGGCACCTCCTGCTTGTAGGACTCCGGGAAGCCGTGCGAGTAGGTCTCCAGGATCGGGGCGGCACGGTCCTCTCCGACGCGCGCGATCAACTCCGCGGAGAAGTCGTCATCCCAACTCCGCACGGCCTGGGCGATGCGGGCCTGCAACTCGACAACGTCCGCATCATGGAGCACGTGACCGGGAGCGGCACGCACGACGACATGCAGGCGAGCAAGCACCGACTCCGACACGCGGGCGGTGTAGTCGACTGAGTCCCCGCCGTACGCCGATTGGAGGATTTCCTGGATGCGCAGACGCACAGCCGTGTTGTAGCGGTCGCGAGGGAGGTAGACGAAGCACGACATGAATCGCCCGTAGGGATCGCGGCGCACGAAGAGCCGCGTCTGCCTCCGCTCGGCCATCTGGTGCACGGCGAGGGCGACCGCCGCGACGTCTGCTGATTCGACCTGGAAGAGCTCCTCCCGGGGATAGGTCTCCAGGAACTGCATCACCTCCTTGCCGGTGTGAGACCTGGGCTCGACGTCGAGCGCGGCCAGGACCTCGTCGGCGCGGGCACGGAGCACGGGGATCTCGCGCACGGACTGGGCATACATCGACGCGGCGTAGATGCCCAGGAAACGGCGCTCGCCGGTCACGCGCCCCGACTCGTCGAAGCGCTTCACGCCGATGTAGTCCAGGTAGGACGGGCGGTGCACCGTCGACCTGCTGTTGGCGGTCGTGAGCACGAGGATGCGCGGCTCGCGGGCTCGCTCAGCGACGGGGCCGCTCAAGAAGCCCGCGTCGCCGGCGAGGTCAGGGTCTGAGCGCAGGATCCCCAGGCCCGTCCCCGGCACCGCCCGCAGGCGATCCCGGCCGTCGTCCACGAGCAGGTCGTATTCCCGGTAGCCGAGGAACGTGAAGTTGTCGTCGGCTATCCAGCGGAGCAACGCTGCCGCCTCGTCGACCTGGTCGGAGGCGATGCCCGCGGGCGGACGCTCCTGGAGCTGGTCGGCCGTCTGCAGGGCCTTGGCACGCATCCGCGGCCAGTCCTCCACCGCCTCGCGCACATCGCTCAGCACCCGGCGCAGGGCTGCCTCGATCTCGGCGGCGGGAGCCGACCCCCGACTGATCTCCGCGTGGATCCACGACTCCCGCATGCCCGGCCCGTCAGCAGCGACCGCCTCCAGGGCGCCGGTCACATCGCGCTGCACCGAGAGGATGGGGTGGATCACCAGTCGCAGGGAGCGCCCGAGTCGGGTGAGTTCGGCCGCAACCGAGTCGACCAGGAAGGGCATGTCGTCGGTGACGATCTCCACGACGGGCCCGCCGCACGACCAGCCGTCGCCGTCCTCGGTCGGGGTATGCACGTGCACCCGCGCGGTGCCCGCTGGCCGGGTGCTCGCCAGCTCCACGTGCGACACCATCGCCCCCAGCAGATCAGCGGGGCTGCGCGACTCGATGTCCTCGGCGGGCACATGGCGGTAGTAGACCGGTGCGAGGTCCTCGAGCAGGGGGCTCCCCGCGGACATGGCTTCGACCTCGCCCAGGACGCCTCCCGCAGGGTCGTCCGCGTGAGCCATGGCCGTCGCCTCCTCGAGCCATCAGCCGGGTCGCCCCCGGGTCAACCCGTGTCGGCAAGCCTGCCAGACCCACCGCTCTCGAGAGCCACCCGGCTCGTGCGCAGGGATGTCTCAAGCACTTCGAGTCGACGCCGGCCATCCATGATGTTGCCCCCCATCGCCTCGAGATCCTCCCGGCCCGGGCCGAGCACGGTGACCTGGACCCCCTCGTCGCGGAGTTCGGCCACTTCACCCTCGCACCGGCGAGTGACGCTGCCGCGCCACCGTCGCTCGAGCCGGCTGAGGAGGGAATCGGGTTCGTCGGTCTCGAAGGACACCATCGGCGCAACGACGTAGACCTCATCCAGACCGTGTCCGGCGAGCACGTCGGCTGATGTCGCCGACCACGCTCCTCCATCGACGTACGTGCGCTCGTCGATCGTGACCGGCTCGAACCATCCGGGGATCGCGCACGAGGCCATGACGGCATCGGCCAGCGATGCGCGAGGGGCGTCATCTCGGCCGAAGACGACGCGATGACCCGCCTCGTAGTCCATGGCCACCACCCACAGCGACCGGTGCGGAGACCACTCCCCGAAAGGGGTGATCGCGTCGATGAGGTGGCCCACGCGCTCGAGCGAGCCGTTGCCGACCGGCAGGAAGGCCGAGAGGACGGCGGTCGGGGGCATCTTCAAGCCGTGGCGCAGGGATGAGGCCATGAGCCGGACCGAGCCGGGGCCGCGCAGGCGAGGCATGGAGGGGCGGCGCCCGCCCGTGGCCGTTTCGTAGTCCCAGAGGTAGCCCGCGAGGGGGCCCTCGGTGATGGGTACGCCGCGCTGGTGGTCACGCAGGGCCTCGATGCTCACCCCTGCCGCCACGAGGGCACCGAGGACGGATCCGGCGGAGGTGCCGACGATGATGTCGAAGTCCCGCGGATCGATGCCGTGGACCTCCTCGATCGCCTCGAGGGCCCCCACCGCCCACGCACCTCCGAGCACGCCCCCGCCCCCGAGCACGAGACCGCGGCGGGCGGGGGAACGGCGTGATTCAGTCATGTGCGCCGATCGCCGTCACTCCGCCACCGACAGGTGCCTCGGGCCGCGCGTGGCCTCGAGGAGTTCGGTGAGGGATTCGCGCATCGACTGCGCGAGGAGGTCGAGATCGGGCAGTGAATCCCGATCGGCGTTCAACCCGAGGAACACCCCTCCATCGTACGACGTCATCCCGATGCTCAGGGCATGCCGCGGGGTCAGTGGCACGATCGGATACGCCGCGAGCATGCGCGCACCCCCGGCATAGAGCGGTGTCTGAGGACCCGGCACATTCGTGATGGTGAGGCTGTAGGCACGCTGCGACAAAAGGGCGCCCACGCGCGCACCGAGGGTGTGCAGCGTCGGCGGAGCGAATCCGACCAGTCCCACCATGGCCTTGGCACCGATCGGCCGGGCCTCCTCGCCGTAGCGGGCCGTGTCGAAGGCGATGCGCTGCAGTCGGATGACCGGATCGGGCTCACCCACCGGGAGGTCCAGGAGGAAGGCGTCGACGAGGCTGGCAGCGTCGCGATCCCCCACCACGCTCATGGGCACGAGCGTGCGGACGATGGTGTCGTGGGCCACGGGCGCGCCCCGCGCGAGCAGCCAGGACCGCAGGGCTCCCGAGACAACGGCGAGCGCGACATCGTTGACCGTGGCCTCGTGCGCGCGCCGCACCGCGCGCAGGTCTTCCAGGCGCAGGTCGACCGTGGCGAATCGGCGTTGCTGGCCCACCTCGACGACGAGCGGATTGGGCTCATGGGGTCGCACCGCGGCAACGATGGTCGCGACTGCATCGCCCACCGACTGCCGGGCGGTGCCCATGCCGCCGCGCACGACATCGATGAGAGCCGTCGGATGCGCGACCACATCACCCACCGCGCCGGCGACGAGCTCGACCGAGCTGGGCTCCCGCGCGGGGCGCCACGTCGTCACCGGTGCGCCCCGCACCTGGTCTGTGTCTTCGAGGATCACCTCGCCCAGGTCGACGGCGGTGATGCCATCGACCATGGCCTGGTGGGTCTTGCTGAGCAGGGCGAAGCGATTGCCCTCGACACCCTCAACGAGGTAGACCTCCCACAGGGGGTGGCGTCGGTCCAGCGGGCGGCTCATGATGCGGGCCACCAGGTCGTTGAGCTGGCGCAGCGTCCCCGGGGCCGGCAGGGCAGAGCGGCGGACATGGAAGGTGACGTCGAAGCGCTCGTCATCGACCCAGACCGGCGAGGCGAGGCGCCCGGGCACCTCCCGCAGCCGCTGGCGGTATCTCGGGACGTAGGCGATGCGGTCGCGGATGAGCTTGACGAGGCGCTCGTGGTCCAAGGTCCCCGGCTGCTCCTGAAAGAGCGTGAGACTCCCCACGTGCATGGGCGTCGTCGGGCTCTCCAGGTAGAGGAAGGCCGAGTCCACGGCGGAGAGTCGGTCGGCCACGAGGCCATGGTGCCATGGCGACGTCAGCGATCCCGCCTCTCAGGCCAGATCGACGCCGAAGAGTGCCTGAAGCTCATCGAGTGTCTGGTCGTAGGTCACGTGACGCACACCGGTGATGCCCAGGTCGGCGGCAGCACCGATGTTGTGCGGTAGGTCGTCGACGAAGACGCAATCTCCCGGTCCGAGCTCCATGCGCTCGAGCGTCAGGTGGAAGATCGCCGGATCGGGCTTGCGCATGCCGACCTCGCCGGAGATGACGACGACGTCAAACATTCCCTCCCACAGGTCGCGCGGATAGAAGTCGCCCCACGAGTTGGACAGCAGGGCCGTGCGTATGCCGATCTCCCGGGCACGGCGTACAAGCGCATTCATGTCGTGGGCGTGATCGAACTCGTCGAACATGCGTGCCAGGAGCCCCGGAGCCTGCACCGCGGCCTCGGTGCGCCGGCTCAGCTCGCGGGCCAGGGTCTCCTCGAAGTGGGGCACCTCGATCTCCCCGCGCTCGAGGGCATGGATGGGGTTGACCATGGCCTCGAGCTCCCCTTCGGGACCGAGCCACGAGCGCATGATGTCGGCGTAGGCCGAGAGGTCGACGGCGTGACGGTCCGCCCAGCGCCGCACCGACGAGTTGATGTCGGTCGTGAGGACGCCTCCCCAGTCGACGATGAGTCCGGAGTAGGTCGGCGAATCAGGCACGGGATGATCCTAGGCGGGCACCGCCTGCTGATCGCGAGGCCGTGGCACTGACTGCCGAGCGAATTCGCGGAGAATTCCCCGTGCCGGTGACCGCGGTGCAGCCTCAGCGAGGGTGCGGCCTTCGCGCAGGCAGGCGTCGTAGGCCGCACGATCGTCGGGCACGCAGACCACGTCATCGACGCCGGCATGACGACGCAGAGCCTCGCGCACCTGTCTGTCGGGGTTGCCGCCGAGCACGCTGCGGCGCACCCGCGTGACGACGACGCGCACCGGAGTCTCCGGAGCGATACGCCGCAGGTCGTCCAGCCCGGTGACGAGTCGGTCGATGCCGACGGGGTCCGCAGCGCCGACCGCGACGATGAGATCGGCGGCCGTGACGGCGGTGAGGGTGGCGGCATGGCGGCGGGGACTGCGCGTGTCGTGGAGGAGCTCCTCGTCGCATTCCAGACCGAAGCCAGCGTCGACGACCGTGACGCCCGGTGTTGCCCGGCACGCCTCCCACAGGCGACTGAGCGCGGTCGGCCGCAGCTCGGCCCACCGGGCTGGACTGGTGATGCCCGTGAGGACGCGCAGGCGCCCGTCGACGGTGCGGGCTGCTGACGCGAGCGCGGCGGCGTCGAGTGTCCCCGCATCCGCCTGTCGGCAGGCGACCACGATGCCGCTCACGTCATCGAGCAGGCCGAGGTGCGTCGCCACCGCGCCACCGTGGGTATCCGCATCGACGATCAGCGCGGGCACACCTGCGCGCGCGGTCTCATCGGCGATGGCGATGGACACGCTGGTGCGACCTGGCGCTCCCGTGGGTCCCCACACCGCAATCAGTCGCCCGGCGCCCTGGCCCGCGGTGGGCGCTGGAGGCGCACCCGCCGCTCCGGAGTACTCCCAGGCAGACGGTCGGGGCTCCTCGACCGCGCGCGCGAGGGCCGCGACGGCGAGGTCGGGGGCGTCACCGGGCACGGTGATGAGCGGGATGTCGAGGGAACGCAACCTCTGGCCACCGACCTCATCACCGTCCACCGCGATCCCGATGACGCGCACCTGGGCTGCCGCGAGGCGAGCGAGTGCATCGCGACCCAGGCGTGGCAGACCCGCTCCCACGACCGCCACCCGCGCGGTGCCCAATGCCGCGGCGCCGACGAGGTCGACCGCGTCCACACAGCGTCGGCTGATCACGACGGGTGAGCCCGGGCGGGTGAGCCGGGTGACGAGCTCAGGCTCGTGCGGCAGATCCGGGGCCGCAAGCAGGATGGGGACGGCGGCGCTGCCGAGCGTCGTCATCGCGTCACCGCCGGCACCCGCACCAGGTCGATCCCGCCCGTGCGCACCGCGGTGAGAAGCGCGGCTGCCTCACTCGGTGCGATCTCGAGGACCACGCCGTACTCACCGCCCATGCCCACACCGTCGACCGCGACGTGCGAGACCAGAGCGCCCTCGAGCACGATCTCGGGCACCGGGACCGCTCCCAGATCGCTGCCCTCCGTCGCCCAGACATCGACGCGCTCGCCCGGTGCGAGGTCGACCGGGGCGTGGAGGGGCTCGACGGGCACCGTGACCCACCGCACGTCCGCGAGCGGCGCGTCGACGGGAGCGGGCAGGATCTCGCCGGAGAGCAGGGGCCGGTCCAGCGGTGCGGTCGGCAGGCCCGCACCGTCGGCGTACGCACCCGCGAGCGCAGCGGGGAGCGAGACGGCGACCACGTCGTCCGATGAGACCACGGCTCCGGGTGCAAGATCACGAGTCGCCTGCCACGCGGTCACCGTGTCATCGCCTCCCGCGAGCAGTCGAGCGCCGACGAGCATCGACACGGCGAGCAGCACGATGCCGGCGAGCACACGGGTGTCGCGCCACCAGGCGCGACTCGCGCGGCGCGCCGGCGGCGACGCGGGTGTCGCCTGCGAGGTTCCGTCGGGTGCGTGCTGCCGGGTGAGCACAGAGAGGACGCGGGTCATGGTGGCTCCTGGGAGTGGATGTCTCGGCGTTGGCTTCCACTATCGGGTGTGTCCGCGGTGGACTCGCGGCGACGAGCGCACCGATCACGCCGCGTGCGCGATCCGCTGCACGCGGTTGTCCACAGGCGCTGCGCGCGCCTGGCAACAGGCTGATGCGGATGCGACCATCGGCCCATGCCACGATTCCTCACCCTCGCCGATGTCGCCGAGATCCTCAATGTCTCCGCCGCCCAGGCCTACTCACTCGTGCGCTCGGGCGAGCTGCCGGCCATCCAGGTGGGCGGGCGAGGACAGTGGCGGATCGAAGAGCAGCGCCTCGAGGACTACATCGCTGCGAAGTACGCCGAGTCCGCTGCGCGTCGCGACGACCACCTCGACCCCGTGACCCACGATTCGGTCAGCGTCTCCTGATCGCGACCACCCCCGCCAGGGGCACCAGTGCCTGGCGGCGCACCGCGTCGGGCCTGCGTGGCTCGCCGGGATCATGCTCAGCGATCTCCAAGTAGTCCGCACCCACCGCATCGATGGTGCCGTCGAGCGGGCCGGCCTCGTGCCGGTGCACCCTTACGACACTGCGCTGACGGGCCCAGGCCCTCGCCACGCTTGCGAGCCCGAGGCGCTCACTCGCCGACAGGGCCTCGCGTGCCCCCGCAACCGGGTTGACCACGGCCGTGATGCCCCCGGCGGCGACGGCCCAGTCCCCGTCCGGGGCGGCGAGGACGACGACGTCGCGCCCGACGGCCGCGACGAGTCCGACGACCACGCCTGCGCCCGCAAGCTCCAGGGTGACCTCGCGCTGGGCGCGCAAGCGATCAAGCAGTCGTGCCTCCGCACGAGATGCGCGCTCCATCTCGGCGATATCGGCATCGAGTGAGGCGGCGTCCGCGGCCTCGGCTTCCGCGGCAATGCCCGCGAGCAGATCGTCAAAGCGCGCAGAGCCGCTGATCGGTTCATCCACAGCACGAGCGTACGCGTTGACTCACCCCGCGCGGGCGGCGTGCAATGCACATCCGACAGCAAACAACATCAACCGCGATCAACCCGCATCACACCCACCCATACGCATAGATGCCCGCCACCTCGACGGACATCGAAGGACATCACCGGAGGCAGCCATGTCCGTCACATCCCTCGCCGCCGCGCTGGACGCACCGCAACGTGCCATCGAAGACCCTCTACCCCTGGAGTGGCAGGTCCCCGGTGGCCTGCCGGCCACTCCCCCGCCCGCGCGCCACCTGCGGCTGGTCACCGCGCCGCCGGAGCCGCTGCCCGTCGAGGGCGGCCGGCTCCCTGCTCCGGCGCCGTGGGTCGCTCGGCTCGCCCCGGCCATCTTGGAGGTCGCCGCTGGGGAGCGCCCGCCCGGCCAACTCACGCGATGGGTCACGCGCGATATCCGCGAGACACTCGCCCGTCGCGGCGCCGCTGCGCTGCGACACCCCGCCGGCAAGGGTCGAGCACCCCAGTGCCGCCGCGTGCGATCGGTGCGCGTCACTACGCCGGCGCCCGGCGTCATCGAGGCCAGCGCCGTCGTCATCGGGGGTGAGCGCGCCCGGGCTGTCGCTCTTCGGCTCGAGGCCGTGAAGGGCCGCTGGCTGGCTACCGCCGTCGAGCTGGGGTGAGCCGTGCGGTTGTATGACGTTCGTATGACGTATGGCTACCCACATCGTGCAGGCCCGCGTGAGCGATCACGTCTTGGACCAATTGGCAACTGACGCCGCCACTCTCGGCCTCGACAGCACCTCCGCGGCTCTACGTGAGGGCATCGAGCTCCTCCATCGCAAGGCTGCCCAAGCACGATTGGCGCGCAGCTACGACGACTTCTACGGCGGAGAGCCTGCACCACTCAGTGATGTCACGGCCGCCCTGTGGGACGCATCGCCGTGAGCCCTGGCACGTCCGAATCTGACGGCCCGGGCGCTGTACCCCTGCAAGGTGAGGTCTGGGAGGCGCACTTCCCGCATCCGATCAGGCCCCATCCGGTGGTCATCATCACGAGCAACGCACTCATCCCCCGGCTCAGCGCCCTCACCGCCGCGCTGGTCACGGGGACCCCCGGACCCGTAACAACGCACATCCCCATTGACACAGCCGCAGGAGTCACGAAGTACCCGGAGTCCTGGGTCAACGCCACCGACCTCATCGCGGTGCCACGTTCTCGACTGCGGCATCGCCGCGGGCGCCTTGCCCCCGGTGAGCTCACAGCTGTCGAGGAATGCCTGCGTGACGTCCTGGTCCTCTAGAGGTCGCTTCTTGACCTTATGTACGGATGTACGTACATTTAAGCCGTGGCCACCCCGGCGCTCTCGTCCCCGACCGCTCCCGGGCCGCGCCTCCCCGACCGGTCCGACCCCCTGCCGCTGTGGGCACAGGTGTGTGGCGACCTGCGACGGCGCATTGACGCCGGGTCCTTCGCCGCGGGATTCCCCGGCGAGCTGACCCTCACCGAGGAGTACGAGGTGAGCCGCCACACGATCCGCGAGGCGCTCCGGGTCCTGCGCGGCGAGGGAGTGCTGCGCAGCCAGCGCGGGCGTCCCACCATCGTCGAGCCCACTGTCTACCGCCAGAGTCTCGGCACTCTCTCCTCCCTCTTCGACTCGGTTGCGGCGCAAGGAGCGACTCCTCGGAGCGACGTCCTGCGTCTGGCGACCACCGTCAATGCCTCCGTCTGCACCGAACTCGGTCTGCCAGAGTCGACCGAACTCATCGTCCTTGAGCGGCTGCGCTACGCCGACGACCAGCCGATCGCCCATGACATCTCCTGGCTGCCCGCCGACATCGCGCGGCCCCTCATCGAGCGCGACCTCTCGCGTGCCGCGCTGTACGCCGAGTTGCAGACGCTCGGGGTTGCCATCGACGGCGGCGCGGAGCGGGTCACGGCTCAGCGCGCACCCCGGCACATCGCGGACCTGCTCGGCCTCGCTGCCGACGCACCCGTCCTCTATCTCGAGCGGCGCGCCACCAGCAATGGTCAACCCATCGAGTGGAGGGAGACGCACGTGCGCGCCGACCGCTTCAGCCTCGAGGCCGAGTGGTCCGCCGCCGGCTCCACCCTCACCGCAGCAGTCGAGGGGATGCCTCACCCATGATCGCCGTCGCTGCGATTCTCGCCGTCTTCATCGGCATGGCCGTGGGCCTCCTCGGCGGAGGCGGCTCCATCCTCACCACCCCGCTGCTCATCTACGTGGTGGGCTTCGACGCCAAGCAGGCAATTGCGGCCAGCCTCTTCGTCGTCGGCGTCACGTCGATCTTCGGCCTTGTCGGTCACGCGCGCGCGGGCCGAGTGGTGTGGCGGATCGGCCTCATCTTTGGTGCCGCCGGCATGGTGGGCGCCTTCATCGGCGGCCAGATCGGTGCCCGCCTCCCCAG
>Ga0169931_10008196_pt1 | contig 15299 bp, 8 predicted proteins | sample Kivu_15m_20L_FD_129675 | JGI IMG/M metagenome (GOLD analysis project Ga0169931, IMG submission 129675) | Freshwater microbial communities from Lake Kivu, Western Province, Rwanda to study Microbial Dark Matter (Phase II) - Kivu_15m_20L... | ecosystem: Environmental > Aquatic > Freshwater > Lake ... | reverse complement strand
GTTTAATTACCAACGGTCAACTCAATTTAACTGCCAGACAAATCTATCCTGAATCTGGTGGCCGACTAAGTTTTGTGGCCTTAGGCGAAAACAGTCAAATCAATATCAACCCAAGTCAACTCCAGGCTGCGCCTATATTGTCTGCCGGCGGGACACTCAATCTCGAAGCAAGCGTCATCAATAGTAATGGTGTGCTGACCGCTCCATTTGGCGTAATAAACTTAAACGCTGACCAAATCGTTTTGGGGGCGAACAGTGTTACATCGGTATCTGCAAATAACTTAATCATTCCTTTTGGCGTTACTACGACTGCAGGTGAGGTTTTTAACCCTCAACAAGGTCAATCTCGTCCTTTAGTAGAGAGTGAAATTAATCTTCAAGCCGCTAATATCGATCTAAAACAGAATGCTGTACTGGATTTATCCGCGGGCGGAGATATGTTTGCTTATGAGTGGATTCCTGGCTTAGGTGGTAGTAGTGATGCACTAGCGCAACCAAATACTTATGCGATTATCCCCAATCTCAATCAGGCATATGCACCAAGAGATTTAAATATGACCCAAAGTTCAGCTGCGGTCATGTTGGGCAAGACCATTTTTTTAAATAGTGGTGGAGATTTTCCAGCAGGCGAATATACGCTATTGCCTGCTCGATATGCGCTAGTGCCAGGTGCTTTTGTTGTTCAACTTAAACCAAACGCTTCCCTATTGCCAGGTCAGGTTCTCCCTCAAGCGGATGGTAGTATTTTAACCACAGGTTATTTTGGGGATTTCTCTACTCGATCCCGTGACGCTGAATTTTCAACGTTTAGTATATATAGTGGAGCATTGTTCCGACCCGCTCAAGGAGAGGTATTTAAGGGGCCATCTCAATATGCGCTCACCAGCGCCAGTTCGTTTTTTAAGGATCCAGCAAAAACTGAGGATTTATTCGTATCCTATACACCGTCAGATGTCGCTCGATTGAGTTTGCGTGCATCACAATTGGTGTTTGATGCAAATGTGATTGCCAATAAAATCAATGGTGGGCGTGGATTGACCGTTGATATTGCAGCTGACAGCATTCGTATTGTTAAAGATAAAGATAATACAGACGTTCAATTCTTGCAGATTGCAACATCAGAGATTAATCGACTAGGAGCTGAGAGTCTGTTGCTTGGCGGTGTGCGTGAAAAAAACTCTAACGATAGTGATCAAATTACGACAGTTGCAACGAGAGTCAGTTTTGAAAATGATGCCAACAGTATCATTACCATTCCTGAATTAATTGCCTCTGCTAAACAGCATGTTACGGTCAATGACAGTGCAGTGATTAGCACTGGTAATCGAACAAACAACGCACCGAATAAATATCTACTAAGCAGCGGGGATGGTGCCTTACTTGCTTTGTCTTCAACTCAAAACTTGAGTTTAACAAGACAATCGACGAGTGCAAATGCAACTCAGGGCGAATTATTGATTGGAAATAATAGCCAACTTAGCGCTGGGAATAGCGCAATTTTGGATGCCACCTATCAAGTTCGTCTTGATGGAAGTTTGAGTCTACAGGACCAAGGAAGTCTCTCATTAGGCGCCAATCGCATTATTTTGGGAGAGGGCCCAGCAAATCTTAGGGGTTTGAAAATCTCCAATGAGATTATTTCAACCTTTGGTAATTTATCGTCCCTAGTCCTCAACAGCTACGGTAATGTGGAAACTTTTGGCAGTCTCAATTTAGGCGCGGAAAATCTTAATCTGACTATTAATGCTGCAGGTATTGTTGGAAATGTTGCTTTTGGTGGCTCTGATGGCACAGTTGCAATTACAGCAAATCAATTGGTTCTTAAAAACACTCAGTTGGCTGCCATCACAAACTCAGCTTTGCCTGCAAATGCACTTAATCTAAATGCCAACACAGTGATATTGGAAGGAAACAATACAAATCTTCTGGCTGGTAATGCTCAATTCAATATTCAAGGTTATGGCCAATTAAATATCAATGCTAACGATGTGCGTGTAAAGCATACAGGTAGCACTCATTTTGATGTTGATCAGATCAATATGCGAGTAGGCCGGATTGCGGCAGAGTCTGGGGCCGTTTATACCATCAATGGCACAGGTTTGATGCAAACCGAGCAAATATCCCCCAGCAGCGTTCTTGCCAATGATGTTTTTGCAGGGATATTAACTTTGCAAGCTAATGATTTGGTCGTTGGTACTAGGGTGGAATCTGCGTCAGGAATTATTACTTTGCGCGCCCAAGATAATTTGCGATTGAACACGCAAGCCAACGTTATCGCTGACTCTAAAGTTTTGGCTTTTGCTGATGTAAGTAGACCCATGCCTGCAGGACAAGTAAATCTTGTATCAGTGAATGGGGATATCATGATAGACGCTGGTGCTTCAGTGACTGTTAATGCCTCGGGTAATGCCAATGCTGGAATCTTGAATTTACAAGCGCAACAGGGCTCTTTGCAATTGAATGGTTTTTTACAGGGAAGTGCAAGTGGCGCTGGTAAGGGTGGAAGCTTGAATGTTGATGTGGGTACGCTGGCGAATTTCAGTGTGACTAACAGTCGAGCTGAAGGATTTGATTTCTCTAGAGATTACAGAGTCCGTCAGGGTGATTTAGAAATTACAGGAACGGGGAATCTTGCGCTGACAGCGGAACATATCAAAGTAACCGCGGACACAGGACAGATCTCTGTAAGTGGTAGTCTAGACACTCAGCAATCCCGCAGCGGAACTATTGGTCTCTTTGCGCAAAATGGATTAACAATATTGCAAACAGCAAGAATAGATGCCAGTACCCCTGAGGGCAGTGAGAAAGGTGGGAGGATTGATTTACAAACATCTAGTGGTGTAATGAATCTTCAAGCTAATTCAGTGATTGATGTGGGCATTGGTGAGACAGGGGCGGGCGGTACATTACATTTACGAGCCCCTAGAACTGGCTCTGGATCTGGTAATGGAGTTGCGGTAGAGCCCTTGTTGGCAAATATTATTGGAGCAGATAAAACAATACTTGAAGCATTCCGGGTATTTAACGGTGTTTCTACCTTGACTAGTGGAAGCTCCGTGGGGGCAACATTGGGCTTTACAGCTATAAGTAATGATGTTTCTAGTTTCATGGCTAACCGAAGTGCAATTGAATCTGCATTAGGTAAATCTGGAGATGCAAGTTTCCAACTTCAAGCGGGTGTCGAAATTCGTAATAACGGAAACATGACGATTGGTGCCAGCGCAGTGGATTGGAACCTTTACCCATCCACCGATCCACGCACAGTCAATGATGTCGGTGTCATTAGCCTTAGGGCGACAGGCAATTTGCAATTTAATGGTAGTTTGAGCGATGGATTTACGACCGCTAATCGAAATTTGGTATCAACATCTGTTGCGGGCTTGCTTGCTGAGCATACATGGTCATACCGTTTGATTGCTGGAGCAGATACACAATCAGCTAATCTATTAAATACAAATCAAAGCACTCTGGTAAATGGCTCCTCGACTACTGGGAATCTCATTCTTGCCAATGACAAGGTGATTAGAACAGGTAGTGGTTTTATTGATATCGCGACAGGCGGTGATTTGCGATTAAGTAATCAAGGTTCAGTGATTTATACTGCAGGTAGAAGAGCGGACGTCATGTCTGAATTCACCCCACCTCCTTCAAACTTGCAACCGCTCTATCTGCAAGATGGTGGTGATATTAGTATAGTCAGCCAGAGAAATATTGTTGGTGCAGAGGCTAATACTGGTCGTCAGTTTGTCAATCAATGGTTGTTCAGGCAAGGTGGGGGAACAGCCAGTCGAGATACTTCATGGTGGATACGTCCTGACCTATTTAGACAAGGCTTAGCAACCTTTGGCGGAGGGGATATATCCGTACACGCTGGTGGGGATATATTGAACTTTTCTGCCGCGACAGCAACCACTGCAAGGTTCGATAACTTTGTGAGCAGTGGTTCCCAACCAACCGGTAATTATGTAATTAATGGTGGTGGCAATCTCAATATTCAGGCTGAAGGAAATATTACGAATGGTACTTATTTTGTTGCTAAAGGAGAAGGTAGCCTCAGAGCTGGTTTAGGAATTGAGCCAAGTAATGGCGGATTGGGGACTGTCTTAGCGCTGCAAGATGGCAGTTTTGATGTTGCTGCCAATAAAAATATTTACATATCAACCACTTTTAATCCAACTCTGGTCAATCAAGCAAGCGCCAACACAACGTCTTTGGATTCTACAGGTGCGAATAGTAACTTTAATTCCTACAGCTCGGCAGCGAGAGTTCGTGTTTTAAGTTCTTCTGGAAATGTAAGCTATGGCAATGGCGATGATGTGTTCTCTAGAACGACAGGGTTGTACAATAACGCTGATTTATCCCTGTTTTTTGGTAATAATCCCAGTAAGTTAGAATTAACCAGTTTCTCTGGAGATATTACTTTTGGGCGAACAAGTAGCTTAAACAATTTAGTCATGCTCCCCGCTAGTGATGGACAGTTAAGTTTGTTGGCGGCTAAAAATATCTCTTTGGGCAATATTAAAATGTCGGATGCTGACATTAACGTGCTTCCAAGCATTAACAAGCCACTTAATTTGACAGTGGTTAATGCATTTAACCGCTTAATTAATACGCACAGTGCTACATTGTTGCATCGCGATGACTCAACCCCAGCATTAATCATTGCCGATGAAGGCAACATTGTTTCTGATAACCGTGTTGTTACAATTCCTAAAGCCACAAAAGTGATTGCTGGTGGGGATATTTCTAATATTAATTTCGGATTTCAAAATAACTTATCCAGTGATATCACTCTATTAAGAGCTGGTCGTGATATCAATACCCGCAATGTCATTATTGGTGGTCCAGGCGAGCTGCTGGTTCAAGCCGGACGCAATGTTGATTTGATTTACCCTGAAATTACGACTGTTAATAGCACAGGTAACGCCGGATCAAGTAGTGCAATTATGCGTAATACATTCGCAGCTTTTGCTAATCCCGCCTTGCCTAGTAATGGTGCTTCGATAACCCTCGAGGCTGGCACGGGGAATGGCGGGGATTTGAGCAATTTTATTAGTCAGTATCTGCTACCCACAGGCCCTGGGCCAGAAGTGATTAAGAATGACGCTGAACTATTAGCTGCTTACCGATCAATCACCGCTAGCTCGCTTACAAAATTTATGCGTTCATTGACGGGTAATCAAAGTCTTGATGAGTCCCAAGCACTGACACTATTCACCCAACAAAGCGCTGAAACTCAGACCGTCTTTGTGAATCGCCATTTAATTACTGAGCTAGTCTCATCGGGTCGTGATTTCGCTAAAACAGGCAATCATCAGAGAGCTTATGACGCAATCGCAAAATTATTCCCAGAAGAATCTACAGGAAATATTTTGTTGTTCAATAGCAAGGTATCTACTAACAGTGGTGGAAGTGTCGATTTAATTGCTCCAAATGGCTTTATCAATGTGGGTGTGCCTGGTCAAGGCGGAAATATCGGTATCATCACTGAAAAAGGTGGGGAGATTCGTTCACTGAGTAATGGTGATTTCCAAGTTAATCAGTCTAAAGTCATTACTCAATTTGGTAGCGACATTACGATTTGGTCAACGAACGGTACCATTGACGCTGGGCGAGGTTCTAAAACAGCAACATCTATCCCAGAGCGTATCGTCCAAACCGATGCGTTTGGCAATACCATTATCGAGGTTCGTGGTGTAGCCGCTGGTAGCGGTATTCGCAGTCAAAGCTACGATCCTGATGGACCAAATGGACCTCTAATTGAACCACTCAAGGGCAATGTAGCTCTGATTGCTCCGATTGTGGATGCAGGTGAAGCGGGGATTGAAGCTGGAGATTTATTGATTGTTGCACCTGTCGTTCTCAACGCTGCAAACATTCAAGTTCAAGGCGTCTCAGCAGGTGTCCCATTGGCATCAAGCTCTGGTATTGGCGGGGTTTCTGCTGGCTTATCACCGGATGCAGTAAATTCGGCTACTCAAGCAGTTGCAAAGTCAGTACAAAACTCAGATTCAAGCAATGCTCAAAAACCAAAACTACCGTCCATCATTTCGGTTGATGTCATTGGCATTGGTGAAAAAGAGGAAGATAAGGAAAAAAAATAACTCTTAAAATTTAAAAAGTCTGCGAAAGCAGACTTTTTAAATTAGTCCTGATTTAATAAAACTGAAACATAGAAACGTTAAGATTTAGTTCTCTATGATAATTCGGTAAATTCAAATGATTCAAACTTCAAGAATTCCTAGCTTTATTTCCAAGTTAATTAATATTGTAGCGATGGTGCTTCTTGTTTCATCAGCAGCTAACGCAACATGGAATGATGCATGGGAAACTCGAAATAAGGTTTCAATTAATACTTCCGAAATTACCGAGTCAGTTAGTAATGCTTTAATTCCCGTGCGGCTACACTCTGGAAACTTTGATTTTTCTACTGCCAATATTGATGGCTCAGATTTGCGAGTGATAGCCTCGGACGATAAGACCGAATTAAAATTCTTCCTCGAGAGCTTTGATGCGACCAATGAACTTGCAGTTCTTTGGGTTCAAATACCGCAGATTTCATCAGCTAATAAAGATGCTGGCTTCTGGATTTATTCAGGTAATGCCGAAGCTAAATCGAGCAGTAGCCCAGCAGTATTTTCTGATAAGAATGTGATGTTAAGACTTTCATTTAATGAAAAAAATATTCTTACTGACAGCGCTCAGCAGCAAGCGGTTACAGGTAGCCCAGTTTTAGAAAAAGCCGGTTTGATTGGATCTAGTGCTCGTCTCGAAAAAACTCCTCTAGTAGCAACGATTAAATCGCCAATAGATGCTAATCAAGGGTTCACTTGGTCAGCATGGATTAAGCCAAGCGCTATTCCACAATCTTCTACCCTGCTTAGCTTTGGACAATTGCTTTTGAAGTTGGAAGGTGATGCGCTCAATTTATCTGTGGGGGCAGCTCAAATTAAAGGGGGTCAGTTGAGCCCCAGTATTTGGCACCATGTAGCACTATCAATCGCTGGAGGCAATGCAAAATTATATTTGAATGGTAAGGAGACAGCGACAGGTCAACTGAGTGTGTCGGCTCTTAGTGGCGCCATGCAAATGGGGGTGGGCTTTACAGGCGAGATAGATGAAGTTGAGTTGTTGGATGTTGGTAAAAGTGCTTCATGGGTTAAATTAACAAACTCTGGTCATGGTGTAGAGGGAAAACTTCTCACATTTTCAAGTGAAGAAGCAGAAGAAGAGGGTGGCGAGAGTTACTTCGGTATTTTATTCAATAGCTTAACCGTTGATGCTGAGATCGTCATCGGTATTTTGGCTGTTATGTTCTTAATCAGTGCTTGGGTCATGTACAGCAAAGCAATGCTCATCATTAAAACCGATAAGGACAACGCTGAATTCCTAAAGCTTTTTCAAAATTCAACAAGTCAAACGCTCCTTAATTTGGACGCTGGTGTGAATCTACCCAATTCAACACTTCTTGAACTATATAAAGCCGGTGTTAGCGAAATTCGCAAACGTGAAAAGGCTGGAACTAAATTAGTGTTGGGTGCTGCATCTATGAGTGCCATCAAGGCAAGTGTAGATGCTGAACTGGTTAGAAAAAATCAGAGCCTAAATAATTTGATGGTGTTGCTGACGATTGCTATTTCTGGCGGACCCTTCTTAGGCTTATTGGGAACTGTGGTTGGGGTGATGATTACCTTTGCTGCAATTGCAGCCGCAGGCGACGTGAATGTTAACGCAATTGCTCCTGGTATTGCTGCCGCCTTGCTTGCAACTGTCGCTGGTTTGGGCGTAGCTATTCCTGCTTTGTTTGGGTACAACTACCTAGCGAGCCGAATCAAAAATATCACCATCTCAATGCAAATTTTTGTTGATGAATTTATAACACGCTCTGCAGAACTGCTATCTGAAGATTAAGAGTTCATATGTCAGAGGGAATAAAAGAAGAGAATCAGTTATACGACGAGATTAATATCACGCCTATGCTTGATCTCGCCTACGTTTTGCTGGTTATTTTTATTATTATGACTACAGCTTCCATGCAGGGGGTCAAAGTCGAATCTCCCCAAACCGAAAATTCGGTCGCACTATCAAAGCCGCAGATGCGAGCCATTACGATAACCAATGATGGGACTACTTATCTTGACGCATACCCAGTGGATATGCCTACGCTTGAGCAGCGTCTGGCTGAGTTCAAGAGCTCTAATCCGTCACTCCCTGTAGTGCTAAAGGCTGACGCAGCTGCACATTATGAAAAGGTTTCAGAGGTATTGGAAATTTGTAAAAAGTTAGATATTACAGAAGTAGGATTAGTGACTAAGAAAGTAGTGGAGTAACAAGATGCAGGTACAAAACGATGCACAACCTTACGATACGATTAACATCACTCCAATGCTGGATTTGGCATATGTCTTATTGGTTATATTCATACTAATGACGACTGCCGGTGTTCAAGGACTGACTATGAACTTGCCTAAACCCTCTAATAAGCCAAGCACGGAAAAGCATGATTTGAAAATTGTTCAGGTGCAAGAAAGTGGCGCTGTGACCATAAATGGTGTAGGTGTCAGTTCGGCAGAGTTAGAGAAACAATTACTCACTGCAAAGTCACAAGACCCAAAGTTTAATGTCATGATCAAGGGTGATGCTAGAGCGCCATATGCGGGTGTTGTTGGCGTGATTGATTTGGTGAACAAGCTAGAAATTGAAAATGTTGGTCTAGTGACCGGACGCATTGGTACCTAGTCAATACAGGTAAAAATCAACGTGATGCAAAACCTAAAATCTAATCAAAAAATATTGCTTAAGCGCGCGCTGATTGGCGTTACTGTTTTAGCTTCACTGTTTTTGCTTGCTTATAGTCTAAAGGATATATTCAAAGGGAGTACCCAACAAAAGCGTCAAGTGACGACAATTAAGTTACTTCCAGACACGCCCCCACCGCCCCCACCGCCACCGCCGCCAAAAGAGCCTCCAAAAGTTCAGCCTAAAGAAGTTGAAAAAGCCCCAGAACCAAAGCCTGTTGAGACCCCACCCATGGAGGCCTTGAAAATGGAAGGAACTGCGGGTGATGGAGCTAGCCCTTTTCAATCAGGAAAAGTGACAAATAACTACATTGGATCTGACGGCGGTTCAAAGTTTACTTGGTATGCCGGCGTCATTAAAAGTGAAATCCAAAGAGCATTGGAACGAAATCCTTTATTAAAAAATGGACAGTATAAGGCGGTTGTGTCTGTTTGGTTAAAGCCAACGGGCGAGATTGAAAGAATTAGTTTACAGGAATCTGATGCTGGCTCAGAAGTTGACCAAGCAATCAAATTGGCACTAGAAAGTTTGCAATCTATTAAGCAGGTGCCCCCTGCAGGGATGCCTCAACCAGTAAAGTTGAGAATTACTGCAAAGAAATAGTTTGATGATCAAAATTTTTAGGGAGACGAAATATGGACGATTCAACAAATTTGATGTGTATGTTGCCAGTCCATTTTTCCAAAATTGAAAGAGAAAATAACCATGTTATTGCAATCTAAGCAGAACATTAAACAGCTAGCAATTTCATTCGCTTTACTGAGTGTAGGTTTGGCTCACAGCCCAGCCTATGCAGATGAACGCGAGTCTCTGGAGCAATTAAGGTCGACAACCCTTAATTTGATAGATCTATTAGTTGAAGAGGGAGTGCTCCCTAAAAGTAAGGCTGATGCTATTGTCAAGCAGGCCACTGAACAGGCTGCTAAACAGGTAAGCCAAGCTCCTAGTTCAGAGAGTCAAGAGAGTCTTGATAGTAAGAAAGAAGATTCCTCGGTGCGAGTGCAATATGTTCCCGAGCACATCAAGGCTGAAATGCGTCAAGAGATAGAGAATGAAGTGATGACTAAACTCAATTACAAGGGTGATGAGCGCTTAGCTCTGCCCTCTTGGATTGATAGATTTTCGTTTAATGGTGATATTCGCTTGAGAGGTCAGCAAGACCTATTCGCAAATGGAAATGCTAGTCTTGCAGAGCTTAATAATCCACTCAGGGATATGAACTTGGCAAATTCTAGTGAAGATCGCGATAGACTTCGAGTTAGAGCTAGGTTTGGTGTCAATGTGAAAATTAATGATTGGCTTACAGGCGGCATGCAATTTGTTACTGGAACGCTTGATACCCCCTTGACACCTAACCAAACTGAGGGGATGGCTCAAGGTAAATATACCTTCGGACTTGATCGCGCTTTCTTGAGAGCAGAAGTCAACCCATGGCTTACCTTAAAAGGAGGCCGTTTTGCCAACCCGTTTTTATATACTGACATGTTATGGGATCCGGATTTGGCCTTTGACGGGGTAGTGGCGCAATTTAAACCAACAATCAATAATGAGTGGTCAGCATTTGGCACCCTTGGAGCCTTCCCTATTGAAGAAGTGCAATCATCTGAGGTCAATAGAGCGAAAGATAAATGGATTTACTCATTGCAAACAGGTATCAAATGGCAGGCAGCTAATAAGTCTTCATTCAAATTGGCTCTTGCTTATCACGATTATCGCAACGTGGAAGGTAGTTTAAACGATCTAGGGTTGACTGATAAATCTGGAACCCGGCCCTTATGGAGGCAGCGTGGAAATAGTACCTTTGATATTAATGCCCTTAATACTGGTATAGGTGGGGCTCAACCTATTATCGGTATTGCCTCAAAGTTTGAGCAGATTAACTTAATTGGACAATTAGATTTAATGTATTTTGATCCAGTACATCTAACTCTAACTGGAGACTATGTAAAAAATATCGGTTTTAACAAGAACGAAATATTTAGAAGAACCGGTAATTTGTATGAAAAGCAAAACGAGGCATTCAATGTAAGGCTGGATTTAGGACATACGAGCTTTAATGCGTTTGCAAGTGATGAACCGTTTACGGATGTTAAAGCGCATGATTGGATGGTTTCATTAGGCTATAAACGGATAGAAGCGGATGCAGTTTTAGACGCTTTTGCCGATTCCAATTTTGGCTTGGGCTCAACCAATACTAAAGGTTGGGTAATGCATGCAAACTATGGTATCGATAAAAATGCTTGGGTAGGATTGCGCTACCTAACATCGGATACGATTACAGGATTTCCGTTGTCTGTTGATACGTTGCTGATTGATTTTAATGGACGATTCTAAGCTGAGCTTTTGGAGAGGATGGCAATGGATATTGTAAAAAAAGTTCTATGTGGATGCCTGATTGCAATGTTTATGAGTTTGTTCTCTACGGGTCTTGCTAATGCGGCTGTAAAAAACAAAGATTCCAAGAAAAACGCTCAAATTATCCAACAAATCCGCAAACAGCAAGCTGCTTTGCAAGCTGAGTTAGAGGCTGAGAAAAAGACAGTTGCTGATAAAGAAAAGGCGCTTGAAGGCGCCAACAGAGCGGCTTCAGTCTCAACCAAGAATTTGAGTAAAGCCAAAGCAGAGTTAGCTAACCTAAATGCATTAATCACTTCAAAAGACTCAGAAATTGAGAAATTCAAAGCTGAACTGCAAGAGCTTAAACAGCAAAATGAAAAAAATCTTGCAGCACTTGAAGTCAATGAGAAGCAACGAAAAACACTAGTACAAAGTGTTATGCAAACTAAAACACGACTCAATGAATCTGTTGAAAAAAATAAGTTACTCTATTTGCACGCTAAGTCACTAATAAAAATTTATGAAAAACAAACTACGTATGAGTCTGCATTGAGAGATGAGAAATTTTTCCAACTAAAACGTGTTGAGTTGGAAAATATTTTTCAGGATAAGCTTGATGACATTGAGAACGCAAAAATGGACTTAAATTAGTCTAAAGCTTTAAAAAGTTACTCTAAACATTTTATTAATAATGCACTCCCAGATAGGAAACTAAGTATGCAAAAACTCAATATTAATATCTTTATGACTCCTCTTCTTCTTCTTCTTCTTCTTCTCAGTTTGAGTTTTAAAGCCATAGCTGCTGACAATGTGGCTATCACTGTCAATGGAAAGCCGATCAAGCAAACCACCTTGGACTATCTCTTTAAAGATGCTAATGAGCGTGGTCAAAAAATTGACGACACTCAGAAAGAAGCCGTTATTGCAAGATTAGTTTCCAATGAATTAATTTATCAAGAGGCATTAAAAGCTGGCTTGGATAAGAAAAGTGATTTTCAAATTCAAGAAGATTTAGCGAGACGTGAGCTTTTAGTCAATGCGTATTGGCAAGATTACATGAAAAATAATCCAATATCTGAATCAGATATTAAAGCCGCTTATGAGAAGTATAAAATTGAGCTTGGTAATAAAGAATACAAGGTAAGTCATATATTGCTTGAGTCAGAAGCCGAGGCCATTCAAGTGATTGGGCAACTGAATAAAGGTGGTGATTTTGCAAAGATTGCAGCGGATAAATCTCGCGATCCTAGTGCGAAGGAGAATAAAGGAGAACTTGGGTGGTTCTCACTTGCCAGTATTTTGAAACCTTTTAATTTAGTACTGCCTTATCTAAATAAAGGGGCTATTTCTAAGGAGCCCATTCAAACTAAGTTTGGTTGGCATGTTATAAGACTAGAAGATACGCGTGACATCACAACTCCCGAATATGACAAAGTGAAAGATGCTTTACAGAAGCAACTTAGCAAACGTCAAATGGAAAAGATGTTGTTGGAATTAAGAAATAAAGCTGTCGTCGTTGATAATAACAATAAATCAAAGAAATGGTTTTCAAATTAAATATAGACCAAATTAAAAGTTATACTTAATTGAACAATGAATTAGTACCCTACAAAAGCTGAGACTTTGATTGGCGTAATATCATTCAAACTAATTACCTTGGTATTGAAATCTGAGTGATAAAATTTATTTATGATTAATCATGTCATGCCATTGATTGATTTACTTCAATCCGAGCTTAGCTTTTTGTTAATCCTTTCTGGAGTATTTGGTCTAGTCTTAGGTAGTTTTATTAATGTGGTCATTTATCGACTCCCTAAGATGATCGAAAGTCAGTGGAAACAAAATAATCGCTCACAAAAGCGTATTCTCTCAAAAAAATACAATTTGATTACCCCAAGGTCGCAATGCCAATCCTGCGGTCACAGAATATCAATTTTTGAAAATTTACCACTCTTCAGCTATCTTTGGCTTAAAGGAAGATGCAGGCATTGTAAAGCCCATATAAGCTTGCGTTACCCATTGATTGAACTTGCTTGTGGTTTTGCTACCAGTCTATGTTTTTGGCATTTTGGCTTTTCTTTGACCGCGCTAGCAGCATCTATTTTTGTTTTATCGCTGATTACCCTTTCGATGATAGATTTTGATACTTATTTGCTACCGGACTTGATTACTTTGCCTTTATTGTGGCTGGGTTTGCTGTTTAATCTTAGTGACACTTTCGTTGATATTCAGTCTGCGGTCATTGGTAGTGTATTAGGCTATCTAATTCTTTGGTCTATTTACTGGATTTACAAACTGATTAAAAACAAAGAAAGTATGGGGTATGGGGATTTTAAGTTGCTTGCTGCTGTTGGCGCATGGTTCGGTTGGCAGGCAATCCCAGAAATAATCTTAATATCTTCTGTCATCGCTACGGTTGTAGGATTAGCAATCATTATTTTCGGCAAATCCGCTAGCAACGTGCCTATTCCCTTTGGGCCTTTTATTTCTCTTGCTGCGATTTTAATTCTTTTTTTGGCATAAATAACGCAGTTAAGGTTTTTATTAATTTTCAAGAGAGAGACTCTTGATGTTTTGTTGCAAAAAAGTGATAGATATCAAGATGAAAACAATATCGCCAAGCCATAAAAAATGGCCTAGCGATGTTGTGATGCGCTCAATAAAGTAGAAACTGTGTAATTTCAGTCTAGGCTGGTTAACGCTTCTTGATATACAAATCGGTAATCGTGCCTTCTTTCATTTCTGCGGCAAAACATACCGTCTCAGACAGCGTTGGGTGAGCATGAATGGAGAGGCCAATATCATGTGCATCGGCGCCCATTTCAATCGCCAACACCGCTTCTGCTAATAACTCACCTGCATTGGTGCCGACGATACCGGCTCCGATTAAACGATGGGTTTGCTTATCAAATATCAGCTTGGTCACCCCTTCGGTTCTGGAGATGGATAAAGCACGACCACTCGCCGCCCAAGGGAAACTAGCTTTTTCGATTTCCAATCCTTGTGCTTTGGCTTCGTTTTCTGTCACGCCTGCCCACGCCACTTCTGGATCGGTGTAGGCTACGGATGGAATAACCATGGCTTGGAATTCAACTTTCTCACCCGCAATCACCTCGGCTGCCACTTTCCCTTCATGGGTGGCTTTATGCGCCAACATGGGTTGTCCGACGATATCGCCGATGGCAAAAATATGCGGCACATTGGTACGCATTTGTTTATCGACGGCAATAAAACCGCGCTCATCCACATTGACCCCGGCAAGTTCAGCGCCGATGAGATGACCGTTGGGACGACGACCGATAGAGACTAATACGCGATCATATTTCTCTACCGTTTTTGGCGCATCCTGATTGCCATTCACGCCTTCAAAACTGACATAAATACCATCGGGTTTAGCTTCTATCTTGGCCACTTTGGTATTCAGCATAATGGCTTCAAAACGTTTTTCCATGCGCTTTTGCAAAGGACGTACTAAGTCGCGGTCGCAACCTTGAATCAAGCCATCGGTAAATTCCACCACGCTCACTTTACTGCCCAAGGCATCGTAGACCGTCCCCATTTCCAGACCGATAATGCCGCCACCGATGACCAACATACGCGCTGGGATATCGGCCAGTGCCAATGCGCCGGTCGAATCCATAATGCGCTCATCATCAGGTGCGCCAGGGAATTTTGTGGCTTGTGAGCCAGCGGCAATAATTGCGTTTTGGAAAGCTATAGTGGTGACCTTGCCATCGGCAGCAGTCACGCTTATCTGATGTGGGCCAGTGAATTTACCTAATCCATTGACTACGGTCACGCCACGTTGCTTAGCCATGCCAGACAGGCCAGTCGTGAGCTTGGCCACAACATCATTGGATTTCCAATCTCTTAATTGTTTCAGATCTATCTTGGGAGCGCCGAAACTCAAGCCGTGATGTGCACTTTCTTCTGCTTCAGTGATGACCTTGGCAGTATGTAATAGCGCTTTAGAGGGGATACAACCCACATTCAAACACACCCCACCCAAGGTTGGGTATCGCTCGATTAAGATGACTTGTTTACCCAAGTCAGCTGCTCTGAATGCGGCAGTGTAGCCACCAGGACCGGACCCCAAGACCACCACTTCGCATTGCATATCGCTGTCGCTAGGGACGCTTCTAACTGGGGCTGCTGTATTGGCT
>Ga0169931_10008195_pt1 | contig 15299 bp, 13 predicted proteins | sample Kivu_15m_20L_FD_129675 | JGI IMG/M metagenome (GOLD analysis project Ga0169931, IMG submission 129675) | Freshwater microbial communities from Lake Kivu, Western Province, Rwanda to study Microbial Dark Matter (Phase II) - Kivu_15m_20L... | ecosystem: Environmental > Aquatic > Freshwater > Lake... | reverse complement strand
TACGTACAACCTTGTATTATAATACCAACGAAGAAAAGGAGAAGAAGAAGGATGAAATGACATATCAACAAACTGGTTTACATCTTTTATTATCTTGTACATCCATGGCATTACATTGCTTTCCACTGAGAGAATGGACAATTGTGGCTATTCGTAATGCATTAGAGAATAACTATGAAAATCAACACATGGTTCAAGAATTACAAGCTCAACATGCAATCAATACCCCTATATTGCAAAGTATAGGTATTGATTTAAATTTAGATTTGAAGGGAAATCTTATCTTGGAGCATAAAACGTAGGATAAAAGCAACAACCATTTACATGTACATGTACAACATAAAAAATCGATAATGAACGTGCACTCTCATTATCCGTAGTAGAAAAAAAGTTCAATCACTACTAAACTTCGTGATACCATAATATGTAGTTGGGTTTCCTCTCATCCCCTTACTCTTACTTACCAAGATACTCTGTTTATGATACGATTCCTAACCATGATTCAAAAGTATAGACTTGTTGCAGAATGCATGGTACACTATTTAAAAACGATCTTGCGGATTCGGGATCCCTCCACTTGGATATCATTCTTACAGAGTCATCTATAGTACATGTATATAAACTGGGTACTCAATGGAAGGACGGGAGACAACGGATGGATGATGTCATATACACAATTGACTGACAAGTATTGAAACACAAGGAAGGTAGAGTTACAGTACTGTGATTGTTCGGGGCACTATATACGGTGTCAAAACCATTGGAGTGGCCTTTACAGCCCCTCTCACTGAGTTTTTGCAACGTGTACGTTTTCAAAGTATGTTGAATTGAGATCATAAGAAAAAAATTATGTCGACGCTGTTGTCGACAATGGACAAGGAGGTCCTTGACGAAGTGAGTAACGATCCGGATTATGAATAGATCATGAAGGATTTCGACGTACTGAAGCTGTGGAATTTAATGAATTTCGTGATAAAACACCAAGTAAAGTATAAGATGAATCTTTGACACTTCAAAGCAAAACCAGCTACGATCTGGCACGACTAGGACTCAGATTCAGAAATTCCGGAAATTCCACATCTCTCTTTCTCGTCGTCTTGCGTCTTGATGTTTGATGTCCTTTCGCTCGCTCAAATGTGTGGGCGTGGTTAAAAGTTACATATTTGTTCGTTGTTGAACGAACGTATGAGAGTGATATGGGATTCCCTCGAAACATAAAAACATAATGTCTCTATGGAACAATATCAGATACATCATTCTTTTGTATTGTCTTTCGAAGAAAATCAATAAATCAACAGGATTTATGATACAAACGAATATTTTACGATCACGCTTCTATCCTTCTCATCCTCCTTATACATCGGAATTCCTTGTTAAAATGTCCACGACCACATCTACATCTGATAAAACGCTCATGGAATATATTTCAGAAAAATGTTCCTTAGCCTTGTCTCAAACTATTACCCTAGAACCATCTCAGGGTGGTGGTGCCTCAGGAGGTGGCGGTACGACGACTTTTGCAGTGAAAGATACAATATCGGGAACGAAATATTTTGTTAAAACGGCGTCTGTAAGCAGTGGAGGTGGGACCATGCTCTATGGAGAATTTACAGGAGTTCAAGAAATGGCTGATACATCTACAATACGTGTTCCTCGACCAATTACATTTGCTGAATATAAAAATCCAAGTAGTAATAAAGGGGGTGGGATAGCCTTTATTGTTTTTGAATATTTTGAATTTACATACGGGGGTGATGAATTTGAATTAGGAAAACAATTGGCCAAGGTAAGATGGGGTCCATCGATAGTGTAATCATATGATTTGTTCCCAATGTGGCATTTGTAAACATTATGCTCATGGAAAAAATCATTACAAAGATGCATCGTTTCATAAGTCCTAATGGTAAATTTGGTTTTCATGTTGCGAATACCATCGGAGCTACACCCCAATACAACGAATGGATCGATGATTGGTCTGACTTCTGGGATAAACACCGCTTAGGTTATATGCTACAACTTACCAATGATGCTGATTTAGATTCGAATACAATATCTAAACTTCGGATTAAAACAAAGGAATTATTATCGCAGCATTCACCCTGTGCTAGTTTAATTCATGGAGATCTGTGGGGTGGAAATAAAGGCTACGCTCGTGTGGATAATAATGTTGTTGTTCCTGTGATATTTGATCCCGCAACTTATTATGGTGATCGGGAAGCAGATATAGCCATGACATACTTATTTGGAGGTTTCACATCCAAGTTTTACGAGGGTTACAACTCGGAATGGCCTCTCCCTGAAGGTCATGAGAACCGACGGATTGTTTATAATCTATACCATATTCTAAACCATGAAGTTTTATTTGGAGGATATTGCAGTCAGGCTCAAAGTATGATTCAAAGAATTTTGAAAATGTAATAGCCCTATTTTGTTGTTATTATTTTAATAACACTTAAATCGTTATTGTACGTGGGTTGCTGCTCGTAATGACATAATCTGGGGTGTACTATGGGATAATGATTTTCAAGACAACGGAGAGGTTCAATATATGCACCGTATAGGAAACCATACGTAATTCAGTGGCTGATGGCAGGGAGAGGAGGAGCAGCAAGGTGTGATTACAGTGCGGGAGGGGTTAGCGGGGTAGTGAGGGTAATGCGGAAGTTGCTGAGCGTAACTAGTAATTCGTCTGTGGATGATTTGGGAAGGTTTATATTCGTTAATGTTTAAGGTGGTAATATTGTGTACCCAGCTGGGGTATAGAGGACGGCTTGTTGTGTATGATGGAATTGCATGCCAAACAGATATGAGTGTGGAAGTCGTAGAGAGCTAATATAAATGATGCTGGCGTCTTTGAAGGCACAAGCGATGAAGGTCTGGGTAACGAGATGGTGGCAGAGGCGTAAGGAGTAGATTTGGAAAAACCGTGAAGGCGGACCTCTGTGGCTACAGAGATTTTGCTTGCATCGGTGAAGGCTGTTACCGCTTTGATTGATATCAAACTGTTTGATAACGAGAGAATCTTGGAAGGCTTTTGAAGATGCATCTTATGTTTGATGTCTTCGGTACTGATTGCAATCCAAATATTCTTTAGTTAATAATAATGATCCGTTCATTAAGCAATTTACCGATGTATATTCTCGCCCAATTAATTACTCAAAGTAATCAAGGAATCGGAGCGTAATAACCGCAAGAACAATGGGCACTATTAATCCCCATGTTATAGACACTTCCCTTGATTTGTTTTTAACAAAAGCTTTGTTTCCGGCGAATGACGCTGGATTTTCCTCAACGGGGATTAGGCGCATGAGAAAACCTAGAGGTATTGAAACGGCTCCGAGGAGAATAGTGATGAGCTGAGTACGAATATTTAGTGGTGTCGTTTGTGTGAAATCCCCACCGTATTGGACTATTACCCATTGAGCTGTAACTGTGAATAGAATGACTCCGATGAACATTGGATTCTTTCCTAGATTGCGGAATGGATGGAAATCATCGCCTATTTCTCGAGCGTTAAACTCATTGAAAATCTGACAATATACAAATGCATTGAATATAATAGTGAAGTGTTTGGTCGAGCCATCAACACATTCAAATAATTCAGATCCGAAGCGCAAGAGAAATCCAAGCATAGCTAATTGATAAGATGCCTGGATAACTATGTTTCTCCACATAGGTAGACTGATTAGGCTTGCATCTCTTCTATACGGTGGTCTATCTAAGAGGATATCATTCGGAGCCTCTGTTCCAAGAGCTAGTGCACCCATTGTATCCATTATCAAATTGACCCACAACATCATTACTGCATTTAAAGGGGGTTTATATCCCGCAACTGCAGAGAAGAATGTTACGGTAAGAGCCACAACATTGACAGTGAGTTGGAATTGTAAAAACTTTCGAATGTTGTCGAATACTGCGCGTCCCCATAATACAGCTCTACAAAAGAAGAGAAAGGCGAAAATGATAGCGTGATATCGCTCAATTATAAAGAATCCAGAGCATATGAAACGTGATTGAAAGAAAACTCACTTGACGATAGATGAAAAATTATCATCCATAATGATGATATCGCTCGCATTTTTAGCGACATCTGTTCCGCTCAAGCCCATAGACAGCCCTACGTCAGCAGCTTTGAGGGCTGGGCCGTCGTTTGTTCCATCTCCTGTCACACCTACGACTTCTCCAACACCATTCCTACTGACAGCCCACTCATCATAGTATCCAGGGAGAATGAAGTCCTTTTCTTTCGCATAATTTCTTCCTGGATGGGCTTTTAGCCACTCTTCCTCTGTCTTAGGCATTAGAGAACCATTTAGACGCTCAACAAGTACATGCTTATCTTCTGGAGATGATCTTGCAAGAACCTGCAGTTTTGGTAATATCTTATCAAGCTGCGCTGGTGTTAATTTACGGAAGTCTTGTCCGACCATCGCAATACCATCTATGGGAGCGAAAATGTGAAAGAAAAATATGAATAGAAGTTCTATAGTCAATAAGATCAAAATATACACTACTTGTGACGCACCATTCGTGAGTATCCCTGCCTGCTTCGCTATAGCCTTGGCTGTCTCAAGGTTATCACCAGTTACCATACGGACGAATATTCCTGCGTTTTGGCATATTTTGACAGCTTCGATGACGTCACTTCTCAGAGGATCGATAATACCTATCAGGGCATCAAAAATCATATCTTTTTCAAGTAAATCTGCACAAGAGTCGACTGTAATAGAATCAAGGTTTGCTACCGAATTGATATCGTCCCTATGAGAAAGCGCTATGCATCGTAGTGCCCGAGATGAATATGACGCGATGAGTTGTTCCAGTTCAGATCGTTTACGATCAGTCATGTGTTTGATGGAGCCATCAGAATCAAGGTATCTATTGCAGACACCAAGAACTTTCTCGGCTGCACCTTTGTGATACAGAGTAAATTTATGAGAATGATTTTCGCCTTCGAGTTTGTGAATCACGCTCATGCATTTCCTCACGGAAGAGAAAGGGAAAAGTCGAGAACCGCCAGGTTTCCCAAAAAGTGCTCTACTTCGACGTAGTTCAAAATCATCATGGCCGAGAAAAGTAGACGTTGCTAACATTAGGAGTGCACCTTCTGTTTTATTTCCAATGACACTAGGATGATTTCTGTTGTCCCCACTCGGAGCCTCGGTTTCAGTTAGATGAGCTGTAGAGCAAAGACCAATGCATTGTAAAATAACTTCCTTCGCATTATTGGATATTTTGGCTGCAGTATCTATCTTGTCAACGTCTTCATATGAAAGATTCGCAAATACACCACTCACAACAGTCATCCTATTCTCTGTAAGCGTTCCCGTCTTATCGCTGCATATATTCGTTGCATTGCCCATAGTCTCACAAGCCGATAAATGTCGAATCAGATTCTTATCGGCAAGCATCTTTTTAGTAGAGTATGCAAGAGAAATCGTCACCGCTAAAGGCAACCCCTCCGGCACTGCGACGACAACTATTGTAACTCCGATAATGAAGGCACTCAATCCATGTGAAAATAGTCCAACAACCTTCAAATAATCAGGCTGCACTACAATTTTGATAAACATCATAACTATAAACGTGGCAGCCGCAGCTGCCATACCTACGGTGCCAATCAAGTTCGCCATCGCATCAAGTTTTTCTTGAAGGGGAGTTTCAGATTGTTCTTTGTCCAATTTCGCTTTGATGACTCCCCATTGACTTGAAGCCCCAACAGCTATGGCTACAAATGTCCCAGATCCTGCTGTGGTTATACAACCAGAAAGTACAAAGGGGTCCGAGGTAATATTCTTGTAAACATCTAAGGGTTCACCAGTAAGTGCGCTTTCATCAATTTCCAAACCATCAGCTTTAATTAAAACACCATCACAGGGCACAGCATGTCCAGCCTCTAAGCATACAACATCCCCAATCACCAAGTCATCACTGTAAATAGTTTGTGCCTTGCCGTCTCGAATTACAATCGTTTCAATATTATCATTCACCTTACTCAAGGCCCGAAATTGAGTTTCTTTTTGATAATCATTGAGGGCAGTTACCATAGCTACGATAAAAACAGCAGTGAGAATAGCAACGCCTTCCACATATCCCGTAGATGGGTCTTCGTATACACCTATTACTAAGCTAACAATCGCTGCAGCCATGAGTATTCTAACAGTTTCATCATCAAAACTACCTAGAAACAAATCTAGAAATGTCTTTCTTGGAGCTGAAGGTAAATAGTTCGATCCATACAATTCACGCCTCGATTCAACGGTGGAAGTTTCAATACCTTTATCAGGATTTGTATTCAAGAGTTTTAGCAGCCCATCCGTTGAGCCGATTTTCTCCGATTTGAGATACGCCAGATTCGACTCTAAACATTGCGGTTGATTTATATCCGTTAGTATGGATTGAACATACAATGCTCGTTCCTTGTTTTGTTCAAAGGCATGTTGTGTGCCATTTTCATGAGTCATGACGATACCAGAGTTGGTTGGTAAAGTCAAGGAACGAGAGAGTTTTGAAAAAAAGTGAGTGATGACGAGTAAAGAGTGTTAAGGGTACTCGTATGTACTCGCAAAACGCAATATGTACTACATACTCACCAGGGTGCAGCGACGGACGTAAGAGATTTGGAGAAAAAACCAGAGACGTGCTAGGTTTTTGGCCGGTATGTTGCGGATTCCACGTGGAAACAGATTTGAATTTTTAGCGTATGTACAGCCAGTACTCTAGTAGTACACACTGGACAAGGCACAGGAGCTCCAGCACTGTCCTTGTGATAACATGAAACCTACATATAGAATAGATGCGCATCTTATCTTTGGTTTGATTGACATCGTTTGACATGCAGTCAATCGTTTTCAACAGAGAGAGATCTTTATATATCCAGCCTAAAACTAAGGAGATATAATAGTGATAAAAATTATTTGTTAACAGAAATAGGGGTACGTCGATGAACCTCACATTTTCTAAATACTCGTCTTTCGCACCAACTGACGAGGTCGACGAGGTGCAATTCTTTGAACAGCATGAGCTTCAGCTCGTACACGGAAAGATGACTTGATGGCTTCCGGAGCCTGAATAACACCGCCACTCTCAGCACTCTTAAAATGTATTTTACCAGGACTTTTAAGAACTATATCACGACTAGCAGTCTCTCCAACAATCCAGGGGTGTTTTAAGGCTTGCTCGGGGGTATAGCGTCTCTTTGGGTCTATTTCCAATAAATGACCAAGCAAATCTTTTGCTGATGATGACAGGTTACTTGCCCAACGAGGATATTGCAGCACAAACTTCGAACGTATGACTGATTCAGGAACTGAATGAATATCATCGTCAAACGGAAGACATCCACATAAAAGAACAAATATAATCACACCTAGCGCCCATGCATCAACAGCTCGAGTATAATCTTGCCGCTGTATCATTTCAGGAGCTAGATAACCCTTCGTACCTAAAAATGTTCTGGCTATTTGTGTCGATGAATCGTTTCGAAAATGCTTGGAAAGACCAAAATCTATTATCTTCACCTCAACATCCTTGGGAGATAGAGGTATCCGAGTTAGAAGTAAGTTTTCAGGCTTCAAGTCACGATGAATGATTCCCTTTCGATGCATGTAAACAAGTGCACTTGTTACCATCCGCACAATATGCGATGCCTCTTCTTCTGTCAGTGTCCCCTTCTGCACTACATAATCAAACAATTCCCCTTTGGGCACGTTTATAGGTCGACGATGAAAAAATAAAATATGAAGCACTGAAAAACGAAAATATATGATAGAAGAATATCATATTATAAACTTACCTCCTTCCATTAATTCCATTATGATATAAATTTTCTGAGCTGTATAGTAAACATCATACAAGCGAATTATATTTGGATGGTGTAACGATTTCAGGACGTCGATTTCAGTGTAAAATTGATCCAGCATGCCGTCCCATAGTGACTCCACATATGTCTTATCAATAATTTTGCATGCGAGTTCTCTCCGCGTAGAGCGTTCAATACATCGATGACAAGTTGATGTTGAGCCTATGCCTAATAAATCACCTATTTCATACTTTTGAGCCAATTCATGTTCTCCTATCTAAAATATAGGATTTCAAGGTAAGTGAAATGTATGATCGCTATGACACATCTAAGTCATTCATATTCACACGTACTTCTCCATGATGGTCATTGGTAAACTGATCATTCAACATATGTATATTTTGCATTGATTCTTCTGCCTCTAATAATCCTTCCAAAAGTCTCCGTTTTCTCCTTACTTCAGTCGGAGTCTCTGGTAGAGGTGTCCCAAGATAATTTCTCTCTTTACTATTGCTTTGCTTTATCGTACTAGCTGGTTTTGAAGCTATCGGGCAGAAAAGAGAGAATGAAGCCAACAAGCTACTACACCATAGAAAAGATCCATCCTTTTCATCTTCCATAACATTCATGGAAGATTTTGGATTTATTTCATCTTGGAAAAGGTTTCCTTTTCTAAATACTTGGTTACGGCTCATTCTCTAATACAATTCCAAGCTACGAATTGTGAATCTGAATCTCTCTGTCGCCTATTCGAGACAGAGCCTGACGTTAGCAATAGATTAATTTCCACTTCCAAGATTACCCGAGCTATACATTAATCGTCTTTTTGTTTATGGAGAGAGAAATAATATCAACCCTATGTGAATCTGACTTGACCTTCATGTTCTATGTTGCTCTTGGTATAATCATGACGCAAATGAAGAAAAGTTCTTTTTCAAAGGCGACATGGAGGTTTCGCTCGAGATTCGTGCTTACAAAAGCAAACACACAGCACGATCCCGCTTATTCTCACCGTCACATGCATACATACGTTTTATGTATTGCGATCATGGAATAGTCTTGTTCCGACTTGTTCCCAATATATAGTGATGTTGAAACCGATGATTATGAAATGGATTATCATTCTATTTGGTTTGATCAAGATACATGCGCTTCAATTATTCCATGCAGCAAGAATTAGGCAAAGCTCTCGTCCCAGAAAGGAACCCCAATGTCTACGATTGCTCCACGGGCCATCTCAGCATGGAAGGGAAGTACTTCAGGCTTATGAAAATGGTGACCACGCAATGATTATTCCGAGGGGTGTTACACTGAAAATAGCCTTGGATTTAAACAATGGTGTTGCAGATGCATCATCTGAAAGATCAGAACGTTTTACTTGCCCATCATCGCTTGATTTAGTTCATCGACTACGAAAATGCTCTCATGCGGTTTTAGTTGGGCGAGGGACCGTGCAACAAGATAACTGTACTTTGACAGTACGACGAGTTCCTCCGGAAGCAGTTGAATGTTTTATCAATGGTGTTCAAAGTAAGAAAGTAGTTCAACCGACGAGAATTGTCATTGATCCAGGGTTGAAATTAATTCAAAGTCATGATGAAAATCAATATGCCATTTTAAACGATAGCTATGAAACGATAGTATATCATGCGTTAAGTGATGGCGAAATCCTTACAAAGGGTCTACAATCGAAAATATTGCAGCTACCTGAAAATGTCCTATTGGTTCGAGCGACCACTCAATACGGTACCGGTGAATTGTTTGACATTAGACAGGAAAAGACTCTGTCACCACAGCACATCTTAGATGATCTTAATGCACGGGGTAAAATGCATATAATGGTTGAAGGGGGACCAGAAACCGCGAAAATATTTTTGCAAAACCATTCTGTAGACCGAGCCATCATAATTCGGGCGCCATTGCATTTCAAAGAACCAATACCATCCGGAATTACTGATGAAATCTTGGGACAGGCAGGACTTACTAGGTTGGGGACTAGATTATGCGGTGTTGATACTGTGGAATATTGGACGAGAGATGGCTTAGTATGGCCGTCACCTTCCTTGCAATCATGGCCATGAAATAACTGTACTACGTGTTTGCGATCACTCGTATTTTCAAGGATGAGTGGTGACAACCCTTTCGTCAAGAAACCTTGATTGATACATGCTGCTGGCATCTTTTTCAGATCGCATGTTTCCTTGATCTAGGTTATATTCCCAGCCCATTGTCGTTGTGTGTGGACAAGCCAATCGACGATGAGTTGTGAATATAACCTACATCGAGGAAACAAGCGTTCTAACAAAGATGCCAGCAGCTTGTATCAATCAAGGTTTCTTGATAAAGGGGTTGTCACTCATCCTTGAAATAACAAGACATCATAAACTGCGGCGATATTTCTATTCTAATAAATGAGTAAGGATTCGAGCAACAGTTTATCTCATACCTCATTTCAATTCACAAATCAAAAATCTAATTTTATATGCAAGATGTTGTGGCATTGGCTGGTCTCCAAACTACGCGCACTTGATCAGTCCGGAAACGTTGAGTACACCATGAATCTTCCAACTTTGTCATCACCCCATGTTGTAATGCAAATATACCAGCTTGTGCAATCATAGCCCCGTTGTCAATACAGTATCTATGATCCATGGCGGAAACGGACCCACCACGATCTTGTACCATGTTCGACATCATCTCTTGTAATCTCTTATTACAACCTACACCCCCGACGATCAAAACTTGCTTTTGACCACAATGTGCCATGGCACGTTCTACGACCTCAACAAGCATGGCGAATAACGTTTCCTGAAGACTAAAGCATAAGTCGGCTTTGGTAACAATCCCTTTATCTAATTTTAGTTTCACTTCTTTTTCAACGGATGATAAGATGCCCGAAAACGACACATCCATCCCCTTGACGGAATAAGGAAGATCTATGAACTTTGCACCAGGTTTCTTGGCTTCCTGCTCGATATTATAACCAGGCGATGGATCATTAGATAATCCAATAGTTCTTGCAAATCGATCTAGACAATTTCCAATGGCTAAAATGAAGTTAAGCAAGGTTTATAAGAATGATTACGGAATGCAGAGATTTTATTAGCATTTCTGAAGACCGCATAATTTTTAACATACCAATGTCGATACTTAAGATATCGATAAGATTCGATGAGTGTCGTAAAATATCAATTACCGTATATATAGAGGAAAAGTTCTACATACGTTTCTCCAAAGATTCTGTATCGATTTTCACTATAAGCAATAACTTGTGTATTTCCACCACTGACATAAAGAACGATAGGATTGGAGGCAGAAGTGGCCATGCGACCCATTTCTATATGCCCTACACAGTGGTTGACACCAACAAGAGGTACACCCCATAGTAGGGACAAAGTCCTTGCCGCTATTGCACATGATCGTAAAGGTCCTCCCATTCCAGGCCCTTTAGTAAAGCATATACCAGATATTTCTCGGTTTGGGTTAGTAATGAAGGCTTCGGCGAGAGCTGTACGGATCAGAGCTGATTTGATAAAAAATAAAAGCATCCCACGAAATTCGAAAGGAGTCCGACATAGAAGGAATTTTTTTCAGGCGCATAATTTATGATTTCTACTCACCGACAACATGAGCTTGATGATGCCATGCTGTTTCTTTAGGTAGAAAACCATGTCCAGAAGGTGGAATATATGTTTTTCTTGGGTCTGTGATAATAGAAAATAGATTAATTAGTGACTAGAACGTGTCTATGTGCAGCCTATTTTTTGCTAATTAGCTTACTGGATAATATGGTGTAAGTGCGAGAATCTTCATCGTATCGTAAAACTCCCACACCAATTTTATTCGCACTTCCTTCTATTCCCAGGACAATAGTTTGTCCCTTGTCATTCGTCCGGTGAATAGACGGCGGGGGAACTGGAAGATTTCCTATATTGTCGAAGCATGGTTCATCACTTGAAGCCATTGCATCATTATACTATAGACAGAATTGTTGCACGTTTATATTTATTGCGTCTATGAACACAAATTTTTAGAAGGAAACCGGTGTTGTTCATCGAGGGAAATGAGTGCCACAAGCACGAATGACTCTTTTTTCCGCATATGTGCAATAATGTTTTATGTATAACTTTTAATTCTGTTTTTGGCGGGGAAGCGTCACAAACCCATCCTTCTTATCAAGATGATACCGATAAGTGGTATGATTCCCTTTGCGAGAAAGGTTTATTGATAGAATAAACACTTCTTGGATTTTAAAAACAAGATTTGCATCCAAATTAGACATTAGCATCCATGACCTTCGAGAAGGCTCTACGGACAGGCTTACTAAATCTCTAATTATTCGGCAGCAGCTTCTCCAACTCAAGAGAGGGTAGCAGAGATCGCAAGTGTTCGAGCTGCGAACTGACAATATTGATCCAAAGGGTGATGATAGTAGTAACAGAAATAAACGAAAGGATTTGATGTAGAAGTGGTAGATGACCGAGTTGGATATGAACCGGTGTGAACAGTGATGGAGGTTTGTGATGATTAAAATATCTAGTCATGTAAAAATATGAAACTAGAACATCTTAAGGGTAATAAGCGTTGGGGACCAGTTATAAAATGCGCAAAATTGTTTCTTCAATCGTTGTCATAATATTCTTAAGATCCTAGCCATTCAAAAGGTATCCTATTCCTGAAGTAATCAGAGATGATGATCGATCAGTGATAACGTTATTGACTTTGAAAATTTGACCGATGACTCAATTCGACTATAGAAAAAGCTTCATTGAAAAACCAATTCACCTTCGTCTTTGTTATTTTCTCTAATCCAGTAAGCATCGAAGGGACGATTGGAAGGAAATATTCACAAAAAAATATATTGACATAGATAATTGAGACCTTTGTACAGGTTGTACTCTTTCTTTGTGATAAGCTTACACAAAGGAAACGGTCTTGAATATAAATTTTGATGTTCATCATCACAACTACAACCTACACAAAGATATGTCGAAAAAAATAAGATTGATAAGAATTCCTCTGTTTCCCGTTGAAACAATAAGCGTACAATATTTATAAAAATTTAAAGACTCTAACAAGTATTAAAGCTAGCCTACTTTTCATCTTCTAATATTCTAACGACATTTCGGATGAATGTTTTACTCCGATTCTCCTTCGTATCTTTTGATTCAGCTGCTTTCAGTTGGCCTAGAAGAGAACCCAAACATTGCATGGATATAAGAAAAAAGGGTGATGACGAAGCATCATTCAGAAAACGTGAGAGTAATTCTTTACCTGTTCGTAATAGATTAATTGTAGCATGAGGTGTTTGTCTCGTTTTATCGTGAGCTCTAGCCATATCATCTGGTGAAGGTCGAGCCATTGAATTCTTATCAAATAAGAATCGAAGCTCCTCCAACGGAGGCGCATGTCCTCCACGGCTTGTCCCAGCTTGCTCTACATCTTGAAGGCTGTACTTGGGATGGAACCATACTCTACCTACAATACCCCGAGAGAGTTGAACTGTTTTTTCTATGAGAGCATCACATACATATAGAAATTCTTGAAAGTCCTCATCGTAACAGCTGGGTGCAACTAAAAGAAATGTAGCTAGCTCTTGTTGAGGCTTTTCAATTAAATCTGTTACACCTTGCCAATAAAGCGTCGCTAGGATAGCTGCTGGAGATGCTTTCTTCGTAACAGGAATGGAGCCATGATCAAATATATTAGCCGCGTGTCGAACGCTCACAGGCCCTGATTGGACCCCGACGGATTCAAGCCCTATCGCTGCACGTTGAAGTGACTGTGTGTAAGGGCAGAGACGCAATCGCACCAGTGTGTTCTCGACATACTGTTCAGTATCTTGAATGGCCTTTTCGACAATCTCGGTACTTTCAGGATTATAAAAAAGGTTGGATAAGTCATAACTCGTATCCAGTTCACTCCAAGACAGAGAAATCACCGTAGATGGTTTCTCTGGCCAGTGCGCAAAAGAAGCCGATATCCCACCGAGTAAATCGGAGTTCTCATTAATTACCGATGTTAGACGTTCAACTTCACCTTGATGATTGGCACAAGATGGAAGCCAAATCAAAGACGGTTTACGTTCTTCACTGCAACTGACTATGTGCCCAAAGACTGTCTTTGCTAGTTGATGACCCTCCTTTACTTGAATCTCAAACAGACTTTTAGAATTTCCATCTACTTTACTAGCAGCATCATCACATTCTCGACGTAAAACATCCGTCATCCCCATTCTTATCTTATCCAAAGGTGGCAGAATGAGCCCGAAAATAGGTTGCCATGAACAACAGGAAAGAATGAGCAAGCAAGGAAGATTTCTTTTTCCTGTCATCTTCTCTCAAAGGAATGGAATTGAAAAACTGATTAGATCAAATTCATGCAATATTGTACTGATGTACTGATCCATGTGACATCATATATTATGTCATCAGCTGGATGTGCTCTTGATTTTTAGGCTGAAAAAATAATAAGCCTGGAACTCTCGTGCACGCGATTATCGATTTCGATTATCGATCGTGCGTCAAGTGAAACAACTTAGGCACGAGTCAACAGGAAGGAAACTGTAACCCGATGGTGTTGCGGCTTATTGCGGGATCACCAAGGCTAAAGAAGGGTGAACAGTTCGAGAGGTAATTAGAATATACGATCAGTAACCATTATTTGTTATTACTAAAGAGAAGGGTTTGCTCATTAATCAGCATTTTAAACTTGTTACTTTCACTACAGTAAGTTTCTCGAGCGCCAGATATGCTACCATTTGAGAGCATGGCAGGATATTGATATCACTTTTAGGTGCATAATCTATCCCCGCTATTGAACGGAATTCGGACGTACGTCCCCGTCTTCATGGCTATCACTCTATTAAATATTACCTCTATTACGGAAACTCACTCGGGACAGTGGGTCCCGCAAACATAATGATTCTCGCTTAAAAACCTCGGTCACATACGCCGCCCCGCCTACAGCCTACAGTATGCATAGTTTTACATAGCCCCGCCGCCAGTACCATTGTTTTGTGGTTGTTAACTCGTGTGCCCTTTTTCTATTTTTTCAAAAAAATGAAAATACATTTCATAAATTGATGAAGTATATGGTAGTGCCAAATATGTGAATTCTTACTTCCATCATCGTTTTATATTATTGGTCCTTGACTCAGGCTGTTTGAATATCCGAACTATTTGTGAGTGATGAACTTGCGTTTACAAGCATTTTGACAACTGAGTTATACAATGCACATATCAAGTCACCTGAAATTACAATGCCAAATTCACAACAGTTAATGAACCGATGAGCGAACAAGAAATTTCTCGTTGGATGTGATAGTTGTGAGTATTTTGTTAGCCACAAGGTACCAATGTTCAGTGAACACATGTTTAACTAGAGAGCGCCTACGTGCAATACCTTACGTGCAATACTTTTTTCAATACAGGTCGTGCAATGTGTGAATGTATTGAAAAAAGTATTGCACGTAAGGATGCTACATACGGTACCTACT
>Ga0169931_10008194_pt1 | contig 15299 bp, 21 predicted proteins | sample Kivu_15m_20L_FD_129675 | JGI IMG/M metagenome (GOLD analysis project Ga0169931, IMG submission 129675) | Freshwater microbial communities from Lake Kivu, Western Province, Rwanda to study Microbial Dark Matter (Phase II) - Kivu_15m_20L... | ecosystem: Environmental > Aquatic > Freshwater > Lake... | reverse complement strand
GTCTTGTTCAACTCCATCAAAAAGATTAGCGAGTTCTCTTCAGCTGTCTTCTCGGCAGCAATGTCTGCCATTACATTTGCGTGCTTTTCTTGTTCCATGGCAATTCGCGTTTTGACGATATTTGCCATAAAAGCAGCAGACTCTTGTTCGGTTACCGCAAGTCGTTTTGCATCATCTGCCATCTTCTGCATCAGAGGAGATGTTACGCCTAATTCTTTTGCGTACCTAATGTGCGCTTGAACGATTCTCTCTTCCTCTACACCCATGTTGTGCAAGACTTTGTCTTGCAACTCGAGAAGAGATAGCCCCTGCTTTTGTTTGTCGATAGTTCGAGCGAGAGCCTCTTCGTTGAACCTAAGTCGCGCAGCAATGCCTCCAAACATGGCTTCGCCACGTTCGCCAATTTGGTTGTATTGCTTCGCAAGTCCAGCAACAGCTGTAGCGTGCTCTTGAGCCGAAATCGCCTGTTGAGCAAATAGTTTGTCTGCAACATTTGCTTTTTGATTGAACGTCGCTAAATCCGTCTGCTGCTTTTTTATATCGCGAACGAACGTATCTATTTCACCCCTAACTAGCCCAACCGACTTTTTTAGGGCATCCATGTCCAAGCCGATGCCGATGTTTACTTTTGTTGGGCTAGCCATGCGCCACCTTGTCCAGTTTGGTAATTCGGAGGAGCGTGTCGTAATCCTTTTGCGTGTTCGAGACAGGTTGCTGTTTACGCTTGCGAGGGCGATACCTCATTGGCATAAACGACTCTACGTCAGGAACATCAACTCCCGCTTGGGCAAATGCGCCAAACGATGATTGCTGGGCAATGAGTGCGGTCTGGAACCACTCATCGCCAATCGGTTGCAACTGGTCGAATGCCATCCAGAAATCCAAAGCACCTCCAGGGAGGGACTGTAGCCAAGCCTGTACGTCGAGGATCCCCCAACGTAAGGCAAGCTTGGCAGCCAGCATTAGCCTTGGACTTCTTCGGATTTTTTTCGGAGGTCATCAACCTCCTTGGCTTTGCCTCGAGCAAACGGCCGGCATTCGCTCCAAAGGAACTCGGCTAGGCCAAGGTCCATCGATTCCAACTCCGACGCATCGTCAACGAGCTTGTTTCCTTGCTCGTCGACCAACATCGTTGCTAGCATCGATCGCCGTGCCTTTGACCAATCTATTTCACCGTCTTTGTTGCTGATGGCGAGTTCGTATTCAACGCCCTCTTTTTCAGTCATCGACTTGATGTGAAATGTCGTTCCTTCGTAGTCGACCGATTTGATCGAAACAGGTTTTGCCAACAGAGCTTTAAATTGCTCTTTATTCATCGTCATCCTCGTCCAATAGAAGTTGCTCATCCAAAACCTTGCGGCACTCGATGAACCGCAAGTTGTACTCTGCTGGAGGCCGAACCGTGGAAGGCTTGCCAAGTCGCTCTCGCTCTTCGACGCAACCTTGCACGATTTCCTCGATGCGTTCGACAGGAAAGTTGACCCTACACGGCAGCAGTTCGGAGTCCGGTTGGTGGTTGAGGTACGCAACATGCTTGCCGTCAACGTACACTTGCCACTGCGTGAACTCTACCTGCTTGCCGGTAAAATCAATCCGCATATCGGGCTTTAGTTCAACCGACATGAATCACTCCTTACGAAGTCGTGGTGAATGCAGGCGCGGTGGCTCCATCGAACTGGATCGTGTACGACCCTCTCATAATTTCGCCTTGCGCTGCGTTGGGAAACTTGACACTCTTGACGAACACTGTGCCAGCGATCGAACCACCACCTTCTGGGTAGGTGATTGTCGCGGTGACTCCAGCGTATGGTTCTGCGGTCGGAATCATTGATGAGGTGATTGGTGGAGCTGCACCCAACCAGTTGAACTCAATCTCGACCTCTGGAGCCTCACGCAGATCGCCGGGGCGCATGCGCTTCATGCTGGTCGTCCCGAGATGTGTGACCTCCAATGCGTCGGTCGCAATAGTAAATTCACCGATTCTGGTGATTTCCGTGGTAATAAGTCCAGTACCGGCAATGGTCGCGCCGAGTCCGGTGTCAGCAATGCTTTTTGGCATGTTTAGGGCTCCTGATAGTGAACAACAACATCAAACGAACAAACGTATCTCGGCACTTGATTCCCATCGGTCGGCGGGTCTGTGAAATACTCGTCTCCTGACACATACTCCACACCACAAAACCGATGGTTCTCAACGCTCCCCCTAAACGCATCTATTCCAGTCTCCCGAATAGCTTTTGACAGAAGCGATGCTCCGTCTCGGCTAGTCGAGTAACACTCCACTGTCACATGAGCATGCGCAGCTTTGGATAAGCCTTGCAGCGTATGCTCACGATCTGTCGATGTAGTGTAAAAACATATCGCCGGCAGCTGACAGTTTTCTACAAGCACATCGGTGTACATTCGTTGCCCCACGATATTTGATACCGCAGCATAGGATAAAACCTTCGTTCTAAACGCTTTCCCAATTGCACTCATTCGCCGCTAATTACCCCAATCGTCCGCGCCGCAGTTTCCGTCGAGGTCGAAACCAACTTAATATACTTTACCGAGTCCATAGCAGCTCGGTTCAAAGTTACGATTCGCGATGTTCCAACAGTCGGTGTGTACAGCGTTCCGTTTTCGTATATTGCGTAAAAGTTCGATCCATCGGTCGACCCCTGAAAGTTCATCGACGTACCTGTTAGTGCGGCCGGCAGCACAATCGCCAATGGGATTCTGTTTGCCTCCATTGTGATCGAGGTCGAAACCGTTCCGCTACTGGCAATAGTTACCGTGTCTGTAAGTCGTAAGTTCTTAGCCAAGTGTTAACTCCTTTGCCTTTTTGTAAAACTCAGTTTTGAAAACACTCATTGCTTGATGGAACGATCGCTCGTAAGCTCGCTTGAGAAAATGCCGACGCTCAAGCTTGATTGACGATCCAGGCTGAATGTACTCTCCAGATCGCTGCACGGGTCGCTTGCTTTGACCTCGAGTGTAGGTGATCGTTCTCTTCCCAGCCCTTTGGCGAATGATCTGCCCTGGCCGGCCCCAGTAGTACAATTTTCGCTCGCCCTTAATAACAGGCAACCGAAAATGCATCTTCTTGCCCATTTGGCCGCCACTAGCTTGCATACCGATGTACAGGATGCCACCGCGAGAGTACTTGCGAAACTTAGAGATCACATGTTTGCCGGAATCGTCCTTCTCGTATTTTGCTCGAGCAGATTGCGACCATTTTGTCCGTGGTGCAGATTTGTCCTGAGACCATCGCTGAGTCCCTGTTGTAGATCGACTGCTTGGTGGATCTGTTTTGGCAGTACGCACGATCGGATGCGCCATTTTACGAGCCGCAGGGTCAATGCATTTAAACTGCACTTGAAAAGGCAGGTCGTTCAGTGCCTTGGTGAGTGCAGCGTCTACTTTGACTTTAAATTGGATCACGATGCACTCACCAGTAATTCGTAGTATCGATCAAGCCCTTCGACAGGGTTAATGAACTCGATACCGTAATACTCGTTATTGAATTTGATTCGCATCTTCACGTTGTATCCGTTTCGCCGTCGCACGCGAAAAATTGCACGCACATTGGCTTCCAGTTCGCGGCCCCGCATGGTTTCGTTGCCACCTTGCGGAATGAACTGGCAGGGCTCGTCGACCAGGAAATCGCTGAAGGTCACGATAGGCTGTCCGTAACCGTCCTGCGTCTCCGTAGCTTGCTCGACGTTGCACCGTTGGCGAAACGCTGATGTTTTGATCCGGTTGTGTCTGCCGCTCATGGGTAGGTACTCCGCATGAACTTGGTCACCAATGCCTCGTAGGCTCGCAGGTCGTTGACTCGATCATTGTCGCCACGGTTAGCATCAAAATAGTAGCCCACCAGCAGTAGCATCGCTCGTTTGGCAATCGCCGGGACTAGTGTCTGGTCCTGCGAGTACCCGCACTTGTACTGCACCTCCCATGCATCCCATCGAGCTGCATAGGCAGGAATAGTCTCTAGGTATGCAACACGCACCTCGTCAACATGCAGTTGGTACTTGTTGCTCGCCCACGTTGTCAGTGTGTTGTCGGCGTTAAAGAACTTGATGTGAATGATGCTATGGACTGGCCCCTTGGGTAGCTTCAATTCATCGTAGAATGCTCGCAAGCGAACCTTGTACGTCTGGAAGCAGGATACGCTATCGGTGTCCTTTTCCCACTGTTGTCTTGCGTCCTCGATCAGCATTTGCAGTTGGTTGTCGTGAGCTGTGTCCGTCGACGAGATCTCCACCTGCTTCTTGGCTTCTGCCAAGGTCAGAGGTTCCGCTGTCGGTCCTGTCACTAGCTCTGGCACTAATTTCATATGAGGCAACCTTCAGGCGATTGACAAGTAGATCCTCCACACCTGGAGTCAGGACATCGATCACTGCCCCCTGCCGAAACCTCTTCCACTGTCTCAACATCCTGATCATCTTTTTTCTCCATCATCAGCTTGTCCCAGTCCTTGGGGTAGTAATGCGTTGGGATCATCTCCTCGTTGTGCATCACCACCATCTCTTCAACATGCCCAATGCGGCAACCGGGGTCAATAAACAGCTTGTGGCCGGCATCTTTCCACTGTTGCCAAAACCAGACATCGGAATCGATGTGGTTTTCGCCCCATTCGCCATTTTCGTCAGGTTTGCAATAAAACCACGGTTTCGGAGTCGTCGCCAACTTCTTGACGTTCAGCACGGTCAAGCCAAAGTGGGCTGCATCAACCTGAATCGGAGTTCCATCCCACATTGCGGATGTAACTCCTTTTTTGAAACCCAGCAGGCTTTTTATACCGCGACGTACTTGCATGGAGGCGACTGCGTCCATGTCTTCGTTAGCCGCAATGCAAATCAGCCGATGGACCTGATCTCCGGTAAACACGCTGTCGCCGTCTACCGTTACCACAAAATCAAGGTCGTCTTTTACTGCGGTTTCCAGCATTTGTTGCATCAGTTGTCCGTAGTAAACTCCGAATGATACGGCTAATGGTACGCCAGCTTGCTTTAGGGCTCGCTCGATCCATGTCCTGGCATACGCTATGTCATGCCTTGCCGTTGTCATTACCGCTCGAACTTTTACCTGCTTTGCCATCGCGTTTGTTCCTCCTAGCGCGTTTGAAAAGACTAGCCGACAACGACAACGTCAGCATTGCTGCTGGCTGCGACGTTCTTGTTCTCGAGATCCAAAACGGACACAGCAGAACCGATCACAACACCATTGGTGGTATGGGTGTCAGGCGTAATCGTCAATTGCAGGTATCGCTTGCGACCCTTCAAATCAACGTGATACGCCACAACCACGCCAGCTGTGTTGTCGATCACTAGGTTGAAATTGCTGTTGAACGTCGCAAAGCTGCCGTTGGTATCGCTCTCTGCGAGTTGCAATGTCACGTTGGTGCTGTTGGTATTCGCCTCTGCACCGAGGGTGACAAGAATGCTTGCGTAATCTGCACCGCGAGTATCGACGGATGCAGTTCGCGATGCAGTTGCTGCCGTTACCGGAGCAAGCATCACGGTGTAATCCAGTGCTTGTTGAGCCTTAGCCATTTGAATGTTGTCCTTGAAAAAGTTGGTTTGGTTTTCAAAAAGGGGACTAGACTCGAAAGCCTAGTCCCCCGTGCACGCTAGGAGGAACTAGCGATTAGCCGAAGTTTAGAGCGATGAATCCACCAGCGTTGTTTGCATCACCTCGCTCATGGACATTGATGTCCACTCGCTCGGTCGCTCGCAGGTAGATGGTGTCACTCAGGAACCCAAGCGAGTTGTCGACCGCAAGCGAGATACCACGCCGGGTTCCTAGGATTGCAGTCTGAGCCAAATCGCCAAAGTAGCATGCTCGCTGACCAGTGGTTCCTGTAAGCGCGCTGTTGAGCGTTTCTGACCACACGACTGGGTAGCCAAGGAACTGCATGTTTCTTGCTCCCGCTTGCAGGTCAGAAATGCTATTCCCGCCACTAGCGTCCATGAGTCGCAGCATCGATGCAGCCCATCCCGCTTGCGAGATGTACCATTTCGGGTTGCTGGTTCCTCTGTACATCTTTCGCTTGCCGACCATCGACTCAAAGTCCGCAAAGGTCAGCGCGGAAAAAGTCTGCCGTGTCGTTGCAGTCACGACTGAGCCGGCAGCGATCGCGGAGGCTAGACCCATGATCGAACCATAGGTGCTAGTCCCGTCGCCCAAAAATCCAGCTTCATCCTCTTCGACCGCAAACGTGTGAGCAACACTTCGAGCTACCATCTCGCTAACCGAAATGATCGCATCGTCGTTAAGCTCACTGGTTATTTGTGCGACCGCAGCTAACTTCTTGGCATCAAGTTCGACCATGGTGTGCGTCAGGTCTGACGGAGTGATGTTCGTTCCTTCAGCCATCCAGTAGCCAGTGATCTCGTTGGTTTGCTTTGGCACCTTCCACTTTGGTGTCGGCATCGTGACGTTTTGCGCTTCTTGACGGAAGACACCGTAATTCAAACGCAACTCGATCACTGCCGATTCCATCGCTTCAGGGACCAAGAATCCCGAACTGATGTTGTCGAAGGTCACCATCGTCGCCTTGATGCCGTGGTCCTTGCACCATGACTTTGCCTTCTTGTTTCCAAAAAGGTTCGCCATGATAAACTGGCCGCTGACGTAAGCATCTTCCTCGCTTTTGAACCCAGCAACCTTGCAAGCTGCCTTAGCTCGAGCGGGAATAGTGATCTGCTTGGGTTGGCTAGCAGGAGCGACCGAAACCGCTTCCTTCTTCGCCATGATGACTGCAAGGTCAGCTGCTAGCTTTTCCTTGGCTTCAATTTGGGTGCGGATCTGGCCGATCAAGCCGGCCTTGTCGTTGGATCCGACGATCTCGTCAAAACGGGCCTGTTCTTCGACGGTTGGCTCCCGGCTTTCGGCCTGGGCCAAGGCGACGATTGCTTCTGCTTCAGCACCAAGTGCCTCCGCGCGAGCTTGTAGTTCGCTAATAGATTTCATGGTTGGTCCTTAAAAACTGGGGGACCGACCTGTCAGATAGCAGTGGTCCCGACGTAGTGAAACGCCGCAGAAACCCGCTGCTAATAAGGAGACGAGAGTTCGCGATTGAATTAGCACAGTTTATGGCAAAGCGGATTGGTTGTCAAGTAAAAAACGGCTACTGTTGTCAGTAGCCGTTCCCATGCCGCAACGAGCCTAGGCTAGCCTAACCCTGCCCAGCAACGCCACGCCGAGCCGCGATAAACACCTCGCCCCTCCATGCCGTGCGCCGCCAAGCCGAGCCTAGACCAGCCGGGACTACAACCAAGCCCTGCATGGACAAGCCGTGCCAAGCCGTGCCCTGCGACGACACGATAAAAAACCTCGCCACGCAACACCACGACTTGCTTTGCCAAACCGGGCCAGAGCCAGCCGTGCCCCGCCGCGATAAAAACCCTGACTTGACTTACAGTGCCCTGCCGAGCCTAGACATGCCCAGACCGTCCATGCCGCGATAAACACCTTGCATTGCCATGCCACAACCTGCCGCATCATACCATGCCCAGACCTGCCCCAATGAACACCTCGACTAGCCTTGCCCAACCCAGCCGAGCCATGCCTTAATGCGCCCTTGCCGGCCGCGCCACGCCGAGCCGCAATAAACACCGAGCCCTGCGCCGCCACGCCCCGCATTGCCAAAACCCGCCGCGACTCGCCTCGACTCGCCTTGTTATTCCAAAACCTCTGCAAAAAACCGTCCGCAGCCAACAGATCTGCCATCGCACAAACCAACAGCAATTTCCGCATGCTTCAACGCAGTCTTCAAATCATCAACGCTTACAAGCGATTCTTCAAGAATCACGCTAAACTCAACGGACCATTGCTTAAAACGAGGACGAGTCCGAAGTATCGAAGCTTTTTGATTACCAACGACGGTCGTCCACGCAAACTTATCGCGAAGCTTCCACATGTCTTCAAAGTCTCTAGGACCGTCGTACTGAACTGGCACATCATCAGTAATGAAAACGCCAGACTCGAACTGTTTTCCAAGCTTGACTTTTCTTGCACCTTCGATCAACATCTTGCGAATGTTTTGCGACGGAATGTATGGACCCATTTTCTCGTCGTAGTACAGACCAGCGACAAACTCAAGTCTCTCTAGCTCGTCCAGGTCTGCTTCGGTCTTCCTCTTTCCTTTCGATGTAATTGCAGATATTGCCTTCTTGATGGGATCGCGAGGGTTTACACAACGATTGTTGTGCATCACCAGTGGGCTTCGACCATTGAGTCTCACACGAATTGTCTTCGACATAAACCAAACTCCTTAAATCTCTCCGTTCATAGCGTCTTGCGCGTATGACGGATGTGACAGCATCGTGGCAATCCTTGCATAACACAACAACATCCAGCATGGTCAACCGGTTTTGCCTGTCGAGTTCGTATGCTCGATCAGACGCGTGATGGCACTCAAGCGAATAATTACGCTTGCATGTTTCACAGCAATTTCGAGCAAAAGCGAGCCGTTCTAACCGCGCCTGCTGGTACGAGATTCCGTATGCACCTTGGCGATCCATCTTGCCGTTCACAATAGCACTCCCCAGTGGTCACCAAGCCTCTTGCATAGCTGCAAAGAAATTTGCACTGGGGAGCGTTTTTTTATTACTGCATTGGTGACAATCGAACTTTAGGCAATGTCAACAAGCATGTCAATAGTTGTCAAGAAGCTTTTTCTTGCCTTACCACACCCCTCGCAAACCCCCTGCACTGGCTCAGATTCAGCGGATGCGGAGTTAGTTTCCAGATTTCTTCGCATCTCCATCCCGTGCATTCTAGCCATGCACGGACGCATGCTAGCGTGGGTACGGTCCAGTTGCTGTGGTTCATCCCGTATTGGTTACCAGGATAAACTTCTGCATACACCGCTTTCGAGTCCGGTGCATTGCCTGTGTACGGACTGCACACACCATCGAGAATGGCTGTCTCGATGTGAATTTGTGCCGCAGGTGTTGCACATTTCGCTAGCTTCTCCAACGCCCACATTGGGTGCTTCAAATGGTACAAAACACCAAAGCAAAAGATGACATCAAACTCCATGCCAAGTCTACAAATTTCATATACAGACATCGTTAGTCGCTGGCAATGTTTGTAGCCAAACGCTTTTTGGCACAAATCCCAGGTTCTCCACTGCGAATCGCGGGTCAATCCGTCCTTGCCCAGCGTGTCACTAAAATCATCGATTGCAACGACATAACTTGCACCTCGACGCAGTGCCTCCCATGTCCAGTAACCGTCCCACGATCCAACATCAAGGACTCGCTTCCCCTTTAGATCGTCAGGCACTTGATATGCATCGCGATCAATTGGTGCCCAACCTGGAGTCGTGCATTGCGGCAATTCAATCCTGTGATACCAATACGGAACAGTCGCGACGGCATCGCGGACTTCCTCGTCCGTGTACGTTGTCATTTTACTAGCCTCAATTTATTAGCCATGTGTCGCAGTCGCGTTTCCACGGTGGCACGCTCGACTGCCATTTCCTCAAACAGATCCTGCGGTGGACGTTTGAACCAAGCAGCCGCAGTTGCTGTTTTCTTTCTTACGGTCGGGGCAAGATCTGTTGCCAATCCATTGGCGACCGCAGACTCTGCATCGAACCATGTTTCGTCGTCCATCAAATCCATTGCGTCTTCAATGGTCATGTCACCGTACTCTGCATACAGGCGAGCCATGTCGTTGTCGTAAAGGCTTAGAACTTCTGCCATCTTCGACATGGCACTTTGGTTGCCGATGGCGATCGTGTGAGCGCGGTGAATCATCAACTTGCTCCCACGCTCCATTGTGCGTTTGCTGCCAGCCAGAAAGATGACCGAGGCCGCCGATGCCGCTAGTGCCTCGTTATGCGTGTCTACGCCACCAGGATGACGCTTGAGCAGGTTGTAAATTGCCATCCCTTCGTCAGCAGACCCTCCCGGCGAGTTGATCCTGATCGTTGCTCGCCCCTTGACTTTGGCAAGAGCTTCGCCCACTGCTTGCGTGGTAATTCCCTCGCCAGTCCAGTCGGCACCGATGACTCCATCGAGAAACAGTTCGTTCGTACTTGCGTTAACGAGAATCATCATTCACTCCCATCAGATAATAGGTTCGGTTCGTCCACGACTCCACTAGCGACTTCACGTTTGCTTCGAGGTTCTCGGCAGTTGAATTTCCAGCGGCATCGAGCAACTGGTGTACGGACTCTACGCAATGCACTCGAGCCCGATCGCGGTCGATGCCGATCGATTCGAGTTTTTCGGCTAGCTTTGGTTCCCACTTGGCATAGTTCCTCTCTATCCATGCGACAAAGTTTTTGCTTTTGGCACCTCGAATGGCATTGTTGCCCTCGGTGCGTATTAAACCAGATAGCATCGTTTCGACGGCACGAGACTCAGCTGTGTTGTTATTGGTGTCGGAGGAATCCTCTTCCGTATCTTGCTGCGTATCGCCATACGCAGTCGTTGCTGGGTTGACGTACTCGTCACCACCTTCTCGCATCGTCATATCCAGTTTCTCTCGAGCTTCGTTCGGGCTGATAACCGTATGCGTCAGCAAGTTGCACAGCGATGTCACTGTCGTTGCTAGATCGGTTCTGTAGATTGCAGCGCGGTTGAACTTAAAATAGTGCGATCTGCGCAGAATCTGCACATCGGTTCGCAGCTTCATGTCGCACTGCAATTCCCATTTGCACAGCCATCGATCCAATGCTCGCCCGTACATTAGGTTGTACTGCTCGAGACTGTTATAGGTCTTTGGCGCGCCGTCACCGGGAACGCTGTCCAGTCCAAACAGCAATCCGATATCAGTCCGGTTAAATTTGCCGAGTGCCTCAAACTGCGCATCGGTGTTTGACATTGACACAGCTTGAGCCTTCATGCCCTCCCGCAGCAACGCCGCTTTGTAAGCGTTGTCGGAGCCACCTTCCTTCTTGTTAAACTCGTCGATGAATTCTTTGGCATCGGCAAAGTCTCGAAACCGACCTGGAGGTGCTTCGAGGAACAGCTTGCCACGGAACCCTCGCTTGACTTGGTTCTGGTAATACTTGCCGGCGTTCACGCCAGCACTGATGGCACTTTCGCCAACCTGCATCAGGCCGATTCCTTCAATCCCATCGTAGGTAAAACCTTGGACATGAATCACATCTGCATCGTCGAATGCGACGTACCCATTTGCATCGGTTCGCAACGAGATGGTGACATCCTTGTCGTCCTCTTTGTTAGGCTTGGTCACATGGATTTTGTTGCCGTTCATAATAAACGTCCATGTTCGATCTGGGAGCATTGGAATCAATTCGACAGGAGTTCCAGAATCGTCGCGAATCACTGCGGCGCGTCCGTTGCCAAACATGATTGCATGACCAGTAACTTGACTCTTAAACACATCGGGAGTCTGGAACTTGTTTGACTGATCGCGAAGCAACCGATACGCAGGATGCCTGTAATCCGTTTCTAAGCCAATGCCAGTTTCCTTCTTGATGTCCAACGGCAACTGCCCTGCGTCTTCGCAGATCTTATTGACGCTGTACCACAGCGATGGCAAACTCAATGCCTCGCTGTAGGTGACGCGATCGGTCAAAATGGAGTCGTCATTGCCCCACCATTTGACTAGCCAACTGCGAAGAGACTTAGGCATCGTGCGATCTCCTAAACAACGTAGTAACTCCCTTGGACTCTCCCAGGTTGACGACTTGCAATTCGGTATGCCATGACGGCAGCCACCACAGGGTCAATTTTGTCCTTCGATTCCTTCTTGTTAAACATCAACCTATCTTGGCGATCTGCTGTGACGCATGCGTTATTAAAACACCATCGAAGCATCTTGCTGTCCTCAAACCGCAGTCGGCCTTCCTCCATTAGTACCATGAAATCTCTGATGGGCTCGTTGAAATGGCTAGGATTCTGTGCCATGCGTGCTGCCTCGATCCCCTTAGCTGCTAGCGTCTCGCCTGTAACTTGCCCGTTGTACGGGTCATACGCAAGAGTTGCGATTCCATAGGTTGCCATCTCTTCGTCAAGATCTTTTTCCAGTTCACTAAGAGGGTACTGTGCCTTGCGTAACTCGCCATTGTAGATCCAACCGGCAAACGGCATTTGGCTTAGATCTCTCTTGCTATCGCTTGCAATGTAGGCTCGCGATCGAAACTCGTAGCGATACACAGTTTTGCCCTCGGTGTCGACCGACATCGGAAACCTAGCACACAGCGCATAGGCCGCCAAATCGTCTCGAGATCCGAGGTCTACGCCGGCACCTAAAGCGTCGGCATCCTTCCAGTCAGACAACTCGCCAACGCATGCATCGAACTTGGCAATGTCGAATGCTTTGTCGGTCGAGCTGACAATCCGGTTTCCGTGGTATCTGACAAATCGATTGCGACCAACCGGAGTGTGCTTGTCTTCGTTCCATCGCTCTCGCAAATAGCTTTGCTTGACACTAACTCCGATGTTTGGGTTAGCCTTCAGCCATACCGATTCGTCGTTTGGATCATCGTTTTCATCAAACTCGTAAATGATCGAAAACAGCGAGTCATCTCGAAAGTTGCCTCGAACCACTTCGACTGCGTAGTTGTAATTCTCCAACCAAAGGTAGGAGTCGTCTGCACCTGCTGTTGTGATAATCAGGTGCAGAGGTTGCGTTCTCGAACCTGATCCTGTCACCATCGTGTCGTAGAACTTGCGATGATGCTCGCCCCATTCATGGACTTCGTCCATCACGACTAGCGTCGGATTGAGTCCTGAGTATGGCTTGTCGCTCGATACCTTGCGAATGTAAGTGCGATTGTGACGAAACGTAATGGTTTCGTTGCGAACGTCTGACATCTTGTTCATGGCTTTAGATTGGAGTCTCATTCGTTCGCATTCACCATAAACAACAGCGGCTTGCTCTTTCTTGGTTGCCGTCAGCAATATCTGTCCGACCGCTTCAGGTTTTCCTGTGGCAGGATCGATGTCTCCACTTGCTAGAAATAGGCAAAGACCAGCTGCAATTGTGCTCTTGCCATTTTTTCTACCCATGCTCCAGTAAATTTTGCGAAACCTTCTTGAGTTGTCGTCGTCTCGCTTCCACCCAAAAATGTTCCAGATCGCGAACGCTTGCCACGGTTCGAGCATGATTGGCCGGCCGGCAAACTCTCCAATGCTGTGCTTTAGCACACCAGGGAAAAACTCGCAAACCGATGTCGCCCAACGTCTATCAAAGTGGTAGGGAAACTCCGGCGTAGATTGGTGGTCGAGATCGCTCAGGTAGCGACGAACGGCATCCTTGACCCTCTCGCAAGCTACAATCTCGCCAGAAAGCACTCCTTCAACGTATGCATTAACTTTTGCTGCAACACCACTGGTGATCACTCAGCCCCTCCCCCTGCACTGTTCAACCACTGTGCAAAGTCGTCTGCGTCCTGCTCAGGATCGGGAGCGTGCAGCCGCAATCGCGACGATGGAGTTAACCCAAGCTCGCCAAGGCACTTTACAAACGTCGACTGGAAACGATGGAAGTGCATTGCGGCTGGATGAGCGACCAAATCCCCTTTGGAGTTTTCGATAGTTACTCGACCACCGCTTAGTTCCTTGTTGAGTGCCGTCATCTGCGAGTAGCTTGTGGCTGCTACTTGGAGAACGTACAGATCCGAGGTAACTAGCAGATCCATCTCGTCCAGCTGATGGCACATGGTGTGCCAGCACTGCATGGCAACTGGATCGCTTGCAACAACCTCGGGGGCAACGGGAAAGCCGCGAATCCCTTTGGGCTCGTTGTAATTCACTCGATGCGGATTTGCCTCGGCAGCACCGTTCAATTCTTTAACTGCTCTCGCAGTAGGTTTTCGTCCTGGCATGCGTTCCTCAATACCTTGTCATAGTTAGTGTCTGACCATTGCCTGACAGTCATGCCGGCAATGATGTCTCCTTCAACCTCGTTGTGGCAGCTATTACAAACAGCTAGCCAATTGTTTTTGTCCATGCGTTTTGCGGGGTTGTCGATAATCTTGACGATGTGGTGCAGTTCCGATGAAGTGTTGGATGCAAGTGGTCCATGGATCATCATGCACCTCTCGCAAAGTGGACGCACACGACGTAGCCATTCACTAGCTCGCCTGTGGTCGCTGCTGTATCCAACACGACTGGTGTTCCGATGGTTCTGCGGTTTGACGCATTCGCATTGGTCCTTCACTATCTTCCCGCACCTACACACCCTAGGCATCGATCGCTGCTGCGTTTGCAACTGTCAGCACTCCTTTAGTCACCACGCGATTGCCACCACCTGACAGATCCCTAAGCGACCATAGGTATTGACCGATCGTGCCTGTTACCGCTGTCGTAATCGTCACAGTAAAGCTGGTGCTGGTCCGAGTGATCAAGCCATTGGCGATAGTCAGCACATCCGTACCGTCAGGCCGTGCTACGACAAACTGTAGCGTGGCCGATGTAGTATCCTCGTCTAGGTTGACGGTCGCTGCTGTTGACTCGTTGAACTGCATGGTAATCGTCGAGTCGTTGACACGATCTTGCAGTACGCTAATGTTGCCCGCCGTTATCAAATCCGTCTTCGCCTTGATGCTTTGGCTCGTCGCCTCCAACGCCAATGAGCTAACGTCCGTCTTAGATTCACCACGCGGATGAAACGTTGCAGTAGTCAAAGTCAGGTCGTAGTTCTCGTTGGCAAAGCCGCCCGTCGCGCCGACGAACGCATTAAGCCGATACGCACCAGCGGGAATGTCTGTGTACGCGACAGTATAGCGGTTTTTGTCGTTCGTCCGCTCGGTTGCTGTCTGCGTATCAACGACAGTATCGCTGCCCAAAGCAAACAGTTTGCAAGAAAGCGTCAAGCCAGTACCGGCACTAAACTCCAACGTCTGCGTTGCCATCGTCTTCCTTTAATGCTTGGATCTTAGCAGCGAGCGGCAGTAGCACCGCTGCCGCTTGTAGGCTATTAGGACTGTGTTTCACCGCTGCTTCAATACACGCTAGCAGTTGTGCTTGCTCATCTTTACTCAACGACAGGTTCATCAGTCTTTTCTTCTTTCTTTTTCCAGATTTCTCTCAGTGCAGTAACCGTAATCCCGTTTTGACCAATCGTATAGTCCCATGCAGCGTCCATGTACTTCGCATCCAGTTTACCAGGGTAAGCCGCAGCAATATATTGTACAAACGCCGCTGCATCAGTCAGCATGTCAATCGCTGTTGACTGTGGCATTGTATCTAAAATGCTTTGCATTTCCTCGACGGTGTATCGGCTACCGCCGTCAGAATTTAGACCCCATACGTCCTCATATAATCCCTTGTACTGCTGCACGACCAGTTCCTGAAACTGGTTGGCTCGAATCACTTTGTTTC
>Ga0169931_10008192_pt1 | contig 15300 bp, 13 predicted proteins | sample Kivu_15m_20L_FD_129675 | JGI IMG/M metagenome (GOLD analysis project Ga0169931, IMG submission 129675) | Freshwater microbial communities from Lake Kivu, Western Province, Rwanda to study Microbial Dark Matter (Phase II) - Kivu_15m_20L... | ecosystem: Environmental > Aquatic > Freshwater > Lake... | reverse complement strand
TCAAGTACCCCGTCCGCTCCAAGCACACTGCCAAGGTCCGCAACTTCACCCACTTCGGCATCTTCGCCGAACTGGAGGAGGGCGTGGATGGCCTCATCCACATCAGCGACCTCAGCTGGACCAAGCGCATCAAGCACCCCAGCGAGTTCTGCAACGTGGGTGACGAACTTGAAGTGGTGGTGTTGGAGGTGGACAAGGACAACCGCCGCCTGAGCCTCGGCCACAAGCAGGTGGAGGAGAACCCATGGGAGGTGTTCGCAGGTGTGTTCTCACCCGGCAGCGTGCACGAAGGAACCCTCACCGGCCGCGCCGGCCAGAACTTCGTGGTAAGCCTGCCCTACGGTGTGGAAGGCGCCGTGAGCGTGAAACACCTGAAGAAGGCCGACGGCAGCAAGGCCGAACTGGAGGAGAAGCTTCCCTTCATGGTGCTTGAGTTCAACGCAGAGGCCCGTCGTATCGTGCTCAGCCACACCCGCACCTTCGAGGAGGGTGAGGAGCCCATCGCTGCAGCACCCGCCAAGCGCGGTGCCCCCCGCAAGGAGGCTGCCGGTGCCGCCGGCGGCGCCGTGAAGGCAGTGAACGACAAGGTCGAGAAGAGCACCCTCGGCGACCTCAGCGTGCTGAGCGACCTGAAGAGCCAGATGGAGAGCAACGAGCGCGCCACCAAGGGCAAGCCCGAAGAAGGCGCCGAATAAGGCCCATCGATCACACCATGCGCAGCCCGGCCACCGCAAGGAGGCCGGGCTGTCCGCTTGTTGGGGGGATCCGCCAAGCGGATATCTTCGCCACCGATGGCGGTACAGACCCTACTCACGAGCGTGGCCTTCGGGCTCACCGTGGAGCGGCTGTGCCACCAGTTGATCGAGGATCACGGGGACCTCGCCGGTGTTGCGCTCATCGGCCTGCAACCCCGGGGGGTGATGCTGGCCAGGCGCCTTCGCAGCGAATTGCGGCGTATCATCGGTGGCGAACATCTGGTCTACGGTGAGCTCGACATCACTTTCCACCGCGACGATTTCCGCCACCGTTCCAGCCCGGCGGCCCCCTCCATCACACAGCTTGATTTCAGCCTCGAGGGCCGCCGTGTGGTGCTGGTGGACGATGTGCTCTACACGGGCCGCAGCATCCGTGCAGGGCTCGATGCCCTGCTCGCGTTCGGTCGCCCGAGCGACGTACAGCTGCTGGTGCTGATCGATCGGCGCTTCAGCAGGGAGCTACCCATCCAGGCCGACTATGTGGGCAAGTGGGTGGACAGCATCGCCGGCCAGCGGGTGACGGTGGAGTGGAGGGAGCAGGAAGGCGCCGACCGTGTGACCCTGGATAGCAGCGCAGCATGAGCGGACTGGAACATAGCGAACAGCTGAGCACGGAGCACCTGCTCGGTATCGGGGACCTGAGCGCTGCAGATATGGAGCTCATCTTCCGCACCGCGGATGGGTTCAAGGAGGTGATCAACCGGCCCATCAAGAAGGTGCCCAGCCTGCGCGACATCACCATTGCCAACCTGTTCTTCGAAAGCAGCACCCGCACCCGTGTCAGTTTCGAACTGGCGGAGCGCAGGCTCAGCGCCGATGTGGTGAATTTCGCCGCCTCCGGTTCCAGTGTCAGCAAGGGGGAGACCCTGGTGGATACCGTGAACAACATCCTGGCCATGAAGGTGGACATGGTGGTGATGCGCCATCCCGACCCCGGAGCGGCCGTGTTCCTGAGCCGCCATGTACAGGCCCGCATCGTCAACGCAGGCGATGGCACGCATGAGCATCCCACACAGGCGCTGCTGGACGCCTATAGCATCCGCGAGAAGCTGGGCCGTGTAAAAGGGGTTAAGGTCCTCATCGTAGGTGATATCCTCCACAGCCGTGTGGCGCTCAGCAATATCCTGAGCCTGCAGAAGCTGGGTGCCGAGGTGATGCTCTCCGGGCCTGCCACCCTCATGCCGCGCAGCATCCGCTCCCTTGGGGTGCAGGTGGAGCATGATCTGGACAAGGCACTGCGCTGGTGTGATGTGGCCAACATGCTACGCATCCAGTTGGAACGCCAGGGAGGTGATGGTATCGCCAACTTCCCCAGCCTTCGTGAATACGCCATGCTCTATGGCCTTGACCGGGAGCGTTACCAACGCATCGGAAAGGATGTGGTGATCATGCACCCCGGGCCGATCAACCGCGGTGTGGAAGTGACCAGCGAGGTGGCCGATCATGCCAATAGTATCATCCTTGACCAGGTGGAGAACGGCGTTGCCATCCGCATGGCCGTGCTCTACCTGCTGGCCGCCCGTATTCCACGATAGCCTGTTGATGGTGCGGACCCGGAACGGGTGCATACAAGTTTGCAACGGCTGATTATCTTTGACGGGAAGCAGCACGCACCATGAACTTCACCATCGAGGACAAAGGCAGGTATACGCTTATCACGAGCAACGTGGACAAATTGGACACGACCTGCGCACCGGAACTGAAAAGTGAATTGGTGTACCTGAACAAGACAGGTGTTCGCAATATCATCATCGATCTTGCAGCCACGCGTTACTGCGATTCCTCCGGCCTTAGTGCCCTTCTTGTCGCCAACCGGCTCTGTAAGAGCGTAAGTGGGAGCATGATCGTCTGCGGGCTGCAGGAGCCGGTACAGAAATTGGTGCAGATATCTCAACTGGAGTCCGTGCTGTCCATCACGCCTACGGTGGCGGAGGCGGTGGACCTGCTTTACATGGAAGAGTTGGAGAAGGACGTCAATAACGAAAATTGATCCACATGATGAGAACGCTTACGCTTGTCTTTTCCTGCGCCATTGCTTCCGCAGCACTGGCCCAACCGTGCACCCCGAACCCGCTTTATGCGGACAGTGTTTTCGGTGTCTGGCCCGACACCACGGAGAACTTCATGACGGGCTACGTGGGGGTTCCCTATTTCCAGGACCTCAACCTCATCGTGCCCTCGGAGGCCGGTCTTGTAGACACCACGTTCGCAGGCCTGACCATTGATTCGGTTAGCTTCGTGAACATCGCTGGTCTCCCCGCGGGGCTCGCCATCGCCTGCAATTCGCAGACCCCGGCCGCCTGCACCTACATCACCAGCCAGCTGGGCTGTGGCGTCATCACCGGCACGCCAACCGTGACCGGCACCTATCCTCTTACGCTGAACGTGCTCGCCCACTCTGCGATCTTCGGTAACGTGTTGTCCGTGCCCTACAGCTTCAGCGGCTATCGCATCGTCATCGAGTCGAACACCGCCGTGTCCGATGTTGCTGTGAGCGCCCTCTCGGGGGTGCGCACCGTGCCCAACCCGTTCAACCTGCGGACCACCTTCGAGTTCGAGCTGGCGCGCAGCGGTACTGTGGAGGTCCGTGTCTTCGACCTGCTCGGCGGCGAACGTTGGCAGCGTACGGTCGCTGGCAAGGCCGGCCTCAATCGCATTCCCTTCGAGGCACAGGACCTCGCTTCCGGTGTTTATCTCTACCAGATCCGTTCCGGTAAGAACGTCCAGACCGGTCGCCTGGTGCTGAACCGGTGATCGGGCAACGATCTTGAGAGAGCCCCTGTCCGCATTGGTGGACAGGGGCTCTCTACTTCCATGCCATGCGCCGATTCGAACTGCTCACACTTGGCACTGGTGCCGCGCTGCCTGCGCGGGGGCGCTATCCCACCGCGCAGTTGCTCAACGTGCATGAGGCCCTGTACCTCATCGATTGCGGTGAGGGTACCCAGGAACGCCTGCGTGAACAGGGGGTGAACTTCCTGCGGATCGAGCGCATCTTCATCAGCCACCTGCACGGTGATCATTACCTGGGGCTGCAGGGCCTCATCAGTTCCATGCACCTGATGGGCCGCAGGACACCCCTGTTCATTCATGGTCCCCAGCCGCTCAAGGACATCATCGACATCCAGCTACGCGCCTCCGGCACCTACCTGCGCTATCCGTTGCATGTTCAGGTGAATCCGGACCGGAGCGGCGACACGGTCCATGAGGACGACCGGGTCCGGGTCACCGCCCTCGCACTGAAGCATAGGATACCAACCACGGGCTTCCTCTTCCGCGAGCGACCTGCGACGAGGGGGTTGCGGCATGAGCGCGTGGCCGTGATCCCTCACTACCTCCGGGACAAGGTGAAACAGGGAGCCGACCTGACCCTTGCCGACGGCACCGTGCTGCCCAACGAAGAGCTGACACTTCCGCCACCGCTTCAGCGTGCCTACGCCTACTGCAGCGATACTGCGTATGCGCCGGAGCTCGTGCCCCACCTGCAGGGGGTGGACCTGCTTTACCATGAGGCCACCTTCACGGAGCAGCTCGGAGTCCGGGCACGGGAGACATTGCATAGCACAGCGGCGCAGGCCGCCACCATGGCCCGTGAAGCTGGTGCAGGTAGGTTGCTGTTGGGCCATTTCTCATCGCGCTACAAGAGTGAACAGCCGCTGTTGCAGGAGGCCTTGACCATCTTCCCGCACACGGAGGCGGCCCGCGAGGGGCAGCGCTATAACATCGCAGAACGAACACACGTGGACAACTTGTGACCCTTCGGCGCGCCGACACTCCTACCTTTGCCCTTATCTGGGATCATTCCAGATAGCGCATGCCGATCCGTGTCCTCGTCGCAGACCACAGCGAGCTGTCCATCATCGGACTACGCACCATCCTTGCCGGGGTGGAGCGTATCGACCTGGTTGGAGTCGCGCGGGATGAGATCGAGCTGCACGCCTTGATGGTGCGTCATCGTCCGGACGTGGTGCTGATCGATCATATGGCGGAAGGGTTCTGCGCCCGCAGCATTCGGGAGGGGCTCAAGCGTTCCAAGCGCACACGGTTCGTCTCCATCACCCCCGACCCCTCCACAGCCGCCCTGATGAGCGCCATCCGGGCCGGTGTCACCAGCTACATCAAGAAAGACTGCGGCGTGGAGGAGATCATCGATGCGGTGATCCACACGGCGGATGGTGACAAGTTCTTCTGTGGCAAGATCGTAGAGCACCTGCAGCGTTCCGGTTTCGATGTGGAGCGGTTCAAACAGGAGCCCATGAGCTGTGCGCCGGTCACGCTCAGTGCACGCGAGAACGAGATCGTGCAGCTTATCGCTGAGGGTCTTTCTTATACCCGTATCGCGGAGCAGCTCAACCTGAGCGCACATACCGTGACCACCCACCGGCGGAACGTGATGCAGAAGCTGGGGGTGAACAGCACTGCCGCTGTGGTAATGTACGCTGTGAAGAACGGATTGGTGAGCCCGAACAGGTACCTGTTCGAGGGGCGTGGCGATGCGTGACGAACCACGGCCCGGCACCTGACGATCGACATTCAGCGGAGCACGACGTTCGTTACCTTGCCCACGATGGTCCCCACCCTTATCGGCGAGATCGGAGGTTCATCCTCCCGGTGGGCTTACTTGGCGCATGATGGCGGGGAGACGGTGCTGCCTTTAAAGGGGGAGCGTATGCCCGGGTTCAACCCCGTGTCCGGCGATGCGCAAGCCTTCAGCGAGGCCATCAAGGGGTACTTCAAGTATCACTGCCCCGCCGCTTTTCACGCAGAGCGCCTCTACATCTACGGCGCCGGCTGCGGTGCCCCAGACCGGCAGGCCCGCATGCACACGGTACTGGCACCCCTCTTCGCCAAGGCAGCGGTGCATGTGGAAAGTGACCTGCTCGGCGCCGCAGTGGGTCTTTGTCGCGGCACGCCCGGACTGGTACTGATCTTGGGTACCGGCATGAACGCGGGATACAGTGATGGACGCGCGCTGCTGCGTCCCATGCCTTCACTGGGTTACCTTCTGGGCGATGAAGGAAGCGGTGCGGATATCGGAAGGACCCTCCTGCAGGACGCGTTCTATCGTCGGATGCCACAGGACGTGGTCCACCTCCTGTTCGGCCCGGACGGTCCTTCCCTCGAGGCGGTCATCGCGGACATCCATCGGTCCGCCGGTGCCTCACGGTCCCTGGCGGCCTACACGGGCCTGCTGTTACCCCACCGCGACCATCCCTACGTGGGCGCCCTGGTCGCTTCGCGTTTCCACGCGCTGGCCGAACTGCTGAAGACCTTCTTCACAGTGGAGCAGCGTTCCGAGGTATACGCCACTGGTTCGGTGGCGTGGGGCTTCAAGGACTGGCTGTCAGAGGTGCTGCTGGACCATGGTATGACGCTGCGGTCCGTGGAGCGTGACCCCCTGCCTGGGCTTGTATTGCATCACCGGACGAACGCCCGTTCGGAGCTTTGAGCAGGGCTGCAAGGCGTTCCAGCGAGGCCCGGTTCCCGCTGCTGCCCACGCTCCGGTTCACCCGGCTCCGTTCCACCGCTGTAAGGTGCCAGCTCAGACTGATGTGTTCGGAGTCATTGCTGCGCCTGATCTGCAGGTCCACCACCTCCATGGGCACCGGCATCCAGCCGCTTGCCTGCTGCATCATCAGGTCGTAGTCCTGGTCCTGGATGCGCACGAAGTTGTCGTAAACGCTGCCCAGCGGATCCGTGAGGCGGTCGAGGAGCGTTGCGTTGCTTGGGTGCACCGGCAGATCGCGCTGCGTGTCCCGGAGTTGGATCAGGACGATACCCGACGTGTGCTCCGCGATCCACCTGCGGAAGGTGAAGAGGAAACCAAGGGTGGCCCGGTATCCGTAATTGTCACGTCCCCCGGCATCCGTTACGCGCATGTGCGGTGTGCTGGGCAGGGTCACCACCGGGCTGATGTACGGGAAGCTCGCGTTCATCCGCAGTGCCGATGTGAGCTTCAGGTTGCCCGGGTCATGGTCGCGGAAAAAGCGCTGGAACTCGATCGCCTCAGGCTCGCTCTGCTGGGCCATGGGCGCCGCGGGAGTGATGTGCGACAGGAAGGCCATGGGGCGTGAGGCGATGATCAGGCGGCGGCCATCATTGATGGAGACCGGGCACATGACAAGGTGGGGTACGATGGCATCCCGTTCGGCCGCCTCCAGGTCCTTCAGGCGCACATCCAACAGGTTCCGGGTGTTGGCGTTCAGTCCCTCCTCGAAGGCGCTGCCGCGGTCACGTGTATAGCTCCTGTCTCCATCGCGCACACTTCGGTAGCGGATGAACATGTCATTGGTCACGAAACTGAACCCGACACGGTTGAGCATGTCCCCGGAGACCTCATCACGCACCTGCGGTTCACTCCGTTGCGCCCCCCCTGTGGCCAGGTCGTTCAGGTAAAGCTGTCGGAAATAGGCAGCACCGATAAGTCCACCCGATGAGCCGCTCACGAAGGTGGTACGCGTCATCAATTGTCCATCGAGCAGGCTGTCAACAGCCTGGAGGCAGCGCACGGTCCATAGCATGGCCCGCAGACCGCCACCGCTGGTGTTGATGAGCACCATGCGTGGCTTGCCGGTGCTGTCCGCCCAGGCACTGTTGCGTTGCAGCCAGGTATCCAAGGTGGCCTCCACCGCACGGGCATCGGCTGCGGCTGCTGCGCTGTCACGGGCCATCGCCAGAATGGTCGGTTGGTCGTAGGTGGCCGGCGGTGCGTCGTAGTCGATACCGTAGGCCTGTGCATTGGCCAGGAACGCATCGGTGCGATGGCTGGCCAGGTTCAGCATCATGAGCAGCGCGATGAGCAGGGTGCCGGTCCACCCCTGCAGCCAGCTGAACAACGCGCTGTAGATCATCAGCAGCATGGTGAAGAGCAGGAACGCACTGGCACCGGCGGGAATGGAGAACATCGGTGAACTGCTGAACGCCCCCAGAGCGACGAAGCTCACCACCAGCACCACCTCGAAGATCGACCCGTTGATGTGGTTCTGCCAAAGGATGTCACGCAGCAGTTCCTGGTCATAGTGGCTGCTGCTGCGCGCGAGCATCATCCGGAGGTTCGGGCCGAGGTATGTCTCCACGCGCCATTTCTCGCTCCGTTGCTGTCGTTTCAGCCAGCGGGTGGCCTTTCGCCGTTGTGGCTTCCCCTGCGGGGGCGTCTTCTGGGAGGGTGCCAGTATGTCCAACAGGGGCTCGGTGGGGGGATCCGCGTCGTGTTCCTTGCCCAGCAGTTTGATGATGTCCGTATTGGTACGGGTGAAGTACAACAGGGCCAGGCCCAGGAAGGTGAGGAGGCCGCAGGCAAAGCCGGCCAGGTGCCAGGCGATGCGCCAGGGGGGGATGAGCTCCTGCAGGTACTGGAAACGGGCCGCGCAGTACAGGTAGGTGAGTATGAACAGCCAGGGGATGATGCCATTGTTGATGTTGAACTTCAGGAACGGCCTGCTGATCGTGGCGATGAACGGGAAACGATATCCGTGCATCGTGTAGGTGTACAGGTTGAAGGCGGTGATGAAGCCCCCGAGCGCGAAGCCGATCATGGCGTAGGAGAGGAAGCTCACATGCCCCCCGTATTCCGGGAACAGGAAGAGGTTGGGAACACCGTACTTGACCCCCAGTGTGCGGGTGATGAAGCCGAAGAGCAGCAGCCACACCAGCAACAACAGGTGATTCTTCTTCAGGTGCAGCAACAGCAGTTGCAACGGGAAGAAATAGAGCACCCGCCGCAGCACTGTCCGATATGTATCCCTGACGCTCATGGGGTTGGCCCACGCCAAGTATACGTGCCGAAGTACCAGTATGTTGTCTTCCTGTGCGGCCGCAGGTGATCAGAGCCTGGCGAGGACGGCCTGCAGCACGCCGGCCTCAAGCGATCCTGCGCGCTCCTTGAGCACTTCGGCCTCCTTGAGAACCTCAGCCTTGAAGGCCTCATCCTCCAACCCTGCGCAGTTGATCCGCACATTGAGGTAGGCCCCGATGGCACCGGCACGGGCACAGAGCGCTCCAACGCCCGCATCGCTGATGCTTGCCGGCAGGCCCTGGGAGGCCATCGCCTCCATCAGGTCCATGCTCTCCACACACACCTGCATGGTGCGGAGCGGGGTGCGTATGGCACCCTTGGTGGCCTCCAGAAGGGTGGCCTTGCGGGCGGCCTTCTCTTCATCGCTGCCCTTGGGCAGGCCCATCGCCGCCATGATACGGTCGAAGGCACGGGTATCCTCGTCCACAAGGAACAACAGCTCATTGCGGAGCCGTTCGCCCTGGACGGCCCACCTGCTGAACTCCTCCCACCGCTCATCCCAACCGCGCTTGTGCGCGCTGAGGTTGGCCACCATGGTGCCCAGTGCCACTCCCAGTGCGCCTACGTAAGCGGCCACGCTGCCACCACCCGGAGCAGGACTTTCGCTCGCGGTCTCCTCACTGAACCGCTTCAGGTCCATGCGCACCAGGCGCTCGCCAGCCGCCGGGCCGGTCGCTGTGTCCTCAAGCATGTATTCGATCACCTTCTTCTGCGGGTCGAATGGCCCCAGGTCATCGAGGCCCAGCGATTTGACGGCGATCTTGATCTTTTCGCGCTCGGGGATGCCAAGGCTGCGTTGCTGGCGCGCCAGGTAGAAGTCGGCCGCATCCAGCAGTGCCTGCTTGGGGATCAGGCCCACCAACTCGCTGCCGGTGACCCGGATCCCTCGTTCCGCCGCGCAGCTGCACGCCTCGTCGAAGGCCGCGTGCACCGGTGTCACTGTGATGTCAGTGAGGTTCAGCGAGAGCTGCGCGATGCCGTACTCTTCGATGAACCAGCCGATACCCTTGACCGACCTCAACCTTCCGGGGACCTGCACTTCAGAGCCGTCGGGCTGCTTCACCTTGCGGCCCGCTTCGCGGATGTCGAAGGCGATGGCGTTGGCGCGTCGCGTGCTGGTGGTGTTGAGGTTCACATTATAGGCCACCAGGAAGTTGCGCGCACCGATGGCCACGGCGCCACTGCGGGCCACGCCATCCGTGAAGGCTGCCGGACCGAAGTCCGGCTTCCATGCGGGGTCGGCGAGTTTCTTCGGGAGCCCTTCATATTCTCCGCTCCGGTTGTTGGCCAGGTTCCGGCGATTCTCCTCGCTGGCGGCGAATTCGTAGAGGTAGACGGGGATGCCGAGCTCGGTCCCCACACGCGCGCCCAGCTGCCTCGCAAAGACGGCGCACTCGTCCATGGTCACCCCGCTGATGGGTACCAGCGGACACACATCAGTGGCACCGAAGCGGGGATGCTCACCGTTGTGGCTGCGCATGTCGATCAGTTCCTGCGCCTTCTTCATGAGGCGGAAAGCGGCTTCCAGAACGGGTTCCGGTTCGCCGACGAAGGTGATCACCGTGCGGTTGGTGGCTCGTCCTGCATCCACATCAAGCAGGCGCACGCCCTCCACCGTCTCCACCACGGCTGCGATGGCATCGATCCTGGCACGGTCGCGGCCCTCGCTGATGTTGGGTACGCATTCGATCAAACGACGTTGCATGGGGAACTGGAATGTGGCCGCAAACTTAAATCGCCCCGCGCAGCTGCGCCTCAACCCAGCAACACCGTGGCCATGTTGTTGATCACATGCAGCAACACCGGCACCCAGATGGAGCCGCTGCGCACCCGGGCATATCCCAAGGTGATACCGAGCGGCAGGATGAGCAGCATCACGGTCCATTCGTATTGCAGGTGCATGAGGGTGAAGACACCCGCTGTAAGTGCGATGGCACTATGAGCATCGGTGATGTGGCGGATGCTGCCGAGCAGTAGGCCGCGCAGCAGGAACTCCTCGAACAACGGTGCCATCAGGCCAACGCCGATCGCCAGCAGCAGCCGGTCCGTGTTGCTACCAAGCACACGCTCCATGAAATCGGTCTGGAAGGATGGCACCATCCGCATCAGCAGTTCAAGACCTGCTGCCAGCAGGATGAAGATCACGGTCCATTGGAGGAACTGCCGTGCAGATGCCAGGCGCAATCCGAGCAGGTCCACGATCGCCCCCCGTTTCCAGAGGTACCCTGTGACAAGGATCAGCACCGTTCCCACCAGACCGCTCCAGAGCGCCGTGCCTGCAATGAGGTCGCCGTGGTAGAGGTAGCGCTCCATCACCACGCTGAGGTCCGGCGAGCGCACCAGGTCCAGTAACGAAGAACCTGGACCATAATTGGGGTCGATGGTGAGCACTCCCGTGAGCATCACCACGAACTGCACCAGCATGAACACGAGCAGTACCACGGAGAAGAGGGCTACGCCCATGGCGAACTCCAGTCCGGGCGGCCTGCCCTGGATGCCGTTGTCGCCCTGTTCAGCGCTCATGCTCGAATGGTCTTCCATCGATGATCACGGTAGCGATATGGCCGCTTCCGAACGCGTAGGGCAGGTAGGCCAACGAAGGTACGGGTTTGGTGATGAGGAGGCTCGCCCGCTTTCCTTTGGCGATACTGCCCAGCTCATGCTCCAGCATCATCGCAGCGGCGCTGTTGAGCGTCATGGCATTGATGGCCTCCTCCGGCAGCATACGCAGTTGGATGCAGGCCAGGGAGAGCACGAAGTTCATATTTCCGCTGGGCGTGCTACCGGGATTATGATCGGAGGCAAGTGCCACCGGCAGGTCACGGTCCATGAGCGCGCGGGCCGGTGCGTAGGGGATGCGCAGGAAGAACGAGCAGGAGGGGAGCAGTGTGGGGATGGTGGTGCTGCCTTCCAAGGCCTGCAGGTCCGTTCCCTCCATCACCTCGAGGTGGTCCACACTGAGTGCTCCATGCTTCACGGCTGCAGCGATGGCCCCCAGACTGGTGAATTGGTTCACATGCACCTTGCCAGGCAATCCAACCCGTGCACCCGCAACCAGCACCTGTTCGAGCTCGGCCACGGTGAAGTAGTTCGTTTCGCAGAACACGTCCACGAAATCCGCCAGTCCTTCCGCAGCAACGGCAGGTATCAGCTTGTCACAGATGAGGTCGATATACCCCTGGCGGTCATCGGCGTATTCTGGAGGCAGGGCGTGTGCCGCCAGCAGGGTGGTGCGCACCTGCAAGGGCAGGTCGGCCTTCAAGCGTCGGGCCACACGCAGCATCTTCAGTTCGCTTTCAGCGGTGAGACCGTAGCCGCTCTTGATCTCCACGGCAACGGTACCACGGCGCATCATCTCCTCCAAGCGAGCACGGGCCTGGACATAGAGTTCGTCCTCGGTCATGCCGCGCAGCTTGCGTGCACTGTTAAGGATGCCACCTCCCCGCGCTGCGATCTCCTGGTAGCTCAGTCCGTTGATCTTGTCCACGAATTCCTCCTCACGCGGCGCGGCGAATACCGTGTGGGTATGGGGGTCGCACCATCCGGGCAGCACGTATCCGCCCCTGGCATCGATGCGTGTGTGTGGGGGCAATGCCTCCGTAGCTGGCAGTGCATGCATCGGGCCGAAGTCTGCGATGCGTCCTTCCTCTGCCAGCAGCCAGGCGTTCTCAAGCAAAGGCAGCCGGTGCATGCTGCTACCGGGAACGCGGTTGGTGCCTGTCGGATGGAGCCCCACCAAGGCCTTGGCATTCACGATCAGCAGAGCGGGCATGAACGCAAAGAAAACGTTCCGGGCGACGTGGCCTTCACAACGCCCCTCTATCTTCGCCGCAATGCCGGGCAATACCTTCGGACAGCAGTTCCGCCTCACCACCTTCGGAGAGAGCCATGGTGCGGCCCTCGGTGGTGTCGTTGATGGGTGTCCGGCGGGCTTGTTGCTGGACCTTGCCGCTGTGCAGCAGGAGCTGGACCGACGCCGGCCGGGAAGTACCTCATTGGGAACGGCGCGCAACGAAGGCGACCGGGTGGAGTTCCTCAGCGGAGTGATCGATCCTGCGCTCGTGAACGGCGTGCCGGGACCGGTCCGGGATGGCATCGTTGTTACGCTGGGAACGCCCATCGGATTCGTGCTGCGGAACCAGGACGCCCGCAGCGGCGATTACGATGGATTGAAGAACATCTATCGTCCCGGCCACGCGGACCTTACTTGGGAATTGAAATACGGTCTGCGCGATCATCGGGGTGGGGGGCGCAGCAGTGCGCGGGAGACCGCCTGCCGTGTGGTGGGGGGTGCCATCGCGCGCCAGCTACTGGCACGGCAAGGCACCGTGGTGCAGGCCTATGCAAGCCGGGTGGGGCAGCAGGTGCTTGCGATCCCGGCATCGCAGTTATGCTTCGATGGTCTTTGGAGCGATCCTGTGCGCTGCCCTGATGCCTCCACGAGCGCCCGCATGGCCGCGCTCATCGAGCAGGTGCGGAGCGAGGGCGACTCGGTGGGAGGCGTGGTGAGCTGCCTGGTGCAGAACGTTCCTTCCGGTTTGGGTGAACCCGTGTTCTCAAAGCTGGATGCGGACCTCGCCGGTGCCATGCTCGGCATCAACGCGGCCAAAGGCTTCCAGATCGGGAGTGGCTTCGGCGCTGCTGTCATGCGCGGTTCCGATCACAATGGCTCCATGATACGGGCGAACGCTGCGGGTGGCGGACCTGACACTTCCGGGGAGCCGCCTGCCGTTCGCAGCAGCAACGCCAACAGTGGCGGTACGCTCGGTGGCATCAGCTCGGGTGAGGACATCCATTTCTCAGTCGCTTTCAAGCCTCCTGCCACGATAGCCCTCCCGCAGCGTACAGTTGACGTGGGAATGCGTGAGGTTACATTGGAGGCAAAGGGGCGTCATGACCCATGCGTCGTTCCGCGTGCCGTGCCGATCGTGGAGGCCATGACCTGCCTCGTACTCGCCGATCATCTGCTACGCCAACGCACCGCACGCCTATGAGCAACCCCAGCGCCCGCCGCACATCACTGCCCGCCCGCATACTCATCGGCCTTGCGCTCGGTATCGGTTGGGCGGTGCTTTCGAGCTTCCTCGGCTGGAGCCGGTTCACCATGGATTGGGTGGCGCCTTTCGGAGACATCTTCATCAACCTGCTCAAGCTCATCGCGGTGCCCTTGGTGCTCTTCAGCATCATCAGCGGTGTGGCCGGGCTTAGCGACCTCTCGAGGCTGGGGCGCACGGGTCTGGGCATGCTGGCGCTATACCTCGGTACTACGTTCGTAGCGGTGACCGTGGGTTTGCTGATGGTGAACATGGTCCGGCCCGGTGAATGGGGTGACGATGCCCAGCGGCTTCGCAATCGTATCTCCTATGAGCTTTGGGTGAACAACACGCCCTCTGTGGACAAGCCCAAGGACGGGAAATGCCTCAGCTGCGACCCGGCGAACCGATCGTTGGTGGAGGAGGTGGCGGCAGGCCAGGGTCAGCTGCCTCCGGATGCGTGGCTGAGCGGCAAGCTGGAGCAGACCAGGTCGGTCACCGAACCAAGTCCCCTGCAATTCCTGGTGGACATGGTGCCAAGCAACATTTTCCTGAGCTTCAATGAAGCGTTGATGTTGCAGGTCATCTTCTTCGCCATCTTCTTCGGTGTTGTATTGGTGATGCTTCCGGCCAGCAGCGCCGCCCCCGTCACTTCACTGGTGAACGGGTTGAACGAGGTCTTCATGAAGATGGTGGACCTGGTGATGAAGGCGGCGCCACTTTTCGTCTTTTCCCTCATGGCAGGTGTCGTGTCCCGCATCGCGGGTGATGATCCCGGAGCCGTATTACAGCTCTTCAAGTCCTTGGCGGGCTACAGCCTTACGGTAGTCCTCGGCCTGGCCGTGGTGGTGTTCGGTGTGTATCCGGTGCTGATGTCCCTGGTCATGCGCCGCAACGTATACAGGAGGTTCCTCAAGGCGATCTCTCCTGCGCAGTTACTCGCCTTCAGCACAAGCAGCAGCGCCGCTACACTACCGGTCACCATGGAGTGCATGGAGGAACGCATCGGCGTTAGCAAAAGCACCGCCAGCTTCGTGCTGCCCATCGGCGCCACGGTGAACATGGACGGCACCAGCCTTTATCAGGCCGTTGCGGTGGTCTTCCTGGCCCAGTTCCACTTGGTGGACCTCACCTTCATACAGCAAGTGAGCATCGTGGGTACCGCCACCATTGCCAGCATTGGAGCGGCTGCCGTACCCAGTGCAGGCTTGATCACCCTGTTCGTGGTGCTCTCTTCGCTTGGTTTGGATCCGGCGTGGGTGGCGATCATCCTGCCCGTGGACCGTATCCTGGACATGTGCCGCACTGTTGTCAATGTTACGGGTGATACCGTGTGTTGCAGTGTCATCGCCCATGCACAGGGCGAGGAGCTGTTCACCAAGCCATTGTGAACGGTCCTTCGGGGATCGGGTTGTGGGAACCCCGCGCTCCGGAACGATCTTTGTACTGCTGACGATCACCGGATATCAGCGGAACCGGTATCGAAGCACAGGCACCAACCCAGATACCTCTCGCCATGGCCAAATGGACCAAGCGCATACTGCTCGTGACCGCCATCCTGGTGGTGCTCATCCTTGTTGCCGCCGTACTCATACCGATCCTGTTCAAGGACAGGATCGAGGCGGCTGTGAAGGCCGAAGTGAACAGCAACATCAATGCGGTGGTCAATTGGGGTGAATGGGACGTCACCATCCTCAAGAGCTTCCCGGACCTTACG
>Ga0169931_10008191_pt1 | contig 15302 bp, 13 predicted proteins | sample Kivu_15m_20L_FD_129675 | JGI IMG/M metagenome (GOLD analysis project Ga0169931, IMG submission 129675) | Freshwater microbial communities from Lake Kivu, Western Province, Rwanda to study Microbial Dark Matter (Phase II) - Kivu_15m_20L... | ecosystem: Environmental > Aquatic > Freshwater > Lake... | reverse complement strand
CGTTGCGGAAGAACCTTGCATGCTTCGTGCTCACAAACGGGTCATCGGCCAGCGTGACATCGCAGTCCGCGCTGCGGCCCACAGACACTTCGTCATCTAGCGACAACGTGCTTCCCCGCATCGATGGTGGTTCCACCATCAGCAGCTTGGATGGCGATGCGAGAGCCGCCTTCTTGCCCGAACGGGGTGCCGCTTGCTTCTTCAGGCGGCCCGCAGTCAAACCCGGTGCTGACGGCACGCGAACCTCGGTCCACACCGCCCACAACACGCGGGCAAAGAACAAATAAAGAAGGCCAAGAAGGGCGACCTTCAGAGTGTTCAGCAATTGGTCGCTCACGCCGGCCTACCCGTGCGTGTCATGACACCTCGAAGCGCGCCGACGTGCCACCTAACATCAGCGCATCGCCATTCTTCAACTTTTGCTCGCCGCTGATCTTCACGCCGTTCAGCATCGTTCCGTTGGTGCTGCCAACGTCGCTGAGGAACCACTCGATGCGGGCGCCTTCGCCTCGCGAGCGAATTTCGGCATGGCGACGGCTGACGTTCGTGTCGTTCAGCGGTACCGACGACTCGGCCGAGCGGCCGATTGACAGAACGCCGGGCTTCACGGCCACCTTCGTTCCATCACCCAACACCAGAACGGCTTTCTTCTCCGGCGCGGGCGGAGCCGCCGCAGGAGCCGGAACCGGCGGAATAGAAGGTGTCGCAACAGTCGGCGGCGCCACCGGCGCAACAGGTACAGAAGGAGCGGGCGTCGGAATGCTGATTGCAGGCGGCGCAGCGGGCGCAGGGGAGACTTCCGACGAGCGTTCCGCTTCGCGGAGCGAGGAGGAAGTGCTCCCCGAGAGCCCGCTGCCCGTGGTGCCACCCGCCTTCACCGCCGCCCGCACCTCGAACTTCCCTTGCTTCATTCCCGCATCGGTGACGACCGATACCGAGACCTCACCAACAAGCGTGAAGCCTTCGTCGTTTGCATATTGCTTTGCGGCATCGATCAACTCTGCAACGAGCACCTTTTCCAGATCACCCAACGCAACTCTGTCCGACTCGCTCAGCACAACGGTGAATTGATTCGGTGAAACACTTTTTCCATCGGCACCGGTCGTTCGTCCTGTATCGATGGCTCGAATCAAACTTCGTCCAATCTGAATGGGCCGAATAGACGACTTTAAAGGGTTGCGAAACACGACCCTAACCCTATGTTGCCAATGCCCCCTGAGAGGCTCATTCCCCGGGGTTTGTTCACCTACCATGCTGCAAATGGTCGCGTGGCGCAATGCAATTCCTGCGTTTGCGCGATGGGCTGGCCCGGTTTTGGTGTGTGTACTTGTCCCCGCCTTGCTCGTCTTGTCGACAATCGAGAGGCATCCACGCTTTTCGCCCATCGATGAGGGCGCTCACTTTGACTACGTGGAGCGCATCTACCGTGATGGCATCCCAACTTTTGGCGACCGACTGCTGAGGACTTCTCTACGTGAGTTGGCCTGTAGGGGAACGCGACTCGACGGTCTTGTTGTCCCACCCTGTGACGCCAAGATTATGAAGTACGACTTGTTCCCAAGCGGCGCCTACCAATACGAGGCTCAGCAACCGCCGCTCTACTACGCGGCTACCGCCCCCCCGGCAAAGGCGATACAAAAGGTTCTCGGTGTCGCCCCGTTGGGGGCCACTCGTGTCGTTGGATTGTTCTGGCTGGTCGCAGGCCTATTGGTTCTGTGGAAAACGTCACGAATACTCAACGTCGCCTCCACTCCCATGCTTGCAACCCTCCTTGCCATAAGCACCGCGCCGAATGTCGTCTACTACTCCTCAATTGTCACGAACGATTCCACTGGAATTCTCTATGGCGCGCTTGCCGCATATCTCGGCGCTTTGGCGTACACGCGCAGCACGAGGCATTTGATTCCTGCGGTCCTCGTTGGACTTGCAGCTGCACTTACGAAAACGTCGTGTGCCTTGCCAGTTGGCGTGGTGGGGTTGATTCTCGTCACCGTCACGATGGGGCGGGAAAGATCTTCTGATGCCCAACGCCGGATAATGCGCAGCACCGGCCTTGGCATGATCGGCGGGGCTTTGGCGGGCACTCTGCTTTGGGTCGGTTATTACCGCACGGTGGCATCGATCGAGCCTAAGAAACTGCCCACTTTTGATGTTCTTCGAAGCGGGCCAGTCGACTTTGGCGACATCTTGAATCAAGCCAAATCCTTCTTGGCTCCACTCACCGATTCATACAATCCATTTGCGTCTTGGAACGGCGACATCTACAACCTCCTCGCAATTCTTGGGATACTTGCACTAGCAGCAGGTCTGGCGGCTGGCGCCTATACGCGTGAACGATCTTGGTGGTCGGTCTCTGGCCCCATCGTTCTGGCGTGTCTCTACGTGGGGGGCGTCATCATCGGTCTCGGCATCTGGCGCGCTTATGACGTCAACCCGGGCGTTTCAGCGCGGTATGCCTTGCCAATGCTGCCGTTGATCGCGCTGATTGTTCCTGCCGGTCTTCAGCGCCGGGTCGGCCAAGCCGTATATTCAGCCGGGTGCGTCGGGAGCGCTGCGCTCAGCATCTGGATGATCACCCACGTATCACTCGCCTAGTTGTGATTTTGAAAATCACGCAAGCCCTTCGGCCGCCACATGGGCCGATTTGATTCAACGCTCAAGCCCAAGGGCGTCTTCGCGCGGTATGGATCATTGGAGAATACGGCAGACCACTTTTTCCGAAAGTTCTTTGGTGCGCGAACTCGACGTCGTGCAAAGTCATCGTTGTCTGAAAACTCCAAGAACTCCGCCTCGGGGCAAATGACAGTTGCAAATCCAGCGACCTTGGCTCGAAGACAAAAATCAATGACGACCCAAGGGTGCTCCAGACTCTGGTCGAAGCCGCCCAACGTTTCGTAAACACTCCGCTTGATGCCAAGACACTGCCAGTCGGCAGCGGACACTTCGAATGTAGTTTCCAGCACGGCTCGTTGTCCCCGATTGTTTCGGGCCAGACGACAGAGAAACGATTCCACGAAAGAGCCACTCAGGCTAAAACCGGCATGTTGGAGTCTGCTGTTTGCCGTGTAAGTAACACCTGAGACGATCCCGATCTTGTCGTTCTCGAGAGGACTCAGAAGGCTGCGCACCCAATCTTGCGAGCATGACTCCAGTGATTCGCTCGCAAGTACAAGTACATCCGCCGTGGACTTTCGCAATGCCTCGTCGAGGCTCCCGTGGCCGAACGCCGTCACGGACGTGATGTTCATTGGGTACGACGTACTCTTTAGAAGATCTGCCACAGTCGCCTGATGATCGTCGCGATCTACGCCCCATGCATATGAATTCGCACCGGTGTTGGGAACAAACACGTCAACCGAGCGCGGTTGCTTGAGGTGTCGGACGACGCGGTAATTGCCCGGGAACGCCTCAAGACGCTCGACAGTCGCCGCGACTCCAGTTCGCTCGAAGTGTGCTTCGATGGCCCGCCTTCCTGCGTCGTACGCGTAGGGTTTTGCCGAAGCATTGTTAGCGACTGATGTAGCAGCCATTCGCCAGTGGTAAAGCAGTTTCGGGACATGACCAACTCTTCTGGCCTGCTCGGTGACCCTGAGCATGAGGTCGTAATCTTGGGCGCCGTCGAATCCTTCGCGGAAACCACCGAGATCAGTCACCAACTGCCGACGAATCACCGAGAGATGACACACATACATTTGATGTCGAAATCTCTCTGGAGACCAATCAGGTTTGTGAAAGCGCTCAATGATCCGACCTTTGCCGGTCATGAGCGTTTCGTCCGTGTAGACGTAGTCAATCGAAGAATCAGAGCGGAGTACATCTTCAACTGATGCGAGTGCATCGGGTTCGAGAACGTCGTCATGATCCAGGAGAGCGACGAAGTCACCGTGGGCCATCCTCAACGCATCGTTCGATGCAGCGACAATTCCGCCATTGACGGACCGGTGTTCGACCCTGATGCGATCATCAATTTTCGAAGCACGATCAAGAATCGAACGGACCTGCGACTTCGAAGATTTGTCGTTCACCAGGCACAACTCCCAATCCGCAAAGGTTTGGTCGATGACAGACGCGATGCATTGCTCAAGATGTTTCGCGTCCGTGTTGTAGACGGGAGTAATGATCGAAAAGCGGGGACTCATAGACCGACGCTCACCGCTTGGTGGACGACCTGAGTTTTCCCAGCAACCACGAGATTGCGTAGTAAGGAGACAAGACAACCCGTCCGGCGCGCCAAGTCCATGATCGGTACACACGATCAAGTCTGCGCGTGAGCCGTTCGTTGTCGCGTTGAAGACGCTTGTTCTCGATGCGAAGATCTGCAGCGAGTGCGGCCTGCTCCCGCGCAAATGCCCTGGTCTTTGCTACGTCCTCGTCCATCATGGCGTATAACGATCAGATTCAAAATGACGACCCCAACGCTCTTGCAAGAAAGACGTTTCTTCCGCCGAGACGACCGGATTCCGTGATGCTGACTCCCAGTGGAAAAACACGATTCCTGGTGAGTAAAGAAGGCGATGACCTGACTCAATCAACTTGAACCCCAGGTCTACATCGTTGTAACTGTGCGGGAGATCCTCACAAAAGCCACCAACGGTTAGAAATACATCACGCTTGATTGCAAGACACGCACCGGAGAGTCCGCCGACTTCCCGTTCGACACCAAGGCAGCCGCGGTTACCTGGATCACTTGGGTCAAGCCCGGCACCAAAGAGATGCGGAACAGGTGTATTCGCGTGACCAGCGCATTGAACGAGCCCAGAGTTGTCCGTGAGGAGTCCTCCGACAGCTGCAACGGCTTTGTAAGAGAGAGCTTTCCGCACTTCCGATGGCCAATCCGGAGATCGACAGATCATGTCGTCGTTGAGGAAGAACAGGACATCCGCTTCACTTGAGATCGCACCGAGATTGCACTTCGCTGAGAAATTGAAAGCCCCATCAAAATCAATGAGTTGAACATCGGCTCGAGCAAGCAACTCCTGCCGCACATCCGGCGGTGCACCGACGTCAAGAACGACGGTGTAGGCAACTCCCTCATGAGTACCAATACTTTCAAGCAGTTCAAGAATCATCGGGCGTGCGCTACTCGCGGTGGGTGCAGCACGTCCTGCGGTCGGAATGATGACGTCAATTGTCTTTGGGGCGATTGTCCTCGCAGAATCTGCAGTACTCAGTGCGACAGCTTTTGGAATCGGCGCAAATGAGTCTCTCCCTCCCACGGAGAGGGCCGCAGGTATTCGAACGCATTTTGTGCGACGGTGTGTCGGTTTAGGAACCACCCAGACATCACCGAAATAGTTGTCGTGTCGGTACCGGATCGGAGACCAGTCGGGTCGCACGTTGTCCGTTCGATCTCCGTACAAGAGAGCAGCGTCTTCATCGGTGTGGGCGAGTATCAATTGCAGAGCGTTCGCCGTCAGCTGGGTTCCAGGAGTGACGTTGATTGCCAACTCGCTTTTCAGTTGAGTCCACGGATTCAGGGGGTCGCCAATTCCAACCCGAAATCGTGGACTGAGCCTGCTCACTGATCTCAACTCGCTGTCATGGGGTGGCTCAGCCAGAAACAACACACACTCCCAGCTGAGAGTGTCTTGTGCCCGTATTGATTCGATGGTCGAAATGACTGCTTCGTCACGAATACTGATACCGGCAATGACGAAAGATGCTTCGAATTGCTCAAACACTGGTTTGTTGCCTCGACGCAAGTCGTTTCACACGTCGGAGCACACGAATCGGCAACAACACCATGCGGCCAATTCGCCATGTTCGCGATCGGTGAATCTCCTGTATTTGTCGGTGAAGCCTTGTGACTTCTGAGCGGAGCTCAAGAATTGCATCACGCTCGCGCTTCACCTGTTGAAGATCGACCAAAGCCTCGTTGTGCTCGGCACGCATGTCGTCCAGTGCGCGCAGTGCATCAACCCGTGCCCCCTCGGCCTTGCTCACCCGGTGTTCGGCCTCTGCGAGACGGGCGCGCAGCCCCGCAACTTCGTCTCTCAGCTGCAACGTCTCATTCTCATACGACACGGATCAATACTACGTCAATCAACTTTCGTCCCGGTTGCCAATTGAGTCGAAAATGATTGGCGTCAGGAATTCAGCGACAAGAGCAGAGCCGGCATCGCTTAGGTGGTCAACATCTCGATAGAGACGTTCACCCTTTCTGATCCCCGTGCACCGAGTGTTGTTGCAAAAGAGTTGAGTCGGATCAAACACCGAGACGCTCGCAAATTCTTTGGCCACTTCCTTTACGAGTTCGCGATATCGAAGTGACCGCCTGTCCACCTCGGCAACGGGATTTTGGCAGGATCGTGGGTTGTCTAAATCGCACCGTTGGGGTTCGATCCCAAGTTCGGGAACATCAATGACGAAGATGGTCTTCTTGCCAGCTCGTTCAAGTCGGTGGAAGGTATTCCTGAGTCCAGTTTCAAAGACCCTCCACCGATCGGCAATCTCAGGTTCGGAAACCAAAACAAGCCCATCGTCGGTAACGCGATCAGGATCGAATCCATGAAATGTAGTTCCCGTTAAGTAGACCGGTCCCATCGATGCCAACACAACCGTGCGCACCGCTGGCGAACGCACGGCCTCATTAATTGCGGCTGTCGCGAACTTCGCACAGTCGCCCCTTTTGAATCTGTAGTCATACCTGTCTACGTTCCAGAGCGGCACACATCCCGGGGATGTGCGTGCACTTAGTTGGTTGCCAAGCGTGACTGACAAGCCAGAAAGAAGATGATCCGCATGGGAGTCACCGATCAGCATGACGGGCAGTGGTGCTCCAGCCTTGTCGGACAAGTTTGCAGTTGCCCCCTTTGTCGTTAGCCCTCCCGCGATGAGCCCAGTTGACGAAAGCAATACACATGACACCGCAGCAACAGAAAGAATTGTTCTGCGGTTGAATTTCTGACGATCCCGGAATGGTGTCTCAATGAATCTCCAAGAAAGCCAGCCAAGGAACAACGAGAGAGATACAAGAAGAATTGGGGAGTAGGAGTCTGTTGAATAGCGAACCAGTGAAAAAATTGGGTAGTGCCACAAATATGTGCTGTAGCTCCATAGTCCAACTCTGACGAGGGGACGTACTGAAAGCATTTGGTAGGTCAGTGTTCCAGGGGTAAGGAATACCAGCAGCACCGCAGTTCCGAGTACCGGGATCAGGGTTGTCGACCATGGCCATCGAGTTTTGTCATCGATTGACATGGCAGTAACGAGAATGACAATCAAAACCGACAGCGTCATGAACGACGTAAAGAATCGTAAGCACTGAGCGTCACCGGGCTTGAATCTGAATCGCGAAGACAGCAGTGCAGCGAGAACTCCTGTGAGAAGTTCCCATGCTCGTGACGGGAGTAGATAGAAAGCCGTGGAAGAAGTTGAGATCGCGACTGACCATAAACTCAACGCAGTGAGCAGTGAGACAAAGGAAATGAAGCGCCGTCCGGTGCGCCACCGGAAAGCCGCGAGCAATATCGGAAAAATGATGTAGAACTGCTCCTCAATGCCGAGACTCCAGGTATGAAGCAGTGGCTTGTACGCGGCGCTGACATCAAAGTAGCCAATGTCAAGGTAGAAGCGGATATTCGACCAAAACGTCGAAACCGCAAACAACGACCGAAAGTAGGACTTGCGATCGTCACCTATGAGGATGACCGAAGCGAGGATTGTTACGGGTAGGAGCATCGCAAATAGAGCCGGGAGGAGGCGTCTGACACGACGCTCAATGAACGACAGATAGCTGAACCCGTCCGTTTCAATCTCTCTGACAATGATTGAAGTGATGAGGAAGCCGCTGAGGACGAAAAAGACGTCGACTCCGAGATACCCGCCAGAAAACAGTGAGTAGCCGGCATGGTTGAACAGAACCAGAAGGACCGCAACCGCGCGAAGCCCATCTATCTCAGGGCGGTAATCGTTGCTCTTGTGGATTACCATTCCCCGCGAACGTTAGTAGCCGTCCGTCAACTTGAACTTCATAGCTAATGGCCTCTTGCCCCTTTATGTTGGGTGTTCAGGCTCGACCAAGTATCGTCCTGAGGGTCATTCGGGCGAGTGGCGAAATGGCAGACGCGCTGGCTTCAGGTGCCAGTGTTCGCAAGGACGTGGGGGTTCAAGTCCCCCCTCGCCCACTTTTTGCTTGCGTATTCCCACCCGGCGATCACGATGATCAATAGCGATGTCGTGCCACCGAGGAGCGACGTGTAGGTCGCAACCGGGCCGTTTGGGTCCTGTGCCCAGAATTTGACGGGAAATCCTTTGGGCGCAAACTGGATTGCCAGGAGAATGCAGATGACCCTAGCCCGCCATTTCGCGATGGTGAGTTCGCCACCGCCGAGGCCAATCAACACTACGAAGAAGGTGGCGACTGCGTACCCTCCGACGTAGTCAACGACGGTTGTTGTTGTCGCTGCGCCGACGAGGACAGCAGTGGCTACGTCGATCGACCTTTGCAGCATCAGAAAGACGGCGACCAAACCAATGAGCAGCGCCACGGGCTGAAAGTGGTCGTAAAGCAGTCCAGCGAACCGATCAATATGGATTGGTGCATGCTCTTTGAGAGCCAGAAGAGTCCCCTTGAAGGAGTTGTTGTAGGCGAGCGATTCAACTGCGTACAACTCCTCGTTGCTTTTGACGTTACGTAATATTCGGCGGATATTTGCGGCGATACCACCGTCGTAAAACAAGAGTGGAATCACGGTTGCCGCAGCCGCGACCATGGCCCCGTAGCACACCCCCACCCAGTTTTTCTTGCGAATCCAAAGTACGAGAAAGATGATCGGGTAGCCCTTGAGGGCAATCGCCAAGCCCAAGAAAACAGCACCGAGAATCGGGCGATCCCGCAACAAGAAGTGCAGTCCCAGCGCGATGAACCAAATTACATAAAGCTGGATGTTTCCACGATCGAGCAGTGAGACGAACGGCGCTGTCAGGACTACCAGACTGAAAAGAAGTCGCGCACGATCAGTCAACGTTTCGCTGTTGAACGACCGCCACAAAAGCGAGAACAAACCAATCAAAGGCAACAGCAGATAGACGACGAATGATCGCCAATAGTCAAAATGGCTGAATACCCAGAACATTGCCATTGTGAAGGGGAGATAGTTGTTGACCGGACCATTCGCTGGGTCATCGATGTACCAGGGACTAGCGAGACGACTTTGCCACCGAGGCAGCAGGTAGTCACCAAATAGATGGACTCCCCAACGTGTTGGCACCACCGAGTCTGCGTAGCCAGCGGGACCGTCGGATCCGTGAAAGCTGAAGAAGTATTGGATACTTCCTTTCGACAAGTAGGACGCCGTGATGAATGCGATTGCGGACCCGAGTATGAAAAATCCGCCGATGGCCAGCGCCAATTCACGTCGGAAGCGTTCGTTTGCGATCATTCTGGTTTTCTTCCGACGGCGATCAGGTTCTTGCCAGTGACCCGTCGCTTCGTCGCTCTCGACACGAATCGAGAAAGCGGAATGATCACCTGGTCATAAAGACGCACCGACCCTGCTCCAAGCGACTTTCGTCTGAGAAGGGCGTACGAGATCCAATACGGAATGACGCCGACGGGATCAAAAGACCACAGTTGATTGTCGACAAAGCCCCCGCTTCGAAGAACCGCCGTCAGTTCATTCTTTCGATACCGGCGGTAATGCCCTGACACCTCATCCATCGTTCCGTACAGGGCGGGAAGAGCAGGCACGAAGATGACGATGTTGCCATCTGGTTTTAGGAATCGCCGCGCGACCTCCAACTCGGCGCAGTCATCTTCGATGTGCTCAAGAACGTTGATGTAGAGGATTGTGTCGAACGATTCGATGAGTTCTCCCTGATTTTGATGCAGGGACTCAAGGGTTCCCTGGAAGGCTCCGTCCTCAAGCAGATCACCGGAGCTTCGTGCTTTGTCAAAGAGATTGGCGTCCGGCTCGACTGCAAACACATCGTGACCGCGCCGTCGTAGTTGGACATTGATGTGTCCAAGACCAGCACCAACTTCAAGAACTCGTTGACCTAAGTGGGGGGACAACTCGTCGAGAATGATGGTCGTGGATTTCGGAGTGTTGGAAAGCAATTCAAGTTCACGGCTGGCGTTGTAGGCATCAGGTCCGTCAGATCCATGGTCAGCCTCAAGAAAACCCGCCCGGCGGCATTTGACCTGATGTCGAGTTGAACGAATCGACGGTAAGTCCTGCACGGCACGAACGATCTGCTTGAGGCGAAGGTTTGAGTTACCCGTCAAGCGAGGCCGGAAGTGAATCGGAGTCTCAATGACCTTCAGTCCGTGTGCATCGGCCAGCGAAATGGCGGCACCGAAGAAGGAGAAGCCATTGAATCCGACGAGGTCTCGGCGGAGCGCCTCGGCTGCACGACGTCCATAGACACGAAAACTCGTGGTTGGATCCTTCACGGCACGAGGGACTCCTGCGAGGTGAAGGAATCCGGCGCTCACCCTCGACAAGATCTTCCTCGAGAAGGTCAATCCGTAGCAGCGGCCGCCTCTGGCCCATCTGGATCCAATAGTGACATCTGCGCCGGCGGTCGTGTGCGCGCGGAGGAGGTCACCGAGTTGTCGCGCATCATGCTGTCCGTCGGCATCGAGATTCACGATGAATTCAACCGATTCGTCCTCGAGGCTTCGCCCGAAGCCATGAAGTATCGCTGCGCCAAGCCCGGCGCGCGGCCCATCAATTGCTCGGGTTGCAACGCCGTAACGATGACCGAGGCTTTCGCAAAGCTCGATGAATCGTTCGTCGCCACCGTCGTCGACGAACAGGATGTTCATTTCCCATCCAAATCTCGCCATCGCATGACAACTCTCAGCGATCTCTTGCATCACGGCATCAACCGTGCCGAATTCGCTCATTGTTGCGAGCAGGATCACGCCTTTTCGCATAGTAGAGCGACTTTACACCAGGGCGTTCTCTTCCTCCGGAAGCAGCGGGTTTGCAAAGACGTATCCACCGTTGACCTCGAAGCATTCCGGGGCAACATCCGGTCTGCGACGGTCACGTGTATACGCATCGAGAGTCGAGTAGTGGGTGACAAGCGATTTCCGTGTCAGCCCCGGCGTCTTCACAGCTGAACCTCCGTGGACCAAAGTTGCGTGCCACAAGAAGACGTCGCCCTTTTTCGCAAGCTCGTACTTCGGTTCGAGATCGACTCGGTCGACTTCATCCTTGAGATACGCGGCGAAATGGTTCTCGTCAAAATCAGACTCCGGGGTCAGAAACATGCCGTTACCCCAGTCGAACATACGCACTTGGTGCGAGGCAGGGTAGAAAATCAATGGCCCGGCCTCGGGACGCACGTCTAAAAGAGCGATCCAACTGGCGGCAAGGTGGCTGGGGATTTCGGAAACGACGTAGGCATGGTCCTGGTGTAGCGGCTGCTCCGTTCCATGAATGAAGGTGAGCGTTTGCATTGCGACCACCTTCATTCGAAAGACGTGTCCGAGGAACTCCACGATTGGTCCGTTCAATGACAGTTCTTTGCCAGCCGCTGAAGTGTTGTGAAAGTCGCACAATCTGAGGTGGGGATTCGACAGCGCACGTGGATCATGGTCGCAAATCGACTTGTATCCGTGCCCTTCGATATTCACGGCAAACTGGAACTTCTCAGGATTGGTCATCGCATGGCTCACGTGATCGACGTATCGATCAATCGCGCCATGCGGGATCACCTGACTCAGTCGGACGTAACCAAACCTCATCCGATGAACCAGGGCCTCCCGGAGGTCGTACGTCTTGGGTAGGTCGTTCAGCGAGTCGACGTAGGCGTCGATTTCGGCGTAGATACGGTCCAACCACGGCAGGCTCTCTGGATTAAACCTTGGAGAAGTCACAAGGGTCAGTATAAGAAAGCCCAGCAGACCGACGGATTAGCGTGCGGGAAGGTAAAAAGATGAGGATAAGGCAATGAAAGTGATGCTTCTGGCGGGTGGCCTTGGAACGCGCCTGCGCGAAGAAACCGAATATCGACCAAAGCCAATGGTTGAAGTTGGCGGCAAGCCCGTTCTTTGGCACATCATGAAAAATTTTGCGGCCCACGGCTTGAACGAATTCGTCATTTGCACCGGTTATCGAGGCGACGTCATCAAGGACTATTTCCTCAATTACGAGGCCCGCAACAACGATTTCACGGTCACGCTCGGCGAGAAGAGCTCAATTGAGTACCACGATCGCCATCTTGAAGGTTCATGGAAGGTCACCGTCGTCGACACGGGCGCAGAAACAATGACCGGTGGGCGAGTGAAGCGCGCGGGCAAGCACGCTGCCGGCAAGCGATTCATGGTGACGTACGGCGATGGATTGGCTGACGTTGACATGAAGAAGCTGCTCGCCTTCCACGAAAGCCACGGGAAACTGGCAACCGTGACGACGGTGAGGCCGCTGTCGCGCTTCGGTGTGATGGACTTAGGTGCAGATGGTTCTGTGCAGCAGTTTCGGGAAAAGCCCTTGACTGACGACTACGTCAACGCTGGGTTCTTTGTGTTTGAACCGGAAGTGTTGAACTACCTCGATGAAAATTGTGTGCTTGAGCAGGCTCCGCTTGAGGCGCTTGCGCGCGACGGACAACTCAGCGCGTACAAGCATGAAGGGTTCTGGCAGCCGATGGATACATATCGGGAATTCACGATGCTCAACGACATGTGGGCATCGGATGACGCACCTTGGAAGACCTGGCGAGACTGAAGTCAAAACTCAATTTGCGCCAGGTTGCCAACGCGGAATGTTGACAGCGGCAGACGCTGATCACATCAATTTTTCACCGCATCCTGGCGGCCAAATCACCGCAATAGACGCAAGACTCGAGCGCGTGCTCCGACGACGGTCGCCGCCGCACGTGTAATGCTCGAGGAGTGATGAAGCGACATCACGATAACGGTGCCTTCAAAGTCACTCAGTTCTGATGGGTCACGCACAAGATTGCCCGATAACGCAACACCTTGACGTTGGGCAGAACCATCGACAATCACGCGGACGTCTTTTGTGCCGAGAGAAGTTGATGCGAGCAGTTTGAGCGTCAGATTTCCTGCGCCCTACAGCGCGACAGGTTCATTGCCGACATTCGTTGATATCCACTCATCGAGTCGTGACAACAATGAGTTCGACGCCTCGACATATGTCTCGAGTGCCTCACGCAACTCCCTGTCGAAGTGGATGACCTGATTGTCTTGAGTTGATTTCCGCCATAAACCGAAAGCTGCCGGATACAGGACATCAGGCGCTATCGGAACTTCCTTCGAGCCGCCGGCGATTCGCTGAAAGCCGCGTAGTCCAAGGAGTGCGTCGAGGCATTGGAGCGAGAAATGGTTTACGTGCTCGTTGTTGAAATCGTGATAAGGAGCAACAAGAAAATCTGAATAGCGCGTTGCATCTGGTACTTCGAGGTAGACGAGCCCACCCTCGCTCACCATTGATGCAAGGCCGTTTGCCGCTGATTTGACATCTGCGATGTGTTCGAGCACGTGGGACAGAATGATGACGTCAAATCGACCGATACCAATTGGTGGACTGCAAAAACTTCCCGCAAAAGACTCCACTTTGTAATGCTTTCGAGCAGTGGCGGCAGCCAGCGGCGAGGGGTCAAGACCGACCAGGTTCGTGAACCCATGATTAATCAGCGAACCTATGAGAGTCCCCGTTGCGCAGCCCGCATCAAGAATTCGAGCATCTCGATCGGAAACGTGTTGTGAGATCCAGTTCGCGGTTGAGCTCAGTCGGGTCAGGTCCCAAGGGGATTCGTTCAATCTTGGGTCCTCATCTGAAACTTCTCCGAAAACCGACATATCTGCGTACTTGGAATGTTCTTCATAAGTTCGATCGAGGTCGCCCTGTGCAATCTTCAGATCACTGAAGCCACACGCGCATCGGTCGCAACTCACGATGTCGACGACGGCCTGCGACCCAATATCAGATGATTCTGCGAATCGCTGAGTGTGAAGAAGTGTTCCAAACTCGTACTCGCAAATTGGGCACATTCGGCTCAAACGCACCGTACTCATTGGTTTTTCTCCTTGTGCCATCTGAGCGTACGCGTCAGTCCTTCGGTGAACGAGACCCGATTGCTCAGACCCAATTCAGTGTTCGATCGGTCGATCAAAGGAACGTAACGGTCAATCGCTCGAGCGGGGTCGGGTGTGCCGTGAACATCTACCTCAGAAATGCCGGCTGCTGTGGCGACAGCCTGAGCGATTTCTCGCATCGACATCCCCTCATCAGATCCAACGTTGTACGCGCGGCATACTCGAGCCCGCTCTGCGATTGCCCACAACCAAGAGACCATGTCAGTTGGGTACTGATAAGAGCGAACAGTCGTGCCGTCGCCATTAACGACGATGGGTCCTCCGGCGAGTGCATCGCGAATGAAATTGCCGATGGCAAAGTGTTCGTTCAGTGGAAGGTACGGGCCATGAAACGCGAACAATCGTGCAATGAGCGGTTGCACGACACCTTCGGAAGCCGCGACAGAAAGCAGCATCTCTGCCATGCGCTTGCCCTCGTGGTACGCAGAGCGCGGGTTCAGTATGTCTGGCCCGGTGAGTTGATCTTCTGAGATCCTGTCAATCGTCGTCGGTTGTGGTCCGTACACAGCGCCAGAGCTTGTGAAAAGGAGTCGGGGCGACGTTCCATGCGTGACTTGACGGAGAAGATTCTCCTGGCCGCCGAGGATGATGTCGAGCATCTCCGCCGGACGGTTGTTGTTCAACGTCGCTCGAGCAGGAGTGGCTGCGTGCACAACCAAGTCGAAATTCATGCCCTGCGCAACTTTGAACGACCGTACGTCCCCGCTGATGAACTCGACTCGCCCGGAATCAAGACTGCGCTCGCTCACAAATGCAGCTGGGTCGCGGCTCACGATGGTGAGTCGGCCTTTACCCCTGAGTTGGCGACAGGCGTGGTTCCACGACTCCGTCAACCATGACCCAACGAAACCGGTACCCCCGGTCATCAACACCGACTTGTTAACAATCGAACGAAGGTCGATCTCGGATACCGACAGAATTTCCTTGAGATCATGACCTAATTGCGACACCTAAGAGAGCCTAGACGGGCAGAGTCTCGGGTCTCTTCGTACCTCTGGATAGCCTAACCGTGTGAAAGCAGAAGTTCTCAACAGCAACTGGCGTGGCCGTCGGGTCCTCGTCACTGGCGCCACCGGAATGGTTGGGTCGTGGTTGACGAAATTGTTGGTCGATGCCGGCGCGTACGTCGTCGCGCTCGTCCCCGATTGGGATCCCCAGTCGGAGCTCATCCGAAGTGGCGTCGTCAACAATGTCAACGTTGTCAATGGCCGGCTTGAGGACTACGAGG
>Ga0169931_10008190_pt1 | contig 15305 bp, 9 predicted proteins | sample Kivu_15m_20L_FD_129675 | JGI IMG/M metagenome (GOLD analysis project Ga0169931, IMG submission 129675) | Freshwater microbial communities from Lake Kivu, Western Province, Rwanda to study Microbial Dark Matter (Phase II) - Kivu_15m_20L... | ecosystem: Environmental > Aquatic > Freshwater > Lake ... | reverse complement strand
GGGCTTATGTCGCGGCCAGCGAGGAAGTCGGTTAGCACACTCATTTTCTCGTGTGCCCGCAGATGAACATCGGTGATGCCCAAAGCGCGGAAACGTTCCGCCACAGTCTCGCTCGATCCGCCTGTGATGATGCAGATGGGCAGGCCTTTCTTCACCGCCAAATGTAAGGCGTAGCCATCGCGCACATTCATTATCCGAACGGGCTGACCTTGTTCAAAAAGCAGGATACTGCCATCGGTGAACACCCCGTCCACATCGAAAACCAAGGCTTGCACTTGGGCCAACCGCTGCTTGAAATTGAGTCCTTCCATGCTGTACGTCAGTCTTTGGTGGCCTGACGGATCTGCTTCTTGTAATCGCTGGGTGTAAGGCCTGTGTGCGCCTTGAAAAGGCTGTTGAATGTGGATTTCGAATTGAATCCGCAGTCGTTGGCAATGGCTATGATCGTGAGGTGATCATAATCGGTCTTGGCCAGCCTGCGCATCACGGCTTCCATCCGGAACTCATTGACATACGTGAAAAAATTCTTACCGATATGCACATTGAGCAGATCTGTGACCTCGTAGCGGGCCAAGTTCATCTGTGCTGCCAAGTCGGCAAGTGTGAGCTCGGGGTTCATGTACGGGCGTTCCTCGCGCATTATCCTGTCAAGCTTGGCTATCAGGTCGGTGGCCTGCTCATCGCTGAAACGCTGTTTCTGCTGCTTGCCCTCTGCGGCATCATCGGCCATGGAAGGGGCATCCTCAGTCAAATCAGTGCGGAAGAGTGACGGCTGCCGCAGCCCGAAATAGCTTATGCCGTATGCGATGAGCGTGAGGCCGAGGTTGGAGATGAAGGTGGTATCGACCACAAGGCTGTAGAGCATTGCGTTGTAGGCCCCGGCCAACATGACCAACACCCCGCTGAAACTGTAAAGAATGGCCATGAAATTGAGCCAGAACAGCTTGTGCATCAGATCGACATAACTGAACTGGGTCTCAAGACCTCTGCGATAGACGGCCAGCCGAACAAAAGTGAGCACGGTATAAACCGTTACCGAAAGGAAGAACGTAAGCGCGAACAGGATGCGCACCCACAGATGCTCATCGGCCACGAGGTAATGCTCGTCAGAGAAATCGACCTCGTCCTGGAAGAACAGAAGGTACGCCACTGTGACAAGCACAAAGGGTACGAAATGCAGCATGTCGCGCAGCTTGTAGCGCGGACTGCCATCGGTGAGGTAGCACGAATACAGGTAAAGGAATGGTCCGAACGTGAGCGGCACGAGACCGAGCGAGAACTGCACATCGAAATACTCCGCGTGCTGGCTGTAGAGGATAAGGAAGAGGAACTTGAGGGCGAAAACCAACATCATGGCTATGAGCAGCCGATGCGATAAGTCCACCTGTTTGCGTGTGGACAAGGCCGCTGCCGCAAAGAGCGACTGCGCCAATCCAACGTGCGGTATGGCTTCGGCCCAGCTCATTTCAATCCGTAGCGGGCAGGGTCGGTGACACGTGTCCACTCCTTGGTACGGCCTAGGAAAAACAGCAGGCTGTAATACCCTTTCACCCTGAGGCGACCGCTTTCGAGGTACATCTTGCTGTTGTAGCTGTTGCCGTTGCGCCAGTTATAAATGGACCCACCGCGCCAAGTATCATCGTCCAGCCGATAGCCACGGAGGACTTCCATGCCCAGCACCTTACGGCTGCGCTTGCCAGGAGTGCCGTTCATCACATCGCGCAGTTCCTCGCCATTTGCATCTTTCGGGTCGCGCAGCCACACCACGCGGCCAGATGCGGTGCCATCGCTCGCTCTGTACACTTCTACTACGCTCTCGCCCGCTTCGGTGAGCCAAAGGCCGAAAACCTGATCCTGCGCCCAAGCAGGCACAGACGCGATCATTGCCAGGGCAATAAGGATAAAGACTCTCATATCGGGGCGTAAAGGTAGCCGCTCCGCTATTGGTCAGTCCTTGTGCGGGTAGCGTGCCAAGAGGTCGTCAACGGCCTTCACATACCCATAGACCGCATCGGCAGTCGACATGCCTTTGCGGCCCATCCAAGCCTTCCATTTAGCCTGACCCTTGAGGTCGAACATACCTGGGCTGCGTTGCAGACAATCGCCTAAAGTGGCCTGCTTGAACAGGCCGTAGAGGTTCAGCAACTCATCGTTGGTGGGCCGGGCTGTGAGGGTCTCCACACGCTCTTGGGCCAGAATGAAGGGGTCGGTCATTTCTTTCTGGGGTGAAGTTTAGATGATAGACTTTGGGGGACGGCAAAGATGCCAAAGGACACCCGCATATCTTAGCGCCACTTCGATTAATGATGGATAAATTGAGAAAAGCGATTCCGTTCCTTGCCATTTTCGCCACAATGGCCTTGGGCATGCGGATAGATATCATGGACATTGACGCCGCACAATACGCCAGTATATCGGCCGAGATCCTACGAACGGGCAACTGGCTTTCGCCAACCAATGACCACAACATCTATCTGGACAAACCACCGTTGCATTTCTGGATGTCGGCCACCAGTATGGCCCTGATGGGCATAGGCAACGTAGGCTACAAGCTCCCTGCCTTGCTCATGGCCCTGCTTACCATGTTCGCAACATACAGGATAGGGCTACTGATAGGCACAGAGCAAACAGGTCGCAATGCAGCCATGGTACTTGGATCCATGCTGGCGCTGATGCTCATGACGAACGATGTGCGCACCGATACCGCCTTACTGGGCAGCACCACTACAGCCGTGTGGCTCTGGACTGAGGTGCTACTCGGTGCAGGATGGAGGCATTTGATAGGTGCCGCGGTATTCACAGGCATGGCCATGTTGGCTAAAGGGCCGATTGGGGCCGTATTCCCATTTTTTGCACTCGGACCATTTGCGATCATAACCAGAAAGAACATCCGCCTCAAACTAATGATGACCCCATTGGCACTCGGTGTGATTGCGCTGCTCCTATTGCCCATGTGCATCGGCCTTTGGCGCGACCATGGGCCTGAAGGTCTCCGTTTCTATTTCTGGACACAGAGTTTCGGGCGGATAACTGGGGAGAACCGATGGCACAACGACTCAACATTCTTCTACTTGAGCCATGCCCTGCTGTGGGCCACTGCCCCTTGGACGATTATGGCTGCGGCTGGCCTTTTGCGTGGACTGCGGTCAATCCCTGACCAGATCAGAGGCAATCCTATCGCATTGGTGCCCATCAGCGCGACACTGTTGGGCTACACATCGGTGTCTCTATCTCACTACAAGCTTCCGCACTATATTTTCATCATCCTACCTTATATCGCCTTATTGGTGGCCCGGGAGGTTGATGAAGAACGGGCTTGGCACCGTTGGGTCATGCGCATCGCATGTGGCGTTCTGGTAGTGGCCGCCTGGGTCTTATGTCTTTGGGCATTCTCAAATGGTGCCGCATTGTGGCTGGCAGTAAGTGCAGGGATTATCTGCACAGTTCCTTTGGTTCAAATAGGCGGATTCACCACACGGCTCGATCTGGTAGAGGGAAGCGTGATCATGGCCTGTGCCGCATTCGTATGCCTCAACGGACAGCTCTATCCTGAACTTCTACGGTATCAGGCCAACTCGCAGGTGGGGCAATGGGCAAAAGCGAATAATGTCCGTCCTGGTGAACTCATCTCATTCGGCACGGGCGGCCACTCGCTCAATTTCTATGCTGGGGGAACTGTGCCCTGGTATGCGAGGGTTCAGGCTATAGAACCTTCGATCAGACCCGGCATATGCGTTGTGGCCGATAGCACACATTCTGCCGAACTCATGGCAGCCGGATTCATCCCAAAGGAGAAAATAGCGTTCCCGTCTTTCAGGGTGCAGATGCTCACATGGAAGTTCGTGAACCCAGCCACCAGAAAGCAGAGCCTACGGACCTCTTACGTGCTGAGGTACTGATACCTCACAACGCTCACAGGTGCAGTGCGGCCTTCTTCTGAAGGTTCTGCTCCTTGGTGTGAGGATTGTCGGGATCGGCCACGCAGCAATCGACCGGGCATACGGCAGCACACTGTGGCTCATCGTGGAAACCCACGCACTCAGTGCACTTATCGGTGACGATGTAATAGGTATCCATGGCCACAGGCTCCTGTTTGGAATCGGCATCGCTGCTGAAACCGCTGAAACCGGTGAAACTGCCTTTCACTGAGGTGCCATCGGCAAAGCGCCATTCGGCACCGCCTTCGTAAATCGCGTTATTAGGACACTCGGGCTCACACGCTCCACAGTTGATGCACTCATCGGTTATCTTGATGGCCATGGCAAGGGGTTAGTTTTGCGGCCGCAAATATACTTGGTCACCACAGGCTCCGACATACATCGTACACGCATCGTTTTCGAGCAGCTCGGAGCGCACCTGAGGGATATGCGTCAAACGCCAACTGAGGCCTCTGATAGCCTTGTGGCGCGGGCTGTGGCTGCCAACGCATGGTTCACACCTGAACAGGTCGGGCATGCCATTGATGGCATTGCACTCATGTTGCAGCCTGATGCGCTTGATACTTGGCTGAGCCGCTACAGTGTCGATCTGTATCGCGACCGCCCGGTAAAGGATGTGGCTATGGTAATGGCAGGAAACATCCCGCTGGTGGGTTTTCATGACCTGATGTGTGTGTTGCTATCGGGCCATTGTGCGCACATCAAGCCCAGTGGCCAGGACACAGTGCTGGTACAGGCCCTGCGCGACATGCTCATTGCCATAGAGCCGATGCTCGAGGACCGCATGGTATGGCACACGCACTTGCTCAGCGGATTCACGCATGTGATCGCTACTGGCAGCAACAACACATCGCGCTATTTCGAAAGCTATTTCGGGCGATACCCGAACATCATAAGGCGCAACCGAAGCTCGGTGGCCGTGCTCACCGGCCAAGAGACAGCCGATGACCTCCATCTGCTGGGCCGCGACATCTTCCGCTACTTCGGTCTCGGCTGTCGCAATGTGAGCAAGGTGTACCTGCCGATCGGATACGACCCTGCCCGCCTCATCCAAGGACTCGAGGGGTGGAACGACATCATCCTGCACCATAAGTACCGCAACAACTACGACTACCAGAAAGCCATTCTATTGGTTGACCGTCTGCCGCACCTCGATAACGGGGCGCTGCTGTTGCGCCAGCACGATGCGGTGGCCTCGGCTGTTGCGGTGCTCCATTACGCCCAATATGCGTCAATGGATGAGCTGAATGCCGACTTGAACCGCCATCGGGACGAGATACAGTGCATCGTGGCGGGTATTCCCATCAAAGGATTCGAGACGGTGCCCTTCGGGATGGCGCAGTGCCCCGCTCCGTGGGACTATGCCGATGGTGTGGACACCATGCGTTTCCTTTTGGGTGATTGAGTTCAAGGGAAGCCATCCCTTTTGCCAAAGGCGAAAAAAAAAGACCCCGACCAAGCGGCCGGGGTCTTTCTTGTTTCTGCTCCTCTGAGGAGGAGAATCACTTCTTCAGCTCCGCCTCGATCATACCGAAGAACTGATCGAGCTTGGGCATGATCAGGATGCGGGTCCTGCGGTTGGCGGCACGGCCAGAAGGGTTGCTGTTGTCATCAACAGGTACGTACTCGCCACGGCCAGCGGCTGTCATGCGCGATGGGGCTATGTTGTACTCCTTCTGCAGGGTACGCACGATGGCAGTGGCCCGCTTCACACTCAGGTCCCAGTTATCGACCAGCAGGCCGTTGGCGTACGGTACATTGTCGGTGTGGCCCTCGACCAGCACCTCAAAGTCGGGTTTGGCCTCCACAATCTTGGCCACTTTGCCAAGTACCTCCTGCGCTTTGGCGTTTATCTCGTAGCTGCCGCTGCGGAACAGGAACTTGTCGCTGAGGTTGACGAACACCACACCCTTGTCCACGCTGATCTGGATGTCCTCATCGGCCATGTTGCCGATGGCGCCTTTGAGGCTGCTCACAAGGGCGAAGGTGATGGAGTCCTTGCGGTTCATGGCCTGCTGCAAGGAGGTGATACGCATGTCCTTCTCCTTGATGCTCTCGAGGCTCTTCTCAAGGTTGATGGCCTCTTTGTGCGAGAGGGTGGCCATCTTGCCCAGATTATCGACCAGGCGGTCGTTCTGGGAGCGGAGGTAGGTCAGCTCATCGTTATTCTTCTTCAGGTCGCGCTGGCAGGCATCCAACTCGCGTTGGGCACGGGCCAGATCGAAGTCGCACTTCTCGGCCCGGTCCTTCATGGCTGCGAACTCGCCTTCAAGGCCCTTGAATTTCTTTGACGACACGCACGAAGTCATGGTCAAAGCCACGGGCAGTGCAATCAGCATCAGCTTTCTCATTTGCTCTTTCTTTTCTGTTGCGGGCAAAATTACCCGACCAAAAACCGCCCTTCTATTAAAAAAGTCTGAGATATCAACAGTCCAACAGGACTCTTAGTCCGCCCCACACCTTTCGCAATGGCAGGCCCATGACATTGAAGTAACAACCTTCAATCCGCTCGATTCCCACATAGCCTATCCACTCCTGTATGCCATAGGACCCGGCCTTGTCGAGCGGGCGGTAGTGGGTCACGTAATGCTCGACCTCGGCATGGCTGAGCTGCCGGAATGTGACGCGGCTGAGGTCGGAATCGTCCACTGTGTGACCGGTGGTGCGAAGCCTGATGGCCGTGTACACCTCGTGGGTGCTGCCCGAGAGTTCGTGCAACATCTCGCGGGCCTGATCGAGGTCGCGGGGTTTGCCCAATTCGCGACCGTTGTGCCACACAATGGTGTCGGCAGTGAGCAGGATGCGGCCATGCAACTCATCATCGGTAAAAGCGGCCGACTTGAGGACAGCCAGATGCAAGGGGATCTGCTCGCGCTTCAAGCCGGGTGGGAACACCTCGTCCACGCTGCGCACCTCCACATCGAAAGGCAGGCCCAGTTCAGTCATGAGCCACTTTCTGCGTGGCGATGCCGAGGCAAGTGTGAGGCGTGTGGTACCGAGGTGAATCATAAACCGGGATGGTGTGTTAACTGCTGCGAAAGTATCAGTCGGTGCATGCCCTAAGGAAGCTACCGTTAATGAAGGCGACCTGATGCACGGAAGCGAGCTATTTCAGAATGCCCGATGCAGTTATGGATGGGTAGTTGTATCAAAGTCTGACCTCAGGCTAAACGAAAAAGGGCCCCGGAGGGCCCTTTATCATTCATCTACTGAACAATTCTGCTCAGGCTTCGGCCTCTTCGGCTTTGGCGGCCAGCAGTTGCTCGTACTCCTCGCGGCTGCCCACTACCAGCTTGTCGAAGTCGCGCTGGCCGGTACCAGCAGGGATGAGGTGACCCACGATCACATTCTCCTTCAGACCGTTGAGGGTGTCGATTTTGCCACGTACAGCGGCTTCGTTGAGCACCTTGGTGGTCTCCTGGAACGATGCGGCCGATATCCAGCTATCGGTCTGCAGCGATGCACGGGTTATACCCTGCAGGATCTGCTCGGAGGTGGCGGTAACGGCATCGCGGGCATCGACAGGCTTCATGTCCTTGCGCTTGAGCATCGAGTTCTCATCGCGCAGCTTGCGGGCTGTTACCATCTGTCCGGCCTTGAGGCTCTGCGAGTCGCCCGGATCGGTGACGAACTTCATGCCGTACAACGCATCGTTGGCCTCCATGAAGTCGAACTTGTTGACGAGGTCGCGCTCGAGGAACTCGGTATCGCCCTGATCGATGATCTCGACCTTACGCATCATCTGACGCACGATGACCTCGAAGTGCTTGTCGTTGATCTTCACACCCTGTAGGCGGTAAACCTCCTGCACCTCGTTCACCAGATACTCCTGAACGGCAGTCGGGCCTTTGATGGCAAGGATGTCGCTCGGGGTGATGGCACCATCGCTGAGCGGGGCACCGGCCTTGGTGAAGTCGTTCTCCTGTACGAGGATGTGCTTGGTCATTGGCACCAGGTACTTGCGTACCTCGCCTGTACGGGCCTCCACGATGATCTCGCGGTTACCGCGCTTCACTTTACCGAAGGTGACGATACCGTCTACCTCGCTCACCACAGCCGGGTTGCTCGGGTTACGGGCCTCAAACAGTTCGGTGACACGTGGCAGACCACCGGTGATATCGCCCGCTTTACCTGAGCTACGCGGAATCTTCACCATGATGTCGCCCGCCTTGATCTTGTCGCCATCGTTGACCACGATGTGCGCGCCCACGGGCAGGTTGTAGGTCTTGGCCATGGCCTTGGCGGCAATGGTCACGGTAGGGATCTTCTTCTTGTCTTTCGACTCGGTGATCACCTTCTCCGAGAAACCAGTCTGTTCATCGCTCTCGACACGGTAGGTGATGCTCTCCTCCACATCGGTGAACTCGACTTTACCATCGATCTCAGAAACGATTACCGCGTTGTAAGGGTCCCATTCGCAGATGTCCTGCCCTTTGGTGACCTGACCGCCATCTTTCACATACAGTTTAGAACCGTATGGGATGTTGTGCGATGCGATGAGCACCCCTGTGGTCTTGTTGATGAGGCGCATCTCGGCCGAACGACCGATGACGATATCGCACTTGCCATCGCTGCTCTTCACGGTGCGGAGCTCATCGAACTCCACGCTGCTGTCGTGCTTGGCAATTATCTTGTTCTCACCGGCAGCGCCCGTGGCCACACCACCCACGTGGAAGGTGCGGAGGGTGAGCTGCGTACCCGGTTCACCGATCGACTGTGCGGCTATGACACCCACGGCCAATCCGCGCTGTACCATGCGGCCTGTGGCGAGGTCGCGGCCGTAGCACTTGGTGCACACGCCACGCTTGCTCTCGCAGGTGAGTACCGAGCGGATCTCTACGCTATCGATACCGGCCTCTTCAATGGCACGGGCGCGCTCTTCGCTGATCTCCGCGCCACTGGCCACGAACACCTCACCGGACTCCGGATGCAGCACATCGTGCAGCGAGGTACGGCCCAGTATGCGGTCGTAGAGCGGCTCCACCACGTCCTCGTTGTTCTTGAGGGCGGTGGCCATGAGACCGCGGAGTGTTCCGCAGTCCTCTTCGTTGATGATCACGTCCTGAGCAACGTCAACAAGCCTACGGGTCAAGTAACCGGCATCGGCCGTTTTGAGAGCTGTATCGGCCAGACCCTTACGGGCACCGTGGGTAGAGATGAAGTACTCAAGAATGGAGAGGCCCTCTTTAAAGTTCGAAAGGATCGGGTTCTCGATGATGTCCTGAGACGTGGCACCGCTCTTCTGCGGCTTGGCCATCAGGCCCCTCATGCCGCTGAGCTGACGGATCTGCTCCTTCGAACCACGAGCTCCGCTGTCCAGCATCATGTAAACGGGGTTGAAGCCGTCCTTGTCGCTGTTCATCTGCTTCATCAGGGTCTGCGTGAGGCGCGAGTTGGTGTGTGTCCAGATATCGATAATCTGGTTATACCGCTCGTTGTTGGTGATGAAACCCATGTTGTAGTTGCTCATCACCTCGTCCACCTCGGCTTGTGCACTGGCAACGAGGTCAGTCTTCTCCTTGGGGATGAGTACATCGCCCAGGTTGAATGACAGACCACCGCGGAAAGCGCTCATGAAACCCAGTTCCTTGATTCTGTCGAGGAAATGCGCTGTCTCGGCCATACCCACCTCTTTGATGATGTTGCCGATGATGTCGCGCAACGACTTCTTGGTGAGCAGTTCGTTGATGAAACCTACTTGCGCAGGTACAACTTGGTTGAAGATGACGCGGCCTACCGTAGTGGTGATGCGCTTGGTAACAAGCTCACCGTTCTCTTTTACTCGGCCACGTACTTCGATACGAGCGTGCAGGTCGACCTGCTTCTCGTTGTAAGCGATGATGATCTCCTCCGCAGAATAGAACTTCTTGCCTTGACCCTTCGCATTCGGGCGCTCCTTGGTCATGTAGTACAGACCGAGCACCATGTCTTGCGATGGTACAGCGATGGGCGCACCGTTTGCCGGGTTAAGGATGTTGTGGCTGGCCAGCATGAGCAGCTGGGCCTCCAGAACAGCGGCATTGCCCAAGGGCAGGTGCACAGCCATCTGGTCACCGTCAAAGTCAGCGTTGAAAGCAGTGCACACCAATGGGTGCAGCTGAATGGCCTTGCCTTCGATGAGCTTAGGTTGGAAAGCCTGGATACCCAAGCGGTGCAGGGTCGGGGCGCGGTTGAGGAGAACTGGGTGGCCTATGAGGGCATTCTCAAGGATGTCCCATACCACGGCCTCTTTCTTGTCAACCAGTTTCTTGGCGCTCTTCACGGTCTTCACAATACCGCGCTCAATCATCTTGCGGATGATGAAAGGCTTGTAAAGTTCAGCGGCCATGTCCTTTGGAAGACCGCACTCGTGCATCTTCAGCTCCGGACCAACGACAATCACCGAACGGGCCGAGTAGTCGACACGCTTACCGAGCAGGTTCTGACGGAAGCGGCCTTGCTTACCCTTGAGGCTGTCTGACAGCGACTTGAGGGCGCGGTTGGCATCGGTCTTAACGGCACTGCTCTTGCGGCTGTTGTCGAAGAGCGAGTCGACAGCCTCTTGCAACATGCGCTTCTCGTTGCGCAGGATCACCTCTGGTGCCTTGATCTCGATCAGGCGCTTGAGGCGGTTGTTGCGGATGATGACCCTGCGATACAGGTCATTCAGATCGGATGTGGCGAAACGGCCACCGTCCAACGGAACGAGTGGGCGCAGATCGGGCGGAATCACTGGGATGACGCGAACGATCATCCACTCAGGGCGATTCTCAATGTTCTCGCGCGAGGCACGGAAAGCCTCCACAACTTGAAGGCGCTTCAACGCCTCGTTCTTACGCTGTTGGCTGGTCTCGGTGTTGGCCTTGGCGCGGAGGTCGTAAGACAGTGAGTCGAGATCGAGCTTGTTGAGGAGGTCGCTCAGAGCCTCGGCACCCATCTTGGCCACGAACTTGTTCGGGTCGAGGTCATCGAGGTACTGGTTGTCCTTCGGAAGGCCTTCCATGATGTCGAGGTACTCATCCTCCGTCAGGAACTCCATGTACTCCAACGGGGTACCGTCCTGCTTCTGGGCAATGCCCGCATTGATCACCACATACCTTTCGTAGTAGATGATCATATCGAGCTTCTTGGTGGGTAGGCCCAGCAGGTAGCCGATCTTGTTAGGCAGGCTCTTGAAGTACCAGATGTGAGCCACCGGCACTGTGAGCTGGATGTGGCCCATGCGCTCTCTGCGCACTTTCTTCTCGGTCACCTCCACACCGCAGCGGTCGCACACGATGCCTTTGTAGCGTATGCGCTTGTACTTGCCGCAGTGGCACTCATAATCCTTTACCGGCCCGAAGATCCTCTCGCAGAACAAGCCATCCCGTTCGGGCTTGTAGGTGCGGTAGTTGATGGTCTCGGGTTTCAGCACTTCGCCCCTCGAACTCTCGAGCACTTGCTCGGGCGAGGTGAGGCTGATGATTACTTTCTTGAAATTGCTCTTGAGCTTGAGCTCTCGTTGAAGGGCCATTATTTGGCTGGTTTTGAGAGGTTAGAGACTTGAATCCTTTTAATGCTGACCTGTTCTTCTGCCTCTGAGGCTCACCCTGCACAAGCCATCGGGCATTGTGCAGGGTGGCTCAGAAAAGCTTTAGTCGAGGGTGACGTTGAGGCAGAGGCCGCGCAGTTCGTGCAGCAACACGTTGAACGATTCCGGGATTCCGGGTATCGGCATCGGGTCGCCTTTCACAATGGCCTCGTACGCTTTGGCACGGCCCATCACATCGTCAGACTTGATAGTGAGGATCTCTTGCAGGATGTTGGCTGCACCGAATGCCTCCAACGCCCACACTTCCATCTCACCGAAGCGCTGACCACCGAACTGTGCCTTACCGCCCAGCGGCTGCTGGGTAATGAGTGAGTACGGTCCGATGCTACGAGCGTGCATCTTGTCATCGACCATGTGGCCAAGCTTGAGCATGTAGATAATGCCCACGGTGGCCGGCTGGTCAAAGCGCTCGCCCGTGCCGCCATCATAGAGGTGGGTACTGCCGAATTCGGGCAGACCAGCCTCTTTCAGCTCCTTCTGGATATCCTCGAGGCTTGCACCATCAAAGATGGGAGTGGCATACTTGCGACCCAGTTTCTGACCGGCCCATGCAAGGATGGTCTCATAGATCTGACCGAGGTTCATCCTCGAAGGCACACCCAGTGGGTTGAGCACGATATCGACAGGGGTTCCATCCTCAAGGAACGGCATCTCCTCTGTGCGGACAATACGCGCAACGATACCCTTGTTACCGTGACGGCCAGCCATCTTGTCGCCCACTTTCAGCTTACGCTTCATAGCAACGAATACTTTGGCCAGCTGAACGATACCCTGTGGTAGCTCGTCACCGATGGTGATAGCGAACTTCTTGCGCTTGTAGGCACCGAGTACCTCGTTACGCTTCAGGTTAAAGCTGTGGATCAGACGTCTGATCTGGCCGTTCCGTTCGTCATCAGTGGTCCAGTTATTGGCATTGATATTCTCATACTCAATGCCTTGCAGGGCCTTCTGTGTGAACTTGGTGCCTTTCGGGATCAGGACTTCCTTGAAGTGGTTGGCCACCCCTTGCGAGGTCTTGCCATTGACAAGGAAGAAGAGCTTGTCGATGAGCGTATGCTTCAGTTCCGACATCTGCTTCTCGAATTCCTCATCCACGCGCTGAACGAGACGCTTCTCGTCCACCTTCATCTTCTTATCCTTCACATTGCGCGAGAACAATTTCTTGTCGAGCACGATACCACCGCTGCTGGGGGGTGCCTTCAGCGAAGCATCCTTCACATCACCGGCCTTATCACCGAAAATGGCGCGCAGCAGTTTCTCCTCAGGGCTCGGATCGGTCTCACCTTTCGGGGTGATCTTACCTATAAGGATATCGCCAGGCTTTACTTCGGCACCGATGCGGATCAGACCGTTGTCATCGAGGTCCTTTGTGGCCTCTTCGCTCACATTGGGGATGTCTGAGGTCAGTTCCTCCACACCACGCTTGGTGTCGCGCACCTCAAGGGTGTACTCATCAATGTGGATAGAGGTGAAGATGTCCTCTTTCACCACGCGCTCAGAGATGACGATGGCATCCTCGAAGTTGTAGCCTTTCCATGGCATGAACGCCACTTTAAGGTTACGGCCCAAGGCAAGTTCACCGTTCTGTGTGCCGTAGCCCTCGCACAGTACCTGACCGGCCTCCACGCGTTGGCCTGTCCGCACAAGCGGTGTCAGGTTCACGTTGGTGCTCTGGTTGGTCTTGCGGAACTTGATCAGGTTGTACGATTTCACATCGTCATCAAAGCTGACCATGCGCTCCTCATCGGTGCGGTCGTAACGGATGGTGATCTTGCGGCTGTCCACATATTCCACCACACCGTTGCCTTCTGCATTGATAAGAACGCGCGAGTCGCGTGCCACAAGTGGCTCAAGACCGGTCCCCACAATTGGCGCCTCGGGGCGCAGAAGGGGCACGGCCTGACGCATCATGTTCGAACCCATCAGGGCGCGGTTGGCGTCATCGTGCTCAAGGAACGGAATGAGCGATGCCGCTATGGACGCAATCTGGTTAGGAGCAACGTCCATCAGGTTCAGTTCGCCCGGTGTAGGTACTGGGAAGTCGCCTTCCAAGCGGGCCTTCACGCGGTCGGTGAGGAAGTTGCCGTTCGCATCGAGCGCGGCATTGGCCTGCGCTATCACGTTCTTCTCTTCCTCTTCAGCGCTCAAATAGATGATCTCGTCTCTCTTCACCTTGCCGTCCACAACCTTGCGGTAAGGAGTCTCAATGAATCCGAGGCGGTTCACTTTCGCATACACACACATCGAGCTGATCAGACCGATGTTCGGTCCTTCTGGTGTTTCGATGGTGCAAAGGCGGCCGTAGTGGGTATAGTGTACGTCACGTACCTCGAAACCAGCGCGCTCGCGGCTCAGACCACCGGGTCCGAGGGCCGACATCCTGCGCTTGTGCGTCACCTCGGCCAACGGGTTGGTCTGATCCATGAACTGGCTCAGCTGGTTGGTACCGAAGAACGAGTTGATCACCGAGCTCAACGTCTTGGCGTTGATCAGATCGGTAGGTGTGAACACCTCATTGTCACGCACGTTCATCCGCTCGCGGATGGTGCGTGCCATACGGGCAAGACCTACACCGAACTGGGCATAAAGCTGTTCGCCCACGGTGCGCACCCTACGGTTGCTCAAGTGGTCGATATCGTCCACATCAGCCTTCGAGTTGATGAGCTCAATCAGGTACTTGATGATGGCGATAATGTCCTCCTTCGTCAGTACTTTGATATCAGGAGCGATGTTCATGCCCAGCTTCCGGTTTATACGGTAGCGGCCTACTTCGCCCAGATCATAGCGCTTGTCAGAGAAGAACAGCTTGTCAATGATGCCACGGGCCGTTTCCTCATCGGGCGGCTCAGCATTGCGCAGCTGACGGTAGATATGCTCCACGGCCTCCTTCTCAGAGTTGGAGGTGTCTTTCTGGAGGGTGTTATAAATAATGGCGTAATCGGCTGTGTTGGCATCTTCCTTGTGCAGGATGACTGTCTTCACACCGCTGTCCACGATCAGGTCGATGTGGTCGTTCTCAAGGATGGTCTCCCTTTCCAGGATCACTTCGTTACGCTCAATAGAGACCACCTCACCGGTGTCCTCATCCACAAAGTCCTCAATCCATGAGCGCAGCACCCTTGCGGCCAGTTTACGGCCCACAACGCGCTTCAGGCCAGCCTTGCTCACCTTCACCTCATCGGCCAGGTTGAATATCTCAAGGATGTCCTTATCGCTCTCGTAGCCGATGGCGCGTAGCAGTGTGGTTACCGGCAGCTTCTTCTTCCGGTCGATGTACGCGTACATCGTGTTGTTGATGTCGGTGGCGAACTCGATCCACGAACCCTTGAACGGGATGATGCGGGCCGAGTACAGCTTGGTACCGTTGGCGTGGTAGCTCTGACCGAAGAACACACCGGGCGATCGGTGCAACTGGCTCACCACCACACGCTCGGCCCCGTTCACCACGAAGGTGCCCTTGGGGGTCATGTACGGCATGGTGCCCAGATACACGTCCTGCACAATGGTCTCGAAGTCCTCGTGCTCAGGATCGGTACAGTACAGCTTCAGCTTTGCCTTGAGGGGCACGCTGTAGGTAAGGCCGCGCTCAATACACTCGTCAATGTCATAGCGAGGCGGGTCGATGAAATAGTCAAGGAACTCCAACACGAAGTTGTTCCGCGCATCGGTGATGGGGAAGTTCTCAGCGAAAACCTTGAAGAGCCCTTCTTGGGCGCGGTTCTCGGGCGAGGTGTCGAGCTGGAAGAAATCGCGGAACGATTGTAGCTGGATATCAAGGAAATCAGGATATGGTACCT
>Ga0169931_10008188_pt1 | contig 15306 bp, 8 predicted proteins | sample Kivu_15m_20L_FD_129675 | JGI IMG/M metagenome (GOLD analysis project Ga0169931, IMG submission 129675) | Freshwater microbial communities from Lake Kivu, Western Province, Rwanda to study Microbial Dark Matter (Phase II) - Kivu_15m_20L... | ecosystem: Environmental > Aquatic > Freshwater > Lake ... | reverse complement strand
TCCGCGCTCGATGATGCCGGAGGCTGGCAGTTCGACACGATATCCGAAGACATGGATCTGGCCTATCGGGCCCAAATCAAGGGTTGGCGCATCCATTTCGACATGGATGTGCGGGTGCCCGCCGAACTGCCGGTGTCGGTCCAGGATTTCAAGATCCAGCAATACCGGTGGGCCAAGGGCCGTGCGCAGGTGATCCGGAAGGTGCTGCCACCCCTGCTGCGGACACCCTTGCCGCTCCGTGTGAAAGCCCATGCCCTGCTGGATCTGCTCAACATCTACATGGTCCCGGCCGGCATGGTGCTGGCGGTCGGATCGCTGTGGTTCCTGTTTGTCGGCCGGCACCCATGGTTGTCTGTGATATCCGGCCCCTTTTTACTCGCGCAAACCAGCGCATTGCTACTGCCGCTCTTCACGCTGGCCGCGATGCGTCACTACGGAAACGGATGGCGCGGCACCGCCCGCGAGTGGTTGCGGAGTTTTCCGCTGACCTTGCCCTTGCTGTTGGCCTTGGCTCCGCTGATGACGGCCGGATTGGTGTCGGGTCTTCTCAAACGCCCGCCCGTCTTCCACGCCACGGCCAAGTATAACGTCATGGAGATGGATGCGAACTGGAAATCGCGTCGGTTTCCCTGGCACGGCATCCACCGGAGCACCTGGCTGGAAGGGTTTTTGGCCCTGTTTTTCGCTTTCGCCATCTGGGCAGGCCTGTCGGTGGGCGTGTTCTCCCTGCTCCTGTTCCATGTGATCTTAGCGACCGGGTACGCCACGGTCTTCACCTATTCCATCTACCGCGCATGAATCTGTTCACCGATCTGACCTGGTTCCAATGGACCGCCTTCCTATGGGCCAGCGTGTATGTCCCGCTGATGCTCTTCCTCATGGCCGGCATGTGGCGGCTGCGCCGGTCGGACCGCCTTCACGACGATGCGACCGTGCCCGTGACCGTGATCGTGAGCGCGCGAAACGAGGAAACCGACCTGCCCCGGTGCATCGAGTCCCTGCTGGCGCTGGATTATCCTCATGAGAAGTTGCAGATCATCCTGGTGAACGATTGGTCGGACGACGCCACAGGACGCATCATCGACGCCACCGCCGCCGCACACACCCATGTGCGGGCGATCCATAGCCAAGACGAGCCGGAGATCCATCTCAAGGCCAAAGCCCGCGGCATCGCGAACGGTTTCCGATATGCCACCGGAGACTGGGTCTTCATCACCGACGCCGACGCCGCCGTGCATCCGGGATGGATCCGGTATTCCTTGGGCCGCATCAACGACCGCACCGGCATGATCGGCGGGTCGCTCGTCGTGGATGGCGACACCTTCATGGCCCGGCTGGAACGGGTATGCTGGGCCTTCGTGCAGATGTTCAACATCGGCATGGCGGGCTGGGGCGTGCCCTTCGCCTGTGTCGGGCCCAACATGGTGATCCGACGATCCATCTACGTGCAAGCCGGCGGCTTGGAGGAGGCGGATTTCAAAGTCGCGGAGGATCTGGCCCTGATGGGTATGGTGGTCAAAGGCGGGTACCGCATCCAATCCTACATGGATGAGGAGACCACGGCCCACATCCGCCCGGTGCCCACCCTGGGTCATCTGCTCAGCCAGCAGCGGCGGTGGTTCCGGGGTGGCATCGACAACGGCGCCGAGTATGCGGTGATCCTGTTCGGATCCTTCTGGTGGGGTTTCGGCACGGTCACCTACATCGCGCTCGGATGGCTGCTGCACCTGCCTACGTGGCTGCTCTTCATGGCGGTGAAGATCCTGACCGATGCCGCCTTCCTCGCCCTGCAGCAGCATCGGATGCGCCTCGACCGCCACGCCCGATTCTTCTGGTTGCTTGAACTCTACCACCCGGTGGTATTCTCCTGGCTGCCGGCCTCCTTCCTGTTCACACGGAAGATCCGGTGGATGGGCGACGGCTACGAAATCCGTTACGATTGACCATGCGGCGGCTTGGAATCATTCTGCTCTTCCTCTGCATGTCCGCACCGCTCGTTGCGCAATCCTCCCTTGTGCCCTTGCGTCATCCGGTGTACGGATGGTTGCTGCGGCAGCGTGTGGACGGCCATCTCCAGGGCTATTCGCATGAGACCCGCCCCCACGACCGCGCCCGGATCCTGGCCCACCTGCGAACATTGGAGGCGCATGCGCCGCTTTCGCGCACCGACCGGCAGATCCTCGACGAATATCTGGCCGAGTTCGACTTCGAACGTCTGCGCAACCGCCATCTGGATGGCATCTTCCTGACCACGGACGTGCTCGGTTCGCTGGGCCGCGTCTTCTCCAACGACCGGGAACCGGCCTTGCTGGCCTTCTCCAGCCCCGACGGCGATGTGGATGGCGCCGGATTCGTGCATTTCGGGTTCTCGCAGATCGCCTATGGGGCGCCGGACGGACCCTTTTCCGCCTTCACCGCCCAATACGGCGGCAGCGGATTCCTGTACAGCCGTTCGGCCGGCGTCGGATTGATGCTGGAGGCCGAGGAGATCGGCATCTTCGGAGACAAGCCCGTTCTGGAGCGAGACCCCCAATGGGCCCACAGTTGGGAATATGCCGATCCGGACAATCCGGCCGAGTCCGCGAAGAGCGTGCGGTACGAGGGTGTGCTGAGCTGGCGCAGTCGGTTCATGGACCTGGATTTCGGCCATGGCGGCCTCATGCTCGGACCCTCCGTGAACGAGCCATTGCTGATCAGTGACGATGCGCCGGATTTCAACCATGTGCGTCTCCGGTTGGGCTCAAGCCGTGTGTACATCACCGCTGTCCATGGTTCCTTGTTCGCCAGGTCCGCGTTTTCAGACCGGGTGTATGAAGGCGACACCATCCGGGTTCGCACCGCCCCGCAGCGTTGGGTGGCCACGCACCGGCTTACCCTGGTTCCCCATCCCTCACTGGAGTTCAGCCTTTTCGAGACCGTCGGATACGCCAACCGAGGACTGGATCCGAATTACCTGAACCCCTTGGTGCCCTATTTGTTCGTTGAAATGGACCAAGGTGACCGGGATAACAATCTGGCCGGCATGGATCTGGTGTGGCGGCCCAGGGCTGGGATGGAGTGGATGATGTCGCTGATCATCGATGATTTGTCCGACCTGGGTTCGCTGGTCACCTCCGATTCCACCAAGATCGGTTTCGATATGGGATGGCGCCAGTCCTTGCCCGGGAATCTGCTCCTTGGTCTCGGGTACACCCGTTTGGACGCCTATCTGTTCAGCCATTGGATGCGCCTGAACGCGATCGAACACCGTGGCCAGCCCCTCGGGCCTTCGATCGGTCCCAACGCCGAGACCTATACGGTTCGGCTGGATGGGGAACTGCCGCGGCGCACGCGGTTCCATCTTCGCTACACCTATGGAAAGAAAGGGCTCAACCGGACACCGGACGCCGGTGGCGACATCCGCGATCAGCGCATCATCATCGGCATTCCGCTTTATTCGGATGCCGATGTGCAGACCTGGCACGGTTTCGAGGTCGATGTGCGCACCCAACCTCTCCGTGGGTGGGAGCTCGGCGCCCAATGGAAGGCGCGGCGCATGATCGAAGGCGACCGCTTGGGCGATGAGGACTGGTTCCGGCTTATGCTGGTGTTCGGCTTCTGATCCGCCCGTCGCGCACCGAATACAGATACCGCATCATGCGTTCATAAGCCGGACCCATGGTCAGGTTCCGCCGGGCCATCATCACGCGGGCGGTTTCCAGGGCCTTGTCCAGGGCGAAGACGTCGATGCCCGTATCCGTCACCCATCCGAAACTCGGGATGTATTTGGGCGGGAAGTTGTTGGTCAGCACGGAACTGCTCACACCGCACACGGTGCCCGAATTGAGCATGGAGTTGATCGCGGTCTTGCAATGGTCGGCCAGGAAGAGGCCGCAGAACTGCAGGCCCGAATCCTCCAGTTCGCCCGATTCCCAATTGTACACCTTCACCGAGGTGTAATTGTTCTTCAGATTCGAATTGTTGGTGTCGGCGCCGATGTTGACCCATTCCCCGATCAGGGAATTGCCGATGTAGCCGTCGTGGGCCTTGTTGGAGTAGCTTTGGAAGATGGCGGCGCTGGTTTCCCCGCCCAGCTTGCACCATGGACCGGCCGTGGTGCCTTCGTAGATCTTGGCTCCCATCCTCACCAGGGAATGGTCGCACAGGGCGACCGGACCGCGGATCATGGCGCCGGACATCACGTGGGCGCCTTCCCCGATCCAAATGGGACCTTGCGTGGCGTCGAGGATGGCGCCGACATCGATCTTGGCCCCTTTTCCGAGGTGGATGCGGTCGGGCCGCATGCTGAACAGCGGTTGGGATCCGAGTTCGGCCAGTGTGCGTTCCGCCGGCAGCCGGGGGATGTCGCGCGCGATCTCGGCGGCGTTGTGATGGGTGAGGTCCCAGGCGTGCGAGAGCATCATGCCCTGGTCGGTCTCATTGAAGGTGATGCCACGGAAACGGACATTCACGTGCGAGTACCGGATGGGATCGGCCGGCGAATTCTGGATCTCGAAGGCGCTCCAGAACTGGTCCACATACCCCGACTGCGTTTTGTAGATGCGCAAGGTCACATCTCCGCCGAGCAGGGCGGCCACCGGAATCCCGTTGTGGGAGAGGCCATGGTTGAGAGGAAGCGTGGCCAAGGCGGCGGCAAGGCCGTCGTATGGCACGAACCGGGAGTTGACCCAGAGCCAATGCCGTCCGGGATCGGGTGTCGGGTTATCGAACACCCCCTTCAGCCAAGGCCGCAGCATCCGCGATGTGGCTCCCGGGCCCGCCACATGGCGCCATTTCTCCCGGATGGTGAGGGCGCCGAAACGGAGATCGTCCATCGGACGTGTCAAGGCGTTCGGGTAGAACCGGGCCACCTGCCCATCCTCATAGAAGATCAGGTTCATTCCACCGTCACGCTTTTGGCCAGGTTCCGGGGTTGGTCCACGTCGCATTTGCGGTTTACGGCGATGTGGTAGCTCAGCAGTTGCAAGGGGATCACCGAGAGGAGGGGGGAGAAGGCGTCTGCGGTATCGGGTATGGTGATGGCGAACTCGGCAAGCCCCGAGACCTCATGGTTGCTTCGCGTGGTGACAGCCAGGATGCGTCCTTTCCGGGCGCGGACCTCCTCGATGTTGCTGATCATTTTTTCGTTGGTGTGCGCCGCCGTGGCGATCACGACGATGGGCATGTGCTGGTCGATGAGCGCGATCGGCCCGTGCTTCATCTCGGCCGCCGGATATCCTTCGGCATGGATATAGCTGATCTCCTTGAGCTTGAGCGCGCCTTCCAAGGCGACCGGAAAATTGAAGGAACGACCCAGATACAGGAAATTCGGCGCATAGGTGAAGACCTGCGACATCTCGCGGATCTGCCCGTCCATGGCCAGGATCTCGGTCATTTTCGCTGGAATGGTCGCCAGTTCCCTCAACAAGGCCTTCCGATCGGCTTCCGGCATGGCATTCCGTTTCTCCGCCAGAAGCAAGGCGATCATGGTCAAGACCGTGACCTGCGCCGTGAAGGCCTTGGTGGAGGCGACCCCGATCTCGGGTCCGGCATGGATGTACACGCCCGCATCGGTCTCCCGGGCGATGGTGGACCCCACCACGTTCACGACACCGATCACCAAGGCGCCTCGTTGCTTGGCTTCACGCAAGGCGGCCAAGGTATCGGCGGTCTCGCCGCTTTGGGAAATCACGATCAGCACATCGTCCGGGCCGATGATGGGGTCGTTGTATCGGAACTCCGATGCGTACGCCACTTCCACCGGCACCCGCGCCAGCGATTCGATCAGATACTCTCCGACCAGACCCGAATGCCAGGACGTGCCGCAGGCGGCGATGGTGATGCGTTTGGATGCCAAGAGGCGGTCCATGACATGCTCCAAGCCGCCGAGCTGGATGCGGCCCTCTTCGGGAAGCAGACGGCCGCGCAGGCAGTCGGCAATGGCCCGCGGTTGCTCGTGGATCTCCTTGAGCATGAAATGCGGATACCCGCCCTTCTCGATCTGCTCCAGGCTCAGGGCCAGCTGATGCACTTCCTTGGTGATGGGTTGGTCCCGGATGGTGCGCACTTCATACCCGTCCCGGCTGAGAATGGCCATCTCATCATCGTCCAAATAGACCACATGGGGCGTGTACTCGATGATGGGTGACGCATCCGAGGCGATGAAAAACTCGTTCCCTCCCAATCCGATCAGCAAGGGTGAACCTCTTCGGGCGGCGAACAACCGATCGGGGTGGTCTTGATGGACAATGCCGATGCCGAAGGTGCCGGTCACCTGTTGCAAGGCCATCTGAACCGCCTTGGCGAAATCGCCCGGGTTCACCATATCGATCTCTTCGATGAGATGGGCCAACACCTCGGTATCGGTCTGACCCTCGAAGACGTGGCCTTTCGCCTCAAGGGAGGCTTTCAGGGAGGCGTAATTCTCGATGATGCCGTTGTGGACAAGTGCGAAACGGCGTTTCCCGCCGGTGTGGGGATGCGCGTTCACATCATTGGGTTCACCATGCGTGGCCCATCGCGTATGGCCGAGGGCGAGTGTCGCCTTGCGGTCCGAGCCGTCGAATCGTTTCTCGAGGCTGGCAACCTTGCCCTTGGCTTTTCGGATGTCCAGCCCCGTGTCGAGCTGCGCCACCCCGGCGGAGTCATATCCGCGGTACTCCAAGCGTTTGAGTCCTTTGATGACGATGTCCGCGGCCGGTCGATGGCCGATGTATCCGACAATTCCACACATGATGAATAGGGGTTACGTAGGCAGTAGGCAGAAAGCAGTCGAAAGTACCGAAAACCGCCACAAGCGACACAATTTATTTGGCTCATTTTTATCCGCGCGTAACTCGTTATCCTTCGGAATGAAATCCGAAACCCATCTGACCATCACCGGCATGACGTGCGCCTCCTGCGTGGCCCATGTCGAAAAAGCACTGAAGAAGGTGCCCGGCGTCGATTCGGTCGCCGTGAACCTGGCCACCGAGGAAGCCCGCGTCGAGGGTGATGCCGATGTCGCCGCCCTGATCATGGCGGTGGATGATGCCGGCTATGGCGCCTCCATCGCCACCGATCCGCTGGTGGAGGAATCCCGGGGGGAGCGGTAAGGCCAGGTTCCAGCTCGGCATCGGCCTGGCCATTCCGGTATTCGTCCTCGAAATGGGTCCCATGTTGTTCGGCTGGCATGGCGCGCATGCGCTGTGGATGCAGCTCCTGAAGGCGACCCTCACCGCCATCGTATTGTTCGGTCCGGGCGCGGTGTTCTTCATCCGCGCATTCAAGGCCGCGCGGCACCGGACCGCCGACATGAACACGCTGGTCGCCATCGGCACGGGCTCGGCCTTCTTCTACAGCCTGTATGCGGTTTCGACCGGATCGCATGATGTCTATTTCGATACGGCGGCCTTGGTCGTGGCCTTGGTCCTGCTCGGCAAATGGATGGAGGAACGCGCGAAGAACCGCACACGCGACACCATCCGCGGCCTGCTGGAACAATTGCCCAAACAGGCGACACGCCGTGAGGCCGACGGAAGCCTGACCACAATCGACCTGAAGGCGGTCCGCATCGGCGATATGCTCATGGTCCGCGCCTTCGATCCGGTTCCGGTGGATGGCGTGGTGCTGGAGGGCGATCCGACCATCGACGCCTCCATGATGACCGGCGAAAGCCGCCCGGTGCAGGCGCATCCCGGCGACCGCGTGATCGGCGGCACCCGGAACGGCTCCGTCGCCTTCGCGATGCGGGCCGAACGGGTCGGGGCCGACACCGCCCTTGCCGGCATCATCGCCGCGGTGAAGCACGCGCAAGGGAGCCAGGCGCCGATCCAACGCCTGGTGGACCGCGTGGCGGCCGTTTTCGTGCCGGTGGTGCTTGGCATCGCGGCGGTCACCTTCACCGCGCATCTCCTGTCATCCGGACTCGAAACGGCGCTCGTGAACACCGTCGCCGTACTGATCATCGCCTGCCCGTGCGCCCTTGGCCTGGCCACGCCGACGGCCATCATGGTCGGGTCGGGCCGTGCCGGACAGCAGGGCATCCTGATCAAGGACGCGGTCACCCTGGAGCAGGCCCGCCATATCCGCACCGTGCTGCTCGACAAGACCGGAACCCTCACCACGGGCCGCATGCGTGTGACCGCTTTCCGGAATCTTTCCGCCTTCGATGACACCGACCTGTGGAGCCGGATCCGTTCCGTGGAACAGCAGAGCGCGCATCCGATCGCGCAGAGCCTGGCGGAAGCCGCCATCGAGGCCGGAGGCCGGCTCATACCCACGCTCCAGGTCGAAACACGGGCCGGAATTGGTGTAAGCGGCTTGGTCGGGCGTACCACGGTGGATATCGGCTCACCTTCCATACTTGCGGAAGGACATGCCTTGCATGAATGGATTTCGAAACGTCATGCCGTAGGCGACACCGCGGTCGTGGTCTGGATCGACCGGGAGCCGGCGGCGGCTGTGGCCCTTGGATCCGAAATCCGCGACGATGCGGCGTCGTCCATCGCCGCCTTGATGGCGGACGGCATCCAGGTGGTGATGCTGACCGGCGACGCCGAGGCACCCGCCCGCGCGGTCGCGGCGAAACTGGGAATCGTTGAGGTGGAATTCGGTGTGAGTCCGACCGGCAAGGCCGAGCTTGTGGCACGTTATCAACAAAACGGACAGCAGGTGGCCATGGTCGGCGACGGGATCAACGATGCCGTCGCGCTGACTCGGGCCGATCTGGGCATCGCCATGGCGGGCGGGTCGGATCTGGCGGTGTCATCGGCCGATATCACCATCGCCGGCGGGCGGCTAGACCGCATCAGGGAAGCCCTGAGAATCAGCCGGAAAACCTACGCCATCGTCAAGCAGAACCTGTTTTGGGCCTTCGTGTACAACGTCATCGGCATTCCGCTGGCAGCCTTGGGATACCTGAACCCCATGGTGGCCGGCGCCGCCATGGCGCTGAGTTCGGTGAGCGTGGTCACGAACGCCCTGCGTATCCGCTAAGACGCTTATCCACAAGATACTTGCGCATGGTGGATAACGTGTCGTACTTTCCACAAGTTGTTCACACTTTTAAGTGGTCATGGTCATGTACAATTGGCGTCCGGTGGCGATCAAACTCGCCGTCATCCTGGTCTTGGGCATCGTGGTCTTTACGGGCTGATTCCGTAGTTTCCCGCATGCGCATGTTTCGCTTCCTCACAGCGCTGATCCTGGTGCTGGGCTGCCTCGTCACCGTTTGCGGAGGATGTGCGGATTGGACCGATGTCGACTCCTGTTGCCCGGAGCCGTGCGAGTCTTGCGCTTGTTTTGAGTCCCAAGCGACCGAACAACCGATTGCGGTCGCGCCGGTCGTTTCGGAACAACGTACGGAGGCTGCCGACGTTATGATGGGTTTTCCATCCATCACGGTATCCGCCAGGCCGGATCCGTCATGTGTACCGGTTCCGGGGCGTGTCGCTCCATCCAGTCCACCGTCTTTGTCCATGTTGAGCGTGTATCGGATTTGAGCGGGTTTCCACATCGGAAACCCATCGCTCACTTCTGAACCCGCTCCATGACCGACCGCATCCTTCGTTTCTTCCTGGACCACCGCCTGGTCCCCCTGATCCTGCTTCTGGCCCTTGTCGGCGCCGGATTGTCCACAGTACCCTTCAATTGGGCGCCGTCCTGGTGGCCGCATGCGCCCGTTTCGGTGGATGCCATCCCCGATATCGGTGAGAACCAGCAGATCGTGTTCACCGAATGGCCGGGTCGTTCCCCCCGCGACATCGAAGACCAGCTCACCTATCCGCTCACCACCGCCTTATTGGGCGTTCCCGGCGTGTCGAGCATCCGAAGCACCTCCATGACGGGCTTCTCCACCATCACCTTGGTCTTCGACGAGAAGGAGGCGTATTACGGCACGCGATCCCGCATCCTGGAAAAACTCAACGCACTGCCGCCCGGCGTCCTGCCGCCGGATGTGGCGCCGACCCTGGGTCCGGACGCCACCGCCTTGGGCCAGGTGTTCTGGTACACACTTCAGCACGAAGGTGGTTGGGACCCGCACGAGTTGCGGTCCATCCAGGATTTCCAGGTGCGGTACGCCCTGGCATCCGCCGAAGGCGTCTCCGAAGTGGCCAGCATCGGCGGGTATGTGGTCGAATACCAGGTGGATGCCGACCCGGACGTGCTGTTCCGCTACGGGCTGACCATCGACGACCTGTACATGGCGGTTCAAGGCTCGAATATGGACATCGGCGCCCGCACCATCGAGATGAACCGGGTCGAATACATGGTGCGCGGCATCGGCTTCATCCGGGATGTCGGCGACCTGGAGCAGGCCGTGGTCGCCATCCGGAACGGAACACCCATCCGCATCGGCGATGTGGCCCGCGTGGCGAAGGGTCCGGCGCCGCGTCGCGGCATGCTGGATGTGACGGGTGCCGAAGCCGTGGGCGGGGTCGTCGTGGCCAGGTTCGGGTCCAATCCGCTGCAGGTCATCGAGAACGTGAAGGGCAGGATCGCCGAGATCGCGCCGGGTCTGCCGGAGCGGGCCTTGCCCGACGGCAGGGTCTCCAAGGTGCGCATCGAGCCCTTCTACGACCGTTCCGGACTCATCCGCGAGACCATCGCCACTCTGGAGACGGCCCTCATCCTGCAAGTGCTCATCACGATCCTTGTGGTGGTCGTGATGGTGATGAATGTGCGGTCTTCGGTGCTCATCAGCGGCCTGCTGCCGGTGTCGGTGCTCACCTGCTTCATCCTCATGAAATGGATGGGCATCGAAGCGAACATCGTGGCCCTGTCCGGCATCGCCATCGCCATCGGCACCATGGTGGACATGGGCGTGATCTTCACCGAGAACATGGTGCGGCACATCGACGAGTCGGAGCCCTCCGTACCGGTGAAGAAGGTCATCTACCAGGCGGCCAAGGAGGTCGGGTCGGCCGTGCTGACCGCGGTCGGCACCACGATCCTGAGTTTCCTGCCGGTCTTCTTTTTGGAAGCGGCCGAAGGCAAGCTGTTCCGTCCCTTGGCCTACACCAAGTCCTTCGCCTTGGTGGCCGCCATCGCGGTCACCTTGCTCCTGATACCAGCCTTGGCCACCTTCCTGATCCGGCGCCGGACGTCCGAGCCGGGGCGATGGGCGCGCGCGCCGCTGGTAGTGGCCCTGATCGGCATCGGATGGCTGCTGGCCTCCGTCTGGATGCCCTTGGGCGTGGAGCGCAGCGTGGCGGTGAATTTCGTATTCGTGGCCCTGATCGTGTTGTCCGTGCTGGCCATGTTCCGGCTCTTCCTGGCCCGTTATGAACGCATGCTGGCCTGGACCTTGGCCAACAAGGGCCTGTTTCTGCTCATGCCGGCGATGCTGCTCGGTCTGGGAGGCTGGATCTGGTCGGGCATGGGCAAGGAATTCATGCCAAGGTTGGATGAGGGAAGCTTCCTGCTGATGCCGACCACCTTGCCCCATGCCGGACTCGAGGAGGTGAAGGAGCAGATGGCCTTGATCGACCGGCGCGTTGCCGCCATTCCCGAAGTGGAGACGGTGGTCGGCAAGGCCGGGCGGGTCGAATCGGCCCTGGACCCCGCGCCCATCGGGATGTACGAGAACCTGATCCAGTACAAGCCCGAGTTCGGGGTCGATTCGACGGGGAAGCGCGTACGGTTATGGCGTGAGCATATCCGCACCGCGGATGACATCTGGAACGAGATTGTCCGTGCGGCGGCCATTCCCGGAATCACATCGGCCCCCAAGCTGCAACCCATCGAGACGCGTTTGGTCATGCTGCAGACCGGCATGCGGGCGCCGATGGGGCTGAAGGTGAGCGGACCCGATCTGGAAACCATCCAGGCCTTCGCCATTCAGGCGGAAGCGGTGATCAAGGGGGCGTCGGGTGTGAAGGCGGCCTCGGTATTCGCGGAGCGGATGTCGGGACGGCCCTATCTGGAGGTGGTGTGGAACCGGGAGGCTTTGGCCCGTGTGGGCCTGTCGGTGATGGCGGCCCAGCAGGTTTTGGAAGCCGCCGTCGGGGGTATGACCGCCACGACCACGGTGGAGGGCCGTGAACGGTATGCCGTGCGAGTGCGTCTGGCGCGGGAGAACCGGGACACGCCGGAGGCCATGGCGCGCATTCCCATCGCCACGCCGGAAGGAACCCAGGTGCCCATGGGAAGCTTGGCGGAGATCCGGTATGCGCGCGGTCCGGTCGAGATCCGATCGGAGAACACCTTTCCGGTGGTGTATGTGCTGTTCGACAAGGAGGCCGAAGTGGCGGAGGTCACGGCGGTTGAGGGTGCGCGGAAGGCCATGGCGCATGCCATCGACAGCGGTTTCCTGACGGTGCCACCGGGTGTGGCATACCGCTTCGCCGGGACCTTCGAAAACCAGGTCCGTGCGGAGAAGCGATTGATGATCCTCATCCCGGTCGTCTTGTTGAGCATCTTTCTGGTGCTGTACCTGCAATTCAAATCGACGGCCACGAGTCTGATCATCTTCATCGGCATCGCGGTGGCTTGGGCGGGCGGATTCATCATGCTTTGGCTGTATGCCCAGCCCTGGTTCCTGGATTTCAGCCTCTTCGGCACACATATGGGAACCCTGTTCCAGGTGGGACCGGTGAATCTGAGTATCGCGGTCTGGGTCGGATTCATCGCCTTGTTCGGCATCGCGGTGGATGATGGCGTGGTGATGGCGGCCTATCTGGACCAGACCTTCGCGGGGCGGACGTTCGCCGACCGTGCGGAGGTGAGGGCAGCCGTCGTGGAAGCGGGGTTGAAGCGGATCCGTCCGTGCCTGGTGACGACCGCCACCACGATCCTGGCCTTGCTGCCGGTGTTGACGTCGACGGGCAAAGGGGCGGACATCATGGTGCCGATGGCGATACCGGCTTTCGGCGGGATGGTCGTCGAATTGCTGACCTTGTTTGTGGTTCCGGTTCTGTATGCATGGAAAAAAGAGAGGAGTCATGATGCGTAAGTGGATGGTGGTTTGTGGATGGTGGCTGGTGGCGATATCTGCCGAGGCGCAGGAGGCCGACACGACCTTGTCTTGGTTGACGCGGACGGCCCTGGACCGGCATCCGTCGGTGCGGGCGGCGGCGTACGCGGCGGCGGGCGCGCGGGAGCGCGCCGCCGCCGCGGGGGCGCTGGCCGACCCCGAGTTCATGCTGGGGGTCAACGTGTCGGCGAGGTCGGCCAGCGCCCTTGGCCGCGCCTCGGCCGGCCTGAGGCAGACCCTGCCCTGGCCGGGCACCCGGCAGGCCGGCCGCGACGCGGCCCACGCCGCCGCCGCGGCGCGCGGGCACGCCCGCGACGTGGCGCGCGTGGCGGTGGTCCGCGACCTGCACACCGCCTGGCACGCGCGCCACAAGCAGGCGCGCCAAGCCGAACTCCTGCACGACAACCAGGCCTGGCTGGCGCGCCTGGAGGCGCTGGCACGCCAGCGCCTCGCCGCGGGCGCCGCCTCGCGCGCCGACCTGCTCCGCCTGGAGATGGAACGCGAGGAACTGGCCTCCATGATCCGTCGGCTCGACTTCGAGTCCGCCGCCACCGACGCCCTCATCCGCCGACTGGCCGGCCTGGCGCCCGACGAACCCTTCACGCCGCCATCCGGACCCGTACGCGACCTCGCCTTCGAGCCAGTTTCCGATATGGCGCATCCAATGGTCGCCGAATCCGAGGCCATGGCCGAAGAAAGCGAACGGATGGCCCGCCTCACCGCGCTGGAAACACGCCCCATGATGGGTTTGGGTGTCGAGCTCATGGGTCCGAGCGCCTTGGGTATGGGTGGTGAGACGATGCTGATCCCCAGTGTGTCCGTGTCCCTCCCCATCTGGCGTTCCGCGAACCGTTCGCGTATCGCCGCCGCGGAAACATCCGTGATGGCCGCACGGGAGACCGCGTCCGCCATCCGCCTGGATCTCGATTCCGAGCGGGAAGAGGCAGGGACCCGCTACCGTGATGCCTCGGACCGTGTCGAACTGTATCGCTCCCGGCTGCTGCCCCGATCCATCGAGCTGGCGGATCTGGTCCTGGCGGCTTTCTCAAGCGGCCAAGCCACCTCCGAAGACGTCATCCGTGCCCGGCGTGAGACCTTGGATCTCCAGTTGCGGCTTGCCGAGGCCCAAACCGACCGGATCCGGGCCGTCATCCTACTTCAATCCCTGTATCCCGACCTCCCATGAAACGCCTGTATCCCCTTGGAACCCTTCTGATCGGTCTGATCGTCGGATATCTGATCTTCGGTCGCTCGGCCGAATCCTTGCACGACCACGATCCTTCCGATCCCGATACCGTGTGGACCTGCTCCATGCATCCCTCCATCCGGCAGAACGAACCGGGCACCTGCCCCTTGTGCGGCATGGATCTGATTCCGGCTTCCGCATCCTCCGATTCGGATCCGAATGTGCTCACCATGACCGAAGCAGCCGTTCGCCTGGCCGACATCCGCACGGTTCTCGTGGAACGGTCCGGCGTGGAGCGCATGATTCCGCTTCCGGGACGCGTCGTGATTCCGGAATCGGGCCTGACGCGCGTGGTGACGCTCATATCCGGTCGCGTGGACGCCGAACATGTCGGCTATGAAGGCCGCACGGTGACGGCCGGCGAGGTGCTGGTCCGCATCTGGTCACCCGAGATCCTCACGGCCTGGCAGGAATTGCGCACCGATGATCTCCCCATGGAGGCCATAGCCGAACGCCTGCGCTATTGGGGTGTGGACGAAGCCCAGATCCGCCGCATGCGGGCGTCGCAGGAGCCGGTCCGTCTTGTGGACCTTCCCTCACCGGCGAGTGGCCTGGTTGTGCGACGCGAGGTCCGCCCGGGCGATCTGGTCGAGCCCGGCATGACCTTGTACGAGATCGCCGATCTGAGCCGCGTTTGGGTGGAGTTCGATGCCATCGAACAGGATCTGCGAGGCATCCGAACCGGCGCGGGGGTCCGGTTCAGCATTCCGACACTACCGGGCCGATCCTTCACCGCTCGTGTGAACTTCATCGATCCGCGGGTGGACCCCGCCAGCCGCACGGTCCGCGTACGGGCTGAGGCGGCGAATCCGGATGGCCTGCTGAAGCCGGATATGCGTGTGTCCGGCGAAATAAGCGCACCGCGGACCACCGCCACCGTGATTCCGGCCAGTGCCGTGCTATGGACGGGGCCACGGTCCCTGGTCTATGTGCGCCTCCCGGGTGAGGAACCCCGCTTCGAACGCCGCGAGGTGATCCTAGGCGAACGCGCCGGAGACCGCATCACGGTGTCGGACGGCCTCGAACCGGGTGAGATGGTGGTGGCGAACGGCGCCTTCACGGTCGATGCCGAATTCCAGCTCAGCGGCAAACCCGGCATGCTGGACCAGGCCGGACCGGTCCATAC
>Ga0169931_10008186_pt1 | contig 15311 bp, 11 predicted proteins | sample Kivu_15m_20L_FD_129675 | JGI IMG/M metagenome (GOLD analysis project Ga0169931, IMG submission 129675) | Freshwater microbial communities from Lake Kivu, Western Province, Rwanda to study Microbial Dark Matter (Phase II) - Kivu_15m_20L... | ecosystem: Environmental > Aquatic > Freshwater > Lake... | reverse complement strand
GACCTCGGCGTCGGGCAGCTGACGAGTAAGACGGGCGAGCGCGGACTCAATAAGCCGCGCTTCATTCAGTACGGGAACAATGACCGCGAGTTTCATGGACCCTTACATGCCTCACGCGGCGCGCCGGGTCCAACGTTGTGGCTTACTTCGACATCGCGCTCCGGCCCCTCTGTGGCGTGGGTTGTCGCACGTCAGCGCTCCAGCACCACCCCCTGCGATTCGACACCGCGTCGATCGACCGCGGCGATGGCCCAGCGTCCTGCCGGGAGCGATAGGGCACCGCCGCTGGCAGCCGGAATAATGCGGTCGAGCTGCCAGGCACCGTCGCCGGCGTCGCGATAGACGGTGTAGGCGCGCAGCGCTGCGTCGTCGTCGTGCGTGATGACGACTTCGGTTGTAGAGGAGGTAATCCGCGGCGGCTCAATGGACTCGCCCATCGCGCTGGCCAACTCCGGGGTAAGCGCAGGGCGCGCATAAAACTCGGTGCGGAAGATATCGGCGATTCCAGATTCATTGTTTTCGAGCGGACCAATCTGAAACCAGATATTTCCCATGGAGTTTTCGGCGCGGTACGCACGGCTCAGCCGCAGTTGCTCGCGGAACTCGGCGATGGTCCATGCCGATGAGTCACCGAGCTTTGAAAGATAATTACCCGCAAAGATATAGAGCAGGGGATTGACGGTGACCCACCAGTCCAGCAACACCTCGTAGGCCTGCGCGGTCTGCGTGGTAGGCCAATACAACTGCGGCGCGAGATAATCGACCCAGCCTTCCTCCATCCAGCGAACGGGGTCGGCATAGATCGCTGCATATTGATCAAGTCCGGTAATTCCCGGCGGGGTTCCCGGACGATAAATACCAAAGGGTGCAATTCCGAAACGCACATCTCGGTCGAGGTCCAGCACCAGCTGATGCACCTGCTCCATCATGCGGTTGACGTTATCGCGGCGCCAGTCGCCAATATTCAGGGTTCCACCAGATGCCCGGTAGGCGTTATACGTGGCAGAATCGGGGAATTCGCCGTCCGGATAGGGATAAAAATAATCGTCGAAATGAATCCCATCCAGATCGTAACGGGTCACCAGGTCTTCCACCACATCCAGCAGGCGTTGCTGCACCGGGGCGGCGCCCGGATCCATCCACGTGCCCGAACCGTAACGATAGGCATATTGCGGATAATCAATCGCCATATTCGGAGAGACCGCCGTGCTCGAGGCCGAGGCGCGCGCCCGATACGGATTCATCCACGCGTGTACCTCGACGCCCTGCTCGTGCGCGTATGCAATCAGCTCGGCCAGCGGATCCAGGCCGGGGTCACGGCCCTGTGTGCCGGTCAGGTAGCGGCTCCAGGGTTCCACGCGGGAGTCGTACAGGGCGTCTCCTTCGGGCCGCACCTGAAACACGATGGCGTTAAGCCCGACGCGGCGGCTCAGATCGACCATCGCCCTGATTTCGGTCCGTAACTGCGCGGCGCTGAGCCCCGTTCGGCTGGGGAAGTTGATGTTGGAGACCGTGGCAACCCAGATGCCGCGAAATTCGCGGTCATGCGCGACGTTGGTGAGTTCTGGCAACGGTCCCGGGTCGGTGTCGGGCACGTCGGCGTCGTCGGGGCCGGCGTCGATGGTGTCAGGCTCGGGGCTGGTGTCGTCGTCGATGTCTGGTTCGGTTACGTCGGGGGCTGCGTCAGCGCTGGTTCCGGCGTCGGAGTCGTCGAGCGTGTCGGGGGCGTCGGTCGTGTCGTCGTCAGGACCGATGTCGTCGCCGCTGTCGGGGGTTGTGCCGGCGTCTGATTCGACGTCGTCGTCCGGTTCCGGAGTGCGGGCGTCGGAATCACCGGCGCCCTGTGCATCGGCCAGGAGCTCGCGTTCGGGCGTAAAGGGCACCTCGAGCTCGCCAGCGCAGGCCGACATCAGGCCAATCACGGCAGTCAGGGTGGCGTATGACAGGCGACGGCGACACATGCGACCTTCCGGGACGGAGCGTGTTAACGCTCTCTCTGCCTTCATTCGTTGGCGGTGGCAATGCCCGGGGGGCGGATGTACGTGCTCGAGCCTCCCGATGCCGGTATCAGCTGCCTTCAGAGTGGCTCACCGCGGGCGCCACGTCGGCGGTTCCGCGCAACTTCAGGTGTAACCAGCGCTCTTTGTAAAAAGCGGTGCCCAGCCATAGCGCGCGCACATACCAGTCAATGGTGGTGCCAATCCAGACGCCGGCGAGCCCCAGGCCCATGGGGTAGGCGAGAAGCCAGCAGGCCGAGATGCGTATCATGAGGGGGCCGGCGACCGCGGTGAGCATGGGGGTGCGGGTGTCACCCGCGCCGCGCAGAATGCCGGCGACCGCGTCACAGAAGGCCATGGCCGGCTGTGCGAGCGCGGCAATGAGCAGGGCGGTGGCCGCCTGAGCGAGCACATCGGGTTCGCGAGAGAACGGCGAGACAAGCAGGGCTGGAAAGAGCGCAAACCCCAGCCCGATGCCCACGAGCGCCAGCACCGCGACCGACACGGCAAATCGGGCGGCGCCGCGCGCCTGATCCGCCCGTCCGGCGCCGAGCTTCTGAGCGGTCAACGCGCCCGCCGCAATACCAAAGGCGTCGGCAGCGATAAAGCTAATGGACTCGACTGCAATCACCGCCTGATGCGCCGCCAGCGCGACCGGCCCCAAATGCCCCACCTGCGCGGTGTACACGGTGAACGCCGCGTGAAAGATGGCGCGTTCGCCGAGCACTGGCCAGGCCAGCGGCCACATCGCCAGCGTTTGCTCGCGGAGTCGTCCCGGGAGAGTGGGACCAAAGAGCAGGTGACGCGAACGCGCGCTGCTGAGGGCCAGAAACAGCACAGCCGATTCAGCGACAAAGGCGCACACCGAGCCGACGGCAGCTCCCAGCACCCCCAGCTGCGGAGCACCAAAATGTCCGAACACCAGCACCCACGATACCGCCAGGTTCACTACACCGGCGGTAATGCCTGCGATCATCGGCGTCACGGTGTTTCCGCTGGCCTGCATGGCCGTGCCCAGGGCCATCGCCACCAGGTACAGCGGCGCCGAGGCGGAAACGACGCGAATATACGAGGCCGACATCGCTCGAATCTGCGCCGACTCCGGGTTGTCGCCGGCCAGCACCCGCGTGATCGCGTCGGCACCGAACCAGCCGGTGAGCGCAACACCGACGCCCATGAGCAGGGCGATGGCCATGGCACCGCGCGTGGTTGCGCGGGCGCGCTCGGGGTCGCCGGCGCCATGGGCGCGTCCCACGAGCGCTACGATGGCCGGCCCATACGCCGAAAAAATCGTGAACACAGACCAGAGCAGGGGACCGCTGATGCCCATGGAGCCAATCGCGTCACGCGAGTGGTTCCCCAGCAGCAAACGGTCCGTGAAAAAGACCACGGTCGCGACCAGGCCGTGCAGCATCACCGGCATGGCCAGCCGTAACAGCTCGACTTGTAGCGATTTTCGTTCAGCGCCAGAGAGAGCGGCAACCACGGGAATCCGAAGGCGACAGGCCCATGCTGCGGCATGGCGCGGGTGGCGGCTATAGCGGTGGCGCGGCGCGGCGCAAGAGGCGCAAGAGGCAGTCGCCAGCACCGGCGACGGGCGTCGCCACCGAATGGCATGGTGGAAGGCCTCTTTTCTCACCTGTTGAGGCGAAATGGGCTATGCACGCGCCACCTCTGGCCTTTGTATTCGGTAGTTTCATGGCACCGCCCCGTCGCCCTTCCTCTGCAGCCCCTCGTGCTGGTCGTTCTGCTCCCCCTCGAACGCGCCCCGAATCCGACGTGCAGACCTCTCCACAGCTACGCGTGGGCAGCGAAGTGCAGGTGCAGGGTACCGAGCTGTTTGAGAAGGGTGCGACCGGTGCGTTCGTTGGCCCCGATCAGGTGCGCGTGGTGGGCCTGCTGCCGGGCGAAGTGGGCAGGGCGCGGGTCACGCACGTGGATGCCCGTGGCGTCATGGCGCGCCTTACGCGTTTGGAACAGGCGTCAGCGGACCGGGTGAAGCCGTTGTGTCCTCACTACGGGGTCTGCGGTGGATGCGATCTGCAGCACCTGAGCTATCCGGCGCAGCTGGCACACAAGGCCAGCGTGGTGCGGCAGGCACTTCGCGAGGCGATCCCTGCCGGGCTTCTGCAGGTGCGCGACACCATTGGTGCACCTGAGCCATGGGGACAGCGCACCAGGATCGGGGTGCAGGTGGGCGGCACGATCGGCGACCTGAAGCCCTGTTTCTTCAAGGCGAGTAGCCATGATCGGGTGCCGATCACCGAGTGTGCGGTGCAGGACCCGCTCGGTACGAAGATGATGCTCCGCATCTTCGAGATCGCCTCGGCGCTGCGCATTGCACCCTGGCGTGAACAGGAGCGGAAGGGCGTGTTTCGTGCGCTGCTGATTCGTACGGCACCGGGAACCGAGCGAGTGCATGTGGTGGTGATCGTCGCGCGTCCTGATTTTCCGCAGCGCGACGCGTTTGTGCAGGCGATCATGGAGGCGGGCGCTGATGGCGTGAGCCTGAACATTCACCGGGTTCCGGGGCACCAGCTACTCGGGCCCGAGACGCTCATGGTCGCCGGCCATGCCCGACTGCACGCGCAGGTGCGCGGCGCGGAGTATGTGATGTCGCCGGGCGCCTTTTTCCAAACCTCTCGTTTTGGGCTCACCACGCTGATCGATCAGGTTCGTCTGGCCCTGGAAGACCTTCCCAACACGGCGCGAGTGCTTGATTTGTATTGTGGAGTCGGACTCTTCACGCTGGCGATGGCGCCGCGTGTGTCGCACGTGACCGGCGTGGAAGAGAACCGGGCAGCCATCACCGACGCCCGCATTGCCGCAAAGCTGCGCCATGTCGAGAACGTGACGTTCATTGCCGGGTCGGCCGAGGGGCAAATCAGGAGCCTGGCGAAGGACCGGGAACGACGACCCGAAGCGGTGATTATCGACCCGCCGCGCGAAGGGTGTCATCCGGCTGTGCTTCGGTGTGTGGGCGACGAGCTGCGGCCTCGGCGCGTGGTGTACGTCTCGTGCGATCCGCAATCGCTGGGGCGTGATGCCGCCCTGCTTGCCGCGGCTGGATACAAGCTGCGATGGGCGCAGCCGCTGGACATGTTCCCGCACGTGAGTCACGTCGAGACCATCGCGGTGTTTGAGCGTGATACGAGCGCGCTGGTTCCGCATCGTACGACGGGTCAGCGTCGCCGCGACAAAGAGGCGCCACCGGTCGAGATTTCGATGGATGCGCGTGGTGGTAAGGGCTCGCGCAAGCTGTTGCGGCGCCGGTAGGAATCTGTCTCACAAGGCCGGCGAGCACCGCTGAGGGTTGGGGCTGCCGCAGCCAGAAGCGGCGCTGTTGTGCCACATTCGCTGCCGGGGGATCGCGCTTCGGGATTTGCGGCGGGACGGCTCCTGCCAGTCAAGGGGATGACGAGGGGCTGACAACGTGTGACAGAAGTGTTACGGGTCTGTGTCTGCGTGCCTGAAGTCACGGTCACGTATCCCGGAAATGTTGTGAATCGTCTGCGTATGCGCGTTCCATCCTGTGTGATGATGGGTCTGGCGATGGCTGCCTGTGGCGTGTCTGATGAAGGCGCCGCTGGGCCAGACGAGCGGGATGTCGGCGTGGATGCGGCCGTTGGAGATGTGCAGGACGGTGGGAACGAGACGTCGTCCGAGGGCTCGGCCGACGCAGCGGGAGTTGACGTTGCGGACGCCGTGGTGGAGGCGGAACAGCGGTGTAATGGCTTTGCGGAGCTTTGTGATCGCAGGTTCGACGAGGTGGTGCTGTTGGGCACGCACAACGCCATGGCCAACGCGGCCGACGGGTTTATTGCGCCGAATCACAACCTGTCGATTCCTGACCAGCTGGCGCTCGGGGTTCGCGCGATGCTGATCGACGTGTACCGCGAGGACGATCGCCTGCTGTTTTGCCACGGCAGCTGCGGATTCGGTTCGAGCGACGCCACGGAACAGCTGTCCGGGATTGTGTCGTTCCTGAACGAGCATCCCAACGACGTGATGGCCTTTATTTTTCAGGATGGCGTGGACGCTGCGGACATGGCGACGCTGGTGCAGGCGAGCGGGCTGGCCGACATGGCCATCCTGCCCCCGGCGGACGGCGAATGGCCGACGCTGCGCGAGCTGATTGAAGCAGGGCAGCGCGTGTTGCTGACGGTGGAGTCGGGTCGCACGTCGACGCCGGTGGTCCTGCCGGCATGGGACGTGTACTTTGATACGCCGTACAGCTTCGGTTCGGTGCAGGAGTTCAGCTGCGAGCTGAACCGGGGAAGTCAGGACAACGGGCTGTTTCTGATGAACCACTGGGTCTCGAACCCGCTGCCAGACCCGTTCTTTGCCCCCGAGGCGAACTCGTACGAGGTGCTGCTGGGGCGCGCCGAGGAGTGCGCGGCAGAGCAGTCGCGGCTGCCAAATGTGATCGCTGTGGATTTCGTGGATATCGGCGGTGCGGCAGAGGTGGTAGACGTGCTCAACGGTGTCCGGCCTCGCCGGTGAGTCGGCTGCCTTGCCTGCTCGGCAGGGCCGATTGTATCGACCTGTGAGATCGCATGGCATCTGAGTTTACGTTGCAGCCGAGCTGGCGCGCCACGCTACAGGCAATTGTCAACCGCCTGGGGCAGGAGCTTGCGGTGGCGACGGCGCAGGTGAATATCGCGCGCGACGAAGCGACGAGCGAACAGAGCAAGGCCGAAAACAAATACGATACCCGCGCGACCGAGGCGTCGTATCTGGCGGGAGCGCAGAATCGCCGGCAGCTGGACCTGCAGAAGAATCTGGCGCTGTTTGAGCGGCTTCGCGCTTCGGTTCCGGTCGCTCGCGACGCGATTGATGGACCCTGTCTGGTGGCGGTGCGCGACGACGATGGCGACGTGGCGTGGCTTTTTCTGGGCCCGGCGGCGGGTGGTACCCGCGTCGAGGTGGGCGGTGTGACCGTGGTGGTGGTCACTCCGCAGGCTCCTCAGGGACATGCGCTCATGGGGGCCGGCGTCGATGACGAGGTGGTGGTCACAGATACCGGGCGTCGGCTGACGGTGGTCCGAATTGATTCCGGTGCGTAGCGCCTGAGTTATTTGTGGGCGCGGCGCCTGTGCGGAGGTTTGCGCTCCGACCTCCACACGCGGCCTGCTCAGCACATGGGTGTACCGGCTGCCCGATCCTGCTGCGCCAGGTCGGCAATACGGGCCATGACCCGGTCGGTAATGGTTCGCGCGTCGCCCAGCGGTTGCAGCTCGGCTGCACGCAGCGGTTCGCCGAACCAGAGGCGCACCGCCTGGCCTCGCTGGCCGGCTCTTCGGGAGCCGCGGCTAATTTCGTCGGCAAATCGATTCGAGAGCCCGATAATAAAATAGGGCAACACCACGACATCGGGGTCGCACTGCAGAATCACCTTGCCGACGCCAGCGCGCGAGGGCGCCTGCACGTGGGGGTCGTCGCCCTGATTGCGGCGGCCTTCAGGGTGGAATCCCACAATGGCGCCGGGTGAGAAGCGTTGCACGAGCTGCCGAATGCCCTGTTCGTTGAGCTCGCGCCGCTCGCCGTCTCGAAATACGGGTGGCCACATGGAACCGCCACTGATGGCCATGTTCAGCAGCATGCCGTCGGGGCGGGTGTAGAAATATTCGGAGCGCACGGGAAAATACACGTGTCCCACCAGCGACGTATGGCGCTGCAACCAGCTGGCGCAAACGTACATGTCAAAGAAAGACAGGTGGTTGGCCACCAGAATCACCCCTTTCGGCGCGTGCATTGACAGTACCAGCTGCTCGTGATGGACGTGCAGCAGGTTCTTCATCACGCCCAGAATCCAGGCCGCATTCAGCTCGTTGATGGTCTTTTGAGCAAGCTGTTTTCCGAGCGTCTGACGATTCCACCAGCCCAATGCCGGAACCGCGACCCGCTCGAACCCGCGAAGCGCCGGCGGCGATGTCTCAGAGGAGGTGTTTGTTGCCGTATCCATGCCCGCGTCCTGCATACAGGGTGGTTTCACGTCTGTTGCGGCCCCGCTTTTCAGCTTTTTCGGCGGGATTCAACACCTGAATTTCAGACCACACTATTTTTCCTGCAGATAAATAATATGACTTTTCGTTCACGTTTATGGCCGCATATTTCCTCTGCGAGAGAGAGCTGGATCTATCGCTCCGGGCTGCCCGTTGGCGATTGATGGACGGCCGTCACTTACGGCGAAATGCACAGCAGCGGAGCCATGCGCTCACATCGTCGAAGCCCCGATGCGCTCTGGCCGCGATACAAACCACGATGACGGCAGCAACAGAACACCGCCGGTGACCAGCAGCGCCAGCAACGCGCCCAGTCCGAATACCGGGCCGTATCCAACGTGCTGCGCCAGGAGCCCACTCACCGCTGCAGCCACGCCCGACGAAACGACCACCGCGCTCGCCTGAATGGTATAATCGCCGGCGGGAAACTGCGGTCGCGTCCAGTCCATCATGCACGTGAACAGCGCGGCGGTCGCCATGGACGACACAAAATGTTCCACCGCCACGCTCGCCAGCACCAGAATCGACTCGTTCGCTTGGCCAACGCACCCCCAGAAAACCGCCAACGCGGCGGCCTGCGCAAATCCGAACGCGACGAGCGCCGTGCGTCTGCCCAGCCGATGCACCAGCGCGCCACCGGTCATGGCGCCCGCCAGCGCCGCCGCAAAGCCCACCGTCCCCAGCACAAACCCAATCCCGGTCATGCTCATGCCCAGGTCCACCATCCAGGGTCGAATCATCGCGCCCACCATCGCATCGCCCACCTTGTAGGTCACGACCAGCACAAACAGCGGCACCGCGCCGGTGCGATGCCAGAAGCCCCATCGCGCCGCACCCGGTGCAGGGCGGTGGTCCGCATCGGCCGTTGCGCGTGACATCACCTCGTCGATCCCGCGAGCACGCCAGCGCCAAATTGGCAGCGTCGCCAGCAAAAGCACGGCCGCCATGCCCACCATGGACCATCGCCAGCCCAGCCGCTCCAGTAGCATCAGAATCACACCACCGCCCACCACCATGCCGGCGCGATACGCAGCGACCTGAAGGCCGTTCGCCAGTCCACGCTCGTGCGGCAGCAAAATGTCCACCGCGAGCCCATCCGTCGCGATGTCCTGTGTTGCCGCCATCAGGTTCACGAACAGCACGATGCCCAGAATCGCGCGCATATCGCCTTCGGGCTCCATGGCCGCGCAAGCCAGTAACGCCAGCGCGGTCAGCAGCTGCAACGGCAAAATCCAACGGCGTTTTCCACCGGGTCCCGGCGCGGTGCGGTCCACCAGCGGCGCCCACAGGAACTTGAGCGCCCACGGCAGCGCCAGCAGGTTCACCAGACCAATGCCCGCGAGTGACACGCCCGCCTCTCGCAGCAGTACGGGAAGGCTCTGCGTAAAGAATCCAAAGGGCAGGCCCTGCGAAAAATACAGCGTCCCCAACAGCCCGGCCACCCACATACGAGGCGGTCCGGCAGAAGAGGGAAGAGTGCTTTTCATCACGAACCTCACACGCGGTGTCTCACCAGACATGGACTCTTCATGAAAGCGCCTGCCGCGGCTCAACTCAGGGCGATTCGGTCGCGTGGGGTCATCAGCGGTCCCGCTGTCAGCGCATTCAGGAGTGTCAGCGCCGGGCAGTCTGCCTATGTGGGTCGTCGCGGCTGTCAAGGCAGGTGAAGGACCTCAGACAACGAAATTCTTCTACCGCGGGTTCTCGCGTGGTAGGGTCGCGCGGCACTCCGAGACAAGGGAAGTACCCGTGACGGAAAGAGTTGTCGCTTCGGATTCATCGTCGGTCAGCAAGCCTTCCAGCGAGGTTTTTGGCCATTATTCCCCACCACCAGACACCTTTGACGAGTATTTTCGGGCTGATGACACACTACAGCCTGCGATCGACAAGGTGTTGTATGGTCTGGGTTCGCTTGAGCCGGACGGCCTGGAGCGCAAGCGTGTGCTTGCTGATTCGTCGTTCGTGCAGGGCGGCGTGACGTTCAGCGTGTACAGCGACTCCCGTGGGGTCGAAAAAATCTTTCCGTTCGACCTCATGCCACGCCCTGTCGACCCCGCGTCCTGGAAGCACGTCGAGCGCGGTCTGCGGCAGCGCGTGGTCGCGCTGAATGCGTTCATCGCCGACATCTATGGTGCGCAGCGTGTGGTGCGCGATGGTGTGGTGGACCGCGAGCTGGTGGAGTCGTGCTCGGGCTATATTCCTGCCGTGCATGGCATACGCCCGCCCGGTGGTGTGTATGTGCACATTTCAGGCATTGACCTGGTTCGCGATGGGCAAGGTGTGTTTCGTGTGCTTGAAGATAACCTGCGATGCCCGTCAGGGGTTTCGTACGTGCTCGAAAACCGCGCCGTCATGAAGAGAGCTTTTCCGCGGGCGTTCGAAAAGCTGAATGTTCTCCCCGTTGAAGCCTACCCCGTGAAGCTGCGCGAGGCCATGACGGCCCTGTCGCCACGCGGATACGACCGCCCTGTGATTCTCACGCCAGGCCCGTTCAATTCGGCTTATTTTGAGCACGGCTTTCTGGCGCGTCGCAGCGGAACCGAGCTGGTGCAGGGCTCCGACCTCGAGGTCATCGATGATCGCGTGTACGTCAAAACCACCCATGGTCTGCAGCACGTCGACGTCATTTATCGCCGCATTGACGACCTGTTTCTGGATCCCCGGGTGTTCCGTTCAGACTCGATGCTCGGTGTCCCCGGGCTGCTCAGCGCTTATGCGGCCGGCAACGTCACGCTCATGAACGCCATCGGAAACGGCGTCGCCGACGACAAGGCCATTTACCCCTATGTGCACGACCTGATTCGCTACTACCTGAGCGAAGAACCGATTCTTGAACAGGTCACGACCTGGCGTTGCCGTAATCCCCGCGAGCTGTCCCATGTGCTCGCCAATCTGGGCCAACTGGTCGTGAAGTGCGTCGACGGTGCCGGCGGGTACGGCATGCTGGTCGGTCCCACCGCATCCACCCGCGAGCGCGAAGAGTTCGCGTCGGTGCTGCGCGCATCGCCCGAAGCCTACATCGCGCAGCCGCTCGTCGAGCTGTCCACCTGTCCGGTATGGGATGGGCGACATATGGTGCCGCGACGCGTTGACCTGCGACCCTACATCATCATGTCGGACGACGATCCCTGGGTGCTGCCGGGTGGTCTCACCCGCGTAGCCCTCAAGGAGGGCTCGTATGTCGTGAACTCCAGTCAGGGTGGCGGCTCCAAAGATACCTGGGTGTTGGGAGGAGAAGCATGATTTCACGTGTCGCCGAAGGCGGATACTGGCTGCAGCGCCACATGGAACGCGCCGAGAGCATGGCGAGAATTCTGGGGGTCACCTCGGGCGGAGGACTCGATGGCGAGCTGCCTGCTCAGCAGCGGTGGACGCCGCTGCTCGTGGTGGCCGGTGAGTACCCCCAGTTTGTTGAGCGATTTGGCGAGCAGGCGTCCACAAGGCAGGATGACGTGCTCGACTACCTCACCTGGGATACCCAGAATCCGGTGTCGATTTACTCCTGCGTGAAGTGGGCCCGCGAAAATGCCCGCATCATCCGCGAGACCATCAGCCGCGAGACCTGGGAGTCCATTAACGCCACCTGGTTGTGGATGGACGCTCCGGCGTCCCGCACCGCCTGGCGAGACGACCCCGCAGGCTTCTATCGCCACATGCGCGACGCCGGTCACCAGTTCCGTGGCGCCGTTGTGGGCACCATGCCCGACACCGAGCCGCTGTGGTTCATGAACCTCGGCATGTACATGGAGCGGGCCAACCAGACCGCCCGTATTCTGGACGTTCGGCACCACGCGCTGGGCCCCACGCGGCTCGACAAGCTCGATAACGCCACCGATATGGTCACCTGGGTGCAGATACTGCTGGCCTGTGGAGCCTACGAATCGTTCTTCAAGCGAAACCGCGGCACCGTCCGCGGCTATCGCGTGGCCCGCTTTCTGTTGCTGGACCACACGCTGCCCCGCTCCGTGCTGTACTGTCTCGACAAGGTCGATGAGTGCCTGCAACTGGTACAGAGTCTGGACCCGGAACCGCGCGCTCTTCGTTCACAGGCCGCTCTGGGCTCGGTGCAGAATCTCCTCGTGGACCGAAGCATCGAAGATATCATCGAGTCCGGAATGCACGAGCAGCTCACCAGAATTATTGACGGTATTATCGAGCTTGGAAATTCGCTGTACGTCGATTTCTTTGCGCCGTCGTACGAACCGCCCCTGCCATCTGCGCCGGCCGAGCTGCACTCCCACTCCTGACGACGCCTTGCCCGGGCGAGGTCAAGCGTCTCGCGTCACATATAAACACATCCTTATTTCGTCGGGGTCTGCTCAGCCGAGTTCGGCTTGATCAACGACACCAGCCACGCCACCGTGACCACCATGACGCTCGCGATCAGGTTGTACCACAGAAAGCCAAGCGAAGAGACAGCGTACATGACCAGCACGGTGGTCTGACCCGCAGCAGCGCCCACCAGCACCGCTACCGCGCCAGCCCGGCGAACCAGAAAAGCCGTCAGGAAAATACCCAGCACCGTACCGTAGAATAAAGAACCCAGAATATTGACCGCCTCGATCAGGTTATCGAGCAGCGATGCGAACAACGCGAAACCCAGCGCAACCACGCCCCACATCGCGGTAAAGATTCGAGAAACGCGCGCCAACTCTGCATCCGAAAGGTTGGGGCGCACCAGCCGCTTCCATACGTCCGATGCCGTCGTTGTGCCCAGCGCGTCCAGCTCGCCTGCCGTCGAAGACATCGCCGCCATCAGAATCACCGCCAGCAACAGTCCAATCAGGCCATGCGGCATGTAGTGCAGCACAAAGGAAATAAATACGTAATCGCCGTCCCTGGTCTCGACGTTCGGAAACGTCTGCTTTACCAGAGCGGTTGCCTGGGCGCGCACCTCGTCCATGCGGCGCTCGCCCGCAACCAGCGCCTCGCGTGAGGTCGCTTCGGCATCGGTATCGAGCGTCGCAAGCAACGCCTCTGCAGCCTGCTCGCGCACGGTGTGCGCGTTCGTAAACTCCTGCTGCAACGCCTGCCATTGTTCTGCCGCCGTGCTTGCCTGCATCTGACGCTCGACCGACGGATTAAAATGCAGCGGCGGCGCAACAAACAGGTGAAAGGCAAACAAAAGAACGCCCACAAACAGAATGCCCGCCTGCATAGGGATTTTGAATACCCCATTAAATAGAAGCCCCAGCCGACTCTCGGTCATGGAGCGCGAATTCAGATACCGCTGCACCTGTGACTGGTCGGTGCCGAAATAACCCAGCGCCAGAAAAAAGCCGCCAATCAGACCCGACCACAGGTTGTACCGGTCATTCAGGTCAAAGGTCGTGTTCAGCAGGTTCATTCGCCCCGAAGCGCCCGCAAGCGTCGTGGCATCCTGCACCGATACCCCATCGGGAAGCCGCATCGCCAGCATCACGCCCGCCAGCACCATACCCAGCAGTATCACGATCATTTGCTGCTTTTGCGTCTGGCTCACCGTCGCGCTACCGCCGCTCACCGTGTAACCAATCACAAATATCCCAATCAGCAGGCACGTGAGGTTCAGCGACCAACCCAGAACGGACGACAAAATAATGGCCGGCGCGAAGATCGTGATGCCAGCCGAAAGACCGCGCTGCACCAGAAACAGGAACGCGCTGGTCACGCGAACACGGGCATCGAATCGCGACTCCAGGTATTCGTAGGCCGTTCGCACCCGGAGCCGATAATAGAAAGGCACAAAGACCGCGGCCACCAGCACCAGCGCAATGGGCTGACCCAGATAAAACTGCAGAAACCGCATGCCGTCTTCATACGCCTGACCCGGAACCGACAGAAACGTAATGGCGCTGGCCTGCGTGGCCATCACCGACAGGCCTATCGTGGGCCAGGTCAGCGTACTCGCGCCCTGCGAGCCAGCGTGCTGCTTCTGTCGCCGCTCGCGATACATGCCCCAAAGCACGATCCCGCCCACCGTGCACACCAGCACCACCCAGTCCAGCAGGCTCATGCGTACACCCGGGTAAGGACTCCCATAACGATCACATACAACGTCAGCAGCAGTAGAACGGCCGCGTACACATTTCGCCAGCTTCCCAGAAACGGTGGCTTCTCATCCGGCGTGGATTCGGTATGGGTTGGCTCGGTCACAGGTGCCCCAACGCGACAAGATTCAATAGTAGTCGCCAGCCGCCGGGAACGCCCGCCGGAATCTGACGGAAAAAGCTGATTCCGGTGTACACCACCCGCCCGGCGCCGTGCTCCGATACCAGCAGCGCGCCGTCCTGCGGGGCCTCGCCCGGGTCGGCCATACGCAGCAACGGCGTCCAGGCGGGGTCCCACGTCTCGCCGAAATACAGTCCGCGTTCCTGTACCCAGCCTTCCAGATCGGCCTCGCCGATCACGTGGGGTCTCTGAAACAACGCGTGCCCGGGAACCAGAAACTCCATGGGCGCGGTCTCGTCGGTCACGCGACCACGCCCGATTGTCAGCGGTGCCGCCGAGACCGGGCCGGCCAGCGGCCCGACCCGACTGTTGGTCTGGTACTGCACAATGAGGGTGCCGCCCTGCGCTACCCACTCCAGAATCGCCGGCATCGTGGTGTGCAGCGCTGGTGTCGCGTTGAACGCCCGAATGCCCACCAGCAGCGTCTGCAGGGGCGACAGCTCGTCAGCACGAAACTGCTCCGCCGGAATCACCCGCACGTTGGCACCCACACTTCGTAATCCTTCTGCAACAAGGTCTCCGGGACCCGAAATATAGCCTATCTGGATATCGGGAACGGTAATATCGAGCGGTGTGAGCCGAAATTCTGATTCCTGCAGGACCCACTGCACGGGGATATGCGGATACTGAATCTCGGTCGCCTGACCCGACCACTCCCGGCCGCCGGCACGAACCACCGCCCTGATCATCGCTGGCTCGGCCACATCGTCTGCGACGACATCGAACGACACCACACGTTGCTCACCCGCTGTCAGGGTCACCTCATGCGTTTCAGGGGTGGCCGAAAATCCCTGCGGTAGCTCCAGATGCACGAGGGTATCGGGGTTCTCGCCCGTCGAACGAAGCGTCAAATCCACCCGCGTGGATTCACCGCGCCGCATGACCCACGCAGCGGCTGCCGGCGTCGCTGTCACAGGTGGCAGTAACTGCAGCGCGCGGGCGCGTTCGCCCAGCACCGGATTCACCCACACATAACGTACAGGGCGGCGGACTATCAGCGTCTGCCCTTCGTATTGCACGTGAAACTCGGCCACAAACGGCGGGGCGCCGATCGGCAGGCCCAACTGTGTCAGGTCTTCGACGCCATCGTGTCCCTCGT
>Ga0169931_10008185_pt1 | contig 15316 bp, 16 predicted proteins | sample Kivu_15m_20L_FD_129675 | JGI IMG/M metagenome (GOLD analysis project Ga0169931, IMG submission 129675) | Freshwater microbial communities from Lake Kivu, Western Province, Rwanda to study Microbial Dark Matter (Phase II) - Kivu_15m_20L... | ecosystem: Environmental > Aquatic > Freshwater > Lake... | reverse complement strand
GACGGGCACGGTCAAAAGACCACCAACCTGACCAGATTCCTGGCTTATCATGACTTGATGATCACCGTGAACGTGCAGCAAGCCAAGACCCACTTGTCGGAGTACCTCGCCCGTGTCGAGGCTGGCGAGACAGTGACCCTGTGCCGGCGCAACGTGCCCGTCGCCGAGATCCGCCCCTTGCGACCGCGGTCGTCTCAGCCCCGCGCGATCGGGTTGGCGCGCGGGCTCGTTCAAGTACCCCCCACCTTCTTCGAGCTGCTGCCCGAGGATGTGGTCACCGGGTTCGAGGATCCGGGCAAGTGAAGCTGCTGCTCGACACCTGCACCTTCCTGTGGGTGCTGGGTGACGATCCGGCCCTGTCACCCACGGCGCGGGCTGCGTTCACCGCGCCTGAGAACGAGGTCTGGCTGAGCCCGGTGTCCACCTGGGAGATCCTTGTCAAGCATGGTCTGGGCCGCATCGAACTGCCCGCGCCCGCCGACCGCTTCCTGACCCGGCAGCGCGAGCTGCACGGCATCCAGCCTCTTCCGCTGGACGAGGAAGCCGTCATGCAGCTTCCCAAGCTGCCCGCCTTGCACAAGGACCCGTTCGACCGCATGCTTGTCTGCCAGGCGATCGCGCACGGCCTCGTGGTGCTGACGCCTGACCAGGCGATCTCCCGATACCCGGTGCGCGTGCACTGGTGAGCCTGCGCTGCAGGTGATGCGGCATGGCGCCGCAAATTCCTGCCGAGAAGCCCTGCGAGGCGGTCCTGGATCGCAGGCCTCACCCAGCCCCCGACCCCTCCGCCCTCTCGGCCGCCGCCAGCCCCGCCGCGCGGTCCAACGGCACCACGGTGCCCAGCGTCGTGCCGCCAGCCGGTTGCAGCGCGGGCGGAAAGATCGCGATCTTCTGCACCGGCGCCAGGCGCTGCTCGCGGCCGGGCTCCAGGTCGCGCTCGTTCGTGCCGGCACGCGGGGCCACGGCCACGCCGTCGACGATCTCCAGGTCCAGCCACCAGCGCTTGACCGGGTTGCGTCCGCCCGCGCGGGTGCGCTCGTCGTGCGCGATCAGCTCGCGCCGCCCTTCGGGCGAGGCGATGGCGCGCCACAGCATCGGCCGCGTGGCAGCCAGGTCCTCGCGGTCGTAGGGGCAGGTCTTCATGCAGCGCCCGCAGGCCGAGCCCTTCATGTTGGTCAGGCGGTACTTGCCGCACTTCTCGACGTCGGGCTTCCAGATCTCGTAGCCGTTGAACTCGATCTTCGGGCCGTAGGGGATGGCGTTGCACGGGCATTCGCGCGCGCACTTCAGGCACTGCGCGCAGGCGTCCTGCAGGCCGAAGTCGATGGGGCGGTCGTGCGCCAGCGGCAGCGCGGTCGTCAGCACCACCGACTTCGAGCGCGGCCCGATGAAGGGGTTGAGCACCAGCTCACCGATGCGCGAGAGCTCGCCCAGCCCCGCCATCAGCACCGCCGGCAGGTGCAGCAGCTCGGAGTGCGCGTTGGAGTGCACGCGCGACGACCAGCCCAGGCGCCGCAGGTGCGCGCCCATCACGCCGGCGATCAGCGCGCCGCGCAGGTAGGCGCGCATGGACTGGGCGCCCGAGATCCAGTCGTCGCCCGAGGCGCCATCCATGGTCTCGTAGCCCTGGTCGATCAGCATCACCACGGCGTGCCGGTGGTAGGGCTCGATGGGCCGGCCCTCGACCTCGTCGTGGCTGTACCACATCCAAGGCTCGGCCTCGCACAGGCCGACGAGCTCGGCGCCCAGGTGGTAGCCCAGCGCCTTCACCGCGTCGGCGTGGCGTGCCGGGTCGGCCGGCGCGCCGCCGGGCGCGCCGGGCGCCAGCGGCTCGCGCGTGCCCTGCAGCGGCACCAGCGCGCGGATCAAGGGCACCATGGCCGCAGCCAGCGGGTGCTTGACGGCGAAGCGCGTGCGCTCGGCCTGCGCGCGCGGGCCCAGGTCGCCGGCGAGCGCGCGCGTGAACAGGTCGGCGCGCTTGGGCACGCGCTGGATGCGGCTGCGGTCGATGCGCGTGGTCGGCTCGTCCACGCGCGGCACGCGCTCCATCGGGTGCCGGCCCAGGTGCAGCGGGCGCGCCGCGAGCTCCTCGTCCTCGAAGCCGGGCCGCGTGCCGCCCGCGCCCAGCCAGGCGGCGGCGTCGGGCCAGTCGAGTGAGGCGCCGGGCGCGATCGGCGCGTCGCTGGCCAGGGCGAGCGAGGTCGTCACGACGCCGAGGCGGAAGCCCCGGCGCGAGCAAGGCAGCGCCAGCACCCCGTCCACCGCCTTCGCCACGCCGGCGCGCTGGGCGAGCGCGGGCAGGTCCAGCGCGGTGTGGCCGTGCACGTGCGCCGTGGCCGGCCAGCCGAGCGCGCGCAGGTAGCCCGCCAGCACGGCGGCCACCTCGGCGCAGCGCAGGTCGGTGCGCGCGGCGTGCGTGCCGCGCACCCAGGCCGCGCCGGGCTCGCCCTCGGCGGCGTCGCGGCCGAACTCGACGGCGAAGACCAGGGCGTGGGTGTGGGCGGCGGTGGTCTGGCCGGCGGCTTCGGAACCGCAGACGCCGGCCGGGGGGGCTGAACCGACCTCGCGCTCGCCTTCCGGCGGGACCAGGCGGCACACGCCGGCCAGCGTGGCGTCCAGGAAGCAGGCGGCAGCCTTCAGGTGGTCGCGCAGCAAGACCGGGTCCGCCGGCAGCGGCGCGGGGGCCGGCGCCACCGGCCCGTCGAACAGCGCCGCGGCCACGCCCAGGTACTCGGCCAGCGCCGCGGCCACCGACTCCGGCGCGGCGGGGTGGCGGTCGGCCGGCTGGGTGGCCGGCACGGGCCGCGCGTCAGGGTCGCGCGGCAGGCGCTCGGCCGGCAGCGGGCCGAGGTGCACGGGGCGGTCGCGGTGGGAATACAGGCGGGGCATGGCGGCCCGGATGCTGGGGCTGGAAGGCGGGGCTGTCAAGCAGCCTTTGGTGGGCGCAGGGCCGGAGTCGGAAGGGTGCGAAGAGACTCACCCCCGTGGAGCGGGGGGCGCCCGACGCCGAGGCCCGCATGGGACACTTCCGCCCCCCGGACCACCAGCCCATGAAGCTCCAGATCCTCTCCGACCTGCACCTGGAGACCGAGCGCTTTCACCCGCAGCCGGCGCCAGGGGCCGAGGTGCTGGTGCTGGCGGGGGACATCGACACCACCTGGGCCGCGCTGCAGCGCTTTGCCGGCTGGCCCGTGCCGGTGCTGATGGTGGCGGGCAACCACGAGTTCGACGGCCGCGAGCTCGACACCGCCTGGCCGGCACTGCGCGCGGCCTGCGCGGCGGTGGGCATCCGGTTGCTGCAGCGCGAGACCGCCCAGCTGGAGGACGCCGCCGGGCGGCGCGTGCGCTTCGTCGGCGCCACGCGCTGGAGCGACTTCGACCTCTTCGGCGAGCGCGGCCGCGCCAAGGCCGAGCGCGCGGCAGGCTACTTCCTGCAGGCCGCCGGCATGACGCGCGGCGGCCGCGCGCTGGACGCCGCCGGCGTTCGCGCCGAGGCCCAGGGCTGCCGCGCCTTCCTCGAGGCCGAGCTCGCCCGTCCCGCCCAGGGGCGCTGGGACGCCACCGTCGTCGTCACCCACTACGCGCCCAGCGTCCGCAGCGCCGACCCGCGCTTCGGCCGGCAGCCCGGCACCGCGAGCTTCTGCAACGCTGACGACGACCTTCTCCCACGCTCCGAGCTCTGGATCCACGGCCACCTGCACTGCCGTCACGACTACCGCGTGGACCGCCCCGGCCGCAGCCCCGCGCGCGTCGTCTGCCAGGCCCGCGGCCTGGCCGACAAGCGCGAGCACGAGCACCACGAGCCACTGAAGCTGTTCGAGGTGTGAGGGCCGCTGCGGCGCGGCTTGATGCGCAGCAAGGGTGGGGCCTCTGCCGCTGGGCGATACTGAAGCCGCGCCTCCAAGGCTGCGCCACCATGGCGCCCGGGCGCCGAAGACGACACCCTGAGCAGAGGAGAGCCCGATGAAGATCCTGGTCCCCGTGGACGGCAGCCCCTACACCAAGCGCATGCTGGCCTATCTGGCCGCACACGACGAATGGCTGGGCGGCGCCCACGAGTACACGGTCCTGCACTCGGTGCCCGCCGTGCCGCCGCGCGCCGCCGCGGTCATCGACCGCGAGACCCTGAAGTCCTACTACGAGGACGAGGGCGAGAAGGTGCTCAAGCCCATCCGTGCCTTCTTCGCCAAGAAGAAGGAGCTGAAGGTCAGCTTCGCCACCAAGGCCGGCCCGGCGGCCGACAACATCGTCGCCGCCGCCACCAAGGGCGGGCACGACCTGATCATGATGGGCTCGCACGGCCACGGCTCGCTGGGCAACCTGGTCATGGGTTCGGTGGCGACCAAGGTGCTGGCACACAGCAAGGTGCCGGTGCTGCTGGTGCGCTGAGCGCACCCTTCTTCCGCATCGGCGGGGCGCGCGAGCGCCCGGCCTCGGGTGCCTCAGCTGGGCCGCGTGCCCAGACCACCGAAGCAGGTGTCGATCACCCACTCGACGATCTGTTCATCCTCGTGCACGCCGCCAGCCTTCAGCAGGCCGGCCACGGGGTCCGCGGCGCGGGCGTACAGCGTGTACAGCACCAGCTCCACCGGCAGGGAGCGGTCCACCTGGCCGTCGGCCTGTGCCTGCAGCACCCAGGCGCCCAGGGCATCGGTCAACTGCGCGAGCAGTTCGACGCAGGCCGCATCGCCCGCCAGCTCCGAGTGCAGGCTGGTGTGGTGCAGGGGCAGCATCGGCAGCTCACCGGCCAGTTGCAGCCGCACGGCCCAGCGCAGCAGCGCGCGCAGGCGCCCCACGGGTGCCACCTCGGCGCGGGCATCGAGCTGCCGCGCCATCTCGACCGCACGCTCCAGCAGGCGCAGCATGGCCGCGACGGCGAGCGCCTCCTTCGAGGCGAAGTGCTTGTAGAGGCTGGCCTTGGCGATGCCGACGTCGGCGGCAATCTCGTCCACCGTCATCTGCTCGTAGCCCTTTTCGGCCAGCAGGCGGTTGACCACGTCGACGATGGCGTCCTCACGAACGCGAAGGACCTTCTCGCGGAGCGACCCTTTCGTCATGAACCCATTCTATGCACCGGGCGTCCTGCACCCGGCGTGGGGTCTATGCGGCCGGAAGCGGCGGCCCCGAGGGCCGCAGCGCCTCGTCGCCGCGGGCGCGCTCGGGGGCGGCGGCGCCCGCGGGCGCCAGGGCGCGCGGGGTCAGGGCCAGGTCCAGCGCCAGCTCGGCGCCGCAGTCGCCCAGGTCGGGGCGGGCGCCCGGCGCGCGGCGCACGCGGCGCAGTCCTTGCAAGAGGCGGCGGGTCAGGCTGGTGGCGGTCATGGCGGGCTCCCGGGTCGCGGCGTCGGTATCGACATCCTTCCATGGTCATCGACAGGCCATGACAGGAACTTGACGGGCAAAGACCCGGTGATTCGAAATCTGCCGGCGCGTGGCGCCGACGCCACGCTTCAGGAGCTCAGCGCGGCCGCCGGGGCGGGCCCCGCCGCGCCGGCGCGGGCCGGCCCGCGCCGCGCGGGCGCGTGACGTCGGCGATCAGCAGCACGCTGCGCACCAGGTCCTCGGCCGCCTCGGCCAGCGTGGCGGGCGGCTCGAGTGTCTCGATGATCGGGCCCAGCGGACCGGCGTCCTCCAGGTCCTCGGGGTCGATCATCGCGAACAGGACCGCCAGCGGCTCCTGCAGGGCGCGGTCATCCAGCGCGGCCAGGGCCGGGAAGCACTCCAGCGCGAGCGAGAACCCCGCGACCCAAGGCTGGGCCAGTTGGGCCGGGGTGGGCGGCGGGCCGTCGTCGCCGGTCTCGTCCACCTCGAACACCCAGGGGTCGAACCAGGCCCGCTCGGCGATCGCGCGGCCCAGTTCGGCGTGCCGGCGCCGCGCCAGCGCGGCGATGCGCTGCCAGGCCGGGCTGTCGGGCACCGGGGCGCCGTCGGCGTCGGCCACGCGAGGCAACCAGTCCACCGCCGGCACCGGCCGCGGCTGCAGCAGCACGCCGCAGAGGTAGCCGTCGAGCGCGCTCGCGTCCAGCGGCTGCGCGGGCGCGGGCAGGGCGGCCAGCAGGTCTTCGAGCTCGGCGATCTCGGCATCGCCCAGCGGCGCCTGCGGCGGCGGGGCGGCGGGGGCGGGCGCGGGGCGGGCTGGGGGTGGACGCATCCCGGCATTGTCGCGGGGCGCGGCACGCCCGGCCGCAGGCGCCATAGACTCGCACCCTTTCCACATCACCCCCCCACCACCCACCCTGCAGGAGACCGCCATGGGCGTGCCCGAAGCCTTCACCCGCACCACCGACGTCGGCCACTGGATCGGCGGCGCGCCCACGCGCGGCCGCGGCACCCGCAGCCAGACGGTGTGGAACCCGGCCACCGGCGCGGCGGCGCGCCAGGTGCTGCTGGCCGACACGGCCGACGTCGACGCCGCCGTGGCCAGCGCGCGGGCCGCGCAGCCGGCCTGGGGCGAGATGCCGCCCATCCGCCGCGCGCGCGTGCTAAACGCCTTCCTCGCGCTGCTGAACCAGCACCGCGACACCCTGGCGGCCATGATCACGGCCGAGCACGGCAAGGTCTTCAGCGACGCGCAGGGCGAGGTCACGCGCGGCATCGACATCGTCGAGTTCGCCTGTGGCATCCCGCAACTGCTCAAGGGCGACTACACCGACCAGGTCTCCACCGGCATCGACAACTGGACGCTGCGCCAGCCGCTGGGCGTGGTGGCCGGCATCACGCCGTTCAACTTCCCGTGCATGGTGCCGTGCTGGATGTTCCCGGTGGCGCTGGCCTGCGGCAATGCCTTCATCCTCAAGCCCAGCGAGCGGGACCCGAGCGCGAGCCTGTTCATGGCCGAGCTGCTGCAGCAGGCCGGCCTGCCCGACGGCGTGTTCAACGTCGTGCAGGGCGACAAGGTCGCGGTCGACGCGCTGCTCGCCCACCCCGACGTGAAGGCCCTGTCCTTCGTCGGCTCCACGCCGATCGCGCAGTACATCTACGAGACCGGGGCCCGCCACGGCAAGCGCGTGCAGGCGCTCGGCGGGGCCAAGAACCACATGGTCGTGATGCCCGACGCCGATCTCGACCAGGCCGTGGACGCGCTCATCGGCAGCGCCTACGGCTCGGCCGGCGAGCGCTGCATGGCCATCAGCGTGGCCGTGCTCGTGGGCGACGTGGGTGAGCGCATCGTGCCGCTGCTGGCCGAGCGCGCGCGCGCGCTCAAGATCAGCAACGGCATGGCGGCCGACGCCGAGATGGGCCCCATCGTCACGCGCGAGGCGCGCGACCGGATCGAGAACTACATCGGCCTCGGTGTGCAGGAGGGGGCCACCCTCGTCGTCGACGGCCGCGGCTGCCAGGTGCCCGGCCACGAGGCCGGCTTCTTCACCGGCGGCACGCTGTTCGACCACGTGCGCCCGACGATGCGCATCTACCGCGAGGAGATCTTCGGCCCCGTGCTGGCCTGCGTGCGCGCGCAGGACTTCGCCGAGGCGGTGCAGCTCGTCAACGGGCACGAGTTCGGCAACGGCGTGTCCTGCTTCACCAGCGACGGCGGTGTCGCGCGCGAGTTCGCGCGCCGCATCCAGGTGGGCATGGTGGGCATCAACGTGCCGATCCCGGTGCCCATGGCCTGGCACGGCTTCGGCGGCTGGAAGAAGAGCCTCTTCGGCGACATGCATGCCTACGGCGAGGAGGGCGTGCGCTTCTACACCAAGCAGAAGAGCGTGATGCAGCGCTGGCCCGACAGCATCGGCAAGGGCGCCGAGTTCGCGATGCCGGTGGCGCGCTGAGCCCCGGCGCCGGGCCTGCACCGGGCTTGCGCCCGCGCAATCCGGGCCGCGCAGCCGCGCCTAGACTGGCGCTGCGTTGTCGATGTCGGTCTCGCGGCCGGCGCGGCGGTGCAGGTGGGGGGCCCGGCAACGGGCCAGCGCGCGGAGGCCTTCGGGTCGACTGCGCGGGACGAGGACGTCACCCAGACGGCTCAGCAGGTCGCGAGGCCTGGAACCGGGGTCCTCGCCGGGCCCGTCGCTCCTGAGGGAGTGGCGGGCTGCTTCGCGTGGGTGCGCACCGGCGCGGCCGGGGTGAGCCGCTTACGATCGGGCCCTGCCCCTTGCCGAGCCCCCCATGCCCGACCACCCCTTCCAGGGCGCCACGCCCGACCCCGAGTACTTCAACCGCATCAGCCAGCGCGGCCTGCCGGCGCACCTGGGGCTGAGGGTGCTGCAGGTCAACGCCCAGGAAGTGCGCATGGAGATGGCGCTGCAATCGGTGCTGATGGCGCCCAACGGCTTCCTGCACGCGGGCTCGCTGGTGACGCTGGCCGACACCGCCGCCGGCTACGGCTGCGTGGCCAACCTGCCCGCGGGCGCGAGCGGCTTCACGACGATCGAGCTGAAGTCCAACCACCTCGGCACCGCCACCGAGGGCCACGTGGACTGCGTCGCCCGCCCGGCGCACGTGGGCCGCACCACGCAGGTCTGGGACGCCGAGGTCACGCACCGCGAGAGCGGGCGCACGCTGGCGCTGTTCCGCTGCACGCAGATGGTGCTCTACCCCAAGGGCTGAGCCAGTCTGGCCCAGCCCTGCTGGGCACCCTCTCAGGCTCTCAGCCCTGCAGCAGCTTGGCCTCGGCCAGCTCCAGCGGCTCGGGCAGGCCGGCGAGCACGAGCGTGTCGCCGGGGCCGAGCTCGAGCGCGTCCGCGGCCTCGACGACGGCGCCGCTGCCGCGCCGCAGCGAGACCACCTGCACCCCCACCGCGTGCAGCGCCAGGTCGCCCAGGCGCCGCCCCAGGCAGGCCGCGCCGGCCGGCAGCGTGACGCTGCGCAGGCGCGCCTGGTCGAGCTCCTGCACGGTGTCGTCGTCGGCGCCGTGGAAGTAGCCGCGCAGCAGGCGGTAGCGGGCGTCGCGCGCGTCGCGCGTGATGCGGATCACGCGCTGCATCGGCACGCCCACGAGCGCCAGCGCGTGCCCGGCCAGCATCAGCGAGCCCTCGATCGCCTCGGGCACGACCTCGGTCGCGCCGGCGGCGCGCAGCCGGTCCATGTCGGTGTCGTCGAGGGTGCGCACGAGCACCGGCACCTTGGGCGCGTGCTCGCGCACCAGGGCCAGGATCTTCAGCGCCGACGGTGTGTCGTGGTAGGTGACGACCACCGCGCTGGCGCGCGCCAGGCCGGCGGCCATCAGGCTCTGCAGCCGCGCGGCGTCACCGAAGACCACGCTGCGCCCGGCGGCGGCGGCCTGGCGCACGCGGTCGGGGTCGAGGTCCAGCGCCATGTAGGGGATGCGCTCGGGCTCGAGCAGACGCGCCAGGTTCTGGCCGCTGCGGCCGAAGCCGCAGATGATGACGTGGGCCTCGGTCGCCATGGCCTTCTTCGCGATCGAGGTCAGGGCCACCGACTGCAGCATCCAGTCGTTGGCGCTGAGGCGGCTGACGATGCGGTCGGCGTGCATCACGAGGAAGGGCGCGACCAGCATCGACAGCACCATGGCCGCCAGCACCGGGCTCACCCACTGCGGCGCGATGAGCTGCTGCTCGGCGCCGAGCGTGAGCAGCACGAAGCCGAACTCGCCCGCCTGCGCCAGGTACAGGCCCACGCGCAGCGAGGTGCCCGGCCCGGCGCGGAACAGCCGCGCCAGCGCGGCGATGAGCACGAACTTGGCCACGATGGGCAGGGTGGTCAGCAGCAGCACGAGCAGCCACTGCTCGAGCACAGGGCGCCAGTCCAGCTTCATGCCGATGGTGATGAAGAACAGGCCCAGCAGCACGTCGTGGAAGGGCCGGATGTCGGTCTCGACCTGGTGCTTGTACTCGGTCTCGGCCACCAGCATGCCGGCGACGAAGGCGCCGAGCGCGAGCGACAGGCCGGCGTGCTCGGTCAGCCAGGCCAGGCCCAGCGTGACGAGCAGCAGGTTCAGGATGAAGAGCTCGTCGCTCTTGCGCCGCGCCACCAGCGTCAGCCACCAGCGCATCACGCGCTGGCCGCCCACCAGCAGCACGGTCAGCAGCGCGGCCGCCTTCAGCAGCGCCAGGCCGAGCGCCACCCCGAGCTGCTCCGTGCCCGAGCCCAGGGCCGGCACCAGCACCAGCAGCGGCACGACGGCGAGGTCCTGGAAGAGCAGGATGCCCATGACGCGGCGGCCGTGCTCGCTGTCCACCTCGAGCCGCTCGGCCATCAGCTTGGCGATGATCGCGGTGCTGGACATCGCGATCGCGCTGCCGAGCACCACCGCGCCCTGCCAGCCCAGCTCCCACGGCCGGGTGCTGAGCGAGAACAGCCACAGCAGCATGAAGTGGCCGAGCAAGGCGCCGGCGATCGTCAGCACCACCTGGGACAGCCCGAGCCCGAAGACCAGCGTGCGCATGCTGCGCAGCTTGGGCAGGTTGAACTCCAGCCCGAGCACGAACATCAGGAACCCGACGCCGAACTCGGCCAGGTAGCGCACACCGGCGCTGTCCTGCGCGAGCGCGAGCGCGTTCGGGCCGATCAGCACCCCCACCACCAGGTAGCCCAGCATCGGCGGCAGCTTGAGCGAGCGGAAGACCACGACCCCGGCCACCGCGGCGACGAGGTAGAGCAGGACGAGCTCGAGGGTGGTGGCCATGCGGGGTCGCGAACCTAAAATGCCCGATCCTATCGGACGCCCCCCGGGCCGCCTTGCGCCGCCCGCCCCCCGCCGCGCCGTGAGCACGCCCCCCACCGCGTCCGCCGACGCCCTCCTGCCGCCGCCCGGCCGTCCCGGCGCTTTCAGCGTCGAGCGCGTCGTCGCGCTGGCCGCGCGCACGCTCGAGATCGAGGCGCGCGCGCTCCAGGGCCTGCAGGCGCGGCAGGGCGAGGCCTTCGCGCGCGCCGTGCAGGCCATGCTGCAGTGCCGCGGCCGCACCGTGGTGATGGGCATGGGCAAGAGCGGGCACGTGGGGCGCAAGATCGCCGCCACGCTGTCGTCCACCGGCACGCCGGCGCTGTTCGTGCACCCGGCCGAGGCCCTGCACGGCGACCTCGGCATGGTCGCGCCCGGGGACGTGGTGCTCGCGCTGTCCAACAGCGGCGAGTCCGACGAACTCGCCGCGGTGCTGCCGGCCCTGCGCCGCCTGGGCGGGGTGCTGGTGGCGATGACGGGCCAGCCGGGCTCGACGCTCGCCCGCCACGCGGACATCGTGCTGGACAGCGGCGTGGCGCAGGAGGCCTGCCCGCTGAACCTGGCGCCCACCGCCAGCACCACGGCGCAGATGGCCCTGGGCGACGCGCTGGCGGTGGCGCTGCTGGACGCGCGCGGCTTCGGCGAGCACGACTTCGCGCGCTCGCACCCGGGCGGCAGCCTGGGCCGCCGCCTGCTGGTGCACGTGCGCGACCTGATGCGCACCGGCGCGGCCGTGCCGGCGGTGGCGCCCGAGGCGGCGCTGACCCAGGTGCTGCGCGAGATGAGCGCCAAGGGCCTGGGCTTCACCGCCGTGGTGGACGCGCGGCGCCGCCCGCTGGGCATCTTCACCGACGGCGACCTGCGTCGCCTGATCGAGCGCGGTGTGGAGCTGCTGGCGCTGGAGGCAGCCACCGTCATGCGCGCCCAACCGCGCGTCGTGCGCGACGACGCGCTGGCGGTCGACGCCGCCAGCCTGATGGAACAGCACCGCATCACGAGCCTGATCGTCGTCGATGCCGAAGGCGTGCTCGTGGGCGCGCTCAACAGCAACGACCTGATGCGGGCCAAGGTGATCTGATGGACGGCGCCACCCCGGCCCTGTGCTTCACGCCCGAACTGCTGCTGCAGGCCATGGGCCCGGCCGCCGGCCCGGGGGAAGACCCCGCCGCCACCGGCTTCGGCCTGCGGGCCGCGATCTTCGACGTCGATGGCGTGCTGACCGACGGCCGCATCTACATCGGCGAGCACGGCGAGACCGTCAAGGCCTTCTCGACCCTGGACGGGCAGGGCCTCAAGCTGCTCGCGCGCTGCGGCATCGCGCCGCTGGTCATCACCGGGCGCGACTCGGCCGCGGTGCGCCGGCGCGTGGCCGAGCTCGGCATTGCGCACGCGCGCTACGGCGTCGAGGACAAGCTCGACGCCGCCACCGGGCTGCTGGCCGACCTCGGCCTCGCCTGGGCGCAGGTGGCGGCCATCGGCGACGACTGGCCCGACCTGCCGCTGCTGCAGCGCGCGGCCTTCGCCTGCGCGCCAGCCCAGGCCCATGCCGAGGTGCGCGCGCGCGTGCACCACGTCACCGCCGCGGCGGGCGGCCACGGCGCGGCGCGCGAGTTCTGCGACCTGCTGCTGATGGCCGGCGGGCATTACGCGCGGCTGCTGCGTGAGCAGACCGGCACGCCGGAGGCTGGATGACGCTGCCGTCGCCGCATCGCCCTGGCGTCCGAAAGGCGTGCACGAGCGCTGCGGGCCAATGCCGGAGGCCGATCCCGTGAGCCCGCGCCCGCTCGAGCTCAGCCTGCCCGACCTGCCCGAGGTGCCCATCACGCTCGGGCCGGTCGACGCGGGCACGCCCGTGGAGCGCCGCCGTCGCCGCCTGCGCCTGGGGGACGTGCTGGGCAATGCGCTGCCGCTGCTGCTGATGGGCGCGCTCGCGCTGGCGACCTGGTGGCTGGTGCGGCACGCGCCGCCGTCGCTCGAGACCCGCGACGCCCGCGTGCCGCGCGAGGAGCCCGACTACGTCATGCAGGCCGTGACGCTGCAGCGCTACACCACCGACGGCCGGCTGCGGCTGCAGATCGAGGGGCGGGAGCTGCGCCACCTGCCGCTGACCGACCGGATCGAGATCGACGAGGCGACAGTGCGCGCCTACACCCCCGACGGGCGCGAGACCGTGGGCACGGCGCGGCGACTGATCGCCGACGCGAAGGGCACCGACGTGCTGCTCAGCGGCGGCGCGCGCATCGTCGGCGTCACGGCGCGCGGGCTGCCGGCCGAGATCGAAGGCGAGGCGCTGCGCCTGTTCCCGAAGGAAGAGCGCGTGCGCAGCGAGACCACGGTGCGCCTGCGCATCGGGGAGGACACGCTCGAGGCCGGTGGCGTCGACTACACCCAGCGCACCGGGCAGGCCGAGCTGACCGGGCCGATGCGCGCCCAGCTCGCGCCGCGCGCGCCGGACCCTCGCAAGCCGGCAGTCCGGAAGGCACCCGCTCGGAAAGCACCGGCAGGCAAGCCTGGCGCCCCAGGGCAGCGCTGACCCTGCGCAGACCAGGCGGCAAGCCCCTCTGGCAGGATGCGACCATGGTCGTCGACGTGATCGTGTGGTTCTTCGTGCTGGGCGTGATCGCGCGCCTGCTGCGCAGCGACCTGCGCCTGCCCGAGGCGCTTTACGAGACGCTGTCGATCTACCTGCTGCTGGCCATCGGCCTGAAGGGCGGCATCGAGCTCAGCAAGCAGCCGCTGCTGGCCCTGGCGCCGCAGGTGCTGGCCTGCATGGCGCTGGGCTTCGCGATCCCGCTCGCGCTGTTCCCGCTGCTGCGCTGGCTGCGCCTGGCACCGGCCGACGCGGCATCGATGGCGGCGCACTACGGCTCGGTGAGCGTCGTCACCTTCGCCGTGGCCACGGCCACGCTCGTGCGCGCCGGTGTGCCCTACGAGGACCACGCCGCGCTCTGGGTGGCGGTGATGGAAGCGCCGGGGATCATCGCCGGCGTGCTGCTGGCGCGCCTGTCGATGCGGGGTGCCGACCCGGCCGCCGCCACGGCGCCGACGCGCTGGGGCGAGCTCGCCCACGACGTGCTGTTCGGCAAGAGCGTGCTGTTGCTGGCTGGCGGCCTGGTGATCGGCGCCCTGGCCGGCGAGGCAGGGACGGCGCCGATCCGGGCCGTCTTCGTCGATCCCTTCAAGGGCGTGCTCGCCCTGTTCCTGCTGGAGCTGGGCCTGGTGGCGGGCAGCCGGCTGGCCGAGGTGCAGCGCTTCGGCGCCGCGGTGCTCGTGGTCGGCCTGGGCGCGCCCCCGCTGCTGGCCCTGGCCGGCGCGGCCACCGGCGTCGCCCTGGGCCTGTCCACCGGCGGCGTGGCCCTGCTGGCCACGCTCGCGGCCAGCGCCAGCTACATCGCCGCGCCGACGGCCATGCGCATCGCCGTGCCCCAGGCCCACCCGGCGCTGTCGATCACGGCGGCGCTGGGCATCACCTTCCCCTTCAACCTCGTGGTGGGCATCCCGCTGTACCTCGAGCTCGCCCGTTGGCTGACCGCATGACCCCGAACACCCAGCCCCCGCTGCCCAAGCATGCCCGCACCCTGCTCGTGATCGTCGCCGAGGCGGCACTCGAGAAACACCTCGTGCGCCAGGCACGCGAGCGCGGCGCCCATTTCTGGACCGTGGGCGAGGTGCACGGCGCCGGGCGCGAAGGCGTGCGCGACGGCGACTGGGAGGCCGACCGCACGATCGAGATGAAGATCATCTGCGAAGCCGGCGTGGCCGATGCGATCGCGCGCCACGTGCTCGACACCTACGCAGCCCACTACAGCGTGAGCCTGTACTTCGCCGAGGTGGCGGTGCTGCGGCCCGACCGCTACTGATCAAGAAAAAGCGCGCCTCCGGGGCGCGCCTTGTTCAATCGCAGCCCCGCGAGGGGCGGGCTTCAGTAGCCGTAGCCGCCGCGGTCATCGCGGTCGCTGCGGCCGTAGCCGCGAGAGCCGCCGTCACCCCGGTCGCTGGCGTAGCCGCCACGGTCACCACCGCGCCCGCCACCGCCACCGCCGTAGCCACCACCGCCACCACCGCCGCCGTAGCCGCCGCGGCCACCGCCGCCGCCGGCACCGCCGCCGTAACCGCCACGGCCGCCACCACCGCCGCCGCCGTAGGGGCTGCGACCACCGCCGCCGCCGCCGCCGCCGTAACCGCCGCCGCCACCGCCGCCACCGTAGCCACCACCGCCGCCACCGTAGCCGCCGCGGCTGCCACCGCCGCCGCCGCCGAAGCCGCCCGGACGCTCCTCGCGCGGGCGCGCCTCATTCACGACGATCGCCCGACCCTCGAGCGCCTGGCCGTTCATGCCGCGAATGGCCTCCTGGGCCTCCGCGTCACTGCCCATCTCGACGAAACCGAAACCCTTGGAGCGGCCGCTCTCACGATCCATCATGACCTTGGCCGACGTGACGGTGCCGAAAGCCGAGAAGGCCTGCTGCAGCGACTCGTCACGGACCGAATACGCCAGGTTGCCTACGTACAGTTTGTTTCCCACAGGAGAACCCTTTACAACACAAAACTCACAGAACCCGAAAAACGTGGAGCTTCAACCCAGAGTGAACCATTCAGCTGCAGGCATGGCGTCCCATTTCGCGAGATGGGATTATCGAGCCAGGGAATAACACTGCTACAAGCGCGGCGTGCCACAGTGTTGTTTTTCTGCGCCGG
>Ga0169931_10008184_pt1 | contig 15318 bp, 10 predicted proteins | sample Kivu_15m_20L_FD_129675 | JGI IMG/M metagenome (GOLD analysis project Ga0169931, IMG submission 129675) | Freshwater microbial communities from Lake Kivu, Western Province, Rwanda to study Microbial Dark Matter (Phase II) - Kivu_15m_20L... | ecosystem: Environmental > Aquatic > Freshwater > Lake... | reverse complement strand
TGAAGGGCGGAGAGGATCTCGACCCGCTTGATGGAGTCGACGCCCAAGTCCGCGTCCAGCGAGAGGCTCAGGTCCAAGCTGTCCGCCGGGTAGCCCGTCTTTTCGGAGACCACCGCGAGCAGCACCGAGTGAACGTCGTTCGACGGCGCGGGGGCCGGCTCGCGCACGATCTTCTTGCCCGCCAGAGCCATCGGCGGAAGCAGCGCCGAAGACAGCACCTGAGTGGCGGGCGGCTGCGGAACGGGAGGTTCGGCCCGGGGCGGCGCGAGCGGCGCGACCGGCACCGTCTTGGGCGGTGCCGCGGGCGGCAGCGGCGCGAGTGGTGCGAGTGGCGCGCCGGTCAGCAGCGCCACCTGCTGTTCCACGAGCGCGTGGAGCGTGCGCTGACTCGCCTCTTGCGTGTCGAGGAACTGCTTGTGCAGCGCGGCGGTTTGCTCCTGCATGCGCTGTAGCGCCGCGAGCGTCTGCTGTGTGAGCTGGAGCGCCTGCGCGAGCGCGCCGGGGTCTTGGGGCGATGGCGACATCGCGGAACCTCTGGACGGCGCGCTCGCCGTCGCGGCGCGCGGGGAACCGACTTCGAGTGCGGGCAACGGCGCGCGCGGGGTGCGCGGTTGCACCCAGTTCGCGCCGCAAATGGCGACCGTGGTCGCGCGCTTCGCGGGCACCGGCGCGGGCCGGCAGGTGCTGTCGCGCTCCCACTCCGAAAGCGCGACGGCCCGCCCGCCGGCTGCGAGGCGCGCCAACAGGTGCGCGAGGTCGAGCGCGCCGGGCCGCTTGCCCCCGCTCGCGTCCAGCGCGAGGCACTCGTGCGGCGCGTCGGTCAGAATCGCTTCGACCAACCGCGTGAGAACCCCGCCGGGGCCGACTTCCACGAACGCGCGCACCCCGGCCGCGTGCATCGCGCGAATCTGTTCCACGAACGCGACCGGCTTCGCCAGTTGGTTCGCCAAAAGGTCTTTCGCGGATTCGCCTTCCGCCGGGTACGGGGCCGCGGTCGTGTTCGCGTACACCGCGGCGCGCGCGGTGCCGAACGCGACGCTCCCGAGCGCCGCGCGGAACGGCCCGGCCGCGTCCGCGACCAGCGGCGAGTGGAACGCGGCCGCGACCGCGAGCTTGCTCGCTTTGATGCCCGCGGCAGTCAGCAGTTCGCTCGCGCGGGCGATGGCGTCGGTCGGGCCGCTGAGCACCGTTTGTTTCGGCGCGTTGCGGTTGGCGATCACGACCTTCGGCGCGCCCGTGCCGAGCGCCTTCTCGATTTCGTCCGGGCCGGCGAACGCCGCGAGCATCGTTCCCGCCTCGCCCCCGCGCCCGCGGGCCATCAGTTCGCCGCGCAGGCGCGACAGCGAGTACAGGTCCCGCTCGGTGTACCGACCGGCCGCGGCCAGCGCCACCAGTTCGCCGTAGCTGTGCCCGGCGAAGGACTCGGCGCTCAGGCCGAACCGCTCGTGCAGCACGCGCCACGCGCCGAAACTCGCCGCACCGAGTGCCGGTTGCGCGTTGCGCGTGTCGCGCAGCGCGCGGTCGTACTCCTTCTTGCGATCCGGGTCGAACGTGCCCGGCGGGAAGACGCGATCCGACAGCCGGTCCGAGAGCGCCGCGTTCGCGGTGGCGAGTGAGTCGAGCGCTTCGGGGAACAGGCACGCGAGGTCGCGCAACATGCCGACGTACTGCGAGCCTTGCCCCGGGAACAGCACCGCGACCGTGCCCTTCGCGGGGCCGCGCCCGTAGTGCGCGCCGTCGGCCGTGCTCCACGCCGCTTCGGGTTTCGCGCCGAGCTTCTGTTTCGCCCCGTCGAGGAGTTTCGGCAGATCGGTGTGGGTCCGGTGCGCCGCGAAGCACAACCGGCACTCCGCCTTGGCGTCGAACGCGGCGCGGCTCGCTTCCGCGGCCCGCGCGAAGGCGTCCCACTCGGTCGGCAGCGCCGCGAGCGCGGCCGCCAGCGCGTGCGGGGTCGGCGCGCTCAGCGCCACGATTTCGGTTTGGCCGTCCCAGTCCGGGTGGCGCTTCGCGGGTGCGTGCTCTTCGAGCACCGCGTGGAAGTTGCTCCCGCCGAAGCCGAACGCGGAGAGCGCCGCCCGCCGCGGGTGTTCGGCGCGGGGCAGCCACGGCCGCGCCTCGGTGCTCACATAGAACGGCGAATCCGCGGCCCGCAGCGGTTCCACCGGGTGCTTCACTTTAATGGTGGGCGGCAGCACCTTGTTGTGCAGCGCGAGCGCCGCTTTGATGAGCGACGCGGCCCCGGCGGCGGCCTTCGTGTGCCCGATCTGCGACTTCACCGACCCGACCGCGCACCACGGCCGCGCGCGCTCGGTGTGCGCGCCGTACACCTCCGCGAGCGCGGTCACTTCGACCGTGTCGCCCACCTTCGTGCCGGTGCCGTGCGCCTCCACGAGTTCGATCGTGTCCGGCGAAACGCCCGCGAGTTTGTACGCGCGTTGAAGCGCCTTCTTCTGCCCGGCGGCGCTGGGTTCGTAGATCGCTTTGCCCTTGCCGTCGCTCGAAGAGCCAACGGCCTTCAGCACCGCGTACACGGTGTCGCCGGCAGCTTCCGCGTCGCGCAGGCGCTTCAGCACCACCACGCCCAGCCCTTCGCCAAGGATGGTGCCATCACCGCCCGCGTCGAACGGCTTCGCGTCCCCGGTCGGCGAGAGCGCCGGGGTTTTGCTGAAGCACATGTACATGAAGATGTCGTTGAACGTGTCGCAACCGCCGGTGACGGCGACGTCGCACCGCCCGGCTTGCAGTTCGAGCGCCGCGAGGTGAACGGCGCTCAGCGAACTGGCGCACGCGGCATCCACCACGCAGTTCGTGCCGCCGAGGTCGAGTTTGTTGGCGATGCGCCCCGCGACGACGTTCCCCAGCAGACCGGGGAAGCTGTTCTCTTGCCACGGAACGTAGCTTTCCGCGATGCGCGCCGCCGCGTCCTCGATGCGATCGGCCGGCACGCCGGCGTCGCGCATCGCGCGCTTCCATTTCGGGTGCCCGAGGCGCGCGCCGAGGGGGATCACCAGTTCGAGCGTGCCCGTGACGCCGAGGATGATGGACACGCGGTCGCGGTCCACCGCGTTCGGTGTTTGGTTCTTGGCGTCCGCGAAGCGGATTCTGGCGTCTACCAGCGCCTGCTTCGCGGCGACGAGGCCGAGCAGTTGCGTGGTGTCGGTGGCTTCGATGTCGTTCGGCGGAACGCCGAATTCGAACGGGTTGAACTCGACTGCCGACAGGAACCCGCCGCGGCGGGCGTAGGTCATGTCGGGCTTTTTCGGGTCCGGGTCGAAGTAGTCGTCCGGGTTCCAGTGCGTCGCGGGCACCTCGGTGATGCAGTCGGTGCCGCTCTTGACGTTCGCCCAAAAGAACCCGGTGCCCGCGGCCTTCGGGAACAGGCACCCGATGCCGACAATCGCGAGCGGTTCGGGGCGTGCGTCGGCTGTGGTCATCGTCCGGTGTCGTCTCAGTGGAAAGGGCGAAAACCGTCACGGTGGCACAGGCTTTCTAGCCTGTGCTGTCTTGGGATGCAGAACGGCACAGGCTAGAAAGCCTGTGCCACAAGTGGCCGTTACCCCAACCGCGCGCTCAACTCGTCCGCGGTCAGCGGGGCGAGCGGGAAGCACTCGTTGGGCAACTCCACGCCCTGCTGCCGCAGCGCGGCGCGGCGCAGCACGACGGCCGCACCGTACATCAGGTTCTGCGCCACGTTCGCTACCGTGCGGTTCTCGGGGCGCTCCAACGGCGACCCTTTGGCCCACTCGTTGAACGCGCCCATCGCGGGGCCGCACCACACTTGGTAGTCCAACTGCCGGCCCGGTTCGCCCGCGTTCGCCCACCGGCTCGACAGCCCCAAGTACCAGCGGAACACGAGCGCCATCTTGTGCCGCGGGTCGGCTTCGGCGCGCTCGAGTTGCGCCGGCTCGCGCTTCGCCCAAAACTCGCGCGTCCCGGTCCACACCTCATCGAATGTAGCGCGGAGCTGTGTCTTTTCGACCTGCGCCCGCTCGGTCGCCGGGACCGCGTCCCAACTCGGGTACGCTTTGTAGAGGTCGTACAATTTCTGCGCGCGCATGGCGAACATCGTGCCGCGCTTCAGCACTTGCACCTTCACGCCCATCTCGAACATGTCCGCGGCCGGGGCCATCGTCACGTCGGCTTGGCCCGCTTCGGCGAGCATCTTGCGGACCGCGTCGGAACTACCCGATTCGACGCACGCTTGGTTCACACTGCCTGTCACAACGTACGCCGCACCCATCGCGAACGCGCCGGCCGCGCTCGCGGGCGTCGCGATCCCGCCGGCCAACCCGACGCGCGGCGGGGTGGCGTACTGGAACTGCGACTGAAGCCGGTCGCGGAGCGCGAGAATCGTCGGCAGGAGTGTGATGGCGGGGCGGTTGTCGGTGTGCCCGCCGCTGTCGGCTTCGACCGTGACGTCGTCGGCTATCGGGAACTTCGACGCCAGCGCCGCCTGCTGCGGGGTCACGTGTCCGGCCGCGACCAGTTCCTTAACGATGCGCTCCGGCGGCGGGCTGAGGAACTTCGTCGCCACTTCCACGCGCGACACTTTGGCAATCACGCGGTTCAGCGGTACCACCAACCCGGCCGCGCCGCCCTTGAACCCCGCGACGCGGTACCGCACGATCGCCGGTGTGAGATCGAGGTACGCGCTCGCTTCGACCAACCCGACGCCGCGCTTCAGCAGCAGTTCGGCCGTCGCCATTTCGTGCGTCGGCTCGTTCGGGCTGTGAATCAGGTTCACGCAGAACGGCGCGCCGTTGAGGTGCGCGTTGAGGCGGTCCACGGCGGCGGCGATGCGCTCGAGCGACTGCCCGGCCGCGCCGAAACTGCCCAGCGCGCCGGCCCGGGCCGCGGCTTCGACCACCTCGACCGACGCGATGCCGTTCGCCATCGCGCCGGTCATGTACGCGAACCGCACGCCGTGTTCGGCGCGGAAGTTCGGGTCGCCGAGGCTTTCTGCCGGCAGCGGCGGCAAATACGCGACGACCTCTTCCGCGTCCTTCACGCGCTTGGGGCCGAGCGCCACGATCCCGCCGTGAACGACCGCGACGCCGGCGCGGTGCCGCACGAGCACGACCGGCGCGCGCAGGTCGCCGACGGCGGCGCGGATCGCTTCGGGTGCGGGGTCCGGCGGCGCGCCTTCCGGGAGCCAGTGCCCGAGCGCGGGCGCGGTGCCGAGGGTGCCGGCCGGAATGGTCATCGCGGGTGCTGCGCGTTCACGGGTGCGAATCGGTACTTCCGTCAGCGTAGCGATTTCCACCGCGTGCGGCCGGGGTTTCAAGCCCGGCAACCCGCACCCGCGCCGGCGGCCCGCCTTGACCGCGCGCCCCGCGGCCGCGAAACTGAACGAACCTGCCGTTTTCATTGGAACCACCCGCGATGCGCGCCTTCGCACTCTTCGCCCTTGCGTTCTGCGCGCCCGCGAGCGCCGCGGACCCGATCGCCGACGTGCGCCACGAACCCGTTCAGCCCAAACCGAACACCGCGGTGCTCGTCACGGCGCGTGTCGCGGAGGGCTTCACCAAACCGGTGCTGCGGCTGCAAGTGGTCGCGCCGGGCAAGTACGTTCGCAAGACCGACGCCGAGTACGAGAAGAACTGGACCGACCTGCCGATGAGCGACGACGGCAAGAACGGCGACGCGAAGGCCGGCGACGGCATCTTCAGCGCGCGCGTACCGGCCGACGTGCAGAAGCACCGGCACCTGATCCGCTACCGCGTGTTCGCGTCCGACGCCGCGGGGAAGCCCGTGCGCGCGCCGGCCGCGGACGCGCCCAGCCCGAACTTCGCGTGGTGGTGCGACGCCGGCCCCGCCGATTACGTCGGTTCCCGCGAACCGGGCAAAGCGCCCGCGGTCACGTTCAGCGCCGCGTTCCTCAACACGCTGCAAGCGATTCACCTCGTCGCGCGCGGCGAAGACGTGGCGAAGAGTCAGTGGGATCACACCGTTCACAAGCAGCGGCAGCAGGGTACGGTGGTGTACCGCGGGGTGGTGTACGACCACATCCAGTACAGCAACCGCGGGCAGGGCAGCGCGCACATCGCCGGCAAGAACAAGTGGGCGCTGAAGTTCGCCGGGCGCGCGGTGCCGTTCGTGGATCACGACGGCGTGCCGTTCCCGGCACCGATCGACGAACTCGACCTGAACCCCGGCGGCAGCACGCCGTACGTCCCAGTTCACCGCGGCATTTCGGGCTTGGACGAAGTGCTGTGCATGCGCGCCTACCGGCTCGCGGGCGTGCCGACTCCCCCGGCGACGTGGATTCAGTGGCGCGTCGTTACTTCCGCCGAAGAGGTGAACGCGAAGGACCAGTACGCCGGCGATCTGTGGGGGTTGTACGTCGCAATCGGCGAGATGGACCCGAAACTGATGGCCGACGCGAAACTGCCGGACGGCCTGACCGTGAGCACGCAGAGCGGCGTGAAGCACGTTCCGAAAGACGCCGCCGGGATGAAGGACGCGGCCGCCGCGCAGAAAACGTGGGAGCAGTTCATCAACGGCGTCCGCGGTAACCAGAACGAGCAGTGGTGGCGCAAGAACCTCGACGTGCGCGCGTACGCGAGCTTCCACGCGCTGAACCGGCTGATCGGGAACGTGGACCTGCGCCCGGACGGCAACCACGGCTACTACCGGCACCCCGACGGGCACTGGTCGCCGATCCCGTGGGACATGGACATGACGTTCGTTCCGCGGCACCACCAACCCGGGTACATCGAAGCGATCCGCTGCACGCAGCACCCCGCGATTGCGGTCGAAGTGCGGAACCGCGCGCGCGAAATCCTTGACCTGTTCGCATCGGACGCTTCGCCGACCGGCGGGCAGGTGGGGCAGATGGTGAACGACCTCGGCTCCGCGCTCGCGCCGAAGGGCCACGCGGTCGATTGGCCGCGCTTGGACGAAGCGCGGTGGAACTTCAGCCCGCGCATCAACCCGAAGGGCGCGTACTTCGTGAACCCGGCGAGCGCCGACCACTTCGGCGGCCGGTGGACGCGCAAACTCGCCACGCCGGACTTCGCCGGGTTCCAGAAGTACCTCGTGGACTTCTGCACGGATTCGCGGCCGGGCGGCAAGTACGCGCCGAACGACGGCAACCCCACCGGCTACGGTTTCGGCTACCTCGCACACGAAGCGAAAGACGACAAGATTCCAAGCAAGGCGACCATTGAACGGAAGGGCGACAAGTTCGCGTTCGAGGCGAGCGCGTTCGCTTCCCCGGCGGGCGCGAAGGCCGCGGTACTCGAATGGCGCGTCGGGCGCATCGGCGCGCGGGGCGTCTACGAACTCACCGACCACTGGAAGCAAGACGTTGCGACCGGGCGCGGGGTGGAGGTTCCGGGGGAGGTGTTCAAAGCGCCGGGCGAGTACCGCGTGCGCGCCCGCTGGCGCGACGACACCGGTCGCTGCGGCCACTGGAGCGCCCCGGTCGCGGTCGCGGTGAAGTGACCGCGGCGCGGCCAACGGAGTGGCGTTCGCACGGTTCACCTTGTATCATTCACCGGTCCCTCTCCACTCGCACACACTCGCGGAGAGTACCCGCATGCGCCGCCCCGTAATTGGCATCGCCACTCAAACGCTGCCCGGCGTGGCCGGTGAGCGGCAAACGTGCTGGCTCATGGGCCGCAGTTACATCGAAGAACTGCGCAAGGTCGGCGCGGTGCCGTGGGTCATTCCGCTCATCCCGCACGACCCGGACACGCTGGGCGAAATCTTCAGCCGGCTCGACGGGGTGTTCATCACCGGTGGCGTGGACGTGGACCCGGCCCGCTACGGCGAAGAGAAGACGGCGCTGTGCGGCAGCACCGACCCCGACCGCGACGCGGTCGAAATCGCGCTGCTGAAGCACGCACTGGCGCACAAACTGCCGGTGCTCGCGGTGTGTCGCGGCATTCAGATTCTGAACGTCGCGTGCGGCGGAACGCTGTACCAAGACGTGACCGCGCAAGTGCCGGCGGCGCTGAAACACGACTTCTTCCCGACGCCGGAGCAACCGAGCCGCAAGTACCTCGCGCACGACGTGACCGTGAAGCCCGGCACGCGGTTGGGCCGCATCCTCGGCGGCGCGGTGGTGCCGGTGAACAGTATGCACCATCAGGCGATCAAGGAACTCGCGCCGAACCTCGCCGCGACCGCGTTCGCCCCGGACGGCATCATTGAGGGCGTGGAGGGCACCGGCTCGCAGTACCTCGTCGCCGTGCAGTGGCACCCGGAAGAGTTGACCGAAACGCAGCCCGAACAGGCCCGCCTGTTCACCACCTTCGCCGAAGCCTGCGCCGCTTAGGGTGCAGAATTTTGCCGCACGATCAACACCGATCAAGGACACGATCCGAACGAAGACAATTGCCACAAAGAGGTACAAAGGGCACAAAAAGAAGGTCAAGAACCGAGTTAGTTTGAACTCAACTCGGCTGTCTTCTTTTTGTGTCTCTTGTGCTTCTTTGTGGCGATTCTGCCTTTGTCTTGGTCTGATCGTGCCTTTGATCGCCGTTGATCGTGTGGCAAAAACTCTTCTTCGGAACTCACGTCATGTACGCACTCGTTCTGGCGCTGCTCGCGCCCGCGGCCGAACCCACGCTCGAAGCGCGCGTCGCGCCGCTCGTAAAGGAGCACAAGGGCAAGGTCGCGGTCGCGGTGAAACACCTCGGCACCGGCGAATCGTTTTACCTGAACGCCGACGACGTGATGCCCACCGCGAGCCTCATCAAGCTCCCGGTGATGGTGGAAGCGTACGCGCAGCAGAAAGACGGCAAGTTGAAGTTCGACACGAAACTCACGCTCACCAAAGACGACAAAGTGCCCGGTAGCGGTATCCTCACCACGCACTTCTCCGACGGAGCTACGTTCCCGCTCAAGGACGCGGTGCGGCTGATGATCGCGTTCTCCGACAACACCGCGACCAATATGGTGCTCGACCAAACCGGCCTCAAAGAAGTGAACGCGCGCATGGCGGCGCTCGGGTTCAAGAACACGAAGGTCAACGCACAAGTGTACAAGGGCAGCACGACGAGCATCGACCCGGCCGCGACGAAACAGTACGGCCTCGGCAGTACGACCGCTCGCGAGATGGTAGACCTGCTCGCGCTCATCGACGCGGGGAAGGTGGTATCGCCGGAGGCGTGCAAGGAGATGATCGCGCACTTGAAAACGTGCGACGACAAGGACATGTTCGCCCGGCACCTGCCCGCGGGCGCGACCTTGGCGCACAAGAGCGGCGCGGTGAGCGCCGCCCGCACCGAAGCCGGGATCGCGTACCTGAAAAACGGCCCGGTGGCGCTCTGCGTGCTCACCAACGACAACGACGACAAGCGCTGGACGAAGGACAACGCCGCGGAAGCGCTGCTCGCAAACGTGGCGAAGGCCGTTTACGATCACTTCGGGGCGAAGAAGTAGAAGAGGGTTGATCCGCAGATTTCGCAGAGGAACGCAGATTTTGAAGTGAGAAGAGAAGAGTTTTCGACAGGATTACGGGATCAACACGATACAGAGAACAGAGCTTCATTCTGTATCCTCTTCATCCCGCGATCCAGTCAAAGACTCTTCTGCCTTCTGTCTTCAAAATCTGCGTTCCTCTGCGAAATCTGCGGATAAAACGCTTCTGTCTTCCCATCACCTACTCGGGAGCCTCTCTCAGATGGCCAAGAAACAACTGCGCGTCGGGATGATCGGGTACGGGTTCATGGGCCGCGCCCACTCGAACGCGTACAAGCAGGTCGGGCAGTTCTTCCCGTCGCAACACGAAGTGGTGCTCAAGGCCGCGTGCGCGCGGAACGAAGCCGAGATCAAGAAGTTCGCGGAGCAGTGGGGCTACGAGAGCACCGAAACCGACTGGCGCAAATTGGTCGAGCGCAAAGACATCGACGTCATCGACATTTGCACGCCGAACAACCTGCACAAAGAGATCGCGCTCGCCGCGGCCGCCGCGGGCAAAGCCATTCTGTGCGAGAAGCCGCTCGCGATGAACACCGCCGAAGGGCGGGAGATGGTCGCGGCGGTCGAAGCCGCCAAAGTGCCGAACATGGTGTGGTACAACTACAGGCGCATCCCCGCGGTGACGCTCGCCAAGAAGCTCATCGACGAAGGGCGCTTGGGCCGCATCTTCCACTACCGCGCCAAGTTCCTCCAAGACTGGACCATCAAAGCCGACCTGCCGCAGGGCGGCCAAGGGCTGTGGCGGCTCGACGTCGCCGCGGCCGGTAGCGGGGTGAGCGGCGACCTGCTCGCGCACTGCATCGACACGAGCATCTGGCTGAACGGCCGGCTCGACAGCGTGTGTGCGATGACCGAAACGTTCGTGAAGGAGCGCATGCACAACCTCACGGGCAAGGTGGAGAAGGTCGGCATCGACGACGCCTGCACGTTCATGGGCCGCTACGCGAACGGCAGCTTGGCGAACTTCGAGAGCACCCGCTACGCCCGCGGGCACAAGGCGCTGTACACGTTCGAGATCAACGGCGAAGACATGTCCATCTTCTGGGACCTGCACGACCTGCACCGGCTGCAAATCTTCGATTACAAGGTGGAAGGCAAACTGCGCGGCTGGTCGAGCATTCACGTCACCGACAACGGCGGCGACCACCCGTACATGAAGAACTGGTGGGTGCCGGGCCTCGCGATCGGCTACGATTCGAGCTTCACGCACCAAGTGGCCGACTTCATCGCGGGCCTCGAAAGCGGTACGCCGCAAGGCCCGACCTTCAAGGACGCGCTCGAAACGCAAGCCGTGCTGGACGCGATCCTCGACAGCGCGAAGGCCGGCAAGTGGGTGGACGTGGCGAAGTAAGGTACGTGACTGCGACCGCGCGCGGCGCTTGTGACCGCGCGCGCCGCGCGGTACCTTAGTGGGGTACGGAACCGAACACGCGAGGGCCGACCATGGCCGAGCCGAAGCTGATTCTGGTCGTGGACGACGACCGCGAACTCGTGGACGCGATGCGCACCATGCTGGAGCGCCAAGGGTACAAGGTGATTCAGGCGCACGACGGCAATCAGGGCCAACAGGCCATCTACACGCAGCGCCCGGACCTCGTGATCCTCGACATGATGATGCCCCGCAAGGGCGGCTACCCGGTGCTCGAACACTTCAAAGACAAGCCGGACGCGCCGCCCATCATCATGGTGACCGCGAACGAGGGCAGCCGGCACAAGGTGTACGCGGAGTATTTGGGGGTAATCGACTACATCCGCAAACCGTTCGCGATGGAGCGGTTGCTCGAAACGGTGAGCAAGGCACTCGCGCCGAAAGAAGAGAAGCCCGCGGAGTGAACGAAGCCCGCGCAGAACAGCGAGCCACGGGTTTTATCCCCGTGGTGTTTGAGGCGCGAAGACCACGGGATAAACCCCGTGGCTCGCTTTTGGAAAGTCACAGCGTGACGAGCGCGCCGCCCCACGTCAGCCCCCCGCCGAACGCCACCAGCAGCACCGTGTCGCCGGGGCCGCAGCGCCCGGTGCGAATCGCTTCGTCCAGCGCCATCGGCACGCTCGCCGCAGACGTGTTCCCGTAGCGGTCCAAGTTGACCATGACGCGGTCGGCCGGGAACCCGCACGCGCCCAGCGCCGCGTCGATGATCCGCTGGTTCACTTGGTGCGGCACCAAGAGGTCGATCTCGCAGCCGAGTTCGCGCGCGTCGGCGGTGCCCTGTCGAATCAGTTCCGCCATGCGCGTGACCGCGAACCGGAACACCTCGCGGCCCTGCACCTCGGTGCGCGCCGGGCCGCCCGCGGGCGCGGTCGCGCTCGGCACGCGAATCAGGTCGCCCCCGGTGCCGTCGGAATACAAGCGGATCACGCGCACGCCGGCGCGCGTCCCCGGCGGCGCGGCCGAGAGCACCACCGCCCCCGCGCCGTCGCCGAACAGCACGCACGTGGCGCGGTCGGTCATGTCCAGCGTGCGGCTCAGTACTTCCGCCCCGATCACCAGCGCGTGCCGCGCCGCGCCGGTGCGCACGAACTGGGTCGCGGTGCCCAAACCGTACAGGAACCCGCTGCACGCGGCGCTCAGGTCGAACGCCGGGATCGCGCGGCACCCCAGTTCCGCTTGCACCAGCGCCGCACACGACGGGCACATCAGGTCCGGCGTCACGGTCGCGAACGCAATCAGGTCGAGGTCGGTCGCGCACAGGTTCGCGGCGGCGAGCGCCTGCCGCGCCGCTCGCGCGCCGAGTGTCGCGGCGGTATCGTCGGGGCCGGCGAAGCGGCGCTCGCGAATGCCCGTGCGGGTGCTGATCCACTCGTCGGAAGTGTCCAGACCGTAGCGGTCGGCGAACTCGGCGTTGGGCACGACGCGAGCTGGGACCGCGGTTCCGGTGCCCGCGAGCGCAACGCCGAGAAGGTGTGTTGTCAAAAGGTCACAGAGTGGGTGATGGGCGCGGCGTGAATGCGATCAATTGGACACTATTCGGGTCGCTTCTCGCGGGCCGCTTCCCAAGGCAGCGCCTTGCCCTTGCCGTTGAACTCCGCGGTGATCGTCCCCTTCAGCGAATCGCCACCGACCTTCGCCGCGTATTTCGTAACCAACTTCTGCCCGCTGCGGTCGAGCGTGACCGCGAACGTCAGTTCGCCGTTCGCGAACTTGGCGTCTTCGATGGGCACCGTTTCTTGCCCGCGGCTCACGGTGCCGGTCAGTTTGCCGTCTTTGAGTTCGAGTTTCAGGACTTGGTCGAACTCTTTGGTCCCCACGGAGGTCTTCCATTTCCACGTGCCGGTAGCGGACGGGTCCGGGTCGGCCGCGACCGCCGAAAGCGCTCCGCTGAATCCGGTGACAAAGCTCACGATTGCGACCGCGTTCATGGTTCGCTCTCCGTGCGCGGTGCGGGCGCGTCCCGACGCACCCCCCGTTACAATCATCTTACTGTTTTCTGGGCGCGCCTCTGTTACCAATCCGGGAGAATTCGCGCTCCTGTAGAATCGCACACCTCGTGTTGCGGAACCGCACATCTCCCCCGGTTTCGCACGGGAGTGTCCGCGTTACGTTCACGATACCAGAATAATCTGGACTCGCAACTTCTGAAATTACCGTCGCTTGCGGCTTCTTCACCGTCCGTTCACGGGATTTGGCACCGCCCGTGCTTTTTGTTAACCCAGAGCCGGTATGCGAGTCCCGGCTCGGAGCTAACACTCCACTCCACACATGGGCACGGGAATAGCGGGGGTATGCGAGTCCCCCCGCCGAATCCCGTGCCCCACTTCTTTTTCTTCCCGCTCCCGCTCGATTCGGCGCGCAAGTTCCGGTTGTAACGGCGGTATCATGGTACGAGCACCACGAGAGGCTACACCATGCTCCGCGCCACTCTCGCGCTACTGAGCGCCGCTTCATTCGCGCCGACTGTGCGCGCACAACCGGGGCCGTTGCCCCTGTCGCCCGGCGTTCACCCCGGCAGCAGCATCGGACCGGGCACGCAGTTCGTCCCGCAAGCGCCGCGGTTCGTGGTGCCCGCGACCGGAATCGGTGGCGGCGCGGGAAAACCGCCGGTGGTGATCGGTCCCGGCGGGTTCGTGCCGCTGTACGGCTTCGGCTTCGGTTTCGGCGGGTACGCGCAGCCGGTGGTTCCGCCGATCGTGATTCAGTTCGTGCCGCCCGCGGGGCCGGTGCGCCCGGTCGAACCCGATGTCGTGTTGGCGAACGAGTTCCCCGCGACCCTGAGCGTACAGTTTCCGGCTGCCGCGCGCGTGTGGCTGAGCGGCAAAGAAGTCGGTGGCGCGGCGAAAGACGAGTTCGCCTTTGAGAGCGCGGCGCTTCCGTTCGGCGCGAGCCACACGTTCGAACTGAAGGCGCGGTGGGAGCGGAACGGCAAAACCTACGAAGCGACGCGCACCGTTTCCGTGCGCGCCGGCGACCGCAGCAAGTTGATCGTCGTGAGCGGGACCGAAGTGCGCGAGTGACGCGCCCCCGTCACTGCGGCGCGGCCGCCGCGGGCGGTTCCGGCACTGCCGCCGCGCGGCCCTGTTTGAACAGCACCGGCATCAGCGCGAGCAGACACACCACCGACGCGGCCCCGGCGAACAGCAGCGCGTGCGTGAACGTGAACTTCAGCACCGGCCACAGCGCCACCGCCCACACCACCAGCAGCCCGAAGTTGACGAGCAGCGCCGTGAGTACCGCGCCCGTGCTCGGGATGTACACCGTGCCCGGTTGCACCGCCTCGATGTAGCGCGCGCCTTTCTCTTCCACGAACTTCCGGTCCTTCGTGTAGGTCTTGGTCTTCGCCGCCGCGTTATCCACCACGAGCGCGTTGTACCGCACCGGTTCCGGGTCGGTGGGCAACTTCACGCGCAGCGCCCCGGTCATGTACTGCCCGCCGCCGGGCGACGACCCGCGCGGCTCGAACTTCTCGTTGGTGCCCACCGCCGCGAACTGTGCGGCCTTCGTGCCCGCCGGCCGGCGGAACGTCACCACGGTTTCGACCGGCGCGCCGCTCTCGTTCAACTTCAGCGCGCCGCCGACGCCGGTCCACCGGACCGCCTCGAATTCGTCGAACTCGGCGGTGGTGTAGGGCATGAAGTTGAAGAACGTGTCGTAGCGCCCGGGCTTCTTCTGGTCGAGCGCCACCCAAAACGTGAGGTACCCCGCGACGAGCAGTCCCGCGACCGCGGCGCGAATCGGGAACCGGTCGGCCGGGTCTTGGTACAGGTAGCCCTGCGCGACCAACCCGCCGCCGAGGAACAGCGCGAACAGCCCCAGCGCGAGCATCAGAAACACGAGCAACAGAACCACAACGGGCCTCGGCACGCGGGGTGAAATGGTGTCGGTCGGGCCGTGGCGCTACTTCAACTCCTGAAGCGCGGAAGGCTCACGGCACCGCCGCGGGAACCCGGCCGGGTCGTTCTCAGGAACCGCGACTCGCGGGGTTGAACCGGCTCTGAGAACGACCCGGCCGGGTTCCCGCGATAGCGGTGCTGGAACAGCCTTCCCCGCGCTGTGAGGGACGCAACACTCTCGGGCGACGCAACATCGCCCTGTGGGAAACCCACGAGCTAACGCCTGACGGCCCGACCGACCCCGAACACGGTACCCGCACGCGCGGCCCGCGGCAAGCGCCTCACGAATGAAGATTTTCGCGCGAAGCGGCGAATTCCCATTGCGGTCGTGCGTAACGGTGGCACTACTTCTGAGGAGGCTCAGCGATGCCCACGACCGACCTCACGAAACTGAATTAGGAGTTACGCAGTTGGTATTTTGGGTAGTTTGCGCGTTGGTGTGACTGGAGTTCCCCACGAAAAGTGGACAACGTTTAGCGGTGGGTTTGGTTGTACGCCCGCTCGTACTCGTCCGGGGCGACGTACCCCAGAGCCGAGTGCCTTCGGACGCGGTTGTAGAACGCC
>Ga0169931_10008183_pt1 | contig 15318 bp, 8 predicted proteins | sample Kivu_15m_20L_FD_129675 | JGI IMG/M metagenome (GOLD analysis project Ga0169931, IMG submission 129675) | Freshwater microbial communities from Lake Kivu, Western Province, Rwanda to study Microbial Dark Matter (Phase II) - Kivu_15m_20L... | ecosystem: Environmental > Aquatic > Freshwater > Lake ... | reverse complement strand
GTCGACATCGTGGTGGCCGCCATCATCGCCGTGGCCGCGCTCGGACCCGACGAGGCTCCCGCGATCACCCAGGTCGCCTCGGGATCGACGAACCCGCTGAAGTACCGCACCCTCGTCGACAACGTTCGCGACTGGTTCACCGAACACCCCATCTACGACTCACAGGGCCAGCCCATCGTGGTGCCCGATTGGAAATTCCCCGGCCGCGGAACCGTCGAGAAGCAACTCACCCGCGCCAAGACCCTCATCACCCGCGGCGAGAAGGTTCTGCAGACCCTCCCCTTGCGGGGAACCCAAGCGGAATGGTCCGCCAAGTTGGAGGATCGTCGCAACGACGTCGAACGCGCGCTCGAGTACGTCGAGTTGTACGGCCTGTACACCGAGTGCGAGGCCATCTACTCCGTCGACAATCTGCTCTCCATCGACGCCCGGCTCGATGACGTCGACCGGGCGAACTTCTGCGTCGACCCGCGCGTCGTCGACTGGCCCACGTACATCTCCACCATTCACCTGCCGTCGATCGTGTTGCACAGTCGCGTCAAGACCACGCCCGGCAAGACCGTCGTCGATCGTGCCGAACGCCTGCGCAAGCAGGTCCTCGATCCTCGTCGCCACGTGGCCGCGTTCGACCTGGAGAACACCCTGATCGCCAGCAACGTGGTCGAGAGTTATTCGTGGCTGGCCACGCGTCGACTCAACTCCCCCGAGCGCCTGCGCTATCTGGTGCGCACCCTTCGCGAAGCCCCGTCCTTGCTGTCGATGGATCGCAAGGATCGCTCGGATTTCCTGCGCTACTTCTACCGCCGGTACGAGGATGCCCCGGTCGAGCAGATCGACGCCGACGCCCGAGAGTTGTTGGCGCAACTGATCATGACCAAGAGTTTCCCCGCCGGCCTGCGACGCGTGCGCGAGCACCGCGCCCTGGGTCACCGCACCATCCTCATCACCGGAGCCATGAGCTTCGCGGTCGAGGGTCTGCGTCCGTTGTTCGACGAGATCGTGGCCGCCGAGATGACGGTACGACCCGATGGCACGTATTCGGGCGAACTGTCACGCGTGCCACCGACCGGCGAGACGCGCGCCCAGGTGCTGGCCGATTACTGCGCCGCCGAGGGTCTGCGTTTGGAGGAGTCGATCGCCTACGCCGACTCCAGCAGCGACCTTCCCATGCTCGAGGCCGTGGGTTTCCCGGTGGCCGTCAACCCCGAGACCCGCCTGGCCGCCATCGCCCGCAAACGCGGTTGGCTCGTCGAGAACTGGGAGAAGGCCGAGGGCGGGCCCCGACCGTTGTTGCCCATCGGCCCCCGACTGTCCGACGGCGAACAGAAGCGGTTCACGACCCGGAGTGGACGCATCGGAACGCGACGGAGCGATCGATGAAGGCTCTTCGTATCTCGCGCAAGACCGGCAAGTTCGCCGTGGCCCGATTGGTCAGTCCCGTCAGTGCCTTCGGGGCCGCCAAGTTCGGACCCCTGTCACTCGTCGACGACGACGCCCCCGCGTTGCCCGGTGTCGACGGCTGGCATCGCATCACGCCGCGTCTCACCGGAATCTGCGGAAGCGATCTGTCGCTCGTCGAGGGTCACGCCTCCACGTACTTCGACGACTGGGTGTCGTTCCCCTTCGTGCCCGGCCACGAAGTGGTGGCCGACTGCGACGACGGACGACGCGTGGTGCTCGAACCGGTGCTCGGACACGCGTCGCGCGGATTGCCTCTTCCGTTCGAAGGTGCCGCCCCCGGAGACGGCGACGACTACGCCCATTTGGTGAGCGGTTGCCTCGAGCCCGGAATCCAGACGGGCTTTTGCCATTCCACCGGTGGTGGATGGGCCACCGAATTGATCGCGCACGACAGCCAACTGCACGCCATCCCCGATTCGATGTCGGACGAGCAGGCGGTGCTCGTCGAGCCGGCCGCCGGTGGCATTCACGCCGCGTTGGCCACCTGGCCCGCTGTGTCGGCGGCTCTCGCCCGTGGCGAAACGCCGGTGGTCGCGGTGCTCGGCGCCGGAACGATGGGGCTCTGCGCCGTCGCCGGCCTGCGTCGCTACGTGCCCGACGTTCGCATCCTCGTCGGCGCTCGCTACCCACACCAACAGGCGCTGGCACGTTCGCTCGGCGCCGACGTGGCGGTTCCGGCCGCGGAACTGTCCCGAGCGGTGCGACGCGAAGTGGGTTGCCACGTCGTGGGAGACCACCTCACCGGTGGGTCGCACGCCACCATCGATGCGGTCGGCAACTCCGAGAGCATCGCCGAGTGCCTGCGCTTCACCCGCCCGCGCGGGCGCGTCGTGTTGTTGGGCATGCCCGCCGAGGTGTCGTTGGACCTGACCGGGTTGTGGCATCGCGAGACCGCCATCGTCGGCGCGTACACCTACGGCACCGAGCGACTACCCGACGGAACGAGCAAGCACACGTTCGAACTCGCCATCGAAACCGCGAGCGAATGCCGCCTCGAGCGGCTGGTGTCGGCGGCGTATCGCCTCGAGGATTACCAGGATGCCATCGCCCATGCGGCCGCCGCCGGTCGTCGGGGCGCCGTGAAGATCGTGTTCGACCTGCGACCAGGTCGAAGCAAGAAGGGAAACCACTGATGCCTCGTCCCGGATTCGTCCTCGACGTCGACCGTTCGACGCCTCCGATCCTCTTCTGGCGGGGCGAGAACTTCTCGCTCGAGAAGTTGCCCGCCGGTCGTAGCCGCGTCATCTACGCGCCCGAGCCCCTGCCGGCCATCGACGACGTGGACGGCGCCATTCGTCACGCGTTGCTGAACCCCATCGATCAAGATCCGCTGCCCGCGCAACTGTTCGCGGGTATGAAACTCACCATCGCCTTCGACGACGTCAGCCTTCCGTTGCCCAAGATGCAGCGACCCGACATCCGCCAACGCGTCATCGAGGCGGTGCTCGACCTGGCCGCCGAGGCCGGCGTCGACGACGTGCACATCATCTCGGCGCTCGCGCTCCACCGTCGCATGACCGAAGCCGAACTGCGTCACGCCGTCGGCGACCGCGTGTACGACGCTTTCGCGCCTCGCGGACTGCTGTACCAGCACGACGCCGAGGACCCCGACAACCTCGCGTATCTCGGCACCACGCCGCACGGCGAGGACGTCGAGATCAACAAGCGGGCCGCCGAGAGTGATCTGTTGGTGTACGTGAACATCAACCTGGTGGCCATGGACGGCGGCTGGAAGAGCACCGCCACCGGACTCGCGTCCTACAAGTCGTTACGCCATCACCACAATCCCGAAACGATGATCCACTCGCGCAGTTTCATGGATCAACACCGCAGCGAGTTGCACAAGAGCAACTGGCGCATGGGCAAGGTGCTACTGGACAGTGGCGTGAAGGTGTTCCAGGTCGAGACCACCTTGAACACCGACACCTTTCCGTCACCATTCGGGTTCCTGGCCAAGCGCGAATGGGAGTGGAAGCCGTCGGATCGCATGACCTACCTCGGCACCACCAAGGCACTGAAGCGCACACCCAATCGACTGGCGCGCAACATCTTCCATTCCATCGAGGCCCCCCACCAGATGACCAGTGTGCAGGCCGGCGAAGTGGAGGCGGTTCACCGCATCACGACCGAACACGTCTACAAGCAGCAGCTCGTCGAGGTGAAGGGTCAGACCGACATCCTCACCCTCGGCATCCCCTACATCAGCCCGTACAACGTGCACTCCATCATGAATCCGATCCTGGTGATGTGCATGGGTCTCGGGTACTACTTCAACATGTACCGGGGCATGCCCCTCGTGCGCGAGGGCGGAGTCATCATCATGACCCACCCCACGCGACCCGAGTTCCACCCCGTTCATCATCCGTCGTACATCGACTTCTTCGAGCAGGTGCTCGCCGACACCACCGACCCGCACGTGATGTCGCAGAAGTGGGAGAAGCAGTACGCCGAGGACGAGTGGTACCGCCACCTGTATCGCACCACCTACGCCTATCACGGCGTTCATCCGTTTTACATGTGGTACTGGGGCAGCCATGCCTTGCAACACTGCGGACGGATCATCGTGGTCGGTGGCGACCCCAAGACGGTCCGTCGTCTCGGTTTCGTTCCCGCCTCCACCATGGACGACGCCCTCGAGATCGCCAGCGACGTCGTCGGTCGCACCCCGACCATCACCCATCTCCATGCGCCGCCCTTGATGGTGGCCGACGTTTCGTGAGTCGATGATGGCCCGCCGCGACGACGCCCCCTGGAAGCCGAGCAACCTGGCCAAAGCGGCCAAGTTCGGCGACCTCGTGGAACGCATCACCCATCCCATCGCTCGCCGCTACTACAGACGAGGCTTCCCCTACCTGCCGCCGACGGTGCCCATGGGGGTCGAAGTCCCGAACGACGCTCCGACCCTCGGCGCCGATTACGACACCGAGTGGGCTCGTGGCACCATCGCGTCGGTGGTGCGTCGCGGATTGGTGGAAGGTCCTCTGCGACTGGCGGTGAAAGGAGTCGCCAGCCCGACGGTGTACGGAACCGATCGACTGAGCGATCTCGCTCGTCTCGACGAGGCTCCCCCGTTGATCTTCACTCCGAATCATCACTCGCATCTGGACACCGCGGTGATGGCCATCGCCGTGCCCGAGCCCTGGCGCTCGAAACTGGTGGTGGCCGCCGCCGCCGACTACTTCTTCGACAAACGTTGGAAGGCGACCATGGCGGCGTTGGCGTTGAACGCCATACCCATCGACCGAGAAGTGACCGGTCGCAAGTCGTCGGACATGATCCGCGATCTCATCGAGGACGGATGGAGCCTCGTCATCTATCCCGAGGGAGGTCGGTCACCCGACGGTTGGGGTCAGGACTTCAAGGGTGGAGCCGCGTACCTGTCGTCGCGCACCGGAGCGCCGGTGGTGCCGGTCTTCATCGACGGCACGGGATCCATCTACGGCAAGGGCATGAAACGACCCAAGCGCGGCACCACCAAGGTGGTGTTCGGACACCCGCTGCGCGCCGAAGAAGGCGAGAACACCCGTCGGTTCTCGACCCGCATCGAACGTGCGGTCACCACCTTGGGCGACGAGTCGCTGACCGATTACTGGAGTTCGCGTCAGCGGGCCGCCCGTCAGGAAAGCCCGAAGCTCACCGGCCCGGAGTACACCGGATGGCGTCGCCAATGGGCGCTGTCCGAGCGACGTTCGATGGGTGACACCGGCGTGCGACGCCGCCAGAAGCGCCGCTGGCCCGATCTCGGCGACTGATTTCCCGCACCCCGGAGCGCTCGGGCCGGCCGCTCAGGGCTTGGGATCCTTGGTGGGCGGCGGCACGTTGATCTCGTCGCCCGGCAGGATCACCACCGACGCGTCCACCCATCCGTTGGCGGCCATCAAGGCCGACGCCTCGACGCCCAACTTGTCGGCGATGCGAGAGATGCAACAGTCGCCGTCGACCACGGTGTACTTGGTGTACTGCGGGTTGTCGGGCGACGGCGTCGTAGTGTCGGTCGGCATCGGCAGTCCCGGCAAGGTCGTGGTCTGATTCGCCGTGGGCGGGATCAAGATGGACACACCGATCGCGAGTGGGTGCAGCACTCCTTCGGGCCAATTGTTGTAAGCCGCAAGTTCGTCGGGCTTGATTCCGAACTTGGCCGCGATGCCGTACACCGAGTCGCCCCTGACGATTGTGTAGGCCATCGGCGGAGGCAGTGTGTTCGCCGGGTCGAGGGTGGTCACGACCGACGGCGGGGTCGTGGCGTAGTTGGTGCTGCTCAAGGGGCGCAACGTGGTGGCCGTGGCCCCCGGATCGCTACCACACGCCGCCACCACCGACAATCCGACGAGGCCGAGGGCGAGGCCGAGGCCGTGGGCGGTCACACGCTTCGTCAACACGCCCATCAATCTAGATCGCCGGACCCCTCGGAACATGGCAGACCGTGTTGCGAGCCGACGTGAAAGGTCTCACGAGACGTCGAACACGACGTCACACCAGGGGTCGAGCCGTGGGCGGAATGGGGGACGGAAGCGTCGTCTCCCCCATCAGACGCTCATCGACACCGGCCGCACACGCACGACCTTCGGCGATGGCCCACACGATGAGGCTCTGTCCGCGCCCCATGTCGCCGGCCACGAACACCCCGGGCACGTTCGACATATAATTCTCGTCGCGTTTCAGGTTTCCCCGCTCGTCGAACTCGACACCCAACCTGTCGAGCCAGCCACCCTTCTCGGGCCCGACGAAACCCATCGCCAGGAACACGAAGTCGGCGGGAATCTCACGATCGGTTCCCTCCACCTTCACGAAGCGACCATCTTTCATTTCGACCTCGTGCAGACGAAGTGCCTTCACACGACCATTACCGTCGTCGACGAATCGCTCCGTATTGACGCTGTACAGACGCTCGCCACCTTCCTCGTGGGCGGAGGTGACCTTGTACACCATGGCGAACTGCGGCCACGGGTTGTTGCCACCTCGCGCCCGGGGTGGCTGGGGCATGATCTCGAGCTGGGTCACCGATGCGGCACCCTGCCGATGCGACGTGCCCAAGCAGTCGGCGCCGGTGTCACCGCCACCAATGATCACGACGTGCTTGCCCTTCACGTTGATCGGTGAATCAGCCAGGTCACCTTCCTGAACCCGATTCGCGTACGGCAGGTATTCCATCGCTTGATGGATACCCGCCAGCTCACGACCCGGAACCGGAAGGTCGCGCCACGCGGTCGCGCCGCACGCCAGCACCACGGCGTCGTGCGAAGCCATCAGGACGTCGATGTCGACGTTCTGTCCGACGATCGCGTTGGTACGGAACTCGGTCCCCTCGGCTTCCATCTGTGCGATTCGCCGATCGAGATGACGCTTCTCCATCTTGAACTCGGGGATGCCGTAGCGCAGCAGCCCTCCGATGCGATCGGCGCGCTCGAGCACCACCACCTCGTGTCCGGCCCGCGTGAGTTGCTGGGCGACGGCCAAGCCCGCCGGACCCGAACCGATCACCGCCACCCGACGACCGGTCTTGACCGACGGCACCTGGGGCACCACCCATCCCTCGGACCACGCACGGTCGATGATCTCCACCTCGACCTGCTTGATCGCCACCGGATTCGCGTTGATGCCCACCACACAGGCCGACTCACAGGGAGCCGGGCACAGTCGGCCCGTGAACTCGGGGAAGTTGTTCGTGGCGTGCAGGCGGTCGATGGCGTCTCGCCAATGATCGCGATACACGAGGTCATTCCAGTCGGGGATGAGATTGCCCAAGGGGCAACCGTTGTTACAGAACGGAATACCGCAGTCCATGCAACGACCGGCCTGCGCCTTCAGAGCGTCGGCGTCGAACGGTTCGTACACCTCTTTCCAGTCACGAAGTCGCACCGGCACCGGTCGATGCTTGGGCGTCTGGCGTTCCCATTTCAGGAATCCGGTCGTCTCACCCACGAGCCACCTCCATCACACGATCGAGCGTCTCTTGCTCGCTGCGACCCGCGGTGCGGGCCTCCTCCATCACGGCCAACACGCGCTTGAAATCGCAGGGCATCACCTTGCGGAAGTTCGCCAGCTCGACGTCCCACGCCGCGAGGATTCGTGCACCGACGGCACTGTCGGTCTCGGCGACGTGACGCTCGATCATCGAACGGAGGAATTCGGTGTCCGTCAGATCGAGGCTCTCCAGTTCCACCATCTCGTAGTTGACCTTCGCACCGAAGACCGCGTGGGGGTCGTGGACGTAGGCGATCCCACCGCTCATGCCCGCGGCGAAGTTGCGCCCCGTCGGACCGAGCACGACGACGCGACCGCCGGTCATGTACTCACATCCGTGATCGCCGACTCCCTCGACCACCGCGGTCGCACCCGAGTTGCGCACGCAGAAGCGCTCGCCCACGACGCCCCGCAGGAAGATTTCTCCGCCGGTGGCCCCGTAGCCGATGACGTTGCCGGCGATGACGTTGACCTCCGCCGCGAACGTCGCCGACTTGTCAGGGCGCACGACGATGCGACCGCCGGACAAACCCTTGCCGACGTAGTCGTTCGCGTCACCTTCCAAGCGAAGGGTGATGCCGTTGGGCACGAACGCACCGAAACTCTGTCCGGCCGAACCCGTGAAGTCGATGCTGATGGTGTCGTCGGGAAGCCCGGCGCCACCCCACTTGCGGGTGACGGCGTTGCCCAACATGGTCCCCACCGTGCGATTCACGTTGCGAATGCCGCGCGCGAAACGCACCGGATTGCCCGCTTCGATGGCCGACGAGGCAGCGGCGATCAGATCGTTGTCCAGCGCCTCGTCGAGACCGTGATCCTGCGCCACGCTGTGGTGCATCGTCTGACCGTACGGATTGCTGGCGGGGGCCAGGATCGGCGAGATGTCGAGCCCCTTGGCCTTCCAATGATCCACGGCCTTCTTCGTGTCGAGCACTTCGCTGTGTCCGACCATCTCCTCGATGGTGCGGAAACCGAGCGAGGCCATGATCTCGCGAACCTCCTCGGCGATGAACTCGAAGAAGTTCACGACGAACTCCGGCTTGCCACTGAAGCGGGCCCGCAGGACCGGGTTCTGGGTGGCCACACCCACCGGGCAGGTGTCGAGGTGGCACACGCGCATCATCACGCATCCGCTCACCACCAACGGAGCGGTGGCGAAGCCGAACTCCTCGGCGCCGAGCAACGCGGCGATCACCACGTCGCGTCCGGTCTTCATCTGACCGTCGGCTTGAACCACGATGCGGTCGCGCAGACCGTTGAGCAGCAGGGTCTGCTGGGCCTCGGCGAGCCCCAGTTCCCACGGAGCACCGGCGTGCTTCAGCGACGTCAGCGGGGAGGCACCCGTTCCGCCGTCGTGACCGGAGATCAACACCACGTCGGCCTTGGCCTTGCTGACGCCGGCCGCCACCGTGCCCACGCCCACCTCGGCCACCAACTTCACGTGCACCCGCGCCGACGGGTTCGAGTTCTTGAGGTCGTGGATCAGCTGCTTCAGGTCCTCGATCGAATAGATGTCGTGGTGCGGAGGCGGACTGATGAGGCCCACGCCCGGGGTGCTGTGGCGGGTCTTGGCCAACCACGGATACACCTTGTGACCGGGCAGCTGACCGCCCTCGCCGGGCTTGGCCCCCTGCGCCATCTTGATCTGCAGATCGTCGGCGTTGACCAGGTACTCGCTGGTGACACCGAAACGTCCCGACGCGACCTGCTTGATCGCCGACCGACGCGTCGGGTCGTACAAACGCTCGGGATCCTCGCCACCCTCGCCGGTGTTGCTCTTGCCGCCGATGGAGTTCATGGCGATGGCCAACGTCTCGTGCGCCTCGGCCGAGATCGAGCCGTAACTCATCGCACCGGTCGAGAATCGCTTCACGATGTCGGCGACGCTCTCGACCTCGTCGATGGGAATCGGGGTGCGACCGGACGCGTCGAAGTCGAACAAGCCGCGCAACGTGGCGAGGTGCCTCGACTGGTCGTCGACGAGACCGGTGTACTGCTTGAAGATGTCGTAACGCTTCGCGCGCGTCGCGTGCTGCAATTTGAAGACGGTCTCGGGATTGAACAGGTGGTATTCACCCTCGCGGCGCCATTGGTACTCGCCGCCCAACTCCAACTTGCGGTGCGCGCGTCGTTCGGGGTTGCGCGGGTACGCCAAGGCGTGGCGCGCCGCCACCTCGGCCGCGATCTCGTCGAGACCGATACCTCCGAGGCGACTGACCGTGCCGGTGAAGTACTCGTCCACGAGGTCGGACGCCAATCCGATGGCCTCGAAGATCTGGGCTCCGGTGTAGGAGGCGACGGTGCTGACGCCCATCTTCGACATCACCTTCAACACGCCCTTGCCGGACGCCTTGATGTACTTCTTCAGCGCGGCCGACGGGTCGACCGCTCCGAGATCGTGCAGGTTTTCACGGATCATGTCCTCGATGGACTCGAACGCCAGATAGGGGTTGATGGCCCCGGCACCGAATCCGATCAGCAAGGCCATGTGATGGACCTCGCGGGCGTCTCCCGACTCCACGATCAGACCCACCTGCGTGCGCTTCTTCTCGCGGATCAAGTGATGGTGCACGGACGAGGTGAGCAGCAACGACGGAATCGGCGCCAACACCTCGTCGCCGTTGCGATCCGACAGAACGATCACGCGAGCACCGGCGTCGATGGCCGCCGACACGTCGCGCCGTATTTCGTCGAGAGTTTCCTTCAACGCTGATCCCCCACCCGCCACGCGGTACAAACCCGCCACCACGTGGGCATGAAGTTCGGGATGCGAACCGTCGTCGTCGGCATGGACGATGCGGGCCAGTTCGTCGTTGTCGATCACGGGGAACGGCAACACCAATTGACGACAACTGTTGGGCCCGGGGGCCAGCAGGTTCGACTCCGGTCCGACGGTCGAGCCGACGCTGGTGACGACCTCTTCCCGGATGGCGTCGAGCGGCGGGTTGGTCACTTGGGCGAACAACTGCTGGAAGTAATCGAACAACAGACGCGGCCGGTCGGAGAGAACGGCGATCGGGGTGTCGGTTCCCATCGATCCGATCGGCTCGGTTCCGGTCTTGGCCGTCGGGGCCAGGATGACCTTCAATTCCTCGTGCGTGTACCCGAACATCTGCTGGCGGCGCATCACGCTGTCGTGGCTGTACACCATGTGTTCCTGCTCGGGCAGATCGGCCAGCTCCACCAACCCGTCGTCCAACCATTCCTCGTACGGGTGCTCGGCGGCCAAGGTCTGCTTGATCTCCTCGTCGTCGACGATGCGACCTTGTGCCGTGTCGATCAGGAACATGCGCCCCGGCTGCAAGCGACCCTTGCGCACCACCTTGGATTGATCGATCTCGAGAACGCCGACTTCGGAGGCCATCACGACCAGACCGTCGTCCATCACCCAATAACGACTGGGGCGCAGTCCGTTGCGATCGAGCACCGCACCGATGACGGTGCCGTCGGTGAAGGCCACGCTCGCGGGACCGTCCCACGGCTCCATCAGCGAGGAGTGGAAGCGATAGAAGGCGCGCTTCTTCGCGTCCATCGTCTCGTGGTTCTCCCACGCCTCGGGAATCATCATCAGCACGGCGTGGGGCAACGAGCGTCCACCGAGGTGCAGCAGTTCGAGCACCTCGTCGAACGAGGCCGAGTCGCTGCCACCGGGAGTGCAGATGGGGAATGCGCGCTCGAGACCGGGGATGAGGTCGGACTGCAGCAGGGCCTCGCGGGTGCGCATCCAGTTGCGGTTGCCCTGCACCGTGTTGATCTCGCCGTTGTGCGCGATGAAACGGTACGGGTGGGCCAGCGGCCACGACGGGAACGTGTTCGTCGAGAAACGACTGTGCACCAACGCCAGTGCACTCTCCACGCGCTCGTCGGCCAGGTCGGGATAGAAGGCACCCAACTGGGGCGTGGTGAACATGCCCTTGTAGATGAGCGTGCGGCTGCTGAGGGACGAGAAATAGGTCTTCTGCTCCGCGGGCAGGTCGTGCTCGACACGCTTGCGCGCCACGAACACCTTGCGATCGAGAGCGATGTCGGTGGCACCGTCCGGATCGGAGACGAAGATCTGACGGAAGGTGGGCATGACGGCACGGGCACCCTTGCCCAGATTGGTCGGATCAACCGGCACCGAACGCCAACCGAGCACTGTCAACCCTTCGTCGGCGAAAACGGATTCGATGGACGCTTGGGCAGCCGTCGCGTCGTGGTCGTTGCCGGGCAGGAAAGCCATGCCGACCGCGTACGCCCCCCGCGCAGGAAGTTCGAAACCGGCCACGTCACGCAGGAAGCGATCGGGCACCTGAATGAGGACGCCGGCGCCGTCGCCGGTGTCAGCCTCGGCACCCGTGGCACCTCGATGTTCCATGTTGCACAGAGCGCCCAGACCGCGGGCCACGATGTCGTGACTGGCTCGACCCTCGATGTCGGCGACGAAAGAGACACCGCAGGCGTCGTGTTCGAAGCGGGGGTCGTACAAGCCGTGCGCGGGCGGCAAGCCCAGAGCTGAATTGTGGGGGTGCATCGTCTTCACTTTCGGGTCCACGAACACGACGGTTCGAGCTATGGAACCCTCGGGACGACGCTGGCCCGAACGGCTAAAATCACCTTATCGCCGGACCACCCCGATGTCAGAGGTGGATTCCTCCGCTCGAGGGGTGATTCATGCCACCGACCGGGGCGTCAGCCGAAGTTGGCGGGTCGCTTCTCGAAGTTCGACATGACCGCTTCGACCTGGTTCGGTCGCCCGATGAGCGACCCGATCACCCGGCGCTCCTCGGCGAACTGCTCGGCCGCCCCGTCGTTGGCCAAACGGTTGAACAATTCCTTGGCCCCCCGGACGGCGTCGGGGCTGCGTCCGGCGATCTCGGCGGCCATGGCCAGTGCGTCGGCGCGAGGATCGTCGGACAGTCGGGTGGCGAGCCCCAAGGCGAAGGCCTCCCGACCGTCGAACACGCGAGCCGTGAAGGTCAATTCCTTGGCCACGTCTGGGCGCACCAGTCGCGACAACATGAGTGTTCCGGTCATGTCGGGCACCAGACCCCAGTGCACCTCGCGCACCGACATCTGGGTGTCGGGGTGAACGATGCGGATGTCAGCCCCCAGGCAGACCTGGATCCCCCCTCCGAGGGCGTGACCATGAACGGCGGCGATCACGGGCACCGGGATCTCCTGCCACACCCACGCCACCTGCTGACCCAAGTGAGTGATACGACCCGGCGCCATGCTGCCCGGACTGCCCTCGCTGTTCGCCGAACCACCGCCGCCGGCCATCTGCTGGAACGATCCGAAGTCGAGACCGGCACAGAACGACGTGCCCTCGCCCGACAGAACCACCGCTCTCACTCCCCCTTCGGTCTTCAATCTCTCCCCCGCGCGAGCCAGACCGAGGAACATCTCGTTGTCGAGGGCGTTGCGCTTGTCCGCGCGGTTCATGCGCACGTCGGCGACGCCATTGGAAATCGATATGGAGACACGGTCCTCGGTAGACATGTACCCATCCTGCCAGAATCGGAGTGTGATCCGGAACCGTCTTCGTCGCCCGAGCGAGCGCACCATCGCCGGAGCCGTGGCCGCCTTGGCCGCCGTCGTGGTGGGCCTCGTGCAGTTCCGCGACGGGATCGTGCACCTTCTCGACACCGTCTCCTACTGGAGTGGTGCCCAGGCCGTGGCCGACGGACGTCCCTTCACATCACGGCTCGCACCCTCGTTTTCCAACTTCGATGCCGTCGACTTCGTGCATCGGGACGGAAGAATCCCCTTCGTCGACTTTCCCCTCGGTTATCCGCTGGTGGCCGGGTCGATCGGCAGGTTCATCGGCGTACGAAACGCGATGCAACTGGTGACCATCGTTTCGCTCGCCGCCATGGCATGGGCGGCGGTGGCCGGCGCACCCAAGAACAGCAAACGCGCCCAAACCGTCCTACTCGGCGCGGTCGGAGTTCTCATCGTTCTTCTGCCCACGACCCGGTGTGTCACCCAGGGCGCCCTCTCCGAACCATTTTTTTGCGCGGTTGCGGTCTGGTACGTCGTCTCGCTCGCCCGCTTCCGCCAAGGTGGGTCGTTCGCCCCGGTCGCGATTCTCGGAGCCTCGTTGGGGCTCCTTCGATTCATCGGCGGTCCGTTGGTTCTGATGGCGGCGTGGGAACACCATCATCGACACCGCGATCCGCGCCGGGCGGGACTTTTGGTGTTGGGCATGATCGCACCGATGGCGAGCAACGCCTTGTGGGCCTCGATGTCGGGCGGCGGACACAACGCGGGGTGGCGGGGCTTGCACGGCGACGACATCAGTTTTCTCGTGCGATCGGTCGGCGGCTGGTTCGACTCCCGCCAAGGGGATTTGCGCCGCACGTATTTCACGCTCGACGGAGCCAGTTGGTGGTCATGGGTCGTCGCGTTCGTGTGGTTGTCGGCAATTGCCGTTGCCGTCATCGGGATGATGCGTCGCAACGGTCGCCTTCCGGCCACAGCGGAGTTGGCTCTGGTGGCGTCCGGAATCGTCACCGCCGGCTTGGTGCTCGGGATGTTGGGATTCGACGGATTGGTGACTCCCGACAATCGACTGATGTTGCCCTCGGGTGTTCTGGCACTCATGGCCATCGCCTGGATCGTGGTGGACCGCTTCGAGTCGATCCCCGCCCGCGCCCGATTCATGGTCCCAGCCCTACTCCTCTTGTGGACCATCGTGGCCGTGGCGCCCCAGAAGATAGGCGAGCGTTTCAGCGACAACAGTGGTCCACGGCGATACTCCCGAGTCGCGGAGCAAACTGGTGCGTCCGTCATTGTCGCCAACGACGCCGACGCCCTGCACTGGGACACGGGACTGTCGGCCGTGTATCCGCCTCAGTCAATCATGCCCCTCACCGGCGAGCCGGTGGACGAACGATCGATCTACGCGGCGCTCCCCTGCGCCCTGTGGCGACACGACGGTGTGGTCGTGCTGTCGAGCGAGGCGTTCCTCGTGGTCAACCGCGAACTTCTCGACGAACAGGTGGGCGTCGGGAATCTCTCCTTCGAACGTGTCGGGAGTACCGAGATTTATCGGCCGACCGGCGACGCCTGTCGTTGACGAATCGCACGCACGGCCGCCGCGATCAGTACCGCACCCACGACCGTGGCCAACGGGTCGACCATCGTTCGGAAGCGTGCCTGCTCTCCCAGTTCGGCCACCGCACCGATCACGATCGTGAACGCGATCGTGAAGGAGGCGGCCGCCATCACCACGTCGTTCGGACCCCGCGGTCGGCGACGGACCCGTAGCAACGCGGTACGGGCACCGAACAGGATGATCGACGCGTACAACGGGATGAGCAGCAGACCGAAATCCACGCCGGCCTCCAACTGACCGTAGATGGGAGTGCCCCACCCGTAGGTCGACAACACGCCACCCATGTCGAGTCGCGCGACCGAGAACGCGGAGTCGAGGAATCTCATGGCGAACGAATCGCTCTCCGACGGCAACGTCGCGACCGCGAAGGTAGCTCGCATGGACCACATACGACCCTCCAACCACACCTCGGGGTGTTCGCGGATCACCGCCATCGCGTCGTCACCGGCGAGCGAATAGACGGGCAGGAAGCACTCGTAGTTGAAGTTCGGGCTCCACTGATCCGTCGTTCGCGTCGCCTCGGCGAGGGAACGATGATCGTGTTCCGGTTCACACGGCGGCATCGCATCGACGTACAGGTCGTAGTTGCCGAAGGGTCCGATCATGGCGATCTCCGACACGTCACCGTCGGCGTACATCTTCTCGAGATCGGCCCGTGGCAGCACGGGGATCACCGCCCGCTGAAGGTTCATGCCGAACCAACTCGACAACGTCGGCTCACCGAACAGGAACTGGTTCTTGGCCATCCATCCGCCCATCACCAGCACCGGTACCGCCAGCGTGGCGAGCACGGT
>Ga0169931_10008181_pt1 | contig 15320 bp, 13 predicted proteins | sample Kivu_15m_20L_FD_129675 | JGI IMG/M metagenome (GOLD analysis project Ga0169931, IMG submission 129675) | Freshwater microbial communities from Lake Kivu, Western Province, Rwanda to study Microbial Dark Matter (Phase II) - Kivu_15m_20L... | ecosystem: Environmental > Aquatic > Freshwater > Lake... | reverse complement strand
GACTTTTTCGCGCAGTTCAGACCTAATTTCGGCCGCCAGTTTGTTTCCGTCTAAAATCAGTGGAGAATGGCTCATCGGGGCCCCATTTTTGGCATGTTTTGCATGAGTTTGGCCATGTTTTGTTTGTTGCCCATCATCTTCATCATTTTCCGCATTTCATCAAACTGCTTCATGAGTTTGTTGACGTCTTGAATGGAAGTTCCGCTGCCGCGGGCGATGCGTTCTTTTCGGCGGCCGTTTAGCAGAGCTGGTTCTGCGCGTTCTTGGGGGGTCATTGAATGAATAATGGCTTCAACACCTTTAAAGGCATCGTCGTCGATGTCGATTTCTTTCATCATTTTTCCTACGCCGGGAATCATGCCCATCAAATCTTTCAGGTTGCCCATTTTTTTGATTTGCTGAATTTGGGAGAGGAAATCGTTGAAATCGAATTGGTTTTTTTGGATTTTTTGCCGGAGTTTTTCGGCTTGTTTTTCGTCGAACTGTTCTTGGGCGCGTTCCACCAGCGAAACGATGTCGCCCATGCCCAGAATTCGGTCGGCCATGCGTTCGGGGTAGAAGGCATCGAGGGCGTCGAGTTTTTCGCCGGTACCCACGAATTTAATGGGTTTGTTGACCACCGAGCGGATGGTAAGTGCTGCTCCGCCGCGGGTATCACCGTCGAGTTTGGTGAGCACAACTCCATCGAAGTCCAATCGGTCGTTAAATGCCTTGGCGGTATTGACGGCGTCTTGCCCGGTCATGGCATCGACCACGAACAAAATTTCGTCGGGAGAAAGGGCCGATTTTAGGGCGGCGATTTCCTGCATCATGGATTCATCGACGGCAAGTCGGCCTGCGGTATCGACCAAGACGGCCGAAAATCCTTTTTCGCGGGCTTCGCGAACGGCCCGGCGGGCAATATCAACGGGGTCGGTGCTGGATTTGTCGCTAAAAACGGGAATGCCAATTTGATCGCCCAACACGTGAAGTTGGTCAACGGCGGCGGGGCGGTACACGTCGGCGGCCACCAGCATCACCTTGTGGCCTTTTTTGTTTTTAATGTATTGGCCAAGTTTGCCGGTAAAGGTTGTTTTTCCGGAACCTTGAAGGCCGGCCATTAGAATCACGGCGGGCGAGCTTTTGAGTTTGATATCGGCCTGTTGCCCGCCCATAAGCTCCACCAATTCCTCGTGCACAATCTTCACCATCAGTTGGCCGGGCGAAACGGCGGTTAGCACTTGCCTTCCCATGGCCTTTTCTTTCACTCTGTCGGTGAAATCTTTTGCAACCTTATAGTTAACGTCGGCGTCAAGTAGGGCACGGCGAACCTCCTTAAGAGATTCGGCAATGTTGATTTCAGTAATCTTTCCTTGGCCTTTAATGGATTTTATGGCCGACTCTAACCTTTCCGATAAATTTTCAAACATGCTTTCGTGCTTTGAGGCAAAGATACCAAAATGATGCCAAGGTTGGGAGGCTTTATCAAAGCAAATCAAGGGGTTTTTCGGCCAAAAATGGGTTTGATTTGGTTGGTTGAATGGGGTGGCCTGCGGCCGGGATGGAGCCGGCACCGACCCGCAACCGGCCCGCCGGAACTGCGCTTGTGGGGGCGACCAGGGGGAGCCACCGCAAGCGCAAAGGGCCGGCTGGGCGGGTAAGGAGAGGTACAGGTGACAGCCCGAATAGCCGCCCCAAAAAAAAACCTATTTTTGAGGCAGAAAATACCGAAACCATGGGCCGCAGTTTTGAAAAACGCAAACACAAGATTTTTGGACGTAATGCAAAGATTTCCAAGATGTTCACCAAGTACGGAAAGGAAATTTCGATGGCCGTAAAGGCTGGGGGAGCCGATCCGAGCAGCAATACCCGGTTGCGAACTGTGGTGCAGAATGCCAAGGGCGACAACATGCCTAAAGACAGGATTGAGGCGGCCATTCACCGCGCGTCAAGCAAGCAAGATGCTGATTTTCAAGAAGTTGTATATGAGGGGTATGGGCCTTATGGCATAGCCATTGTGGTTGAAACGGCCACCGACAACCCTACCCGAACGGTAGCGAACATTCGCATGTATTTTAACCGTGCCGGAGGGAACCTGGGCACCAGCGGCAGTTTGGATTTTTTGTTTCAGCGAAAGGCCGTGTTTAAACTGGCTGCCGAAGGCATGAATCCGGAGGATTTGGAGCTGGAATTGATCGATTTTGGAGCAGAAGAAGTGGTGTTGGACGAGGATATGATTTATGTGTACACTGCGTTTGAGGATTTTGGGGCTATGCAGCAGGGGCTGGAAGAGAAGGGCATCGTGGTGCTGAATGCTTCGACCGAGCGAATACCGGTAACCACCACCGAATTGAGTGCGGAGCAGCAGGAAGAAATAGGAAAATTGATTGAGCGATTTGAGGAGGACGATGATGTGACGGGGGTGTTTCACAACCTGGGTTGATGCTTGTATTGCAATTAATTGCACGAATTTGACAAAAACCAATTAAAAACGCCTCTTATTTTTCACATGTGTACAAAATAAGGCCTACTTTTGTTCTTAAGGCCAATACTTTTTTACCATGTTCCTTCGATTTTCAATTCAGAATTTCAAAACCTTTCATCAAACGGCTGTTTTAAGTTTGGTTGCTTCGAATTACGACAAACGTTCTCGTGAATTGGAGAACGTGCATTCTGATGTTCAATTTGGATTTAGGCTTTTAAAAAGCGCTGTTGTATTTGGAGCGAATGCGAGTGGTAAGAGTGTTTTGTTTGAGGCTCTTGCCTTTATGAAGTATTTTGTGGTATCTGGTTCTGTAAAGAGTCAAAAGGGAGACAAGATTGGAGTGGTTCCGTTTCGGTTGAACGAGGAGAGTGAAAAGGCAGCTACGGAATTTGAAGTCATGTTTATATACAATTCGGTACTTTTCAGGTATGGATTTGAGGTGGATTCAGAAAGGGTTGTTTCAGAATGGCTTTATTACAAGCCAAAAACCAAAGAGGTTGAATTGTTTTATAGGCATGGAGATGTTGTTGCAGTTCATCCGCGAAATTTTCAAAAAGGCAGAATGTTGATTCGGGAGGGTTTGTTGCGCGATAATGCCCTATTGCTTTCTGGTTCTGCTCAATTCAATGATGCCCTCTCTATCTGTGTAGTTGAATGGTTTCGGTCATTAAATATTGTTTCGGGGCTGGATGAAGCACATTGCCATAGACGCACTTTGCAAAAGTTGGCAGACCCGAATCAGAAGGAAAAAATACTTGAATTATTAAAGGCCGCAGATTTAGGGATTGAGGATATTCAATTGAAAAATGCGGAATGGGAAAAATCGGCTAAAGAGCAGCCGACCAAGCTGAACTGGGAAAACTACGTTCAAGAGGTGAACGATGGGGGCGAAGATTTTGGTGAAGAAGTTCAGACGGCGCATACCAAGTTCAATCAGAATAGATCGGGGGTTGGTGTTGTGCATTTTTCGCTGGCGGCAGATGAATCTGCAGGGACTCGGAAATTTTTCGCTCTTTCGGGGCCCATTTTAGATGCCTTAGAAAACGGTTTCACGCTGTGTGTAGATGAACTTGATTCCAAGCTTCATCCGAATCTGGTTGAGAAATTGGTGTTGCTATTTAATTCAACCACTTTCAACAAGAAGGGGGCCCAACTTATTTTTAATTGCCATACAACGAACCTACTAAGTTCGGGTATATTGAGGCGCGACCAAATCTGGTTTACCGAAAAAAACAACCTAGGGCAGGCAAGGCTTTTTTCTTTGTCTGATTTTAAAACGGATTCCGTTAGGAAAACCGATTCTTTTGAGCAAAATTATATTCGTGGGAAATATGGGGCCTTGCCTTATTTAGGTTTTTTTGATTTCCCGGAAACTTTTTTCTTGAAATAGATAATGAAGGGAAAGCAGGCTAAGAAGATGGGTCCCAATTCATTAGAAGAGCCAAAGCGAAACTTGGTTCGCAGAAGGAGGCCAAATTTGGAAAGGCCAGAGCCTAGCTTAATAGAGAAACCTACCCTTTTGATTGTTTGTGAGGGAAAAGCAACCGAACCATCTTACTTTTCTCAGTTTAGATTGAGTTCGGCTACCATACGCGCGGTTGGTACTGGATTTAACACCTTTTCTTTGGTAAAAAAAGCCGTTCATTTGGCTTCGCAGGCAAGGTATGACCAAGTTTGGTGTGTGTTTGACAAAGATGCTTTTTCTAATGCAGATTTTAACAGAGCTATAAGCCTGGCGAATGCGCATCGTTTTGGCATAGCTTATTCAAACCAAGCTTTTGAATATTGGATTCTACTGCATTTAGAAGACCACCAAGGGGGCAAAATTTCAAGAGGGCAGTATGGTTTGAAAATCAATAAGTTATTAAAGCCATATACGTTAAGTTATGGCAAGAAAAACAATAAAATAATAAGCGAGCCCCTGTTTAAATTCCTAAACGGCATAGATGAACAAACACAGGTTTCGCGAAGGCAACTTGCGATTGATAGAGCAAAACGAATTTTAAAGCAATTTGGGCATACAAGTCCTGCTCAGGCGGAATCTTCAACTACCGTCTTTAGATTGGTAGAAGAATTGTTGAAACATAGTTGACCCCACCCATTAATCCGGTGTTTGGTCTGGCCTGAATCCATTTTGAACAAGCTGCGTTTTGGCATTCTGTTTTTTGCCCAACTACCTACCCAGCCTCCAAGCAAGACGCCCCATTTTTCAACGTCCCCGCCTTTTTCCACGTAGGAATCCTATTTTCAGGGGTTAAACGGATTTTACCGCTTCCCAGCCGAATAGGCAAGCCAAGCCAAGGTGGCGGTGCCAATAACCAGGGCTTCCTCGTCGATGTCAAAACGGGCATCGTGCACAGAATAGGCATTGGAGCCAGAAGCCGAGGCCGTTCCCAATCGAAAATACACCAAAGGCGCAACGGGGGTATACCAGGCAAAATCATCGGCGGTCATTCGAATGGGTAGCTCGCGGCTGTTTTCGTTGCCCAGCAGTTCTGTTGCTTTGGCTTTGGCCCAAGTTGTCCAATCCTCAGAATTCACTAAGGGCGGGTAGCCCGCACGGATTTCAAGGCTGGTTTTGGTTCCAAACTGTGAGTCCAGCTGATTTGCCAAGGCTTGCAGGCGTTCATGGGCTTGGCTGCGCCGTTCGGGACTTAGGCAGCGCAGGGTGCCGCGAAGCTGGGTAGAATCGGGAATAACGTTGGTGCTGCCCAGTCCTTGAATCCAGCCAATCGACGACACAACGGGTTCTTCGGGCTGGCTTAGTTCCGTGCCCAGTGCATAGATTTGGCTTACCAAAGCGGCTGCGGCGGCAAGGGCATTTTCCGACTGCCGCATTAGGGCGGCATGTCCGCCCCGCCCTTGAATTTGAATCCACAGTTCATCGGTCGAGGCCATGTAAGGGCCCGGCCGAAACCCGAGGGCCCCAACCTGCATTTCAGGAAAAACGTGCATGCCCAGCATCACATCGGGTTTATCTTCCGCAAAAAGTCCCTGTTCCAGCATCATTTTGCCTCCTCCAGGCAACTGTTCTTCGGCGGGTTGAAAAACCGCGACCACTTCGCCCGACCAGTTTTCAGCTAGGTTTGTAGCAATGTGCATAGCGCCAATCAGGCAAGCGGTGTGCACATCGTGCCCGCAGGCATGCATACGGCCAGGGATTTTTGAAGCGTAGGGGGCGCCTGTTTTTTCTTCAATTGGAAGGGCGTCCAGTTCGGCACGGATGCCGACCTTTTTCCCTGGGTTTTTCATGCCTTTTCGTGCCACAATTCCGAAGTGCTGGTCCGAGGTTTGCAGTTGCCAGCCCTCAGGCAAAAATGCCATTACCTTGGCATGGGTTTTTTCCTCTTGAAACGACAATTCGGGTTCGGCGTGAATGGCTTCACGTATGGCTTTTACCTTGGGCAGCATGGCCCTGGCAAGGTTTAAAAAATCAGAGGGGCTCATTTGCCCAGCAAATATTTAATGGAAACCGCCGCCAGCATCAGGCCAAAAATACGTTTTAGCAAAACCTGGTCTAATTTTAAAGCCAAGGAAGATCCAAAGTAACTGCCGCCAATAAAGGCCAAAGCGATGATGGCAGCGTAGCCGATGTTCACGTTGCCTGTTTTATGGTAATTGATAACGGAAAACAGCAATCCAATTGGAATGAGCAAGGTGGCCAGGCTGGTGCCCTGGGCTTGGTGCTGCGAAAATCCAAGCAGCATAACCAAGGCGGGAACCATAACAATGCCGCCGCCCACTCCAACCAAACCGCTCAGGGCGCCGGCAAGCAGACCGATGCCCAGCAATATAAAAAGGGTGCTTATGTCCATAGGGCGTTTCATTTTGAGTTATTGTACTACCATCAGGAATTTACTCTGCCCACTGGCTGGGTGTTGCAGCCAATACGCGCCGGGGGGAATGCCCAAGGGCAGGGTGATTTCTTCAAAGGAACGTTCAATAGAAAAGGAAAACAAACGCTGCCCTTGGCTGTTGCTCAGTTGCCATTTTCCGGCATGGGCATTTTGCACACGAAATGTGCCTTGGCAGGGGTTGGGGTAGAGCTGAACGGCAGAGGATGGATTTTGGATGGATTGAATGGGGAATCGATAAATAAATACCCGTCCATTCTTGGCCCCGGCCAAAATTTGTCCGTTGGGCAGCAGATGTCCCGATGTTAACGAGGTGAAGGTGTAAGGAACGGGCAGCATAAGGCTGTCGGTGGCCGATTTCATTCCACCCGTTCCGAGAAGCCAGTACGTTCCTTGGCGAAGCAGCATAGCGTTCCAGTCTTCGGGCCCGGTTCGAACCACCTGCCAGGTGGTTCCGGAATCGTTGGAAGAAAGCAGTTCTCCATTGAATCCACAAGCCAGCAATTCGGTGCCGTTGCCTTGAATTAGGTCGGTTAGGGTATTGGGGGAATCTTGAACCACAATTTCCCAATCGATGCCGTTGCTGGTTTTTAAAATTAAGCCACCGCTCCCTACTGCCCAAGCTGTTCCTTGAGCATCGACCGTAACAGCCAACAACCAGTCGTTGGTTTTGGGTAAGGGGCTTTGCCAGTTTAGGCCGTCGTTGTCCGAGTAAAAACATCGGCCATTTAGTCCCACAGCTAGCAGTCGGCCATTGGGCAGGGCAGCCCAATCCATAATCCAATCGGTTCGGCCAAATGAAATGGGAGACCAGCTGCTGCCGTTGTCGGTGCTGCGTAGGCCTTTGCCCTCGAATCCGCAGGTCAGCAAAGATCCTTGGGGTGTTTTTCCAATGGAGTATTGAAGACCTAGGTCGGAACGAAGGGTTTCAGTCCAGGTTTGCCCGGCATCTAGGCTGCGAAAAATGCGTGCCGAATTGGTGTTTCCAGACACTGCAAATAGGCTGTCGTTGCCTAGGGCAAAAACAGATTGAATGGATTCAGCACTTTCCATTTCAAGCGCTTCCCAGGATTGAGCAAACGCAGTTAGGGGAATAAAAACAGCAAGAACAGCGATGCGTAGTTTCATAGCTCCTTGGCCTTTTCGTTGTTTAGGGATTGTGCGGGGCCATAACCGCGTTCAACCCTTCGGCTCCAAAAAACAATGATTGGAGTGAGTACAAAGGTGGGAAAAAGCCACAATATGGGCGCCGGTAGTTCTTCAGGAAACCAGCGGTAATTGACCACCAAAAAGGCCGAAATGGAAGCGATTAGGGCTCCAAGCATGCGCTGCAGGTGCAATTGAATGCGTTTTGCGTTGGGCAAGTGGTGCTGGCGCAACGCTTTCCAATCTTGAACGGCATACATAAGTCCTAAGCCCCCAAAAGCCGCAAGCACCCAGCCCATTTGGTTTCCACGAACCAACGTCTGCAGGGCAAACAAAACCAAAACACTGCCCGTAATGAAAATGCCCAAGGCAATACCATGGTCAAGCAGCTTGGCTGAGGCATTTTTACGGCGGGCATACCGATGCCCCATGCCAACCATGTAAAGGGTAAAAAGGCCAACCAGAGCAAGAAAAAGATTGGGGTGAATGCTTGACATAATCAGGGCCAAGCTCCCACAGCTAAGCATGCTGCCCGAAAAAAGACGGCCCAGGCGGCGGTGGGTTTGATGGCCTTTTTTAACGGTAAGCAAAATCAAACCCGAAGCAAGGCCCAAGGTTCCCAAACCTATGTGGAGAAAAAGTAAGAACGAAAATAAGGTTGGCATGGTTGCAGTTGCGAAAAAATGGGGTTAAGGGAATAGGCTTACAGCTCTTAATCGAAGGATTTTGGATTTTTTAGGTTAAAGGGAATCGTTTAAAATTCAATGTGAGGCACACAAGGTTGCCAGGGCCATTTTCATTTTGGGTTTAATTTGTTTGGCTGTCATGTTTACTTGGTTTCGGGGAGAAGCTTCAGGCAGTCAAGGCAATTTGAAATACGCGCAAAATCGGCGGCTGTTTTTCCAGCCTTATTGCTTTGGTTGGGATTTGCTCCCAATTTTAGCAGCAGCTCAATGGCCGGGGCTTGCTCGGTTTGAGCGGCCAGCATCAAGGCTGTTATTCCCAAGGAGTTTGTTAGATTGAGCTTGGCGCCAGCTTCAAATAACACAGGGATTAAATGCATACGCCTGGCGTACACAGCCGCCATTAGAGCTGTTCCTTCTGGGCTTTGATAGTTAAGGTCGGCGCCTTGGGTGATTAACCAAAGGGCCAGGGAATCTTGTCCACGGTACACAGCTAAAATCAAAGGGGAGAAACCCGATTCGTTGGGTTTGTTTAAGGCTTGTGGGTTCTTTTTTAACCACGCCTTTGCCTGTTTCAGGTTTCCTTCCCGGCAATAATCGAAAAAGGGGGATTGAGCTGCAGAGCTAAGGGAGCAAAGCAGGATTAAAGAAAAAAAAAGGGCCGATAAGGCCCTTTTATGAAAACGCGTTTTTATTGCAAGAGTATTTTAGCGGTACTGGTTTTTCCGTTGGCTGAAATGCTGAGCACATACACCCCAGGACGGGCATCGAGTAGGTCGAAAGAATTCACATTTTTGCTGGAAAACACTTCTTTTCCTTGCATGTCGGTTACTTCAATCTCGAAACCAGAAGCGTTTGAAACCGCCACATCGAAGTGTCGGTTTTGTTGAGTCCAGGTAATGCCGGCTTTGGCATCATCGATTCCGGTGGTAGATTGCCAAGGCAGGTTAATGCCATAAGCACGGTTTGAGGGGCCGTGGTTGTTTAGGGTATACGATGGAGAGGCTCCTTTTGCCCAAACAAGCCGAAGAGATGCGTCATTGAAAGATAGAACGGCATCGTTGTTGTCGCCTGTATTTAAAGCGCGTTTGGCAGATACGGCCCGCACCCCGCCTAGAATGCTGCTGGAAAGAATAATCCAATCTTGAGAAGCGTCTTTATTGACACCCGAAATGCTTCCGTTGCTGTTGTAGTAATCAAACCAATCTTGGGCATGGCTGGCTCCAGATTTTCCTTCCGAGAACATTAAAACATCGGTTGGGCTCATAGATGTACCGAATCCAAGTGCAATCCAACGGTCAAAAATACCGCCAAAGGTAATGGTAATGGTATCGGAGTCCATGGTGGCTCCGAAAAACATGCCCGAGCCGGTTGCGTTGCCCATGGCATCGGGAAGTTCTTGATAGGCAATGGTTTTGGTTTGTGCCGAGGTCAAAGAAGCGCTGAGAATTATGGCCGAAAGCGAGAGGAAAAGCTGTTTCATGCAGATGTTTGTTTTCTCAAATATACTGCAATTTATGAAAGAAAGGGTATTTTGCTTCTTTCAGGGTTTACCTTCGCTGAAAACAAATCCATTAACCACAAGGAATGGCTGCATTGTGGGAAATCGACATCGCGGGCGAGGTTGCTAGCCCCATCTGCGCAAACATTCCTGCATTCCTGGCTGCATTTTCCTTGGCTATTTTAGACCATTGAATTATGCTCAGAACGCGCAGACACGTGGGTCTGCCCATACCAACAACGGTACGCGTATGGCCAGGAATCGATTTTTATTTCACCACCAAGCGCCGTATCCAATGCCCAGCAGTACCGTTTCCGCGAAGCATATAGGTGCCGGCAGGCAAGGAAATGCCAATGCGGCTTTCTTGGCCGCTTTCCACCTGTTCTGTCCACGCTTGAACGCTTCGGCCTGAAAGGTCATTTAAGCTCATTTCCCATTGTCCACTTAGTCCTCCGGGCCAGCGAATATGTATTTCGCGGCTTGCAGGGTTGGGGTACAAAACGATGTTGTTTTGCAGCCAAGAATCCATGCCCGCATCGCCAAAGGTGATCACATTTGAGGTGTCGCCGCAACCAAACGAATTGGTGGCAATTAAGGCATAATTCCCGCTTTGGGTTGGGGTTAAATTGGCAACACTGCCCAAGGGAGGTGCAATGGGGTTCCAGCTGCTTCCATTCCAAAAAATCCATTGGTAAGTCCACGTTCCACTTAGGTTTGAACTTAAAACTCCGTTGTTCAACGATATGCCTACGTTCGGAAATCCGGGAGGGGTGCTGGGCTGAAAAATCAGGTTGGTGTCCCCGCTCCAAGTAAAGCAACCCGTTGCAGGATCAATAATTTTTACCTTGTAATTGCCTGCTGTCAAGGCATAATAAAACGAGGCAGCCGTACTCACCAACACGGTGTCGTCTTGGTACCATTCATAGGCAAAGCCTGGATAAACCTCCAATCGCACCGAATCGCGCTGGCAGGCGGTAGTTCCCGGTGTAACCGAAAGCAGGCTAAAGGGTGGGGTTGAATTTACCACCAAGGTGTCTGAACTTTGAAGAACAAAGGCTGTTTTTTGCATGATGTACGAAAACGACAAGCCATTTTGGTTGAAGCTTTGAACCACAGGGACGTTGTACTGCTGAGCAGAGGGTGTGGTGAGGGGAATAATGTAACCACCCGTTTGGTCGTTGTAGCAGTTGTCGTCGTTCCCATACAATCCCCCATCTGCATCCATAATTTCTACTGCTAAAGGGCCATTAACCACGGGCAGATTGATGTTCCACGTATGCGGAGGGCTTCCAGGAGGGAAATTAACCTGGTTGTTGTTGGTCGTCATTAAAAGGTTGCCACTGGCATCCAACACCCTAAGGTACAAGTCGGGATGGTCTCCAAAAAAGGGAATGTCGGTGCAATTTACCGTATTTACAGTTAAAGATTGCAGTAGAAAAGGCAGTGTATCGATCACAGCTTGGTAGGTAATGGGGTAGTTTCCACCCATGCCATACACAATCGGAGCTGGATTCTCGGCGGTGCTGGTTAATCCGTTTCCAAAGTCCCAACTGTATTGATAGCCCAAATTGTGGGGGCCAGGCTGATACCCGTTCGAGGGATTTTGGTTGGTAAATTGCACGGTTAAAGGAGCGCAACCTGTGGAAGGCGAAAAGCTAAAACCGCTGTTGCCACCCACCGGTGGCAATACCACCAAATCGATGGTAAAAATTTCGTTGCCGGCCTGGGCACCGAACGGGGTTTGTACCGTCCCTTTGGTGTCGATGGTTAAAGTGTAGGTTCCAGGAGCAGCCAAGGGCGTTCCACAAAACCGAATGCAAGCAAAGGTGCCGTTCGGGAACTGACTTGGGAAATAGGTGCAGTTGCTTGGTGTACATTCCCAATTGATGCCAAAAGGCAAGCCGCTGATGCTCAATATTTCAAACTTTAAGAAATCAACCCAGCTGAACAAACCTCCCGATTGAACGGTCGCATCTACCTGCTTGGGAAGAAAAAATGTCATGGTGTCTTCGTAGGCTTGGCCAGAGGTTGCGGTATCCATATAATTTGGACAGGGCCCGTTGCTGCCTTGGCACAAAACGGTGTTGGGAACGCAACCCGGACATTGGGCCTGGGCCTTGAAACCTAAGGCAAACAAAAGAATTACTATAAGGTATAGGTTTTTCATACGTAGTGTGTTGGTATTCAAAAGTACACTTTTCAATCTAAGGTTGTTGCTGCCAAGGCTAAAAACCCAGGCATTGAAATGTGGGGTAGGTTATAGCATAGCGGTTTTCGGCTGTCCAGTTCCAGCATTTTTCCTCCTGCCCCCAAAACCAACGCATGTCCGGCGGCAATATCCCAAGCCGATAAGCGGTGGCTTCTGGGGTAAAAATCGGCTTTGCCACTGGCCACAAAGGTGAATTTTAAGCTGCTGCCTACCTTTAAAATATGCAGGGGCTTCCCTTTGGCCAATTCTTGTTCCCAATTATCTAGGTTTTCTCTGAAGTCGGAACGGCTGCCCACCAAACTAGGGCTGTGTATGGATGCTTTGGGTTGAACCTGGGGCTTTTTGGGGCTCCATATCCACTCTTGGTCCATGGGCCAATGCCATAAACCAAAATGGGGGCCGCCCAGCCAAGCACCGGCTTCTTCGCCTTGGTACGCGGGGGCAATGAGCAGGCCTAAAATGGGAATACCATCTTGAATCAGAGCTACGTTTAGGGTGAACATTCCATTTCGGGCTACAAATTCTTTGGTTCCATCAATGGGGTCAATCACCCAGCAGGCAGAAAAATCCTGCTTGGCATCAAACTCTTTTTCTTCGGAAACAATAGGCAAGCCAAACCGTTGAAGTCCCTCTTGAAACAATCGGTCGGCTTCTTGGTCGGCTAAGGTTAAGGGGCTGTCGTCGGCCTTAAACTGAACCGAAAATTCCTGATGGTATATGTCCAATACCCTATTTGCTGCCTTTCGGCCTAAGGCCAAAAGGGCATTGATGTTATCTTCGTTCAAATTCATCTTTCAGGGTTTCCTGTCGGCCTTTTAGGGGGATTTCAATACCCTGCGACCATGCTTTTATCATGTTGAACTCCAATGCCTCGAGCGGGCTGCCTTGGCAGGCAAAAAAACTGGCTTCTTTACCTACTTCAAGGCTGCCAATTTGGTGGTCTATTCCAAGAATGCGGGCAGGGTTAAGGGTAATTAAGGGTAAAATGTCTTTTTCTTCAAATCCAACGCGTTTAAGGGTGCCTGCCATAAAACCCAGGTTTCGTCCTCCCATGGCTTCCATGTCGCCTTCGTAATCTAAGGCCATTAAAAGCCCGACTTGGCTCATTTTTTGAACGTCCAGCCAACGCTGTTGGGGTTGGGCATGGTAAAAGGGAGGCAGTTCCCAAATTCGGCTTGCCACCAAGGCTTGTTTTTCGCGGACCAAGTCCGAGGTTAAGGCTTCGCAATCTCGGCATTCCAGCACCGCTATTTTCACCTTAGGCCAAGGCCTAAAAAAGTCCATTGCATTTTGCCAATCTGAGGCTGAGCGCACATGCAGCATTATTTTTTCCTGACCCTGAATGATGCGCCTTAAGGCACTGAATTGCTGTCCTTCTCGGCCGGCTTCGGCTTGGCTAAGCATGGCGCGAAGCTGTTCCTTTGCAGGGGCGTTTTCCTTTCGGGCTCTTGGCCAATGCATGTGCATTCCTGTGTGCGCCTTTATCAGGGAGTTGGTCCAGGGTTTTCCGTCTAATCTAAGCACCGAGGAGCTCCCCGCCAGCATTCCATATCGGGGACTCACCTCGGCAAACAGTACTCCGTTCTGCCTTAAGGTTGGAAGAATCGACGAGGCCGCATTAAAGGCGATATGCCCCTCTACTTCGGGAGTGAAATTGCCAACCTCATCAAAGTCTAAGGTGGCCCGAACTGCATCGATTTCGGTTAGGCCAACCACGGTGTTCATTAGAATTAATCCGGGGTACAGGTTCCAGCCTTTGCCATCAATTAGAGTAACCTCGGGCGAAAGGGTATAGGGCTCGCCTGAATTCAAATCTACCACGGCGGTTATTTTTCCTTGCTGCACCTGCAAAAGGCCTTCTTGAATAACCTGCCCATTCCCAATGTGGAGTCTGGCATTTTTAATGGCGAAGCTCCCTTGAGCCAAGGCCGTGGCCGTTACGAAAAGGCTAAGGATTAAGGTCTTCACAATGGTAAGATTTAAAGGTTTTGTAGGGCCGATCTTCTGGTTTTTCTCCATTAGAAATGGCTTTTAATAAGATAGGGCCAAGCCGTTTTGTTTCGGCTTCGTTCCGTTTAAGCATGCGGCTGTGCCTTTCCAGTGTAAAGTAGTCGAAGCCCTCAATCCAAGTGAATTCAGGCACCGAGGCTGCCATCATTGGGTGGCCGTTCCATAAAACCAAATCGGCATCTTTTCCCAGTTCTATGCTGCCCACTTTTTTGTCGATGCCCAGCATTTTTGCTGGATTTAGGGTAACCATGTTCCAGGCTTCCACTTCCGATATGTTTCCATACCTCACCATTTTAGCGGCCTCCAAGTTCAGGCGTGTTCCCATGGCTTCGTCGTCGGAATTTAAGGCGGTTAGAATTCCGGCCTTGTGCATTATGGCTGCATTATAGGGGATAGCATCGTTCACCTCGGCTTTATAGGCCCACCAATCAGAAAAAGTGGACCCTGCCGCTCCGTGGGCAGCCATTTCTTTAGCCACTTTGTATCCTTCCAACACATGGGTAAAGGTTCTTATTTTAAAGCCCATGGAATCGGCCAGCTGCATCAACATCAATATTTCGCTGCTTACATACGAATGGCAGGTGATGTTTCGCTTTCCGGCAAGAATCTCGTTTAAGATTTCGTAGCGCAACGAAGCAGGCCCGGGTTCTGGGTTTTTGGCCTTTAGAAACTGTTCCCGAATAAAGGTTTGTACCCCCAGCCGGGTTTGTGGATAGCGTATGGTAAACCGCTCGCCCCAGTTCGATTGTTTTACATTTTCGCCCAAGGCAAATTTATTGAAGGCAGGAGCTTCGGACATCAGCATGTTTGAGGGCGAGGCGCCCCATTTCATACGGATTAAGGCCGATTGGCCGCCGATGGGGTTGGCCGATCCATGCAGCAGTTGGGCGGCTGTAACCCCCGAGGCCAACTGCCGGTAAATGCCGGGATCGCCGGGATTTAATCCGTCTTTCATGCGCACCTCGGCCGAAATGGCCGAGCCCGATTCGTTCACCCCATTGCGCAAGGCAATATGGGAATGTTCATCAATGATGCCCGCCGTTAGGTGCTTGCCTTTCCCATTTATTTCCATCGTCCCTTTGGGAACGGTCAGGTCTTTTCCTATTCCAGCAATTTTGCCCTTTTTTATGTACACATCGGTTTCAATCACCGCAGCGGGCTGCCCCGTCCAAACCATAGCCGATCGCACCACCAGGTCTTTTTGTTCGGGTTGATCGTTGGCCGAATAGCCAAAAGCATGAAATGGACGGTAAATTTCCACTGAAATTTCCGGGTTTTTGTTTTGGCTTTCTTCGGTTTTGTTGGTTTGGTTGTTCAGAATTTCAACGGAATAAGGTATGCTGTTCACAGCGCCAAAAGCATCTAAAAAGGTCAATTCAACCTGCAAAGACGATAGGCCTGCATACCACCTTGGGAAATAGAGTCGATTTTCGCTCTTTGGCCATTCAAAAAT
>Ga0169931_10008180_pt1 | contig 15320 bp, 6 predicted proteins | sample Kivu_15m_20L_FD_129675 | JGI IMG/M metagenome (GOLD analysis project Ga0169931, IMG submission 129675) | Freshwater microbial communities from Lake Kivu, Western Province, Rwanda to study Microbial Dark Matter (Phase II) - Kivu_15m_20L... | ecosystem: Environmental > Aquatic > Freshwater > Lake ... | reverse complement strand
ATGAGGGAGAAATATAGTTAGTTTGTGGTTGATTAGGAGATTATTAAGATTGTGATTGAGATGTTGAAGAGATATAGGGCTAGGCTTGAGGATAATGGGGTGGAGATTATATGTGATAAGGAGATTACGTGGATTTGCTTTAAGTATATAAATTAAAATGAATAAATCATAAATAATCAAGAGAACCATATAAAATAAGAGCCTCATAAAAACATATAATTCCTATATAACAATAAGAACTAGAATGATACTTGAAAGTAAGATCATTTGAATTTATGTTTTATCTATATTTGATATTTTTTTTATGTTTATTTATGTTTATGTATTATAAGAGATGATATATATTTTATTAATATGCTCTTTTGTATATATATATATATATATACTGTGACAAGAATAAATTAATGATAATAAATTACAGTGATATTATGTTAACTAAAAAATAGGTGATTTCTTCATAGTAATATCCAAGAAATTACATCTAGAAGAGTACTGTTCGTGTCGAAACAAAAAGAAAAAGGACGACAAGAAAATAAGCCTTTTAAGATGGTAAAGTATTGATAGAATGTTAATATTGCCCAGTAAATCAAAGAAGAAAATATCAATCATATCCAGCTTTATATACACATGTCAATATTAAGCATCCAGGTTGTAAGGTGTCTAGTGCTAAATAAAAATAAAAATCATAGATTTATCCTGTATTTAAGATGATGAATATTTTAAAGAAAGAATATAGATAAAATTAAGAGGTAGAAAGACATTTAATTACTATGAAAAATATTACATGTTTGTTATTGGCTTAATAACTCTTGAAAAAATAGGAATATTCTTCATTAACTTATAGAGATTAGGATTAAAATATAATGAATATAGTTATTTAAAATACTATGCCGCTGATTGAACAGTATAATATGAATATTTAAACATTTAAAATGGGTCAAAAAGGTAAAATATTCTAATATCAACATACAAAAGTCTTCCCACTAAGCTTTGGTCTAAGTATTGTCAAATATTTCTACAAAAAACTTTAATATAGTGTAAAGTTATACCTATCATTGATAATAATATAATGTTTTGATCAATCATGGATATCAAATTAATAGAGAATAAGATTAATGACACATTTATGGGGTCATAATGACAAGCCTATGAATATACTGATATAATATTGGTAGAAATGGAAATAAGCATTAAAAAATCATGATAATTAAATAAATATACAGAGGTAATAATCTTAGTAAAAAGAATCTTGATTTTCATATTAATAATTATCGACTATTTATGTTTTCATATTGCCAGCCATTTATATTATCATCATGGCGTTATTCATAGACATTATTGCGGTAGATTAGGCATTCTGTACGATTACGGTTTATTTTATCGATTTTTCTTCTTTTTAGTTTTTATTATCGATCGTTTTTTATTTTCTAGTGCTCGTTATCGCGTTTTTTTTACATTTTTTTCTACCATTAGTATCCTTGTCTTTAGTAGTTGGGGATTAGATAACTAGTTCTTTTTGGTGATTATTTTTTCTAGATTCGTTTTGGTATGTATATCTTATTTATACCAAGTTCTTTTGGTATTTAATATTCTTTCTTATTTTTAAGTTTTTATCTAGCAATTTAATAGATTTTAGAAATTGCTTGTTAATATATAACTTTATTTTTATCATTAGATAGTCTGTCTAAGCATCTTTTGTTATATTCTTTAATCTGTTGTTGTTTTACTAGATCGATAAGTTATTCTGTGTTTATTTTGCATTAGTATTAATTATCGAAGGCTGAATCTGTTTTTTAACGTGTTTTATATGGTGATGTTGATTTTAGTTAGGATTTTACTTTTTTGCGAGAGCGTGAGCATGATGACGCTGTTTTGACTGGTAGGGTACTGTTAATTGATGATAGAGAAATGTTGTTTCTTTTTGATTTTCTAAACATTTTTAGTTATAATGGGCTCATGCCACCTCTTTTTTGATATGTATCTTATTTATTAACTTTGATCGTAACTTAATTTTTATCTATAGATGGTACTGTTAATTTTTTCTCATGAAAAATTAATCTTCTAATCTTTTTCTTCTCAGTAACATGATATTCCTACTTCTTATCTTAATTGATCTCTGGTTAATACATGGTTTTAGAGTCATTATTATAATAATTTTAAGTCTAGCTGCTCTTCCTCATGATATTATACTTACGTTCTTTGTTAATATAATGATATTTATTTTATGTAAACATTTTTTATTTGAATACTTTTAGTTATTTTTTTAATTATTGATACTGGTGTAGTTTGATTCCCATTTTAGAATGAAATTTCTATTTCATGCGGGTGTTTATTTTATTTAGAAGTTGATCGTTATATTTATCGTATGATGATGATGATGAGACTTTCAATATATTCATTTTATTATATAGAGATTAATAAAATTATAAATGATATAGTATCTTAATATATGTATAATTTATGATATGAGATGAATATATTACATATTAAAAATATAAGGATCAACTGACTGTTTATATAAAAAACTATGCGAGGGAATGTCTAGGTTTTTATGCTGTTACCATATCTACCATCTAATTAATCATGTTTAATTTTTAAATTTATGTGTTTAAAACTGTCTCTGTTTGATGAATAAAGTTGGGAGTATATAATTTCATGACATCACTGATTTAACATAAAAAGTTTAAGACATATGCTTATGGCAGACCTTAATTTGCTGTTATTTATCGATCATCAAGTTCACATAAATGTCCAAGTTTCTTATAAGTCTTAGATTCAGGTTAATTAAGTTTGAAGTCTATAAGGTCGATGGGCGGCGGTACTTTTAACTCTGATATTGGATAAGATACAAATTCTGATGATCTATATTATTATTTGGTCAGCATGACAGTCATAATCTTTGATATTTAAAACTTCTTAGGCGATAATCTTTCTACTTTTGAGACGTTGATGTATGATAGATAGGTATCATATTTATGATATGATGGATTTGATTAAAAGAATGCTTAATTGGCAGGTAATGCAAGTGTTAATGTCTAAAAAGTTTAAAAAAGTTGTTTCATCAATTTAGTTTTAGCTAATAGATCTTTATTTTGATCGAAGTGTAATGGTCTGAAGATATCTTTACCATGATAGATTTAATTTTAGATAAGATTGTTGTTGTAGAGCCAGACACCATGTTTTATGAAGCTGATTTTGGTTTAATTGAGATGGGTGTATTTGATAGTAAACCATGTTTAGTTTTAGGATTGAAGTTGATATACAAATTTGAATAATGAACCTTTTTTTAATAATTGACTGCTGATGTTGTTTTATAATTCACTTAAGATTTTAAAGAATTATATGCTGTTTATTTGTGGATTTCTCATCAATTTCTTTAAGGCATATGTCAAGGTAGATTCTAATTTAATCAAAGGCTAAATTGTTACCTTATTGGTCTATTTGAAAGATGAACCAAATATATCACCGAAGTATTCTGCTTAAAACTTATCTATTAAATTTTTATTAGTATTTTCTAAATACATCTTTCTAATAATATTATCTTAATCAATATTCAATGCTTTTTAATTTGCACCAGGGTTTAACAAATTCTTTCCATCACATTCATCAATAATACCTTCTTTTGATATTGTCTCAAGTATGAGTTATCTTTGTCTTCTTTTTTATGTTTTGATATCTAATAATAGATGCATTGTGAATATATGAAATTCTAATGATTTTTTATTAGTGAATTTCTATGTGATGATAGCTTATTATTATTTAGTAGGTTTTTTATTATTGTTATTTTTGTTATTATTTTTATCGTTGTTATCGATGACATTATTATCATTTTTATCTTGTATATCATTATTATCTTTTTTCTCTACTTATTTGGGTTTGTTGATGATGAGATATGGTGCATGGAGTTTTTATGCGAGATGCTGTTAGAAGAGTTAATTTCTGAAGAGTTAAAATTAGAATTGTTTTGTGTTTATTTGAAATTAGCCTACAAGTTTTTTTAGTTATTATTCAAAATCTTAGTTCTAGATTTATTACATTTTATATATTTTATTTCTTTTATCTTTTTTCTTCTTCTTTTCTCGCTTTTATTTTTGTTATTTTTGTTATTATGGGGTGCCTTGCAGTGGTAGCTTATCTTCTTATTCTTAAGAATCTGATTAGAACTTTTTGAGCATGGTAAATAAGAAATTATTCTATGTGGTTTATTATTTTGCCTTTGAGTTTTATTATACTATCAACATTTTAGCTGATTAAAATTGACGTTTAAGTTTGTTGTTGATTGATCTTGATGTTTTTACTTTTATTTTTTGGTCTTTGTATTTATTATTTATTTGGTTCAAGATTTATAGATCAGCTTTTGTTTAGAATAAATTACGTTTTATGACAGTATTATAGACAAAGAGACTACATTTGTCAAGTTAATGTCGTAGTTATTTGAATTGACTTACTTTTTATTACATTTCATCTTTTTTATCTTTTGCATTTTTTTATTATTTTTATTATTACATTGATAATTATGATACTGTTATGAAGACGAACCAAATTATACCTTTTAAAACTGATGCTAAAACTATAACGACGATTATGTGACACATTACAAAGAAAAGCATTACAAATACGTAGTTAGCATCGTTTTTCTTGGCATAATCGAAAGCAACGGCTGACCAACCAGCTTAAGTTAAGACTTGAACGAGATATGTTTGAGTATAAATGAAGTTTGAAAAATTTGAGAATTCATTATACATACCATAGACTGGACTTGCAGGCATTCGAGAAGAATCATAGAAGATTTCCATCCCCAATATTCCAAGAATATAATATATTATCATGAATAAAGGCAGAAATCTTGCTGTAATAGGAATGATAATGATGATAGTACCTAAAAGACCTCTAAATTTTTATAAAATATCTAGGTAAATACCTTTCAACAGGAAATTTATCCTATATATTCTCATGATTTTCAATAAAGATGAATAAAGTTTTTATTCAAATCCTATTGTAAATATGAAGCTGATTAAAATACTTGCCATATCAATTAAATTCCATTATCCATGAACATAATTTTATGGGCCAAGACCAATAACTCTGATGAAAATATCCAAAAGAAAGACATATGATAAAATTACATTTATCATCCCACAGGCAGTATTTTCTTTAAGATAGAGATATAAAATTGAATTTATGACGCCTATTAATGCAAGGATTGTTAAGGCTAATGGTAATGCCTTTTTTTGAAGCCAAGTTTCTAGTGGAATTACATTATTAAAAGATGTTCTGAAATTTATCCAAGTTTTATTGTCTGATATGGGTGGAGGTTTCAAATAAGGCTTTTCTTGTAAAATTCTACCAATTTGAATGAATTATAAAACATGCTAAATAAAATAATAAATACGATTGTGCAATTTCCATCACCATTGAGCTTAAGACAAAGTTAAGTAATCGCATCAATATATCTAATTCTATCTTCAAATAAATAATGAAAGAAATCAATGATCCTTTGTATATTGATCTAATAATTGGTTTCTCCTAAAGATACAAAGGCCAAGATGAAAGAATGTTGCATTTTAATTTCATCAATTAAGATATATTTGCTTCTGCTACTGATGTATGAATCAAATAATAAAGATCCAGGGATCGAGCTGAATATGAACATATTCAAGAAGATGAATATTACAAAAAATAATTAAAACCATTGGCTTGATGTAAATGATAGGATTTGATTGTCTGGATAAGCATCATAGCTTCCTGTTATGTAGATAATGAAAATCATCTTTGTTAAGCTGTTGTAGTTATTAGTATAATTATCGTATGGAACATCTTAAGGCATATCTATGATGACACTTCCAATGAGACCAAAACAAACGACTATAACTGCTTAAAATAATAAAAAGACGAAGAACTATCGATATGCTAATGCCAAAGCTTCAAATGATCTTTGAACTTATGATACGTAGAATATTGGCAGAACTAAATAATAAAATACATACCAGCTCTCAAGATCCTGAGAGGATTGATGGGTCGACCTTGTTAATTTTGTGCTTAAAATATTATCAAAAAGAGTTCTATTACTAATAGAAATAATGTGATGGCTTTTACATATAATATTCTTGAAAATTTACTATTTTTTCTAATTCTATCTCTGGAAGTATGTGCAACTTCAAGTACTAAATCCACAAAAAACAATATTAGTAGTCCTATTGATACATTTTGATATATATCTGGATGATTTATGAATAAAATCAAATACGGATATATGAAGCTAATCGTTTTTATTAGAAATTACCATACAAATGATGTTTGTATTTGATATGATTTTTTATAGAATTAGCTTTCATTTTGATCGAATATATCGATACGTGGATTTTTATATAATAACGCTTGTTGATAATGTATTTTTGCCCGTTAGAACTTTTATGTTTATGACATATTTTTTATCACCTTTCTTGTTTATTATATCATGTCGATAATCTCTTCTTAGCTAGCAGGATCTTTAAACATTGGATGAGGTGACTCCGAGTAGTGTTATTTTACTTAGAATATTCGACTCATATAGAAATTATTTTAAAACTATATAATAATTCCATTAATAATAAATACACTTTAAGTATCATTACTAATATTTAATTTCAATTAAAAAAACTCCAAAAAAAGCACAAGAAAAATATCTTTTTACTGTCTGTTTAGATTTTGTTGAATATTTTTAATTATTGAATAGAGTTAATAACTACTTATCTTAATCATTGATAGAAAAAAAATCATAAAAATAATATAAATTTCAAATAATCTTAAATAATCATATAATATATCATTTAAATTTATCAAAGAAACTTTTATTTATTTGAATACTCATTTTTTATTTTAAATGAGATAACTTTGGACTATCATTAAAGCCTTTTGATATCTTTTATAATTATTATCTTTGCTTTCCCTAAATAAGATTCGGACTAGAAGTATTTGGTAGTGATTTAAGTTCACGATTTTTGAATTAGCTATATTTTTTATATTGGATCAAAAATGATTGTTTATAACTTTCGAGTTATTTTTTATCTATTTTAGCAATATCAACAAATAGATATGGGAAAGGATTTGAAAGATAAGGTTTGGACCATGTACGTGTTTATAAAAGTACGTCTAAAATGGCTTGTTTTTAGATGAGATCTTGAGTAGTCTATCCTGCAAAGCCTTAAGGAATACGAGTTGCTTATGTATAATTAATACCACTTGGTGGACCAATCCAATACTATTGAATAGGTCTATAATGTTCTATTCCGACCGCACAAACCATTTGGGTAGCTGCTTGAAAAGCATCTTTCAACAAAGCAGTCATATATAAATCTTTTGGTAATAAAAATATATGCGGCATAATGTTTTCAGCAGCAGCTTTGATACTAAACGGATTAGTAAATTCTTTATTTTTAAGTATAACAGTTCTAAATATATCTCTAGTTTAATGAATAGTTAATGATTTACCAAGAATCATTTTATATAATGTCTAAGGCATCCCACCAAGCATAACTTTATGTCTTCCCATCAAACATGTATATAAAAACTTTTATACCATAGGAAATTATGTTCTTTTTCCACCTAAAATATGTTAACTGATAGCATCAACAAAAACTGGTGTAATTTGTCTACGTACTTAATCACTATCTTGTAAAAAAGGATAGGAGTATGCATATAAACCATTTTTATATGTAGTTTTATTTGGTAGTGAATTATTTAAAAGCATATCCATTGTAAATAAATTTACTACTGTTTATTACCAAGTAATGGGTCTATGTGGATCGATTAATTATACACCATCTTGTCTATAATCTTAGACATTGCCTAGTGCACATTTATGTGCCATAAATCTTTGTCTTGCCATATAATTTGATGGATCAACTTGTAAAAAAATTAAATCTGAGCCAGCGCTGACTAAAGTAGTGACATCATCTAATAGTATTTTATCTGATTTTGCATTTTATTATGGTATTCTCGGCAATCCTATTAATTGTATCTAATCAATCAGATCTATATCTCCTTGATTGGCAAGTGGTAATGGCTTTAAAGCAGTTTTTCTAGGCCGAGTAGCACAGATTGATTATCTTTGATTAAATAAATAATCTTCTGGTGTGATGGTTCTAAACATGTAGATAAGTCTTCTTGATAACTTCATTTTTAGTTTATTAATTATTATTTTTGATAATCAAATAATTTTTCTGATGAAAATGAACAAATATACAAAGAATTAAAGTAGTTATAGATATCATGATGTATAATTTGATCTAAAATCGAAGGTATCACAGAAATTTGTTATTAATTTGGATTGATCTAAGATATTAAGAAACCATGTCCATATTTGATCTAAATCTCTCTTAAGATATTATTCATTGCCTTCTTATATATTATTGTGTATATGTTCGAATCGATCAACTATTTTGACTATGAATAATACACAATTTAGTAATGGAGGGTTTTCTAAGCTAATCGCTTTAATTTTTGACAGAACGATCTGATTTGCTTAGATTATTGTCAATATATTACCATTTTAATTGAAAGAATCTAAAAATTATGTCCATATGTTTTAAATCTCAAGAAGTATATAGGACAATAGTGCTTTTATATAATGATGAATAACATTACGGACTTTAAGTATAGAACCCATGCCTTAAATTAAATATTTTTACCATGTATAAATAACAAATTCTTAGCATCGTCTTAAGTTAAACAACAAATTACTAATCATACTATAAGACTAGATAACTTTCGATGTAAATATGCAATTAGTAGGTTTTTCAGGCTTGTATATAAAGCTAAAAACTCTCCATCCTTTAAGATTTTGTTAAGTTTTAATAAAAGTAAATGTTATATTTTATTTGATGATGTCGATTTATTGACTAAGATTTGTTGAGCGGATTGCCTATTATATTAATCTTTAGATATTATTTCTTGATATTTTGTCAGCAGGTTTATTTAATATTTCTTTCGAAAGTTGAAAAAATTCTAGGATAAAATCACCTTGTGCAAAAAGCATTATCTTTTTTATGCCTCTTAAAGTATGTTATAAAGATTATCTCAGCTTGTCTTTTTGAAGTAAATTTAGACATTTGTTGCTTACCTTCTATAATATATCATCAAAAATGATATTTATATCATGATTTATACTATTTTAAGATGTTTTTATGGTTGAGTTGTTGATTTAACTACTATTTTATAACTTTTTTTGATTTTATTTAGTTTTATAGATATAATTAGATCGTAAATTGATGAAACCATTGACCTCTGGATACATTTTATAAGGATTATCACTCTATATTTTATTGAATTTTATTTGAGGCCTTGATATATTTTTTATTTTATCACTAATTAAGGAAAATTTTCTATTTTTTACATTAAAAAATCTTTTATCTTCTTATTTCCGTCTTTATAATTAATTTATATATTTATATAATCCAGAGAATTATAATTCTAGATTAAGATAACTTTTAAACATCTATTTTTATTCAGCTCTAAAATATAATTTAATAAATTGTATAGTTTTGCCTAATTCTAAAATTTTATTCCAATTTTTATTGAATAATTGAGGAATCAATTACTTTTTTATAGCTTTTTTTATTTAGAACAACTTTTATTATGATTCTTGTACAGCTTATTAAAATTGTATAAAAAAGCCAAGATTCGATTTCATTAATAATATATTTACTTACATTTAGAACCATTCCTGAACTAATTTTATATAATTGATTAATATACCCTTGAAGAGTATGTGTATATCACATAAACTATCTTATAAATTATTTAAATAATTTTTATCGCACTAATAATGATAGACATTTAAGAGAAAAGTTACTGATCTTTGCAGATCTTAAGATGAAGACTTATCATTTATGTTTATTTTATCAACAGTTGTGATTATGAAATTAATGATTTGTTCATAATTTTTTAGTTATTTATCTAGGGTTAATAAAGTTAGAGGATTTTATTGACTTTTTTAATATTATAATTGATTTCGAGTTATATTGCCTGATTATTGCTGAACTTTATGAAGTAAGGAAGTTATGAAAATAGTAAATTTATTTATGATTTAAAAAATGCCTTATGAAAAGTTTCTCAATAGATAATTAGACATTTTATACATATTCTTCGCATATAATTTGATGATTTAGATTTTATTGCCATATTAACTAAATTTAATTAATTAATTTTTTAGAGTATCACAAGATAGATGGGTCATTGATATCTTATTGAAGCATACCTAAAAAGATGGTAGATTATTATATGATGATTTTAATATGAATATATCTGAGGGCATACCAAGGAGCATTTGGAGGATATTTATTATTATACTGCGTTCAGATCGAGTTAATTAGTCATGTTGGATTATGTTGTATTTGTTTAGTTATTTATTGTAGAGAGTGGAGAGGTTGGAGGATTCGTAAATTGATTATTCAAACATTGTTATTATAAATTTAAAAAAGAATACGATATAATGATAAAGAAAAAATTAAATGGTGGGCTCAAAATGAAAAGATAATACTTATTGATAAAAACAAATAACAAATTATTGATTTTACTTAGTTTTTATCTTAATATTTTAATTTTTTTCATGATAGTATATGTATTATATTGACAATTGATTTAATTGGGGTGAAAACATTATTAATCTATATCATTTTATATAAAATAAAATCAACAAATGAGTTAAAGAGTCTTAAAGTAATAGAATCATTTGAAGCCCATCTTAATAGGCGCCGCAGCTCTTGCGTCCCTTTATGGACTTTTTTATTATCTAACTAATAATTCATCATCGTCAAAGGCCTGTCCATTATAATTGACATTAAAAATGCTTAAATAAATAAAGTATCAAATGTGTGCAAATTGTATATCATTTGCGTAAGGAGTCAACTTAAAGTTGAAGGCTAAATATCCATAAAAAGAGTTATAATTATATCTTAGGACAGAGATTGCTAAAGTGTATGATTCTAAATAAGAATTGATTTTGGGTAAATATTAAATACCTAAATAATAATATGCTGCTAGTTTGAAAAAACATAGTAGTAATAAACAATTATCAGCTGATACTTTAGAGATATTTGATATGTTAGAAAGAGCAGTTAAAGGACAAGTACCTGATTTGACAGTCAGACCATAAGTAATTTGTGTATTATCTAGGCTAAAAATTTATATACACATAAATAGATCTTGAGGGTTTATTATTAGATGTGTTAATAGATCGCAACGAGAGTTTGGCTTTAATTATAAGATAATATTAAGAATAATCCTGAATTTAATAGCAAGAATGATGCTCATTTTAAAAAGGCTATTAAAAATCTTAGTATCTATTAATTCAAATCATAATATCTTTAGAAAAAAGGATATTTAAAACAATGGGGTTGTCCTAATCTAGTACTTACATTATTATATAGACTTTTTTCAAGGTTATTGAAAGTATTAAATTGAATTAACCTTAAGTTAAAAAATAGGCATCATTTATATAAAAATCATATTAAATTTTGATAGCTAAAATATCTTCTGATCCACAACTTTATGATAGAAGAAAAATCAATCATTAAATGTAATAAAACTTTTAAAAATTAAAGAATCCTATATAAGCTACTAAACCTCAACTATAATTGATGAAAAAGCCAAGTGCTACTGTTCCAATAGAATCAAGAAATCCTCAGGCTCAACCGCAAAAGAAGAAGTAAAAGACTGAATAAGATTAATTTGATTTATAAAAGATGATGATGAATTAGTTATTAAGTCGATCTCAAGAATAAGCATAAGAATAAAAACCAGAAGTAGTTCAACCTGTAGCTTAACCAGTTGTTTAACCAATAGTATAATAACCTATTATTCAACATCCATAAGTTGTGCAACCACTTGTTTAACCTTATGCTTAAGTATAAAAGGTTTAATAAAAAGCCAATGAATAGCTTCAACAAGTACCTTAATAAAGTTTATTAATTTCATAATCATAAAATAAATAACCTCAATAATAAAGTCTATTATTATCAAAATAACCTGAAAATATCTAACAAACTCCAGTTCAATAAGTTCAATAACAAAAAGTTTAATAAGTACCAGTCGTCTAAAACCCAGTTGTTTCTGAAGAACAATCAACCAATAATTAAGAATAGCCTCGAAAATAATAGTGATTTATATAAAAATTTGATATTTAAAAACATAATTTATGAATGATTTAAAAAGTATACTAAATATCATTTGGATGTTAAAGGTCTATATTGTTTCCAATTTGTTGGAGCAATATATTGACTTTTCTTCATATAATTTAATAATGTTTTAGTAGGACCATCATTACTTTTATATTTTAATGCTTAACATAAACTATATAATATAATAAATACTGTAGGCGTGAATCACCCCATTTACCTTTTATATAACAGTTTACGCCCAGATCGAAGCGTTGTTTGAATGTTAATGGAGTTGAATCTATCATGACTTATCTTAGTTATTTTTTAGATTTTATGAATTTCTAGATAAAAAGATATGTACCTTTGCGCTGTAGTTGTTTATTTATTATTCTTTAAGGAATTACATATTCATTTATCTTTTGCTTTAGGAATCAGGTCGATCTTATGGATTTTTATATTTTAGGTCTTTTCGAGCTGGACCTGTTATCTTTTCGTAGTTTAAGTCGACAGTGTAAAGTCTTATAGGTTTTTAACTTCCTTTTACTGTTACTATATCAATGAATCTACAAAATTATTTCATTTATTAAGTTAATAGTTAATAAAGATCTTAGCTTAACAAAAAATCAACGCCAAATTGTTTTGTTGCAGCTTATAGACGAGCTGCCATATTGACGTTTGGGCTTAAATACGATGCATCAATTTTATATTATGATCCAATTGCACCTTCAATGGCCCATCCAACATGTAAACCAAAGCCCATATCTACAGAAAAATCAGGTATTTTAGATTTAATTCTTTGATCTTGTCCATATTCAAGAACTAATGGATCTTTATGTATTTTTATTAAAGTTTTTACAAATCCTAGTAATGAAAAATCTGAAAAAACTCCTAGATATCTTCTATCTTTCCATTGAATTTAATTAGTTTTATCATTTAATTAATATTTTTATATTGGAATATTCCATACAAGTAGAAAAGCTTCACCAATATTTTTATTTGCTGACCCACCATAACGATATACGGATTAATGTACTAATGATCCTATTTTATTGACAAAGACTAATATTTATTCTTGTAGAACATCAGTTATCTATGTGAAATGTCTGATATCACAAAAACCAAAAATGGCACATTTTTTTCTACCTTAGATCATTGGATTCATATCACCTTGATCTATAATGTTCGAGCCAATTATTTCAGCTCCGGCACTACCAAATACAATTGATAATAATGCACCAATTTTGATGATGGCATTACTTATGACAGTAGTTTCTAGTTATGTATTTTTATTTAATTATTCTTTAGCAGCAGATTATGGATCTTTAGCCATGATCATTAATTTTTTCATCATGTTTTCTATAGGTTAAACGATATATCTATCAATATCTGTAGAGAACATATGTATAAGTATAAAAAGTATGATACATATAAATAAAGTCTTTGCCATTGAGAAAAGTGCATTATTTCTATTAAGTTTATATTGATTGACAATAGCTATGATTTGATTTTCTTCTAAAGTAGAATCTATTAATGTTAAATTTCTCATAGTCATGATTTGATCTATATCTATCTTCTAGGTAGATGATACAAGATCATCTTATCTAAGGGCTTTACGATCGAAGTTAGAGTAATATGTAAATTAATTGAAAGGGGTTGTTAGTTGAATTATTTAATATTATTAATTTTTGAAAAATTAAAGGTTTTCATTCCAGATTTATTGTAGTTGTTGTGTACTGATATTTGGGTCTAATAATAATTATGCTTGATTTAAAAGTAAGAAATCCCATGCACCTTCAGAAGTTGAATAATTATCTTTATTGAATAATGGGATGACAAGCATAAGCACTAAGATGACTATGATAATCTTTTTTATAGATAATTATGATAGAATTTTGCCTATTTTGGTCTATTTGTTTAGGGCTTGTTAGATTTATTATTAGTTTATTAGTTATTAGATTTATTGTTAATGAGGAACTTATAACTAAGGTTATTATGTTTGAACAGGTTAGACGGCAGGTTAGATCATATTTAACATTGTTTTTTGATCATTTTTTGACGGTTAAGATTGAATTTTTCTTATTTAGATATCTTTTTTTTGTGATATTCCATTAGGGTTTGATTGATTTTTATCTAATTTTTTAAATGTAGAAGAATCATTCAACTTCTATTTCATTTTTTATCTAATCATCTGTTTTTTCTTTGCTTTTTCTTTAATTTCTTTAGCTTTTTATGAATTTTTGAAGAGCTTGACAATACGAATGACTCTAATTAACTTGACTATTCTAACAGCTCTGGTTGCTGCTCTTGATGCTTTCGATTGGCTGGCGATTTGTGAGAAGCTTGATGATGATTAGGTCGAGAATATAATAGAGCTAAACAAAGTAATATCAAATATCATGGTTGCAGTGGATATGATGTCTAGAAAGAAAAAGAATGACATAAAGTACTAATCAATAACTATACTTGAGAATATGATTTCTACTGTAAATAAGGCCATGACGGTGATATTAATCCAATCTACTGATGTATCTGCATATGCATCAAAAAATGCAGTTCTGATATCATCAGCAAATAATGAATAGACAGTGACTACTGTTATGGCAATTTGATATTTTAAACTAATTTAATATTTATATACCTCATAAGAATATTTTTAACCAGTATTAAAAAACTAATCTTATCTTTCATTTTCGATTAGGTATGTATAAATCGATCTCCACTTGATTAGTTTTTGTGGTTTAATTCATTACTTGTGTTATTATTGATGATTTATGTTTTTGGGGGTTTGGGGTTATTAGGATTGATTTCCATGTTCTATAATATTTAAAAAGAAATTATATTTCTTTATGGATAATATAGAAAAATAAGAATAATATATAAATTTGATAAATTAAACGCATTTATATAATATAATATTATAGATTTATTTTTAATGATAAATATAATCATAGATTCCATTGATTGTTATATGCTTAAATCATAGAATTATCTATATTTATATAATATTTTTTAGAAAGGCATTAAGTCAGCTAAAAGTTGTAGTTGTTTACTAAAAGATCTAATTATGACATAATTTAGTATATTATCTATGTTTTTATAGGATTATTACAGATATTATTATTCTTAATATATATGTTTTAATTAGATTTTAGTAAATAACCATAGAGTTAGATGCACTTTTTT
>Ga0169931_10008179_pt1 | contig 15323 bp, 14 predicted proteins | sample Kivu_15m_20L_FD_129675 | JGI IMG/M metagenome (GOLD analysis project Ga0169931, IMG submission 129675) | Freshwater microbial communities from Lake Kivu, Western Province, Rwanda to study Microbial Dark Matter (Phase II) - Kivu_15m_20L... | ecosystem: Environmental > Aquatic > Freshwater > Lake... | reverse complement strand
TATCACCTGGCGTCCCCAACGGGATTTGAACCCGTGTTACCGCCGTGAAAGGGCGATGTCCTAGGCCCCTAGACGATGGGGACTAGAGGAGTGAGAATCTTAGCGTGAAATTTCACAAGTCTTTTTGGCGGTACGCTTTGTCCTCGAATCAAGAAAGCCAGCAAGAAAGCGCATGATTGGGGCCTTTAGCTCAGTCGGTAGAGCAACGGACTTTTAATCCGTGGGTCGTCGGTTCGATCCCGACAGGGCCCACGTAATATCAATATAGAGTGCTATGACTCTAACAGGAGGCCAAGCACTTTAAATTTTAAGGTTCTGGAAACGACTCAATATACAATTTTGCAGGTCACTTAAGTTATGAACTTATCAAATGACTCAGGTAAAACTGTGGCCTTCTAGTCGAATTCGAAGGCAAAAACTTTAAACAGTACCTATACTAAGGATTTGAAGCAAATGCCTACGGAATGCCTTAGACCATCTCTCAACAACGCAAAGTCCCCATTATTTGAAAAATTACATACACTAAATATATTTGGAAGCAATAAATCTTCGGATTTTGTTAGAGCAAAATAACTCGGGATAAAATACTACATGTATTCAAGAAACAGCTATGATAAATAAACATGGAACCCGGTATCAATGGCAGAGTAGAGAGTCTTCCAAAAAATCTCTACTTTCCTCGAGCAACTACAGCAATTTATGCTGCGCTTAAATCATTTAGTTCTTCTGGAAAAATAATAATTCCCTCCACAATTTGCCTTGATCCAATTTTTGCGTCTCAGTTTGCCAATTATCAGCCAGTCTTTGTTGGTGTCGATGGTTTTCAGTTAGCGCTCAAAAGAGTGATTAAAATGCTTGACAATGATTCGGAGATTAATGCAGTACTCCTACCCTTTCTTTACGGATATCAAATTGAAGGGTTGGAGGAATTTTGGAATCAGATAAATTCTCGAGAAATTCTGGTCATTGAGGATCTCGCCCAAACTCTAGGGCCTTCAAATTTCATTGGCCCGCAGGGAAGAGCAAAGTTAGTCACAGTACATAGTTATGGAAAAGGTAAGATAATTGATAGCCATCGATTAGGGATTGCTAGCACCTCGGACCAAGAGCTATATTCAGCAATGAAGAGCCTTCGCCCCAGGGATTTATTAATTTCAGAAGAATCCTATAGATTTTTAGAATTGGAATACCGAAGAGTCTATGAATTATTTTTGAAGTCGGACTCACACGAAGAAAGCTGGCATAATTTTTATGAGACTGTTTGGAACTCAGACCCCCGTCTTTTCGTGCCCTTTTTAGTACTGCCTTTTGAATCACTACCATCTTTTAAAGTCAAGCATTTGCACTGGGTAGAACTAGAATCCAGGAACAAGAGGCATAGCGAACTTCTTGACTTATTTCGAGAATATCAAGGCGCTGTGTTGCCCAGTAATAGTGACTCACGAAGACCAATTTGGAGAACAACTATCCGACTGCCGAATAGCGAGCGCAATGGTCTGTATAACTATTTGAATTCCAACGGACTTTTTGTAAGCAAATGGTACAAAGCTATGCACCGCTACGTCCCCAGTTTTTTGGCTCAAAATAACACAGATTTAAAATCGGCGGAAATATTTGAAGACGAGGTCATTAATTTTAAGATTGATGGAACCATGAATGACAAAACTTTTAATCTATACATTAAAGCAATTAACAACTGGATTTCTAATCGCTAAATTAAAGACAAACTCTAGGTTACTTATGCAAGAACTTCTGCTCCAGAAACGTTTGGAAGGACTCTACTGAAAAGTGCACAGGAATTGAGTCTAGCGATTCCTTTATGCGCCACCCATTTGCCTTGAAGGCCAAGTAGCAACTTGGAATATTTAATTCACGTGCAACAAAAATTGGCGAAGTATATGGGGGTCCCAGAACCAAATCAGCAGTCTTGATTATCGAATATAAGTTCACATTTGGAGACAAAATAGAGAAGCGATGATCTTGAATTTTTAAATCTTCTAGAAGCTCCATATAACGTTTATTATAATTCATATCTCTTGGATGAGACCTTCTTTTCGGCTTCAATTTTAGTTGCATTGATAACCCGCGTGATTCAACAAAGTAGTTTAAAACTGAAATAGAATCAAGAAGCACTCTTGAACAAAAATCATAATCGTATAGAGACTCTTTTATGTCAGAATAATGTTGAAACTCATCTAACAAAACATCTTTCAAAGGAGCCACATCAAAGAAAAGTACGCTCAGTTGATTTGCATCTCTTCTTTTAACAATAATCTGTGGTTTTGGTTGAAACAAGCAAGAGCCGACTACAGCAATCCGACCTACTCCTTCATTTTTTATTAATTCACGTTGATTCTCGGTCCAAACTAATTGCTGATCTATTTTTCCTTTTATTGTATCAAGTGATATTCCCTCTGGAGAAGAGAAATCCCGAGAAATTCCCTGGCTATTTATCGAGTACCACATCATGACTCGAAAAGTTTTGTGAGCAAATTTTTCTTCAAATCCTATAGGCAAACTTGTGTAATTTGATTGAGTAGTTACAAGTTGAATTCTATCTTTTAGTTCTTGGCAAGCAACAGACCAAGTAAAATTTTCAAACCCTTTTGTATAGACATTCTTCATGTATCGCTGAGACAAAATCGTTAAGAGTTTTTTTCGATCAATTTTTGCTTTAGCTGTTAAGAATATGCATCGCCACGAATTGCATCGCGTGAAGAGGTAAAACGAAGAATCGTAGGTAAATCCATGAGATTTGACTCGTTTAGCTTTCCAACTCCTTACTTGCCAAAGCACATTGCTTGTATCAAGATATTTCTTGAATCGCTCTTCATTTATGAATAAGCCTAAATCTTGCGGACTGGATTTAGTAAATGCTTGTTCATAGCTTAGGGAGTAGATAATCAGGGAAGGATAACGAATTTGCTGTGACACAAGTTTCTTTGCTGTCGCAAACAGCACCAAGACCAGCAAAAAAAGTGAATTACGAATTAAAACCAGGCAGATTTTGATAAACGTAAGTATTGCCGACACTCCAGAATAATACCTTACAAGACACTGGATCTCTTATATTTTAAAACCATAGAATCCTAGATTGAAGTGCCTAAAAAAAGTAGTTCAATCGTGTAGTCTGGAAATGTGAACCTAGTAATTGGAACTGCTGGTTGGCGCACCTCATACGGTGCTCTAAAAAAACGAATTATTAGCAAAAAGAAGATTGAAGAAATATTGCACCTTGCCGATTCTAAGAACTTTTTAGCAATAGATACATCGCCTGACTATGACGATGCGGAAATGATGATAGGACAATGTTTCTGGAAGCGAGACATCGCCACAAAAATAGTTTTCAAAAATGAAAGTGAAAAAGATTTTCAGATTAAACTAAGGCATTCAATTGAACGTTTGAGGGTGAATCACTTAAGTGTAGTATTCATTCACAATTGGGACGATTTGAATCAAACAAACAAACTCAGAGCTCTTAAACTTATGAATAAAATGAAAGCAATTGGTTTAGTAAGAGATATTGGGATTAGCACTTACAGCGTGTCTGCGATTAAGCAAATTCTATCGTCGAAAATACGAGATGTAATTATACAAGTTAACCTCAACACATTAGATCAAAGAATTGTGGAGCTTGGAGTTGAGAAATGGCAATCCAAAATATTGCAAAATGAAGTAGAACTTTGGGGAAGGAGTATTTTTCTGCAAGGCATATTACTCGATTCCTCAAAAGAGAATCCCTTCTCTAGACATCCAGACTTGATACGATTCTGGCGATATTGTTCGTCGATTGGAAGCAACCCATATGATGTTTGCCTCGCTTTCCCAAAACAATTGGGGTTTATTGACGCAATCGTGGTTGGAATTAATAGTGTGAAAGAAATTCATAGCTTAGTTAAGTCGAATACTGGTCCATCAACAAAATTCGATTTCTCTTCAATTGCTTCATTGGACTCAAATCTTATTGATCCGCGGAGGTGGAGGTGAAAGATTTTGTAGTATATTTGCAAGCGCGCATAGGTTCAACTCGATTGCCAGGCAAAGTCCTCCTTCAAATCAACGGTAAGCCCATGATAAAGCTTCAAATAGATCGAATTCTTCAGTCGAAAGAAATTGATGGACTTGTAGTTTTGATTCCAGACTCCTCGGATAATGATGCCCTTCATTTGGAATTAGAAAAATTTGGGGTACATACTTTTCGCGGCTCTGAAAACGATGTGTTGCAGAGATTCATAGATGCTTCAAAAATTTTTATGACTCGTAATATCATTAGAATAACTGCTGATTGTCCATTGATTATGCCTGATATTCTTGATGATATGATTCGCAAGTTTTCTGAGAAGAATCCTGACTACTTGTCGAATACTTTAATAGAAACATACCCAGATGGCCTTGATATTGAGATATTCTCTACATCTTCGCTAAGGAAACTCTTTAGCTTGGACCTAGGAGTTTTAGATCGTGAGCACGTAACTTTAGGCATCTACAATAGACCAGATATGTTTAGCCTAGAAAATTTCAAATCAGTAGTTGATTTATCAAGGCATCGATGGACTGTTGACTATCCAGATGACTTCGAATTTGTCAAAGGGGTGTTTGAACATTACACGGGAATGGAGAGCACCTTTGGTGTTTCTGATATCTTGCGGTATATCGAACTTGACCCTACTATGCACTCAAACAAAACTTCTCCTAATTTGAGACATATCTCTTTAACGCTCTCAGATAAAAGTGAGTCGAACTCACAAGGAGGCGATGAAATCTGACGACATCTAGGTATCAAAAATCAATCGAGTTCTTGAAACGTGCAGAAGCTTCAATTCCTCTCGGTTCTCAAACATTTAGTAAGTCTCGTACTCAGTATCCAATCGGAGTCTCCCCTCTATTTATCGACAGAGCTAAAGGGAGTCATGTTTGGGATTTAGATGGCAACCGTTATATCGATTTAGTCAATTCACTCGCAGCTATAACTCTTGGCTATAACAATAAGCATGTTAACCGCGCAGTTCGCAGACAACTTAAGAAAGGTACCCTGTTTTCGCTTCCCGGTGTTTTAGAGACAGAGGTTGCAGAGCAAATTGTCGACATTGTTCCTTCGGCAGAAATGGTTAGGTTTGCAAAGAATGGAACAGATGCAACCTCTGCTGCTATTCGGCTTGCCCGAGCCTATACAGGGAGAGACCATGTGATTTTTTGTGGTTACCACGGTTGGCAAGACTGGTTTGTGGGTGCTACCACCAAAAATAAGGGAGTTCCTCAGGCTGTCTCAATGTTAACTCATAAGTTTATGTATAACGATCTGGAATCTTTGTCGAATTTGTTCTCCAAATTACCCAATCAGATAGCAGCCGTAATCCTAGAACCAATGAACTCAACTTATCCTAATGTAGGTTTTCTTGAGGGAGTGAGAGAATTAACGCAAAAAAATGGATCAGTCTTAATTTTTGACGAAGTTGTTACAGGTTTTAGGTTTGACATAGGAGGAGCTCAGAAGCTATTTAATGTAACACCAGACTTAACGGCACTCGGCAAAGGCATCGCAAATGGCTATCCTTTATCCGCAGTAGCTGGAAACAAAGAGATTATGAATGAAATGGAGAATATCTTCTTTTCAGGAACTTTTGGTGGGGAGTTATTATCACTTGCTTCAGCTAAAGCTACGATAGATCTTTACAGAAATATTGATGTGTGCGGTGAACTTCATTTGATTGGTAGCACTCTTGCTGATGGGCTCAAACAAATTATTTCTGGACTTGAGCTGGAAAATGTAATTGAAGTCTCGGGTCATCCCACCTGGCTCTTTTTACTTTGGAAATCTGCTTTTGGACAGCCAGTGGAAAATATTAAATCTTTTTTCTTACAAGAAATGTTCAAGGCTGGCGTCTTGGTTTTATCCACCCATAATGTAAGTCTTGGTATAAAAAAGAAGGATATAAGTAAAGTGTTAGTTGCCTACGAATTGGTACTGACTAAGTTGAAAGACTCATTACTATCTGGCACGTTATCCTTAAGGCTAAAGTGTGACCCTGTTAAGAATCTATTTACTATTCGCTAGAGTAGAACTCAGAGAGGAAAATCGGGTGGAATTAAATGAACTTTTCAAGCACTAAACTTGAACCAGGCGAAAAGCCGATAGTTGTCGCTGAAATTTCAGGTAATCATGGCAACAGGGTTGAAAATATAGAGGAATTAATGCGGAAGATAAAGGAGTCAGGCGTTGATTTTGTAAAACTGCAAACTTATACCCCAGACAGAATCACTTTAAACTCTAAAAAAAGTAGTTTTGTAGTGCAAAGTGGACTCTGGGCCGGCAAGAGCCTATTTCAATTGTATTCACAGGGGGCAACACCAAACTCCTGGCTGCCGCGGCTATTCCACTTAGCAAAAGATTTGGAGATTACACTTTTTTCTTCTCCATTCAGTCCTGAGGACGTTGAAATTCTTGAGAAATTTGATTGCCCGATATATAAAATTGCGTCTCTCGAAATAACTTACACGCAGCTCCTTAAATCTGTAGCAGAAACAGGTAAGCCAGTCATTATGTCAACAGGTGGAGCAACATTAGAGGAAATACAATATGCCATTGAAACCTTAACTCTTCATGGAACAAAGTCTTTAATATTGTTAAAATGTAGTCCAACCTATCCAGCACAATTAGAGGATTTAAATCTGAACACAATTTCATTTTTAAGAGAGAAATTCCAAATTCCCATAGGGTTTTCTGATCACACAGAGGGATCTGTAGCTGCTTTAATTGCGACCGCGCTGGGTGCAGTTGTGATAGAAAAGCACTTGAAACTAGATGAGGATGTTGATTCTGTTGATGCACAATTTGCCCTTAAAGTTTCAATGTTGTCAAGTTTTGTTGAGCAAGTACATGCCGCTTGTGAGAGCATGGGACAGGTTAAGGTGGGTCCGACAGACTCAGAGATTGAAACTCTTAAGTACAGACGTTCCATTATTGCCAAGGAGGACATGAGTAGAGGAGATGTAATCGATATTGAGAAGTTGGCAATTGTTAGACCATATATAGGAATGAACCCAAAGGATTTGGATTTGGTGCTTGGCAAGAAACTTAAGTTTAATATAGAAAGAGGCGAAGGCCTAACTAGGGAATTTCTTGACTAAATTGAGAATTTTATTCAGGGTCGATGCCAATAGTGTATTAGGGCTTGGCCACTTGATGCGATGCCTAGTTTTGGCAGAAACTTTTCGATTTAGGGGACATTCGTGTGCTTTTCTTACACTAAACTCAGATGTCGATCTTCTAAGTATTCTTAAGAGCAAAGGCTTCAAACAGCAAGATTTAATGAGCCAATCAAGTTTTGGGAACAAGATTTGTTTGGAAAAAAATCAAGAATTTGAAGAATTAAACTATAGATGCGTAAAAAATGTTCTTGAATATAGCCCCCACATCCTAATTGTTGATCATTATTGGATTGATTATGAATGGGAATCTAACTTTAAGAAGCGCGGCATAAAAATATTGGTACTAGATGACCTTGCAGCATCAAAGCATAGTTGTGATTTCTTGGTTCATCAAACAGACATAAAGAGCAAAAAAGCTTATTTAAGCTTGACCCCTCCTGAAGCAAGGATCTTGGCTGGATTTGAATACATGATTTTAAGAACCGAATTGCATGTGCAGCGAACTAATATCCAAAACTTACCACTAAATGCCAAGAATATTCTTGTAGCTTTTGGTTTTACCGATCCCAATAATCTAACTTCAAGGATAGGAAGATTACTCAGTTCAACAGAATTTGACACAGAAAAGAAGATCACAATTTTAGCCGGAAAATCCTCGATTCTTCGGATGGTCGAGCAAAATCTTTCATCTCAATCCGAAAATGAAGTAATTCTTTTATCCATGAACTCAAGTATAGACATTATCAAACTATTAAAGCAGACCGACTACGCTGTTACAGCTGGGGGGCTCTTGAGCATAGAACTAGCTTATCTTGGAATACCTTGCACAGTTATTCCATCGAGTAAAATACAATATGATGTTGCTCAGTCTTTAGCACTGCAAGTAAACAATAATGTGATTCGCGAAAGTTTTGTAGAGGATGATTTAGTGCAACATTTACATTCATCATTAGTTCAACAAAAAAACAACCGCAAGCGTATTTTTCATCCAGATATCGATGGCTTAGGCGCACAGAGAATTGTAGAGGCGGTGTTAACTTAGCATGAGTAAAGATAACGAAGTTCACTTGTCAGCTGGCGATGCTAGTCATTTAAAGAAATTCTACAAAAATGAATTTACCATTCATGGCGACAGTCATTCTTCGGTGCGTTATGCTTCAAAGGAGAGTCAATGGAAACGATATGATATTTTAACGCAAATAAGTAACCTACAAAATAAATCAATTTTAGATTATGGCTGTGGAACTGGCCATCTGCTTGAGTACTTAAATGAAAAAGCTATTGTTATTAACGACTACATTGGAGTTGATATTTTACCAGAATTTTTGCAAGTGGCCAAAGAAAAGTTCCCTTCTGCAACCTTCTTGGAGAGACTAATTGACTGTAATAGACCATTTGACTTCGGAATTGTTAGTGGAACCTTTAATGATACCTTGTCCGACAATCGTAATTTTTGGCAGCAAGCAATAAGTGAGCTTTTTATAAGTTGTAGAGAAGGTATTGCCTTTAACTTGATGTCTAAGTACGTGGATTATGAAAATCCAAATCTTTACTACGAGAGTCCAAGCTATGTCCTAGATTTTGTTAAAAAGAATCTTAGTCCATTTGTTACATTAAGACATGATTACCTTTGCAAAGTGGACAGCGTGCCTTATGAGTTCTCAGTTTATGTATATAAAAAGGCAAAAAACTCGCTCTTATGATTTGCTGCATTCTACAACCAACTTTTATGCCATGGTCTGGCTTTTTCGCACTAATAGATCAGTGTGATATCGTAGTGCTTTTAGACTCTGTCCAATTCAGTAAGCAATCCTGGCAGCAGAGGAACAGAATTAGGACTGATAAGGGTTTAGAGTTTTTAACTGTGCCCGTAAAATCAGCTGGTCGTTTTGGACAGAAGATAAGTGAAGTTGAGATCGCTAGCAACAATTTTATTTCTTCTATGGAGAGCAAAATCATGCTTCACTATAGAAAAGCGCCATTCTTTCAAGATTACTTTCCCCTTATTATGGATGTCCTAAAAACGAAAGTTATAGAAAAGAATCTGGCAGCATTAAATATAGGGATAATTAAGCTCTTCGTTGATTTATTAGGAATTAAAACGCCGTTAGCTTTGTCTTCGAGTCTAAACATTGCTGCAGATAGAAGTATATTATTGGCGGACATTTGCGATTATTTCTCGTGTTCAAGCTATTTGTCACCTCGAGGATCGAGCGAGTACTTATGGAATGATCGAAAAGTATTTGAAGATAGAGATATAAGGGTTTTTCTGCAAGACTTTAACCATCCAAAATATAGACAGATATATGAACCCTTCCTTCCATTTGCAAGTTTGTGCGATTTAATGTTGAATGAGGGACCTAGTAGCTTGAACATAATTAAATCTGGTATCAATACCCCTGAGAGCTTCATTGGGTAAATGATCGACAAGAACTTAGTGGCTTTACCGTGATAATAGTGAGACGGATGTGATTTAATGTTGACCATAGTAGGTGGGGGGAGCACGGGCTTAATTACTTTGTCAGTTATCCTTGAAAAGAACTTAAAGGGTAAAGTTTACGAAGCAACGAATCAAATCGGTGGGGTACTTCGAGATGTAAAGTGGGAAAACTCTTACTATTTTTCAGGGTGCCAGTATTTAAGTACAGATAATATTTGGTTTAAATCAATGCCAGATCAAGACTTACTTAGTTTCAACCAGAATTATGCCTCATTTACGGACCTATTTGGACCTGATTCCATATCCCGTAATTTTAGTGGACCAGTTTGTGATGACAACTTAGATTCATTAAATTTTGAGATAAAATTACAGAATTCGATTTATGACAAGATTATGAGTTATCCATCTTTAGTAAGGGAAGGATTGCTTAATTGGTTGACGATGCTTGGTATTAATCCCAGAAATTTTCACACAGCATCCTTAAAGCCCTTAGGAGTGAGTAGGGTTTACTTTCGTTCTCAAGATGAAAAAGTGGATAGTTGGAGAGGGAAAGAACCACGGTTAGCCGAATATTTTGGAATTCCATTTGCAAATCACGGTTTAGAAATACCAGCCGTAGTTCCCAGGTATGGATTTTCTAGTTATTTCGACAATCACTTTTATAGTAAGTATAGTGAATCAATAGCTAAGAATTTTCCAGTTAAAATTGAGTTTCATTCTGGATTTTTTAAACTAACGTCTAACAAATCTCATGGAATTGATTCGGAAAATATTTTATGGTCAGGCAATCCAAACCCAATTTTCAGATCCTTGGGTATGGCCCCTCTAGAATCCTTTAACTTTAAATGTCAGTTAATCTGCGGTGAAGTAACAAATTGGGATGATGAACCTTTTTATGTTCAAGTTTATTCAAGAAAGAGTAAAGTCTTTAGAATTTATCTATATAAGTTAAACGGCTTATCCAGATTTACAATTGAAAGAGCTAGTGGGCCTGAGTCGATTGAAAGTGCCTGTGACTTCGCAAAGGAGATTCTTAGAAAGCTTGACCTTCAGGTTAAGTTTGTGCCGCGAGGTATCTGGAAACAAAATAGATTTAATTTGTTCACTCTTAAAGACTATGAGGCTCTAACAAGTCTTGATTACTTTTTAAAAGATACCAATTTAATTTCGGCTTCATGGCAAGAGAACAACCGAAGCTCCAAAATTTCTAAAATAATAGCAAGCTACGTAAGTTAGGTAATTAAAAAGTGAAAATCAAATATAAGTACCAAAAAATCTCGATAAAAGTCGGTAGTTAATTTGCAATCTAAACAAGTTAAGGAGCCTTTTTATAAATCCAAGAGCAGAGGTGACACCGCAAGCAAAAAATGTATATAAATTTGGTAGATTTAGCCAAGAGAATTAGGAGGGGAAATACTATGAGATGATAATTTAACTTAAATGAGAATAATCAAACTTTAATGTAAGTCTCAACTTAAAGGAAGTGATATCTTTAGGCTGTGCCCAGTGCCATCTCACTTGTATCTCATGATGATTCTCGGTTTCCATATCTTCTCGATGAGTTGATATCCGAGACCAGCTTTAATCCCATATATTCACCTCGATTTGACTCTTATTACATCGAGACCTCATTTTACAATTCAAAGAATTTGTCCACATTTCACAATTCAAAGAATTTGTCCACAATTATTGTGGAAAAAAATAAACCAATCTTTGCAATGCTACTCTGCCAAAGACTAGAACAATCAGGTGAAGTTTATATCGATTATCTGGGTCGAATTGCAGCAATAATTTCAAAGGATAATTATGAGCTTGAATCTGTACGTCAATACTGTAAGTTGCTTTTTCGTCCTCTCAGTGAAAATCAACAAAGTTGGCCCTTTCGGAAAAATATTCTAACAACAGGGTCCTTACTGTTGAACAATACGAAAATTGTCAGCACCCCAATGATTGAGGAAATTGTAAGAAAGGCTCAAAGAGCAGAGACCAGATTTATGCGCATAATCGATTTGGCTGATCAAGAGAATGTGATTAAGTCAAATTTTTCTAAGTCAGTAAAGTCTGCTTTAAAAGAGAAAAGAAGCGATGAATTTAAAATAAGTGTTGTAAATTTTGAATCGTCCACTGAGGTTATTTTAAATGCTGTAAGAACATTGAGGCTTTTGCACTTGGAATCGGCGGGTAGGGAAACCAGGTCACTCAAGAGCTGGGAGATACAAGCCACTCAAATTTCGGCCGGAAGTGCTTTTATCGTGGAAATGCTATCAAATAATAAAGTCATTTCGTCGGCTTACTTTATGAATACTGAATCCGATTGCTATTACGGGGTTAGCGCGTCACAGAAAACTCATAAACGCACCTCCTATTCACACGCTTGCTTGGTGATGGCCATAGATTATTCAAAGAGCAAGGGTATGAGATTTTTACATTTGGGAGAGCAACTTTCCGAGCTTAGTCATTTAGTGAGCGAAAAAGAATTGAGTATTGAAAAATTTAAGTCATTCTTTGGTGGATACTTGACTTTAGAAATTTTACTTAGGATTTGAGCGTGGTTACTACAGATGGGGCAGTATGGCCAAGGCAAAGATTACGATTGTTTCCCATAAAGTTTACTAAAGCAAAAAGTGTCGAGGATTATCTAGAAGTAAAATTTGCAGCCGGTTACCCTGTACTCTTTTCAAGCGGGAGAGTCGCATTATCTACCGTACTGAAAACATTTTATAATAAAGATCTGGTTCATTTGTTTCCTTACGCAAGCCAGTGTGTTGTGAAGAGTGTCTTGAATGCGAATCTAATCCCGGTGACTCCATTAGACTCTACAGTTCTTGATATTTCTTACAATCAGTGGGGTCGGTTCAATACCGCAATAAAGATGTCTCCCTTTATTGAAGATTCGATTGATAGTTTATATCCGATCGGAGCAAAAATATTACGCAGTGGTGCAGATTTTGAAGTATGGTCACTTGCGAAAATCTTGGGATTAAAATTCGGCGCCATTATGTGGTGTAAAGATCAGAACCAAGCGCATGAATTAAGAAGAATTCGGGATAACAATACAAATACTAAACTATCAATTCTTAGATTATTTCTGTCACTTATTAAAGGCTGGAATCCCATTTGCTTTCGATTTTGGGAGAAGCTAGAGTTCCGTAACCTACCATTACTCTCAATTGAATACGGGGTAATTTCAAATAGTGTTTCAAGATGGGAAAGGATTTACAATAATCGATTGTATATGTACAAAAGTGTTCTTAGGGAATTGTCACTCCAAGAGCTCAATTTTGAGATTGAATATGGAAGTGTTATCCCAGTCGTGATTGACCTACCTCTTGGATTCAAACTGAGCTGTAATAGGTCCGTCAAGAGCCTTCACCGTGTAGTTGGGACCGATAAGCCAGTTAAAGTTGATGTTATTGCATACCAGGAACATCTATGAAGGAAAATCTGACATTTGACTTTTTTAAATTGAACAAATCAAATCTAATGCATGCTCTGAATCCTTCTATTAGAGAATTTTATGCGAATTCTCAAGAGAAAGTTTCACTTTTCTGCAATAGATATCTAATTGCATGTTCACATAAGGAGATAATACACTGCACTCTTAAAAGTAATGGAAAGTTATTGAGTTCCTGTATTCTCGTAAGCACAGTCGTCGCGTTAGAGAATGTTAATATAAAAGGTTTTTTTTTAACTCAGGTGGTTACAGAAAAAGGGCATCGTCAAAGAGGATTATTGAGAATTTTACTTGCAAAAGTAGAGGAACTGTGCCAATCGAGAGACGTATCTTTGATCTTCGTTATTGCTAGACGTGCTGTTGGAGATATTTACTGGAAATTAGGATTTCAGGGATTTTCACACTTTCCTAGGTTTGTGAATGAAAAAAGGGAGCAACTACAGGATAAAAAGGGTTTACGGAGGGCCAATGTTGATGACCTCTGGTCTCTTCAAAATGCCCACATTAATAGTAGACATCTATCCAATCTACGAATTTTACGTACAGATAATGATTGGCGAGATTTAATTCTTCTTCAATCAGCATCCAACAACATAGTCTGGATAGACGTTGAAAATCACGTAAATAATTATGCGATATACCGAAACTCCACTTTAATCGAGGCCTCTAGCAATTTAGATCCCACATTAAATCGAGAGTTTTTTTGGAATCTTGAAAAGTCTTCTCAGGAAGTTTTGCTTGATAGTAACCATCCACTGAATAGTTATCTATCTAACAAAGACTGGCATTATTCAGAGAGATATGAGCCCAGAGAGGGTCACTTACTCAAAATTGTGGGAAAAGATAACAGCTTCTTATCAAGTTTTTCTAACGGAGATATACGCCAAAACATTGAATTGCGGCTTGAAATAAGTCCAGTAGACCAATGGTAAAGACATAATTTTTGTTACTTGAGCTATTCGAGAAAAGAATTTATGGCTTTAATCACTTTAAGTTGTTGGGTTCGTTTGAGTCTCGGATAAAGTGGTATTGAGAGACTCTCGAAATAATATGAGAGAGACTCTGGGAGGTTATCCATTTTATACCCAAGTTTTTGGTAAAAAGGGTGCATTGGTATCGGGATGTAGTGTACCTGTGATCCAATACCCCTGGACTTTAGCCCATTCATAAGTTTGGCTCGTGAAATACCGGTACTCGAAAAGTTAATCCTGACTGGAAAAATATGGTGCGCGCTCAATTCATTGTCAACACTCTGCGCAGGCCTGACAAATCTTGATTTCGAAAAGTATTGTTTGTACAGCTTTGCCTTATCATTTCTTTGCTTTATTAATGAATTTATGCGTTGCAATTGGGAAATTCCAAGAGCTGCTTGAATCTCAGTTAAGCGGTAGTTGTATCCCAATTCTTGCATTTCGTAGTACCACGGATTAGTAATACCATTAGTCGAAGAAAGTACATGCGACTCGAAGGAATCATCTAATTTGTTTATGCCATGGCTACGTAGGCGAAGTAATCTCCTATATAACTCAATAGAGTTAGTAGTTATGATTCCACCTTCTCCTGTTGTCATTGACTTAACAGGATGAAAGGAAAAAACTGTCATATCCGAGTGTTCGCAAGAGCCCACCTTTGCACCATTAGGATATGTGGCACCGAACGCGTGAGCAGCATCTTCAATAACCTTGACTTCTTTGGTTGCAAGTACTTCAGAAAGTTTCCGCATGTTACAAGGCAAGCCCGCAAAGTGAACGGGTATTACTGCCCTTACCTTCTGATTTAAGCTTATTTCTTGAGCAATGAGACTAACGTCTACATTTATAGTATCTCGCTCAACGTCTACAAAAATGGGGCGATGACCTGAATACAGGATTGCGTTTGAAGAGGCGACGAAAGAAATTGGAGATGTTATTATTTCTGAATCTACAGGAAGTTCAAGCGCTATAACTGCTAAATGCAAGCCAGCAGTAGCGCTAGATACTGCGATCGCATACTTTGCCCCTACATACCCAGCAACTTGTTCTTCGAATTCTTCGATTTTTGCACCTTGAGTCAAGGATTTAAAAGCAAGTTGTTTAGAAACACTTAATACGTCAAAGAGGTTTATAGTCTGGCGACTATAGGGAATCACTTTAAAATTCCGCTATTTCTTAGCGTCGTTAAAAAAGTTTCATCGGTATGCCAGAACTTGTTATTGTCACTCGAAAAACGAAAGCCCTCATCAACAGGAGTTGACTTTGAATCATAAATACCTGAAGCTTTCAATGTTGGCGAAAGAACTGC
>Ga0169931_10008177_pt1 | contig 15324 bp, 12 predicted proteins | sample Kivu_15m_20L_FD_129675 | JGI IMG/M metagenome (GOLD analysis project Ga0169931, IMG submission 129675) | Freshwater microbial communities from Lake Kivu, Western Province, Rwanda to study Microbial Dark Matter (Phase II) - Kivu_15m_20L... | ecosystem: Environmental > Aquatic > Freshwater > Lake... | reverse complement strand
GTCGTCGTGCCACCGGACCAGGTTTGGGAGGCGGCAGGGCCAGGCAGCGCTTCAGGCGGGGTATCGCAGCTGATTGCTGCGGGAAACGCCTTCGTGGCCGTTCCGGCACTGATGCCGATGCTCAAGGACGCTGCGGCAAAGGCTGGTTGGGGGCTGCAGGTGTCATCAGCTGCGCTGACCTTGGATGCCAGTTCCGTGCTGCGGTTGGGATTGTGGCAGCGTGATGCCAACGAAAGCATTGAAGGTACGCCCGTGCCTCGCTATGTCAGAAACAAGGTGGCGCTCGATGTCGATGAGCAGGCCGCGGCGCGCGCCCGATCCGGGCGAACGGAGATCGGATGAGCATCACTTTGCGCCCGCGCGCCGGGATCTGCCCGGTCGCCCAGGCCGTTCTCCGAGCGATGGACAGTGACGATATCGATGCAGTGGATGCGATCGAGCGCCAGATCTATCCCTTTCCCTGGACTCGGGGCAACTTTCTCGACTCGATCGCTGCAGGCTATGACGCCCGGGTTCTTGTTCAGGACGAAAAGATCATCGCTTACTCGGTTGCAATGTCGATTCCTGAGGAAATACATCTGCTCAACCTGACGGTCGCTCTGACCTGCCGGCGGCAGGGCATCGGTCGGTGGATGCTGCTCACGCTCTTCGAAAGAGCGCAGGCGCAGGCCTTAGGCGCTATGCTGCTCGAGGTGCGGCCGTCAAATGCCGCCGCGCAGGCGCTTTATCGCACAATGGGTTTTGAGCCCATCGGCCTGCGCCGCCGCTATTACCCGAATTTCAACAATACCCGCGAAGATGCAATCGTGATGCGGTGCCGACTCGATGCTTGATTCCCGAAAATTAAGCGCGTTTCAGGCGCTTGGCATCGGACCGGCCTGGGTGGCCCGCGCGCCACTAACGCGTGACGCGGGTGCCGCGCCCACGGCGGCAATCGTTCCGCCCGTCGCAGAGGTTCACCGCGAGCCGTTCGATCAGACGGACCCGATTGCCCTGGCAGATAGGTGGTCAGCGCTCGCGGCCAGGGTCAGCGCCTGTCGCGACTGTCCGCTTGGCGGCACGCGTCAGCACCCGGTCTTTGGGACAGGCAGCAGATCTGCTCGCTGGATGCTGGTGGGAGAGGCCCCCGGTGCCGAGGAAGACCGTTCCGGCGAGCCTTTTGTGGGGCGCGCCGGCGCGCTGCTCGATGCGATCCTGAAAGCTGCCGCACTCGATCGCGCCCGTGATGTGTACATCGCCAATGTGCTCAAGTGCCGCCCGCCGGGAAACCGCAATCCTGAGCCTGATGAAGTTGCAAAGTGCGAGCCGCATCTTCAACAGCAGGTGCAGCTATTAAGGCCGCAGATTCTGATGCTTATGGGCCGGTTCGCTGCCCAGACGCTTCTGGGCACCGAGGCATCAATTGCCAGCCTGAGGGGGCGCCTGCATACGGTGAAGTTGGGCGGCATGGCGATTCCCGCGGTGGTCACCTATCATCCCGCCTACCTGCTGAGGAACCCCGCGGACAAACGACTGGCGTGGGCCGACTGGTGTCTGGCCCGCCGCGAGTTCAGTGCCTTGCTTCGCCAATCAGCGATACCGAATCAAACTTTCGCTGATTCGAGCGGTGCAGCCTGATTACGAACGCCATCGTGAGCGCAACAAACGCGCCGAACAGAATGATGACGATATTGACGTGCAGGCCCAGGCGGATCAGCCCTGCGTAGATGCCGAGCATCACGAGAATATTCAGGTTTTCGTTGAAGTTTTGAACCGCAATTGAATGCCCAGCGCTCATCAGCACATGCCCGCGATGCTGAAGCAGCGCGTTCATGGGCACGACGAAAAATCCGGCCAGTGCGCCGATCAGAATCAGTAGCGGAAAGGCAGCCGTTTGAGTGTTCACGAGGGTCATCAGAGGCACCACCAGACCCATTGCCACCCCAACGGGCAACACCCGGACGGAGTCACGCAGCTTCAGGATACGGGCGGCGATGACCGCACCTCCAGCGATTCCCACCGCAACCACACCCTGAAGGATGGCCGCCCGGTTAAGCGGCATGTCGAGTGCGCTTTTCGCCCAATCCAGAACGATGAACTGAAGCGTTGCGCCGGCCCCCCAAAACAAGGTTGTGACAGCCAGGGAAATTTGACCAAGTTTGTCCAGCCAGAGCACACGGCAGCAGTGCGCGAACTCCCGCAACAGTTCAATCGGGTTGACCTTCTGCTTCGGGTACCGTGCGCCGGTGTCAGGGATGCGAAGGTTGAATGCCGCCGCCACCAGATAAACGACTCCGATGACGAGAATCGCGCTTTCGGCGGGCGTGTCGATGCCGGTGTCGATGTGTGGAATGTCGAATCCCAACAGATAAGCTGACACTTTCGGGCTGATCAGCGCGCCCCCAAGCACCGTCCCAAGAATGATCGACCCCACCGTTGTGCCTTCGATCCAGCCGTTGGCCGCAACCAGTTTTTCCGGGGGTAGAAGCTCGGTCAGGATGCCGTATTTGGCAGGAGAATATGCCGCGGCGCCAAACCCAACCACCGCATACGCCAGCAAGGGATGAATGGTAAAGAACATCAGCGCGCAACCAACCACCTTGATGAGGTTGGTAAAGAACATCACCTTGCCCTTGGGCATGGAGTCGGCAAATGCGCCGACAAATGGCGCCAGCACCACGTAGGAAACCGTGAAAAAAAGCTTCAAAAGCGGTTTCATCCACTCTGGCGCATGCAATTCGATGAGCAGCGCGATCGCCGCAATCAGCAGCGCGTTGTCGGCAAGCGACGAGCAGAACTGCGCCGCCATGATGGTGTAGAAGCCGCGTTTCATCCGTGGGTCTCCGGCTCCGGAGGGCGAGCCATCCAGCGATTGAATACGGGCTATGACGTCATCGAAACGCGAACGAACCCGCTGTGAAGGCGCGTTTATAGCACGCAGATGCCCAGGTTTCTGTGAGGGTATGCCCTCGGGGCGTCTCGCACGTTATAGTTGGTGCGATGGCCCGTCCCACCCAAGTCACTGTTTCCCTGTCCGCGTTCCGGCATAACCTGGGCCGGGCTCGCCAACTCGCGCCGAATTCGAAGGTTTGGGCGGTGGTCAAAGCAGACGCCTACGGACATGGGTTGATGATGCTCGCGCCCGCCCTTGCCAAAGCGGACGGTCTTGCGCTGGTTGAGTTTGAGTGGGCTCGGCAACTTCGTGAATCCGGTTGGGACCGACCCATTCTGATGCTTGAGGGAGCGTTTGATTACGCGGATGTCCAGGCTGCTGCTGCGGACGGTCTTGAACTGGTGGTGCATGAGGCGAAGCAAATTGAATGGATCGAGAGGCTCGGCGGGGCAGCGCGCCTGCGGGTACATCTCAAACTCAATACAGGAATGAATCGCCTGGGGTTCCAACCCGCAGGCTTTCATGATGCCTGGCGGCGCTTGAGGTCTCTTCCGCAGGTGTCGGCGATCACGCTGATGACGCATTTTGCGAACGCCGACGTGGCGGGCGGCGCGTCGCGGGCGATCGAGCGATTCGATGAAGTGACAGCCGGGCTTGAAGGGGAGCGATCCCTGTGCAACTCGGCAGCGCTGTTCGATTACGAGGGGGCGCATCGCAACTGGGTGCGACCGGGCATCATGCTTTACGGCGCATCGCCATTTGCGGATCGTAGCGCCGACTCGCTCGGACTAAGACCGGTCATGCGGTTCGAGAGCCGGCTGATCTCGACGCAGCACCTGGCTGTCGGCGATGCGGTGGGCTACGGGTCAAGCTTCGTAGCCGACCGTCCCATGGTGATCGGGATCGTGGCCTGCGGCTATGCGGACGGCTACCCGCGACATGCGCCAACCGGGACGCCGATTGCGGTTTCAGGCGTTCGCACACGAACCGTTGGGCGTGTGTCAATGGACATGCTGGCGGTCGATCTCGGCCCGGTTCCCGATGCGCGCATCGGCAGTGCGGTTGAGCTTTGGGGCGAGCGGGTTGCGGTGGACGATGTGGCGGCCAGCGCCGGAACCATCGGCTACGAACTGACCTGCGCGATTGCGCCACGGGTAGTGCGAGTGCTTCAGGACGACGATGGCTAGAACCAAGTCCCAGTATCAGTGCACCGAATGCGGCGCCAGCGCACCGAAGTGGTCGGGGCAGTGCGCGCAATGTGAGCGTTGGAACACCATGGTCGAAACGGTGGTTGAGCCCGCGGCCACACAACGTCATCGAGGGTTGGTCGAGGCGCAACCGGTCGTACGGCTCGACGCGGTCGCGCCTGAAACGGTGGCCCGACTTGCCACGGGCAGCGAAGAATTTGACCGGGTACTGGGTGGCGGCTTGGTCGCGGGATCAGTCGTGTTGATTGGTGGTGACCCCGGTATCGGTAAGTCCACGTTGCTGCTGCAAACCCTGGCCCATCTGTGCGTGAAGGCAAGCGCGCTCTACGTGAGCGGGGAAGAGTCGGTGGGCCAGATAGCGCTTCGCGCCCGCCGCCTGGGCCTGGGTGAGCTTGCGCTGCCGGTACTTGCCGAAATTGAACTTGAACGTATTTGTGCCGAGATCGAACGGAGCCGTCCCGCGGTCGTGGTCATCGACTCGATCCAAACGATGGTGTCCACGCAACTGCAGTCCGCACCCGGGTCGGTGGCCCAGGTTCGGGAGTGCGCCGCGCAACTCACGCGAATCGCCAAACAGATGGGGCTGGCGGTGGTGATGATCGGCCATGTCACCAAGGAGGGCACGCTTGCGGGGCCTCGCGTGCTCGAGCATATCGTCGACACGGTGCTCTACTTTGAAGGCGAACAACACTCTACTTACCGGATGGTCCGGGCCTTCAAGAACCGGTTTGGCGCCGTCAATGAACTGGGCGTTTTCGCGATGACCGATCGCGGCCTGCGAGCAGTGGCCAATCCGTCAGCAATCTTTCTTTCGCAGCGTGGCCGCCGGGTTCCGGGGTCCTGTGTGCTGGTGTCGCTGGAGGGCAGCCGCCCACTGCTGGTCGAGGTGCAGGCCCTGGTGGATACCGCGCACGTCCCCAATCCAAGGCGCCTGTCAGTGGGGCTCGAGGGCAATCGGCTAGCCATGCTGCTCGCGGTGCTCCATCGCCATGCGGGAATCGCGTGCTACGACCAGGATGTATTCGTCAATGTGGTCGGCGGGGTGCGCATCTCAGAACCCGCCGCTGATCTTGCCGTGCTGCTCGCGATCGTCTCGTCGCTTCGCGATCGCGCCCTGCCGGAAGAGCTCGCCGTGTTCGGCGAAATTGGTCTGGCCGGTGAGATTCGTCCGGCGCCTCGGGGGCAGGAGCGGCTGCGCGAGGCCGGGAAGCTTGGTTTTCCGAAGTTGCTCATTCCGCAGGCGAATGCGCCGAAGCGCCCGCTTGAGGGCCTGCAGCCAGTTGCCGTGGAATCGATCGCTCAGGCGCTGAGCGCGGCCTGGGAATAAGCGTCTGACGCGCTCGCAGGCAACCAGTCTGCGGCCAGGAGTCCGGCGCGTGAGCCGCTTCGGACCGCTGCCTCAAGGCTTGCGGGATAGTCGCGTTCGGTGTAATCGCCAGCAAGCCACAGGCCGGGCAGATTGCCTTCGGCCGGCTGAACGATGGTGGGCCGGTCGGGCACGCAGGCAAAGGTTGCGCGCCGCTCGATCACGGTGAACCGGTGTGTGGGTTGAGGAAGTCTCAGTCCCTGAATGGCTTTGGCTTCGATTGCCGCGGTCAGCGTCTCGAGCGACCAATTGGCGTGCGCGTCGATCGCGCTGGCCACCACGGCAGCGATGCGATGCGACTGCTGAATACCGCGGTCAAAGACCCAATCGCCAGGGGCAGCGGTCTGGCCTGGCTGACGTTCGTCGCGCAGCATGGTCCAGGCGGGTATTGATATGCCCTGTGACGTGGGCCAGGCCAGATAGGTGGTGGCGATCGGAGTGGGCTCAAATGCCTGTAGTGCGCTCAGCAGGGTCTGGCGTGACGCGTCCGAAGCAGGTTCAGGGAGTGGGGCAAGCAGCCTCGCACTGTTAGCAGGTGGCAGGGCAAGGATGACCCTGCGCGCCTCGATACGCCCGTGTCCGATGTCGATGCGCCAGCCATCGGTCCCTGGATGCAGCGCGCGAACAGGCGTGCGGAGGAGGATCTGCGACCCGCGTTCGGTCAGCCAGCGGCTGGCGGGCGCAGGCAGACAGTCACCCAGGGTGTCCCTTGGTAAAACGAAGTCGCTCGATTCACGATCAGCGCCCAGGGTGTCGCGAAGCACAGCCGCGAAAGTCCGCGCGCAGGCGTGATCGATAGGGGTGTTCAATGCCGATATGCAGAGCGGCTGCCACAGCCTGTCAACGAGCCAGCGAGGCTGACCCGTACGCGCGAGCAGCGCCGATACGGTTTCGCCATGAGCAACCTGCCAGCCCGTCAGGCGCAACGTCAACATCAGCCGCGCGCATGCAAGTTTGCCCCTGATACCGAAACCCCTGGCGGTGAGAAAGCCCGCAGCGAGGTGCCAGGGGGCAGGCAGCGGCGCTGTGCGCATGGACAGGCCGCCGGTGTCAGTCAGCTCGAGTGGTGACCTTCGCAAGAGCGTTGAAGACATCGGGGACACCCTGGCAATCAGGGCCAGGGTCTCGCGATAGGCACCCATCATCAGGTGTTGCCCATTGTCGAGCCGAACGGGCCCAAATCCCATGTCGGTTTCCAAAGTACGCGCTCGTCCCCCCAGCTGGGGTGCGGCATCGATCAGGGTGACCCGCGTGCCGCGACCCGCTGCCTCGACAGCCGCAGCAAGACCTGACCATCCGCCGCCAATGACGCACAGGTCGGTTTGTGTCGCGCCCGCCGGGTTCTGCATTGGCGAAGTCAGAGTCCGCGCACTGTGCCGGTCTGCCAGGTCCGCCAGGCAAGCCAGAGCTTTCGCAGCGGCGGCAAAGTGGTTCGGTGGGTGAGCACGCGCAAGCCGTCTTGCTCGATTTCGGAAAGCAGCGTGGCGTAAATGGACGCCATCACCAGACCCGGTCGCTGGCGCTTCCGATCTGCGTCGGGCAGCAGCGCGAGCGCCTCGCGATAGGTGGCGATGGCACGCTGATGTTGGAATCGCATCAGCTCGACGAATCGCTCTGACGGGTGCGCCGCGAGCAGGTCGGTCACGGGCACCCCGAACTGTTGAAGTTCGGCAAGCGGCAAATAAATGCGCCCCATTTTCGCGTCTTCTCTGACGTCGCGAATGATGTTGGTCAGTTGAAACGCGAGACCCAGCCGCTCGGCATAGCGATGGGTGTCGGGCTGCGTCACCCCAAAAATTGACGACGCCAGAATACCGACGACGCCCGCCACCCGATGGCAGTAGAGCTTGAGCGCCTCATAGTCGAGGTATCGGTTCTGCTCGAGATCCATCTGCATGCCATCGATGATTTCCCGAAGCCGACGGCAGTCAATTGAAAACGTTTGCATGTGGGGCGCGAGCGCGCGGGTGACGGGGTGCTGAGGCGAACCAGCCTCCAGCCGGCTGATTTCTTCGCGCCACCAGGCAAGCTTCGCGCGCGCCACCGACGCCTCGCGAATCTCATCGACGACGTCGTCCACTTCGCGGCAGAAAGCGTAAAGCGCGGTAATAGCTCGCCGCCGGTCAGGCGGCAGGAACATGAAGCTGTAATAGAAGCTCGAACCGCTTCCTGAGGCGCGTTCCTGGCAATAGGCGTCTGGCGTCATCGGTTCTTAGCGAGGCTGGACAATTGCAAGTGCGAGTAGCGCCGGCGCATCGAACCAGCCCAGCGTGGGTCGTTTCCTGAACACATCGTAATCCGCATCAGCGATCCGGTTGAGCACGCGTTGCCCGCCAGCAATGATCGCCCGGAGCTCAAGCGAGAGCCGCCATGGAACACTCCTGACAAGCGGCGCTCCAGCGATCAGCATCTGCCGGGCGAACGTCAACTCGTGGGCGAGGGCGCGGGCAAGCGGCTGAGAAAGGGGTTGCCCTTCAGCAGCGCGTTGAATATCCCGGTCGCTGCTCTCGCACTCGCCGAGCGTGTCCTGCGGCAGGTAGACACGGCCCTTTTGCCAATCGACCCGCACGTCCTGAAGAAAGTTGATCAGTTGCAGCGCCGAACAGATATGGTCGGACAACCGCATGTTGCTATCGCTGTCAGCGCCGAAAAGCCGTAACAAAAGCCGGCCAATCGGGTTTGCGGAACGGCGGCAGTAGTCAAGAAGCGACTCCCTGTTCGGGTAGCGCGACACATGAACGTCTTGAGCAAACGCGTCCAGGAGTGCCCTGAGCTGATCCACGGGTAAGGCGTGCTCAGCAATGAACGGGCGCAGCCGAACAACCACTTCCGGGTCATTGGCAGACGGCGAACAGAGGGCCTGATCAAGTCGCGCAAGCTGATGGCGTCGCTCGTCGGCCGAATGGCTGCCCTCATCGGCGATATCGTCGGCCGTGCGGGCAAACCGATAGAGCGCAACGACAGCGGGCCGCAGGTGCGATGGCACCAGCCATGAGGCAACCGGAAAGTTTTCGTAGTGATCGACGGACGACCATGGCTGGGTCTGCATGGCCGTTGATTGTAGAGGCAATGCGAAGCGCCCGCGCCTGATCGGCTAGAATCGTGGGTTTTGTAGCGGCCGTGGCGGAATTGGTAGACGCACCAGGTTTAGGTCCTGGCGCTGCGAGGCGTGAAGGTTCGAGTCCTTTCGGCCGCACCAGTCTCATGGCGGTTCTGCAGTCCATCGCAGGTCGTCACCTGTTTATCTTTGGAAAGTTTTTATGACAACCCAGATCGAAAACACCGGCACGCTTGAGCGCCGCCTGAAGATGGATGTGGCAAGTGCCGACCTTGAAAAGCAGGTCGCCGATAAGCTTCGCCAGTTATCTAAAACCGTCAAGATGGCCGGTTTTCGCCCAGGCAAAGTCCCTTTGAAAGTAGTCGAGCGCTCTTACGGCGCGTCGGTTCAGGCGGAAGTGCTCGGTGAGTTGGTGGGCAAGGCATTCAACGACGCGGTCAATGAACACAAGCTTCGGGTGGCCGGTGATCCGCGAATCGAACCCGCTCAAGGCGCAACTGAGGGTGCCATTTCGTTCACGGCCACCTTTGAGGTTTACCCCGAGTTCGACGTGGCGGATGCCGCGACCGCCGAGCTGGTGCGTTTCGGCTGCACGGTTACCGATGCAGAGGTCGACAAGACCGTTGACATCCTGAGGAAGCAGCGCGCTTCCTGGAACGAGGCGTCCGGCACGGCAGCCGGCGGATTGCGCGCAACCATTGATTTCGCCGGCATGCTGGACGGTGTTGCATTCGATGGCGGTACTGCCACCGATTTCCCCTTCGTATTGGGCGAGGGGCGCATGCTTCCCGATTTTGAGGCGGGTGTTCGCGGCCTTGGCGTCGGTGAAACGCGCCAGTTCCCGGTCAATTTCCCCGCTGACTACGGTTCGAAAGACCTTGCCGGCAAGACCGCCGAGTTTTCGGTGACGCTTAAAAAGCTGGAATCGCCGCAGCTCCCCGAAGTCAACGGTGATTTCGCGGTCCAGCTTGGCATCGCTGATGGCGACGTTGAGCGCATGAAATCCGAATTGCGAGCCAACCTTGAGCGCGAGGTGAGCGAGCGTCTGCGCGCCCGCAACAAGCTCGGCGTCATGGATGCGCTGCCCGCGCTTGCCAGCTTTGAGTTGCCCAAGGCGCTGGTTGAGTCGGAAAGCGGCGCCCTTGCCGAGCGCATGAAGGCCGACCTCAAAGCGCGGGGAATGGACGTGAAAAGCATTCCCGTGCCGCCTGAAGCGTTCCGTGAACAGGCTGAGAAGCGGGTTCGTCTGGGCCTGCTGGTGGCCGAGATTGTTCGGCGCGAAAAGCTGCAGGCAAAACCTGACCAGATCCGAAAGCATATTGAAGAGCTTTCCCGGTCCTACGAAAACCCGGCCGAGGTGGTTCGTCATTACTTCAGCAATCGCGATCTGCTCGCGCAGGTCGAGTCGCTGGTGGTTGAGCAAAATGTGGTTGACTGGTTCTTGTCCAAGGCCAAGGTTCAGGACCAGGCAATTGCGTTTGATGAACTGATGTCGCAGCAGGGCTGATCACTTTTCCGGAGCATCGCCACCATGGGTCGCAACGCGCTGATCGAAGACCTCGTCAACGCCCATCTCTCGCAGCGGCAGGAGCCGCAGGGGTTGGGGTTGGTTCCGATCGTGGTCGAGACCAGTGGGCGCGGTGAACGCGCCTACGATATTTATTCAAGGCTGCTGCGCGAGCGCGTGGTCTTTCTGGTCGGGCCGGTGATGGACAGCACCGCAAACCTGGTGGTGGCGCAGCTGCTGTTTCTTGAGTCTGAGAACCCGGATAAGGACATCTCTTTCTACATCAACTCTCCGGGCGGGTCAGTGTCGGCGGGCCTTGCCATGTACGACACCATGCAGTTCATCAAGCCCGCAGTTTCTACGCTGTGCATGGGCATTGCCGCGAGCATGGGCGCGTTTCTGCTTGCCGCCGGCGAGAAGGGCAAGCGGTTTGCCCTGCCCAATGCTCGCGTCATGATTCACCAGCCTTCGGGCGGCGCGCAGGGCCAGGCAAGCGACATCGAGATTCAGGCGAAAGAAATTCTGTATCTGCGCGAGCGCTTGAACCGCATTCTGGCTGACAAGACAGGCCAGCCGCTCGATCGGATCGAGCGCGATACTGACCGTGACACCTTTTTGTCTGCGGAAGATGCGGTAAGCTACGGATTGATCGACAAGGTGTTGTCGAGCCGCGGCGAGTCGGCCTAACGGTTTGCTCGGCGCTTACTCGGGGTAGCAATGTCCGAAAAGAAGGCCTCAGGCGAAAAGCCTCTTTACTGTTCGTTCTGCGGCAAGAGCCAGCATGAAGTCCGCAAGCTGATTGCCGGCCCTTCGGTATTCATCTGCGACGAATGCATAGAGCTTTGCAACGACATCGTCCGTGACGAGGTGCAAAGCGACTCAACGTCCGAGTCGGGAGCGCGCGCCGGCTTACCCACGCCTTCCGAAATCGCCGCGATTCTTGACCAGTACGTCATTGGGCAGCAGAAGGCCAAGCGCATTCTTGCGGTGGCGGTCTACAACCATTACAAGCGGCTTCGCCACAAGGGCAAGAAAGACGATATCGAACTTTCCAAGAGCAACATCCTTTTGGTGGGCCCTACTGGCTCAGGCAAGACGCTGCTCGCTCAAACCCTGGCCCGCCTTCTCAATGTCCCGTTTGTGATCGCTGACGCCACCACGCTTACCGAAGCGGGCTACGTCGGTGAAGATGTCGAAAACATCATTCAGAAGCTTCTGCAGAACTGCAACTACGACGTTGAAAAGGCTCAAAACGGTATCGTCTACATCGACGAAATCGACAAAATCTCTCGTAAATCCGATAACCCTTCCATTACCCGAGATGTCTCGGGCGAGGGCGTGCAGCAGGCGCTGCTCAAGCTGGTTGAAGGCACGGTGGCCTCGGTGCCCCCGCAAGGCGGCCGTAAGCATCCGAACCAGGATTTCGTTCAAATCGACACCACCAACATCCTGTTCATCTGTGGCGGCGCGTTTGACGGTCTCGAGAAGGTCATCCGCAATCGATCAGAGCGAAGCGGCATTGGTTTCGGCGCCGAAGTCCGAAGCGCAAGCGAACGCTCGGTTGGCGCTGTACTTCGTGAAGTCGAGCCCGAGGACCTGATCAAGTTCGGGCTGATCCCCGAGTTGGTGGGCCGACTGCCGGTGGTGGCAACGCTCGACGAGCTTGGTGAAGGCGCGCTCATCGACATCCTGGTCCAGCCTCGCAACGCGCTCATCAAGCAATATCAGCGCTTGTTTGAAATGGAAGGCGTCGACCTTGAAGTCCGTCCGTCAGCGCTGGCTGCCATTGCGCAAAAGGCACTGCTCCGCAAGACCGGCGCGCGGGGCCTTCGCTCCATCATTGAGCACGTGCTGCTCGACACCATGTTCGAGTTGCCTGGCGCTGAAAATGTTCAGAAGGTCGTCGTCGACGACACGTCCATCAACGGTGAGGGTAAGCCGTTGCTGATCTATTCGGATGCACCCCGAGCCGCAGCAAGCTAATTGCCGCGCAAGCGGCTGGTTTCGCAGTATGCTCATCAACGGGTGCTGCGCGGGGAAGAATCCTCGCCGTTCATCTCTTTTCGTCGTAAGCGCTGGCGTCACCTGCTTGAAATCGAGCGGGTTTGCACGCACTTTCGACCTTTACGCCTTCAATGGAGCCTGCCATGCCTGACTCGCAACCGTCTATCGCTAAGGTGCTGCCGCTGCTGCCCCTGCGCGACGTGGTGGTTTTCCCCCACATGGTGATTCCGTTGTTCGTCGGGCGCCCAAAGTCCATCAAGGCACTCGAGGCGGCGATGGAGGGTGGCAAAAGCATCATGCTGGTGGCGCAAAAAAATGCCTCCAAGGACGAGCCGACCGCCTCCGACATTCATCAGATCGGCTGCCTGTCCGGCATCCTGCAGATGCTCAAGCTGCCTGATGGCACTGTGAAGGTGCTGGTTGAAGGCACCCGCCGCGGTCGGATTGATTCCATCCAGGACAACGGCGCGCATTTCGTGTGCGAGGTCACCCCAATCGATCAGCCGTCCGGCCCCGCCCCTGAGGTTGAAGCGTTGCGCCGGGCCATCCTGGCGCAGTTCGACCAGTACGTGAAGCTCAACAAAAAAGTGCCGCCCGAAATCCTGGCGTCGCTGTCGGGCATTGACGACCCAGGCCGTCTGGCGGACACCATCGCAGCGCACCTGCCTATCAAGATCGAACAGAAGCAGGGCATCCTCGAAATCATTGCTGTGCCCGAGCGCCTCGAAAAGCTGTTGGCGCAGATTGAAACCGAACTCGACATCCTTCAGGTCGAAAAGCGTATTCGCGGGCGCGTCAAGCGGCAGATGGAAAAGAGCCAGCGCGAGTACTACCTGAATGAGCAGGTCAAAGCCATTCAGAAAGAGCTTGGCGAAGGTGAAGAGGGCGCTGATCTCGAAGAGCTCGAGAAAAAGATTCGCGCAGCCAAGATGCCCAAGGAAGCGCTCAAAAAGGCTGAGGCCGAGTTTCGCAAGCTCAAGCTCATGTCGCCCATGTCGGCTGAGGCAACAGTTGTTCGCAATTACATCGACACGCTGGTCAATCTGCCCTGGCGCAAGAAAAGCAAAATCAACAACGACCTCAATCATGCGCAAGAAGTGCTCGACGACGATCACTTCGGTCTTGATAAGGTCAAAGAGCGAATCCTTGAGTATCTCGCAGTGCAACAGCGGGTCGATCGCGTCAAGGCGCCGATTCTGTGTCTGGTGGGGCCACCTGGCGTCGGCAAGACATCGCTTGGTCAGTCCATTGCTCGCGCCACCAACCGCAAATTCATTCGCATGGCGTTAGGCGGCGTGCGCGATGAGGCCGAAATTCGCGGTCACCGTCGCACCTACATTGGTTCCATGCCGGGCAAGATCCTGCAGAGTCTGAGCCGGGTTGGTGTGCGCAATCCGCTGTTCCTGCTGGATGAAGTTGACAAGATGGGCATGGATTTTCGGGGTGATCCGGCTTCGGCTTTGCTGGAGGTGTTGGATCCCGAGCAGAACTCCACGTTCGTTGACCATTATGTTGAGGTCGAGTACGACCTGTCCGACGTGATGTTCGTTGCCACGGCCAACAGTCTGAACATTCCGCCAGCCCTGCTCGATCGCCTCGAGGTAATCCGCCTGTCGGGGTACACCGAAGACGAAAAGGTCAGCATTGCGCAGCGCTATCTTCTGCCCAAGCAAATGAAAAACACGGGGCTGAAGGCAAGCGAAATCGTTGTCGGCGAGAGCGCAATCCGCGACATCATTCGCTTCTACACGCGCGAAGCGGGGGTTCGGTCCCTTGAGCGCGAAATCAGCAAAATCTGCCGCAAGGTCGTGAAGATGCTGCTGCTGAAGAAGCAGGAGCGCAAGGTGCAGGTTACGGGTAAAAACCTGGACAAATTCTGCGGCGTGCGTCGCTACAGCTTTGGGGTGGCCGAGAAAGAGAACCAAATCGGCCAGGTGACCGGGCTTGCATGGACCGAGGTGGGCGGCGAATTGCTCACCATTGAAGCGGTTGCGGTAGACGGCAAGGGCACCACCACGTTCACTGGAAAGCTGGGTGACGTGATGCAGGAGTCAATCAAGGCTGCGATGACGGTGGTGCGGCGTCGGGCGCGTCGACTGGGAATCAAGTCCAACTTCCATGAGAAGCGCGACATTCACATTCACGTACCCGAGGGCGCTACGCCTAAGGACGGTCCGAGCGCGGGCATTGCCATGACCACCGCGCTGGTGTCGGTGCTTACCGATGTTCCAGTGCGTGCCGCTGTGGCCATGACCGGCGAGATCACGCTGCGTGGTGAGGTGCTGGCCATCGGCGGGCTCAAAGAAAAGCTGCTTGCGGCGCATCGGGGCGGCATTAAAACCGTGCTGATCCCCGAGGAGAACGTCAAGGATCTGGCCGACATTCCCGACAGCGTTAAGAATCGGCTGGAGATCGTTCCGGTTAAGTGGATCGACCGCGTGCTTGAGCTTGCGCTTGAGCGCACACCCGAGGCCTTACCTGATGATGAGCCGGTGGCGGAGGCGCCAGCCGCTGCTGCGCCCACCCCGGTTGCGGCTGAAGCGGACAAGGGGAAGAGTGGCCCAGACGTTGTCACACACTGAGCTTGCCGATCACCGCGCAGCCCTTTATAATCGAGGGCTTTGCTGAAAAGGCAAATCCCCGATAGCTCAGTCGGTAGAGCGCCGGACTGTTAATCCGTAGGTCCCTGGTTCGAGCCCAGGTCGGGGAGCCAAAGACAAAGACGAAGCCCGCCGTTTGGTGGGCTTTGTTTTTTCTGGTTGTTGAGTTGATGAGGCCAGACTGATGGGCGAGGGTAGGCACATGGGCTGTGATGCCCTGATCGTTGGAGCCGGCGGTACCGGCCTGGTGGTTGCGGCGGTGCTCGCAGCACAGGCGCCTCTCCTGAACGTGGTCCTGCTCGAGCGAGACCTCGATACGCCCTGCAATACCGCGATCGCCAGTAACTTCATTCCCGCCGCCGGCACACGCTTCCAGCGCGCAGCCGGGATTCACGATAGCCCTGAACAGCTGTTTTCCGATATCGCGAGGAAAAACGGCCATCGCGTCGACCCGGTTCTTGCTCGCGCCATCTGTATGGCTTCTGCCGATGCCGTGCATTTTCTGGTCGATGTCGTCGGTGTAGAGCTCGAGTTCGCGCCCGAACTCACGTGGCTGGGCCATAGTGTGCCGCGTATGCATGCTCATCCCGAGCGCGGTGGACCGCCGGTGCTCGCCAGTCTTCAGCGCTTCGTCAAGGTCTGCCCCAACGTCGAGATCCTTGATAAGGCCGTCTGCACCGCTCTGATCGGTGACGCCCAGACCGGTGTC
>Ga0169931_10008176_pt1 | contig 15325 bp, 13 predicted proteins | sample Kivu_15m_20L_FD_129675 | JGI IMG/M metagenome (GOLD analysis project Ga0169931, IMG submission 129675) | Freshwater microbial communities from Lake Kivu, Western Province, Rwanda to study Microbial Dark Matter (Phase II) - Kivu_15m_20L... | ecosystem: Environmental > Aquatic > Freshwater > Lake... | reverse complement strand
GTTTGCCTTGGCGGCCAGGGTGTATTGCTCGGTCGCCTTGGCCTTCTCACCAATCTTCTCAAACGCGCGGCCGTTCAAGTAGTACGCAAGCGCCGAAACCGAATCCCGTTGCACGACGGACTGGAAGGTCTGTGCGGCCTTGATGGCGTCTCCGCTGTTGAGGTGCTTGAGGCCGATGATGATCAAAGACCGCGTATCATTCTCGAGCCCAGTCAACAAGGCGACGGCGCGTTGTCCGCGGCCCTTGGCGATCTCCAGCAAGGCCCGTGCGCGACGCTCGTTCGCCGTTGGCTGTTCTGTCGCCGTGATCGCGGAGAGCGCTGCCTCGGCGTTCTTTACCAGTGCCTCGGGCCCCGAGCGGGCGACGCGTGCGAGCAGGAGAAGCTCGGCGGCTTCGGCCCGAAGATCGTTGGCATCGGGTCGAGGCAGTGTCGCTGCATCGAGCAACGCCTTGGCGCTCAGTTCGTAGGCAGAGTAGAGATCACGCGCCAGCGCACCACGCTGGCCTGCGATGGTGTCGCCCTCCGGAATGGGAGGACCCGACGGTGCGAGCACGAAGAAATAAACAGCCGCCGCAACCGCGACCAGACCGCCCGCCGCGCCTGCGATCAACTTCTTCTTGTTGCGAGCTGCTCCGGCCGGTTTTTCAACCGTATCACGCACGGCCTGCTGGTGTGGCATCAGGCTCGGCAGTGAATCTTCGAGGACACCGGCTGTTGAGATCTCGATCGCCGGCAACGCCGATTGCGCGCGCACGGTGCTGCTGGGATCGGCGGTCATGGGGCTCGCGCCCTCAATGTTCAGCGTGAACCCAAGCTCGCTATCGCCCGGGCCCATGTGGCCGCCGTGCTCGGGTTCGAGATCAAACAACCCGCCGCCTGGTACAGGTGGTGAGGGCGGCGTTCCAAAGATTGTCTCACCCTTGAGGACGGGCGGCGGATCGGCTCCGATTCCCGCGTCCAGATCCAGCCCGAGGTCGAGCGGTTCAAGCGGGGAGCCACTTGCGACCGGATTCCCGATGGGCATTGGCTCGGGCGTGCGTGAGGTGGGTACGATTCGGCCGAGGCGAACGGGCGCCGCACCCGGAATCGGAATGCTCGTGCGGGCGGCGGGCAGGTCGCTTGGCTTCGGGATGCTGTCGCGCGATGCCGGCAGCGAGCCCGATGGCGCGAAGGCGTCGCGGGATACCGGCAAGTTGCTCGGCGCAATCGCCTCACGCGACATGGGCAGGTTGGCGCTGGAAAATGCGTCCTTCGAGGCCGGCAGATTGGCGCTGGAAAAGGCGTCCTTCGATTCTGGCAGGTCCGAGAGCGGGGGTGGACCCTTTGCGACCGGGAGGTCCGACAGCGGTGGCGGGCCCTTGGCGGCCGGGAGGTTGCTCGGCAGATGGGAAGCCGCCGGATCGAACATCATGGTCGCGCCACGTGGGGCGGGAAGGTTTGCGTGTGGATCGGGCGCCTTGGCCGCTGGAAGGTCGGAGAACTGACCGCCGAGCTTCGGCGCAGGAAGGTCCTTCGGCAGCGCGGGCGCCGGCAGATCCGCATCGGGATCGGGCAAGTCGAAGAGGTTCATGCCCAGATCCGCACCCAGAGAAGGCGGCCCGGAGGGCGCTGGCGGGGGTCCAAGGGGAATCGACGGGCGCCCGGAGGGAATCGGCGGAGGTCCCGCCACCGGATGTGGGGTCGCCTGCTTGGGTGCACCCGAGGTGGGCGACGGGAGATTGCTATGCGAACGCGACCGGATGAACTGTTCGTTCAAGGGCGGCCGCTGATTCTCGGGCAAGGTCGAGGGGAGCTTGGAGGCCGCCCCTCCCGAGGTCACCGATTGCGGAAGCGGTGGAGGCGGAATCGCGGGCCGCGGCACGGTGATGCCACTTCCACACTGGGCGCAGGTGTGCACCGAACCAGGACTGGCCGCTGTTATCTGCTCCCGACCACATTGCGGGCATTTGAACTTGATGGACGCCACGAAAGCCGACTTGAGTGTATCGCAGGTTGGCCGTCAGGGGAGCAGCCTTCCTCGAACGATCTTCGGAGCTTAGCGGGAAAGGCTTTAGCGGTCGTGGGCGCAAATCTCGGCGGAGGCGGGGTGGACCCTCGGGACTGCCGGGAGCGCAATCTCGAAGGACCCGTTCACCGGCGGAAGGTGTATTTTGTGCGCGATGACATCCTCCGTCGACACCCCACCGCCGCCCGACCGCCTGAACGTTCTGGTTTTTTCACTGCTGTCGTTCTGCCTCATCGGCTTTGGTCTTTGGCTCGTGTCGGCCGGCAAGTCGTATCGCGAGGCCTACGTCAACAAGACCCAGGGGTGGCGCGTGGGTTCATCGCATTCGGTGGAGATCACCCTGGTCAAGGAGGACAAGCCCAACCTCGCCTGTGCCTCCGATCGGACGCTTGCCGGTTTGAACTGCGAATACGCCACGGACGGCACGCCGAGGGCGTCGGCATCGGCGGACCGTTCTCAGATACTGCAACCGTACAACACCATCGACAACACCCTCCTGTTCGGCGCGGGTCTATGGACCTCGGCCGACCTGCAGGGTGAATTGCCGGCCGCCCGATTCTCCGTTACCTGCAACTACAACATCAGGGGTCTTGCGAAGACGGCGTCGATCCGATTCTCGTCGACCGCCGCGTTCTCGCCGCTGCAACAGGCTGTGACGGTTGGAACCCTCACCGACTGCGTGATCGTGCGATGAACGCCCTTCGGAATGTCTGGCGGTCGCTCGTCGCGCGCCGGCCTGTGTTCTCGGACCCCGCGACAGGCTGGATCGTTCTGCTGACCATCTTCGCCGGTTCTGTGTTGCGAATCCAGCGCGTTGGCTACCCCTTTTTCTTTGGCTTCGACGAGGAGCAGATGGTCACGGCGGCCCGCCAATTTTTGGAGGGGGTCCCCGATACCGGGGAATGTTGTCACCCGCCGCTGAGCAAGGTGATGATCTCCGCGTCGATCCTGATGCTCGGCGACAATCCGATGGCCTGGCGATTTCCTTCGCTCTTGCTTGGACTGCAGAGCATCGTGCTCGTCTACCTGATCGGCAAGTCCCTGTTCAATGACAGCCGGGCTGGCTGGCTTGCGGCGGCGTTCCTCGCGGCTGATGGCTTCGCAATCGCCTTTTCTCGCGATGCGTTTCCCGAGGGGATGATGACCTGTTTCGTGCTGTGGAGCATGTTGGCAGCCATCACCGCAAGGGGTTGGGCGGGCGTGGTCACCTGCGCCATTCTCGTGGGCCTTGCGGGTTCCATCAAGTGGAGCGGTATTCAGGTGGGGCTGCCCGCCTGTGTCGCGATCCTGCTCTTGCGACGGGTCCCGTGGTACTCGATCTTTGCCTTCGCGCTCGTGCCGCTCGTCCACCTCGTCGTCTGGATGATGGGCCTCAGTCTGATTGGGCACGACAGCGATCCGATGTCGGTCGTCGAGGAGATTCGGTTGCGCCAGTCGCGGCACCTGGGCTTTGTTCGCTTCGCCAATCCGCTCGAGTCTGTGTGGTACACTTGGTTCTACATCTACAAGCCCATCGTGCTGAAGGCGGCATCGGAGGCGGGGAGGGTTCGGCTGGCTTCAAGCGTCAGCAACGTGTTGCTCTTCTTCACCTCCAATCTCTGTCTCGCGGGCCTGCCCATCCTGGGTGCGGCCTACGCCTTCAGTGACCGTGTTCGTCAGCGCTTTGCGGCCTGGTTCGATGAGGGCCAGGGCAAGGCGCTCCTCATCCTCGGCGTGTCCTGGCTGTCGATGATGCTGCTCTGGTTCACCGGGCGCATCTCCTCTTACTGGTACCACTACCTGACGCCGTACGGCTTCGCGGTCCTCTTGACGGCTGGCGTCGTTTCTCGCCTCGACCGGCGACACGGAAAGGTCGTGCTGGGGTTCGTGGCGCTCCTTCTCCTCGTGTTCGTCTACTTTGCGCCGGTCTGGGGCGAGCTGCCGATCTCCGTGCAGGGGGCCCACCGCCGTCTGATCTTCAAGCGCTGGCAGTGAGGATAGGGCCCGGAAGGCCCGGTTTGGATGGTTCTGGGGCCAGCGGGAAGGGTTCTGGCCTCAGGGTTCTGCCTACCCCGGGTTGTCCCGGCCCGGGCGGGAGCGTATAAGCTTGCCCCGATGCCTCAGAATGTAACGTTGCAGGACGTCCTGGCTCTCTACGAGCTGCCCATGCCGACCCTGATTCGGCGTGCCCAGACGGTTCACGCGGAGCACCACCCCGAGGGGGAGGTGCAGCTGTGCACGCTGCTCTCGGTCAAGACCGGCGGCTGCCAGGAGAACTGTTCGTATTGCCCTCAGTCGTCGCACTACGAGACGACCATCGACAGCGAGCGCATGATGAAGGTGGACGAGGTCCTCGCCGCCGCGAAGGTGGCCAAGTCGGCCGGCGCCACGCGCTTCTGCATGGGCGCCGCCTGGCGCGAGGTCAAGGAAGGCCCAGCCTTTGACAACGTCCTCAAGATGGTGCGCGGCGTGCGCGAAGAGGGCATGGAGGCCTGTGTCACGCTTGGCATGCTGACCGAGTCTCAGGCCAAGCGCCTCGCCGAGGCGGGCCTGTCGGCTTACAACCACAACCTGGATACCTCCCGCGAGTTTTACGGCAAGGTCATCACGACCCGCACCTACGACGAGCGTCTGACCACGCTGTCCAACGTGCGCAAGGCCGGTGTGACGGTTTGCTCCGGTGGCATCATCGGCATGGGCGAGTCCATCAAGGACCGCTGCGCGATGTTGATGACGCTCGCGAACCTCGATCCCTACCCCGAGAGCGTTCCAATCAACGCACTCGTTCCTGTGGAAGGCACGCCGCTTGCGAACCAGCCGAAGGTCGATCCACTCGAGCTCGTGCGCATGATCGCGACTGCGCGCATCCTGATGCCGAAGGCCCGCGTGCGCCTGTCCGCCGGTCGCACCGAGCTGTCCCGCGAGGCACAACTTTTGTGCTTCCTCGCCGGCGCGAACTCGGTGTTCTACGGCGAGAAGTTGCTCACCACCGGGAACCCCGACGTCGAGGCCGACCAGGCGCTGTTGCGCGACGCCGGCCTGCGCGCCGCGGTTTAATGCGTACTACCCACATCCGTTCGAGGATGTGGGGTACATCGACACCTCAAGGGCAATGCCGAGCTTTCCTGCGCGCAGCAGCAGCTCGGCATTGAACACGTGGGAGTCGATGCGTGACTCCTGCTTCTCAACGCCAAAGTCGAGCGTGGCGACTGTGATGCGTTTGTCTGCGAAGATCGCCTGCAGGGCGGTCTCGTGTTGCCGCAGGAAGGCGACGGCGTCTTCGATTTGTGCCGTCAGCGACTCGAAGCCCGGCGGTCCGAGATCGAGCAGCACACGTTTTTGATCCGGGCGCAGCCTGCCGGCCCGCGTGGGCGACAGCTGGTTCAACGCGCCTTGCAGCGACAGGCCGTCGATGTCGTTGCCGCCAAGTCTCAGCGTGCAGCTCATGGTTCTCTCCTTGAAAGGGTGCGCCACCAGGGATTCGGGGCCTCGTGTTGTATGGGCATGAAAGGTTTACCCAGCGTGGGTGTTAGCAGCGTCGTGTCGCTTTTTCTCGCCAGTTCAAAGAGTTGTTCTGCCGGTTCGTCCCAGGGATGCAGGGCGAGATCGAAGGTGCCCCAGTGCACGGGCAAGAGCGCCTTGCCGTTCAACAGCTGAAAGGCCCGGTGTGCGTTCTCCGGCCCGAGGTGGATGTCTCCCCATGCGGGATGAAAGGCCCCGATCTCCAGCATCACCACATCAAAGGGGCCGTATTGCTCGCCGATGGTCGAAAATTCGTCGGTGAATCCCGTGTCGCCCGAAAAGAACTGTCGGTGTCGATCGGTTGTGATGACCCAGGAAGACCAAAGTGTACGGTTCCGATCCAACAGGCCTCGTCCCGAAAAATGCTGAGCCGGTGTCGCACGGAAGGCGAGCCGTCCACCTGGCATCGTGTGTTGTTCTTGCCAGTCGAGCTCGAAGATGACGGCGGGATCGACGCCCATCTGCTCGAGATGCGCGCCAACGCCGAGCGAGGTGATGATGGGAACATGCAACCTCGCGAGCTGTTTCATGCTGGGTGCGCACAGGTGATCGAAGTGATCGTGCGAGAGCAATACGGCGTCCAGCGGTGGCAGCTGGTCTATCGTCGCGGGTACGGGATGAAAGCGCTTCGGCCCCGAAAAAGAAACGGGCGAGGCCCGCTCGCCAAAGACCGGATCGGTCAGGATGTGCTGGCCGTCCACCTCGATGAGCATGGTCGAATGGCCAAGCCAGGTGATGCGCAAACCGGCATCCGGTACCGATGTCCCCCACGTTGGTAGCGGATCGGAAACGGGAAGCACGCCCCGGGGTCTTCGAGCGCCTCCGCCGAAAAAGAACTCGCTCATGATCGGCAAGGGATTGCCCTTGAGTCCAGGTCCCTTGCCGCTTGTGTTGCGAAACGAGCCGGCGCGAAACTGCGCCGAGGCCTTGATGCGTTCAAGTCGTAGCGTCATGGCTAACCCTTCAGCTCATTGCCGTGGCGAAGGCGGCGAATGTTCTCTCGATGGCGAACGATGATGAGGGTGGTCGACGCGACGGCAAAGGTCAGGTTGGCCGGATGTCCCTGGCCAACCATGACGAGCAGCACCGGAAAGGCGAGGGCGCCCACCATCGAACCGACCGAGGACAGTCGGAAGGGCAGGTAGATGGCGAGGTAACAGAGAAAGGCGCCGAGGGCCGCCAGCGGCGAGATGCCGAGTGCCGCGCCGAGCGCGGTCGCGACGCCCTTGCCACCGCGCCCACGCAAAAAGATGCTGAAAATATGTCCCAGCACCGCGGCGATGCCTGCGATGGCCACGGGCCACGGCTCTTCGGGGAATAACCGGGTCGTCCCGACGACCGCGATCGCCCCCTTGGCGGCGTCGATCAACATGACGAGCACGGCGTAGCGGCGCCCGAGCGCCCGTCCCACGTTGGTGGCGCCCACATTGCCGCTGCCGACGCTGCGCAGATCGATGCCGCGTCGACGCGCCACGATGACGCCGGTCGGAAAGGAACCGAGCAGGAAGGCAACAACGGCGATGGCTATCGTGAACACGCTGGTGCTTCATGCTATCACATGCGCCGTGCTGCCCTGGCAAACCCTGGACAAGGTCAACACCAACGAGGGCGTACTCGAATTGCGCAAGCGTGGTGAGAAGGACTTCCTCATCACCATCGGGGGCCGCGTGCTGATGACCAGCGCCAGCCACCGCTCCGAGGATGTGCTCGCCAATGTGGCCTGTGATGCGATTGCCAAGGTCCCGACGCCGCGGGTTCTGCTGGGCGGACTCGGCATGGGATTTACCTTGCAGGCGGCGCTGCTGCGTTTGCCGCGCAAGGCCATTGTCGACCTGGTTGAACTGAACCCCACCGTTGTGACCTGGTGTCGCGGTCCACTCGCGGGGCTGACCCAGAACGCCATCGCGGACCGGCGGGTCAACGTGATCACCGCCGGCGTGGCCCGCGTCGTCTCGTCGGCCGAAGCCGGAGCCTACGACGCCATCATCGTGGATCTCTACGAGGGCCCGCACAACAATCGGCCCGGTGATCCGCTATACGGCACCGCGGCGATCAAGAGCGCCTGGAAGGCGCTGCGTCCCGGTGGTGTGTTTGCGGTTTGGTCAGAGGAGCCGGATCACATCTTCGAGGAGCGCATGAACGAGGGCGGGTTCGAGCTGCAGCGCATCCGCAGCGGCTCGGGTCGGGTTCACGCGGTCTACCTCGGTGTGCGGCAGGACGTGAGAGGAAAGCGTCCGGCACCGAAGCGAGCGAAGTGATGGCAACGTCCGCGCGAATTACGGTTGACGCGCTCATCGCGCAATACGATGGATTTCTGCTCGATGCGTATGGGGTATTGCTGCACGGGGCCGGGCCACTTGAAGGTGGCGATGCGTTTTTGCACAAGCTCGACGCCGCCGGCAAACCGTACTGCATCATCACAAACGACGCCTCGCGGTCGATTGCGAACAGCGTTGCGCGCTACCAGGGCTTTGGCCTGCCGATTCATCCGGAGCGCCTCATCACCTCGGGACATCTGTTGACCGAATATTTCGCGAACAACGGCCTGCGGGGCAAGCGAACCATCGTGCTTGGGACCGAGGATGCGGTCAAGTACGCGGCCGAGGCCGGGGGCGTGATCGTTTCGTATGACGACGAATCGGTTGAGGTGGTGGTCGCGGCGGATGACTGGGGCTATCCCATGTTGCCGACCTTGAACGCGGTGGTCACGGCGCTCTTGCGCAGACTCGCCCGGGGTGAGCGCACGGCACTTGTCGTGCCGAATCCGGATCTGGTGTATCCCAAGAAAGACGGCTTGGGCATCACGGCGGGGGCCATCGCGCGGCTCATCGAGAGCATCTTGCAGCTGCGCGATCCGGCTGGCGTTCATACCTTTGTGCCCCTTGGAAAACCCCATGCGCCCATCTATCGGGCAGGCATGCAGCGGCTCGGCCTGCACAAGGATGCGCGCATCGCGATGGTGGGCGATCAACTGTTGACCGATGTGCGCGGCGCGAATGATTTTGGCGTCGATTCCGTCTTGATCCTCACGGGCGTGTCCACGGTTTCGGACATACCCAGGCTTGGGATCGAACCGAAGCACATCCTCGACAATTTGGTGGCGTAACCGTCTCGCGGTATCATCCGCGGACGACATGGACTCTCAGAATCCGTATGCGGCGCCAGCGACGGACGAACAGTCGCGGCCTGAACAGCCCCCTGAATATTACGTGCCGCTCGAGAGTCGGGCGAAGTGGGTATCGCTGACCATCGTCGTCTCGCTGGTGTTCGGTACGCTTTCGATGCTTATTCCGGCCACCGAGGCGACCGAGCTAATACAGACCGCCTCCGAGGAGGAAGTGCCGCTGTCCCTCGGCGATTCCATCGAGATCCTCTACGTTGTTGCGGCGCTTGCCGTTATCGTCATGCTTTGTTTCTTCTTGCCGCAGGCGAACCGCAATGCGCGGGTTCTGGCGCAGGACATTCAATTCACTCCGGCTGCGACGATCTGGTGGTTCTTTGTGCCCATCATGAACCTGATTCGACCCTATCAGGCGGTATCCGAGCTCTGGAACAGCTCGGAACCGAACACGACGGTTCCGTGGAAGTTTGGTGTAACCCCGTCGATCCTGCGCATCTGGTGGGGGGCGTGGATCATCTCGACGGTGTTCGAGCGTATGGCGTCAAAGCTCGGCGTGGGGCACGGGGTGTCGCTCTTCTTTGACTACATCGCCGGCGGCGCGTTGATCGTGATCCTGCGCGGCCTGGCGCAGCGGCAGGCGCAGCGAAAGCAGGCGCTTGAGACCGCTGGACATATACCGAGTGCGTATTCGGCCTCGGTTTCGCGATAAGCTGAACGAATGCCCCAGAATCAACTGATCGGTTTCATCTTGATGGGTGTCGCGCTGCTCGACACGATCGCCGGCCACTATGTCCTCGCACCCCGCATCCCCGACGAGAAGAAGCGGGCTCTCGTGCGCTTCGCCTTCACCACCTCGGGTGTCGTCATCGCGGGACTAGGCTTTGCGTTCTTCAAGGGTTTCATCGGAAAACCCTGAGGGCGTTTGCGTGTGTGGCGTTGTGATACGGAATCGTTGCGCGTCGGGACGATGAAGGTTCCGGAAGTGTCATTGTGACGCTACTTGTTGGCGCGGTGCGAGGTTGCGAAAATTTCGCAACGCGGAAACAAGCCAGAAACAACCTCCGTGGTAGTGGTTTTAACCGTGAGTTGAGAACTTCAATCGTGGTGTAACAACACCCATTCAACGGAGAGTCGCGATGCGTAAAATTGCTAAACTTGGTTTTCTGACGGCGTTGGCACTTTTGGCCAGCCCGGCAATGGCACTGGCAGAAGAGGCAGCCGCGCCCGACGCGTTGCAGGTCGCCAATCAGGCGATGTTCACCACGAACAACGTGTGGATGATGCTGTCGACCGCGCTGGTCTTCATCATGCACATGGGCTTTGCGACCCTTGAGACGGGGTTGTCGCGTTCGAAGAACACGGTCAACATCCTGTTCAAGAACACCTTCATCGTTCTCATTGGCCTTTTGACCTACTACGCGATGGGCTTCAACCTGATGTACCCCGGCACGTTCAACGGGTACCTTGGTTTCGCAGGCTTCGGTCTGTCCTTGCCTGAAAACGGCCTGACCGATGCTTACGCGAGCGCCGGCTACACCTACTGGACCGACTTCCTGTTCCAGGGCATGTTCGCCGCCACCTGTGCGACGATTGTCTCGGGTGCCGTGGCCGAACGCATCAAGCTGAAGTCCTTCATGGTCTTCGCAACCGTGTTCGTGGCACTGGTTTACCCCATTGCTGGCTCCTGGAAGTGGGGCAAGGGCTGGCTCGATCAACGCGGCTTCTACGACTTCGCTGGCTCGACGCTGGTTCACTCGGTGGGCGGCTGGGGTGCGCTCGTTGGTGCCTGGATGTTGGGACCACGCATTGGCAAGTACGGCAAGGACGGCTCGGTCACGCCGATGCCCGGCAGCAGCATGCCGCTCGCCGTCATCGGCGTGCTGGTTCTGTGGCTTGGCTGGTTCGGCTTCAACGGCGGCTCGGTGTTGTCTGCCAACGCTGGTGCAACTTCGCTGGTGCTGGCCACCACCTCGCTGGCTGCGGCGGCCGGTGGCGTCACCGCCATCCTCGCCTACAGCTTTGTGTCGAGTAAGCCCGACCTCTCGATGGCCCTCAACGGCATCCTGGCCGGCCTCGTCGGCATCACCGCCGGCGCGGATGTGGTCACCGTCAACGAGGCCGTCATCATCGGCGGCATTGCAGGCCCGCTGGTCGTTGGCTCGGTCATGTTCATCGACAGCAAGCTGAAGATCGACGATCCGGTCGGCGCCGTCTCGGTGCACCTCGTGTGCGGCGTTTGGGGCACCCTGGCAGCCGGCATCTTCGGCGAGGGCAAGTCGGTGGGCGTCCAGTTGCTCGGCATCGCCGCCTACGGTGTGTTCTCGATGGTCTGTGCCGGCATCATCTTCTACGTCATCAAGTTGACGATGGGTCTGCGGGTCAGCGAGGAAGAGGAGCGAGAGGGCCTCGACTTTGGCGAGCACGGCATGCACGGCTACGACCTGGGTGTCACCGGCGCACACGGCGTCTCCGAGACTCCGGCCGCAGGTTCGGCACGCGTTGCAGTGGCAAGCGTCCCGAGCGTGTCCGGCACATAGTCGATAAAAGATGGTTACGGGAACACCGCCCTCTTGCAGGGCGGTGTTTTCGTTTCGAAGGGTTGGTGGCTTGAAAAGCAGCCCCGGTCCATCTAGCTTTCGCCAGGATATGTCCAAGGACACGGTCGACGGGGAGAGGATTCGACGCACGGAGACGCTGCGTCGACGCCCCGGGCCTGGTCTGGCCAGTGTGATCTTACTCGCCGGGCTCGCGTGTTCCGACGCTGGTTCCGGGCCGACCATCCCACCGGACGAGGTCGTCCCCGAGCCCGAGCTTCCCCGCGCCGTCGCCTGCGATGGTGACACGGTTGCACCGGTGCCGATGTCCCGTCTGGGCGCCACGGCCTACGAGAGGGCGTTGCGGTCGCTGCTTGGCGATGAGGCGATCGACGCCATTGCTCCCATCATGGCGATCTACCGTCCGGTGGCGATAGGCCCTTACGATAGCCACCTTGGACCCGCAAGCGCTGCAGAGGTCGAGGCACAACTTGAGATCGGAAGCGCGGCCGCGATGGCCGTGATGGCGCGACCTTCGGCCCGGGCCCGAGTGTTGCCCTGCCTGGTGGATATCGAAACGAAGGACGATTCATCGGTGAAGGCCTGCGCACACGCACTGGCCGAGCATCTGGGCGCACGGGCCTTGCGACGCACGTTGCAACCCGAAGATCTTGAGCGATTCCTTTCTGGCCAGACCATTGGCGCCGCGGACGGCGTGGTGGATGGCTTTGTGACGCTGATGAGCACGATCCTCATCGATCCCGAGTTCCACTACTTCATGGAGTTCGGTACAAACGATGGACAGTCGCGTCTGTCATCTGGCGAGGCAGCCGCGCGCCTTGCGCGCATTTTGTGGGACGATCTGCCGGACGAGCAGCTCATGGCAGCCGCGGCGGCCAACTTCGTGGCGCCAGACTGGGATGCCGAGGTGGATCGTGTGTGGGCGGAGCCAAGGACTCGACAGGCGCTTGCGCGCTTTGCCCATGACTGGCTGGCGCTCGATGACATGCCGTTGCCTCTTTCGGCTTGGTCGCCGACCTCGGATGGACGAATCGCGCTGCGACTCGCGGCCATCCGCGAGGTGCAGACGTTTTTTACCGACAGCGTCGTCGATCGGGGAGGCACCTACGCCGATCTGCTCCTGGATCCCACGGCTCGGATTGCAAATCCTGAGCTCGCGTCCATTTACGGGGTCGTGGCGGACGCCAACAATCCGGTCATGTTGCCGCGAGAGAAAGGCCGCGCTGGCCTCTTGACCCGCGTGGGATGGCTCGCGACCCCTGCGATTCCGGGTACAAACGCCGGGCACCTGGTGAGGCGCGGCGAGCATCTCTCGCGTTTTCTGTGTGACGAAATCCCGCCACCGAATCCGAACGTGGTCGGCGTGATTCAACCGCTCAACACCCGCGAAACGCCCGAAGAGTCGCTGCGCGATCGCTTTGCGCGTTTGACCGGGGAGGCCCCGTGCAAGGGATGCCATGCCACGCTTGAGGCGCACGGCGCGCCGTTCGGACACCACGGTGCGATGGGCGAGTGGATTGACCGGGAGCAAAATCGCGTCACAGGTTCTGCCCCCCGCGAGGTTGAGATCACAACCGCAGCACAGGTCGACATCGACGGCGAGCGGGTGTCGGTGGACAGCGCACCCGCGCTGTCGGAGCAGATCGCCCGGAGCAGCGCCGGCCCAAGGTGCCTTGTCGAGCAGATTGTGCAGCGGCTGTATGGCCGCGAGCTGCAACCCTCGGATCGCTGCCTGGTCGACCGTCTGACGCAGACGCTCTCGCCCGCGGATGGTGGTGAGCCGGGATCGATCGAGAACCTCGTGAAGCTGGCGCTGAAGTCTCCCGAGTTTTGGCACCGCGCGGCCGTCACCATGGAGGCGCCATGAAGACGCCAATGCAACGCGGACGCAGGCAGTTTCTGCTTGGCAGTGCGGGCGCGGCGCTCGCGATTCCCGGCTTGCCGTCGCTCGCACTTTCGGGCGAGCCCGCACCGCTTTCGGTCAGGAAGTTCATCACCTTTCGTGTCACGAATGGTTACTACGGATCGTTTTGGTATCCGCCGGAGAGCGCCATCGCGAAAATGGGTGGTCTGTTGCCGTTCGCGCCCAACGTGCGGCGCCTGCCACTGTCCGAGATCCCGGGGCCAATCTCGCCCTTGCTTGATACCTCGTTCGATCCGCTTCGCAAGAAGCTCACCCTCTTGCGGCATATCGACAAGCTCGACGGCGCGAATCACGCACCCACCAGCAGCCTGCTCGGTTGGAGCTTCAGGGGTACGGCGCGGAGCGAGCTGCGCGGGTTGCCGCCGTCCATCGACAAGTTGATGGCTGCGAAGGTCTTTGGTGGTGCGGTGTCGCCGCTCAACCTTGCGGTGGCCAATGAAACCACCGGCCCATCCGTCTCGGCCTCGGTCTCAGACGTGGGCGAGGTCTTTATCGACGCCGGACTTTATCCGCACCAGGCCTTCGAGAAATTGTTCGGTGCGAGGTTGGCATCGCCCCTCGAGGTGCAAAAGCGTCTCCGACACAAGCAGGCGCTGGTTGATCGCGTGCTGCCGCACTATCGACAGGTCGCATCGAATCCGCGTCTGTCCTCCGCAGATCGCTCGAACCTCGAGCGCCATGTGGAGCATATTCGCGATCTGCAGATGCGCCTGTCGCGGCAGATCGGAGAATGCACGCCACCCACGGCGCCCGAGGTGTTTGGACGCACGCCGGAATCGATCGACGCCGCCGCTGCGGCGCTTGTCGATATCACCATCGCGGCTTTGCGTTGTGGTCTCACGAACATCGTGAACCTGTATCTGGATCCGGACGGCCTGTTTACCTCTGCCCTTCATGGCGTGGAGAACGGCCACCATGCCGCCTCCCATGATCCGGGTGCGGCGCCGTCCATTTTCAAGGCGCTGCGGTGGAGCACGCGCATCCTGTCGAGCTTGCTGTTGCGTCTCGATGCGGAGCAAGACGGAAACACCGGCAAGTCCATGCTGGATACGTCGCTCGTGTTCTTCAACAACGAGATTGGCAATCAACAGTCCGGAATCCGATTGACCCCCGACATCAACCACCATGGCCTTGATGTGCAGGTCTTGCTCGCCGGATCGTGCGATGGTGTGTTGCGAACGGGCGATTTGCTCGACTTTGCGACGAAGTACCTCCGACCCCGCTATACCCCGCATATCGGTACGGCCTACAATCGCCTGCTCGTCTCGTGCATGTTGGCGATGGGTCTACGTCCGGAAGACTGGGAACAAAACGGGCAGCCGGGATACGGTGATCTGCGCGGCGTGGATCGCGTGTTGTCGCCGCCCGGCAGGACCGAGATAGGCGATCTGCGCGCGATGCTGCCGGGGCTTCGGGCTTAAGGTGGGATTCGGGTATAGACCGGATTCGGCGTCGCGCGTCGGAGTCGCTCGCAGGACGGATAAATTTCGTTCAGATGGGAGGTCTGAACTGCGCGGAGGTCGGCACGCAAAGTCGAAACGCGCTTTGGTTGCGTGGAGGTTTTCCGGAGTCCTTTCTTTCGGTTTCCGATGAGGTGAGCGGCCGATGGCGGCGATCTTTCGTCCAAACTTTTCTTCGGCAGGATGTCCCGAGTTTCGGGATCGATGTGGCGCCAGACTTGCTGCGTCGGTTCTGGATGATGGCGGCGCACTATCACGGGCAGACTTGGAATAGCTCGGCCATCGCCAAATCACTCGACATCTCGCACACCACGGCGCGCTCGTACCTGGATATCCTCACCGATTCGTATGTGATGCGCCAGTTGCCGCCCTATTTTTCCAATCTGAAAAAGCGGATCGTCAAGGCGCCAAAGGTTTATCTGCGGGATTCCGGGCTGCTGCACAGTTTGTTGCAGATCGAGACCATGGCAGATCTCGAGTCCAATCCCCGCTACGGGGCGTCCTGGGAAGGATTTGCGCTTGAGCAGCTCATCTCGGTGTTGGGCCTCGGACCGGACGAAACGTATTTCTGGGGAACCCACGGTGGCGCAGAGATCGACCTGGTCGTCGAGCGTGGAGGCAAGCGCCACGGCTTCGAGTTCAAGGTCACCGAGAAAACGCGTATCACACACTCGATGACTATTGCGCAGGCAGATCTCAAACTGGAGCGGGTCTTCCTGGTTTATCCGGGTGCGATCTCCTTCCCGTTGCGCGACGG
>Ga0169931_10008175_pt1 | contig 15328 bp, 9 predicted proteins | sample Kivu_15m_20L_FD_129675 | JGI IMG/M metagenome (GOLD analysis project Ga0169931, IMG submission 129675) | Freshwater microbial communities from Lake Kivu, Western Province, Rwanda to study Microbial Dark Matter (Phase II) - Kivu_15m_20L... | ecosystem: Environmental > Aquatic > Freshwater > Lake ... | reverse complement strand
TAGTACTACTTCTTATGTTAGACAAAATTGAAGCATCTGTGGCTGGTACAGGATCAATTGTCATATTCTTGATGTAAATGCCAGTTACACAAGTTGAAGTTCCTGAATAAGACTCAAATACTGTGTAATTTAAACGAACTTTGCAAAGCACTGCCGTATTTGGCACTGAAGTTAAATTAAATTTTGCCCATGAATTAAAGTGAGCAAAAGGAGATGGAGTTTCTCTTCTCCCAAGAATCATAACGTCGTTCACACGCTGACCAATGGTATTCGTGTTGTAGTCAGTGCTATTGTTACCATTTAGTCTAAGGTGTCCTGTCCATTGTGCAGTGTTATCTGGATAGCAATTTATCGTAGGATCAACAAAAATCGGAAACTTCCTTTCTGTACTTAGTAACCATTCAAGAGGAACTATAGTTGAAACTTTATACCTATTAGATCCGACTAATTCAACCTTAAAAGTAGCGTTGATTTCATGATCGTGATGGTCAATGTGATTTCCATCTTTATCATGGGCATGATGAGCAGTCTCTCTTACAATTGGTGCATCGAATGAAGCTCTAACTTTTCCGTTTTGATCTTTTACAAGAATTTCATTATTCAATAATTGCAAAGTCCATCCTTGTTGTAGCTCAACAACTTCACTGAACGACAAATACCTTGCTGAATTTGGAATGTCTGCTAAAGCGTTTCTATTTTTGAGAATGAAATCCAACTTTCGTTTAGTTGTCATTTGAGTTAAACGCAAATCGATATTGTTTCCAAACACTTTGGGATAAGTAAGTTCAAATTTATTCGCAACGCCTGTTTTTGAAGAAATGGTTTTAGTTGAAACTTGTCCCATAACCTCATTTAAGTAACTCATTTGCAATTGCATCAAATCTTTTACTTCACCACCATTTGGAAGGATTGTCAAAGCCTGACTATTTGAATACATCGGATAATAGGACTTAAAAGCATTAGTTTCATTTGAAAATCCATTATTTGTCGGCACAATAGTGTGATAAATTGTTTTCCATTGATTTTCCTCATAATAATTTAAAAATCCAGCGGAAACTATCGCCGTACCTTTTCCACCAATAACGAAATGCTTAGAATCAACTGTTCGTTTAGAAATGTCCTCATCTTGAAGTCTGTAATTTGAATATGGCTCATTCGCCCAAAGTTGATATTCATTAGAAATGAGATTTTGACTAAAAGAAAATTGAAAAATTGCAAAAAATGAAAACAGAAGGAGAACTGTTAATCGCATGAGTTTTGTTTTTGGGTTTTAGCTGTAACGCATTAACGTCTTTTAACCTTTGAGGTTGTGATAACGTTAAGTTGACGCTTTAAATATATTAAAAAATGATTAAAACAAACTAGCGAATGAACATTTTGGGATTTCTTAAAAATCAAAAATTCAATATCTTGAGTCCACTCCGAAAAGTAAGATTTCAATCAAAATCGACGCGAAGTGAATTTTGAACCGGAGCTAACTGATTGTTAGTGAGGATTTAAAATTTTAGCGACAAGGATGAGTTTGGCAGAAAGGGACTTTTCGGAGTAGACTCATATCTTACATTGAAAAAACGCCTTATTACCAACATTTAAGTTTATAAAATAGATTTTTATCAACCATAAGTTCGGTTGAAGCTAAGATTCCACTCCAATTACAGAAATTGAATGGATTTGAAAAGAGTAAAGAAAAAACTAAACTTTAACGCGATCCAAAAATTGAACTACCCACGCGTACCATTGTGCTTCCTTCTTCGATTGCCAGCAAGTAGTCGCCACTCATACCCATAGACAATTCCCTGAAACTTGGTTCATTGGCAAAAAAACGAGTTTTGAGTTCTTGAAAATAGTAGCGTAATCTTGCAAATTCAGTCTTGATTTGGGTTTCTTCGTCTGTGTTTGACGCCATTCCCATTACCCCTACAAATCGAATATTTTTGAATTGTTGGTATGCATCACTCAATAATAATCCGTGTGCTTCATCTAAAGTCAAACCAAATTTTGATGTTTCCTGAGCAATATGAAATTGCATCAAACAATCCACCACTTTACCAAGTTTGCTCGCTTGTTTATTTATTTCAGCTAATAGTTTCAAACTGTCAACAGAATGAATCAAATGAACATGAGGAATTAAATACTTGACCTTATTTGTTTGTAAATGACCGATTAAATGCCACTTTATATCTTTTGGTAATTCTTCAGCTTTTTCAACTAATTCTTGTACTTTGTTCTCTCCAAAATGTCGTTGACCAGCATCGTACGCCTCTTTAATAATGAAAGCTGGTTTTGTTTTGGAAACCGCAACTAGACAAACGTGCGGTGGAAGCGTTTCATTAATCAACGCTAATTGCTCTTCTATCATTCCTCCATAGCATAAATGGTTAAACCACTTCTTAATTTAGGCTCTACCCATGTAGATTTCGGCGGCATATTCATTCCGTTGTCTGCCACAGCTTTCACTTGCTCAATTGCAACTGGAAACAAGGTGAAACCAACTGAAAATTTACCACTTATAATTTTTTCATGAAACGACTCTAAGGATTCATTCCCAGGCACAAACTCAATTTCTGTACTTGTCTTTAAATCTTCGATTCCTAAAATTGGTTTTAAAATCAATTGAGTGAGTAAGTCAGCATCTAAAGATTTCACAGGGTGATCTTCTTCAATTAAATATTCAAAAGGTCGAAATACAAACCAATCTCCTTCCACACAAACATTGATTTCATGTACTTGATTTGGCTCGTGAGCACCATCCAATTTCTCCAATGTTCCTAGTGCTTTTAAAGCATGAAGAAAACTATCTTTTATATAACCGTTTAGTGTTTTAACAAGCCTGTGAAAAGGCAAAATTTCAAGGTCATTTTCATCTACTAAATAAGATAGAAAAAACGCACTATCCTTTTGAAATTTCCCACCGTTTTTTTGCTGTTCATAAAAGCGAACCGATGATGCAGATCGATGGTGTCCGTCTGCAATGTACAATGAAGGAACTTTTTCAAAAGCATTTTTTAGAGAAAGCGTTTGATTTTCGGTCAAAACCCAAAGCTCATGCTTAATTCTATCTGTCGTTGTGAATTCGTATTCAGGTCTAAATTCAACACATTGATGAATTACATGTTGAATGTCAGAGTTAGATGGATAACTCATCAAAACAGGCTCGGCGTTAAATCCTACAATGTCCAAATAACGGGTAAAAACATCCTCGCGCGCGGTCAAGGTCGCTTCGTGTTTTTTAATATCATCAGCTAAATAAGCTTCCACACTCGCACCACAAATCACACCCGTAAACACACCAATTTCAGATGATTGACGATAAATGTAAAGTCTTGGAAACTGATCTTGAATAAAAATTCCGTCCTCCAAAAATTGCTCGTACCTTGAACGAACAAGTTGAAAACGCTCGTTGGAATTAGGTTTAGTTTTTTTGTTAGGTCCAAATTCTGGATTGATGATGTGCAAAAATGTAAATGGATTGTCTTCTAATTTTGCTTTTAACACATTCTTTTTGTAGGAATAATAAGGACGGGCAGCAACAAGATGAACCTTATCGCGAACAGGACGAACTGCTTTAAACGGAGCTATTACAGCCATATTTAGAACTTGTAACTTAAACCAAAACTTGGTAAAAACGGAAACTGATAAATTTCTTCACTAGTCACACGATTTACGTAAAAGATATTGTTTCTGTTGTACAAATTAGTAATACTAAATACAGTTTCGAGATTCGTTTTATTCTTCAAAACAAACTGTTTTTTAACGGTGAAATCCAGTCGGTGGTAAGTTGGTAACCTTTGTGAATTGAAAGATCCTAAGATGGTTGTCACATTGGTTGGGTTGTTGGTCACATAATCAGTCGTCACTCCGCCTTGGAAGTTTTCGTTTTGATAATTACCAGCTGTCGGTGTGAAAGGTAAGCCCGAACCAAGATTCCAACGAACATTAATTTCGAAATCTTTTTTCTTGCCAAACAAATAAGATGCAACCAAGTTAATGTTGTGGCGACGGTCAAATACAGGAAAATAAGTTTGGAAACCGTCCCAACGGGTATTGTAACCCCAAGAATAAACTCCCCACAAGAAAAGTCTATCTCGATTGTATTTCAAAAGGATATCTACACCATAAGATTGACCGGACTCAAGAATAAAATCCTTTTTGAAAACATCATCAATCATAGCGAATTGAGCCACATCTTCGTATAATTTATTTTGATTGATATTACTCAACTGTGAAAAGTATTTGTAATAACCTTCGATATTTGCCATCAAATAACGATTCAAATCATATTCGAAACCAAAAATTGCGTGCCATGCGTATTGCAAACCGTTTCTTGTATTTTTAATTTGTTGAAACTCATTTACAAACTGAGCTTGAACGTTTGTAGGTGCGGAAAGCAAACCATTAAACAAGTTTACAACGTCTTTATCAGAGGAAGCGGAAGTGAAGTTTTGTGAGAATCTGCCTCCTGAGAATTTCAATCTAAAATCTTCACTTGCATTGTACTTTATACCAATTCTTGGTTCAGGAGAAATGGTATTCAAGGAAGCGTAAACTTGTACGCGCATTCCACCTTGAAGAACCCATCTTGGGGTAACTTTTCGATAGTTGATGTAAGTTCCAATCTCCGTTGTAAAATTGGTAGCATCTATTCTTCTTTTTGCCTCGTTGAAGGTTACAAATTCGGTATTGAATCCACTAAGATTGAATCCGTAACTGATTTCGCCTTCTTCTTTTAAGAAATAACTAAAATCAAATCCAAGGTCAAACCCACCAATTTTTGAGTAACGAGGTTCTTGTGCAGTTTCCGCGAAAGTGGTTTGGTAAGAACTACCATTAACGTGTCCACGAATAAAAATTGGCGAACCACTTGGGACTAACAAGAAATTCACTCCACCTCCCGAAGCTTGCCAATCCAAATCTGCAACGCTGTAATTCACACTATCGCGATTATGAAATGCAAAAGCACTCACTTTAGAGCCTCCGTCAGCATTGAAAGTCACTTTTCCGTACAAATCGGTAAAGTTGAATGGTAAACCGTTTCCATTATTTACGCCAGGGTAAACTGTTCGAGCGGTGTAATCCAACAAACTATGTTTTGCGGACAAAATGTAGGAACCTGCACGCGGTGAATCGCCATTTTTCTTTCCCAAAGGACCTTCTAAAACTGCCTTAGCAAGGAAAGGTGAAGCGGAAATTTTACCACCAAATTCCTTTCTATTTCCATCGCGGTAAGTGATATCCATAATTGAAGAGATTCTCCCTCCGTACTTCGACTCAAAACCGCCTGTGTAGATGTCAACGTTCTTCACTAATTCTGTTTCGAAAATGGAAAAGAAACCAATGGAATGGAATGGATTGTAAATGGTCATTCCATCCAAAAGGATTTTGTTTTGAATTGGTGTACCACCACGAACGTATAATTGACCACCTTGGTCGCCAGTAGTTACAACACCTGGAGTTACACTAAAGGCTCCAACAATATCATTTTCAGCACCGTAACTAGGGATTCGCTCTAAACCTTTTTGGTCTAATTTAACTTTAGAAATTTCAACTTCTGTTCTTTTGGTTTTATTCTCAGCACTTACAACGACCTCATCAAGAACTTTAATAACATCCTTTTTTTCTAATTCAAACTTAACGTCGTAGATCTTTTTGGTCTCTTTTACTTCCACATTTTGATAAGCGGTTTCGAATTTCATCACCTCAACTTTGACAATGTATTTTCCAGCTGCAAGCTTAGGAATGGAGAAGAATCCGTTGATGTCTGTAACCGCACCAGCAACAATTGTACTGTCTGCTTTTAATAGTTTTACCTTTTCAAAACCAACAGGTTCACCATTCGATTTATCGTATAGAAATCCGCGAATGGAGTAGTCTTGTGCGAAGAACGAAGCGGAGAAAAGCAGGAATAGAATTCCAAAGGAGAGAGATAGTTTCATTTCAGATTTAAGCGACCGAAATTAATCATATTGATGAAATTCCATTCCTGCTTGAACTTTTTTATTGTTTAATGATTGTTTTTCCAATTCCACCTTCCTCAAACTTTATGGTATAATACCCATATTTTAGTTTTTCCGTATTGAGTTTCAATTGATTGCTTTTTACATTTTCCTTAAGCACCAATTTACCGCTTGCATCATACAAATAAACCATCGCAGGAACGGCTTCATTGAAGAAAATATTTAATTCATTTCCAAAAGGATTAGGAAAAATAGTGTTGTTAAAATACTGTTTTTCAGTTAACGAATTTGTGGTGCAATCTTCCACTACAATATCCGCATTTGCTGTACCTTGACAATTTTGTGCATCGGAATAAGTATAAGTGATTGTGTATGTTCCAGCGCCAGTTGCTGGGTTAAATTGATTGTTGGTTACTCCATTCCCCGAATATGTCCCTCCAGTTGGTGAACCACCCGTTAATGCGAATGCCGCCGCATTGTTACAAACGTTTTGAAATGGCGAAAGTGTAACAGTTGGTCCATCAGTTACAGTTACTGTAATTCCAGAAGACGTTGCAGAACATCCACTTGCGTTTGAAACGATTACGGTATATGAACCAGAACCAATTGCGTTATAAGTAGAGCTTGTAGCACCCATAATTGGATTTCCATTCAACATCCATTGGTAAGTCAGACCAGCCCCCGAATTTGCGTTTAAGTTTACTGAGTTACCTTGACAAAATGTTGTTGCCCCAGCTGGAGTGATGGTAGCGGTTGGTGTTGCACTCGTAGTTGGACAAATTGTTTGACCTACAATTCCTGTTGCTGTATTCAAGGCGTTTAAGAAAGTGTCATAAGCTCCACAATCACCTTTCAGAATGTAATTTAACCAATGGTCAAGTACAGAATAAGTTCTTGTTTGTTGTTCGACACGTGTAATTGAAATATTTGGGGACGATGTACTTTCTCCAAAATCACAATTGAAATTGGTGTTATTGTAGTAGCAATGTCCACCACCTGTAATTGTTGCAAATGATTTACAAGTACTATTTAATCCATTGTAAATTGGAATATGATGTTCTGCTGGCGGAGTCACTCCATCTGCATCACCAGAAAAAATCAATGCTGGAACTGAAACATTTGGTGCTGCACCAACAGCCGAAGGATTCGTTTCCGCAGGAGCTAAACCAATAACTGTTTTAATGAACGTATTATTTTGAGAAGCAAGAATCGAGGCACCGCCGCCCATTGAGTGACCCATTATTGCTGTATTAACTCCAATCTTTCCATTTAAAACGCTCCCTGAAGTTGTGTTAATTACTTGCATTCTTTCAGCCACCAATTTCAAATCCAAACCGAAATCATTGTGACTTGGTGCAGGTAAAAGTCCGCTTTCTGTTCTTGGGAATGCCATAATGTAGCCCATTGGTACATAACGTTCCCAAAGATTTTGGTACGCATCCCAAGCCATAGCAAAGCCATGACCAAAAACGATTACCGGAAACTGTCCATTCGCAGCAGGAGTGTTTGTTCCAGCTGATGTGGCAGGGTAATAAACCTCAGTCTGAATTTGACGTCCTGGTCCACCTCCCGAACCAAAACCTCCAGTCCTCGCCGGATCATTAAATGTTATTGTTGTGCGACCAACAGAAAATTGTGAAAACACAAATCCCGAAATACACAAAAACAATGTGGTGTAAAGGAGTTTCATAAGATGAATTTTAGAGATGTTCGTTTAAAAGTTTCAACTAAATTACAGCTAACTAAGTTCTTTATGGTTGAAAATCAGTATTTAAAGTTTTTAAATTTCAATTGTAGTTCATAACGAAATCTTATTGAAATTGTTCAAAACATAACACTTCATTCTGATAACAAAGGTTTTAAAGGAATTTAAATGGTGTTTAAATGCCTTTTAAATTTGGTTAACTTGCCCAATTACTTCTATCTAAACTTCGATATTGAATGGCTTCAGCAACATGATGAGGTGCAATTTTCGGTGCTTCTTCCAAATCTGCAATAGTTCTAGCCACTTTTATAATTCTATCATAAGCTCGTGCTGAAAGTCCCATTCTATCCATAGCCGTTTTTAAAATCGTATGTCCAGAATTATCTAATTCACAGAATTGTTCAAACTCTTGTTTTGACATGTGCGCGTTACAGTGAATTCCTTGTCGTTCTAAATACCGCTCTTTTTGAATTTTTCTCGCTTTTTCCACACGTTTACGAATTTCTTTACTTCCCTCTGATGGTGCTTTATTAGACAATTCATCAAAGGAAACAGGCGTAACTTCAACGTGTAAATCAATGCGATCGAGTAAAGGTCCTGAAATTTTATTCAGGTAACGCTGAACAACACCTTGACCACAAACACATTCTTTTTCGGGATGATTGTAATACCCACAAGGACAAGGATTCATAGCAGCAACCAACATAAATCCAGCAGGATAATCAACCGAAAACTTGGCGCGAGAAATATTTACTGTCCTGTCTTCTAATGGTTGTCTCATCACTTCTAAAACTGTTCGTTTGTATTCGGGAAGTTCATCCAAAAACAAAACACCGTTGTGTGCCAATGAAATCTCGCCCGGCTGAGGATAGCTACCACCGCCAATTAAACCTATATCTGAAATGGTGTGGTGTGGTTTTCGGAAAGGTCGTTGCGTAATTAATCCAACATCACCTTTCACCTTTCCTGCCACAGAATGAATTTTGGTGGTTTCCAATGCTTCCTCTAAACTCATTGGAGGCAGAATGGTTGGTAAACGTTTCGCAAGCATGGACTTTCCAGCTCCGGGAGGACCTATCAAAATTACATTATGTCCGCCTGCTGCTGCAATTTCAAAAGCTCGCTTAATATTAAACTGTCCCTTGACATCCCTAAAATCAACGTCAGAATGGTCAATTAAAGTTTCAAAAGCACTTAAAACATCCACTTCAACAGGAACTAAAGTGTCCTCTCCATTCATAAAACCAATTACCTCAGTGATATTTTTAGCACCATAAACTTCTAATCCATGAACAACAGCGGCTTCTTGTGCATTTTCTTCTGGTACAATTATTCCTTTAAACCCTTCTTTTTGAGCTTGAAGTGCAATCGGTAGTATTCCTTTTGTTGCCTGAATTGAACCATCTAATGACAGTTCTCCAATCAACAAGTATTCATTTAATCGTTCGAGTGCAATTTGTTCACTCACCGCTAAAATTCCAATTGCTATGGGCAAATCAAAGACAGAACCTTCTTTCCGAATATCGGCAGGTGCCATGTTTACAGTAATCTCCCTTCCGGGAAATTTCAAGTTATTATTGGTGAAGGCCGCCCGAATCCTTTGTTGACTTTCTTTCACTGCTGAATCGGGCAAACCAACAAGGTAAAAATTTACGCCTATCCCAAGATTTACCTCGATTGTAATTGTTGTAGCATGAATTCCAAATACGGTTGATGAATACGTTTTAACTAACATTTCTTGTGCATTTTTCTGTTTCTGAATATGAATTTACACAATAAATCAAATAGAATCCAAATTTTAAATCATTTTTTTGACGAATTATTAATCTTTTTTATTCAAACAACTTTAAAACCGAATCGAAAAAGAAAAAATTACTACGGAAATTCAGGACATGTTTCGATTGAATGGCTTATCTTTGATTAAATTCTTATTCGCCCATCTTTACACGAATATTTAAAATATCCTTATGTCGAAATCATTCATTCCCTTAAGTTTGGTTCTCTAATCACAAAAGCGGATCGACCGAATAAAAACAAGTATTCCGACCATTTGCCAATTCTTTTAAATTTAACATTTTAGATTATGGAACATACAAATATTTTTAGGGGTTTAAACTTCAACGTAAATCGTGATTAATCTGCTTTTGACTTACTCGTTCCTTACAAAGAGGATTTTAAGTCTTTAACTAACAATGAACTAATTTTAGAGATAACCTCTACAGATGCATAATTAGAAAATGAACCTTCAACACTTGCTGCACTTTATAAAGTTTTCGTCGTTGCACCTAAATTAGGGAATTACAGAAGACAAATAATTACCGTTATAGAAAGAAGACCAAACGGCAGATTTCCAGTCGAAATATTTTGCCATATCGACAATGACAAAAAGGTATAGAAAGTAGCCAATTTCTTCAATCAATAACAGATATCTTTGATAAAACAGTGATTAAAACAGTACAATCCTTTGTCGGAAGCCAATAGAATGGATTGATTTGGATGTTTTAATAAATCATAAAACAAATCAGATGGACAGCCTTTTTCGGTGTCGATAGTTCTAGAAAATATGGGGTAATCTTGCGAGTGGAACCAAAAGGTCAATCCAAGAAAAAACGAAAGTATTATCCACCTCATCTCAACAAATGTAATGAAAGCAACTTGTGCATTTTTCAAACTTCATTGCAATTTAGTCAAGTAGGCTTAGTTTCTTGTGAATAAGGGAATTCATAGTGTGGGGGGATGTGTACTTCAACAAGCCCCTAAGTATTCGCCAATTCAAAAGTGCTTTACGACATTAGCACATTACGACATTACGACATTAGCACATTAACACTAAATTTGCTTATGCGTTTTACTCTCCTACTTTCATCGGTTTTAAGTTTTTTCTTCGTTTCATGCGATAAAAACAAAAAAACAGACACAGAACAAAAACTACAAATCGTTGTAAATCCTGTGTTTGGTTCTCAAGTGCTTTATTTAGATTCAGTTTATTATACGTCAGAAGGATATGCTGTGAAATTTACAGATATCAAGTTTTTTCTTTCTGGTCTGCACAACGGAGTTGATACACTCAGTCTCGTTGGATATTACGATTTACGTGAAAAGGGAAATTTGTTGCTAGAAGAAAAAGGTGAACACAGTAAATTTCTTCAACTTGCGGCTTCCATTGGGGTCATTACTCCCTACAACAATGCCGACCCAAGTTTATTCCCAAATAATAGTCCTTTGAATATAAGTAATGCCGGAAATATGCATTGGAGTTGGAATACAGGTTACATTTTCTATGCAATCGAAGGTCGAGTTGATACTATTCCTGATAATGTTGTTAATACGAATTTTAATTTCAGTTTCCACATTGGCATGAATCAAAATTTGCGTTCAGTACAATTTGAAAATTTGAATTGGGTGAAAAAAAGTAACGAATTACATCAAGCAAGTTTAAAATTAGATTTGGGCTATTTCTTGAACAATCCAAATAGAGTTATTGATTTAAAAAGTGAATACCTTACCCATACAGCATCGGGGCAGGAATCAATCACAGAAAAAGTTCGCGATTCTTTTGTTGAATCATTAAAAGCTGAATAATGAGAAAGCTGTTCGTGTTTTTCTTTTCTTTCGTATTTCTAAGTTGCTCAAAAGATAAAGCACGATTTAATCCTACACCTTACCAATTGGAGATTCCTTCTCATTTTCCGAGTATGATAATTCCATCTGACAATCCAATGACGGTTGAGGGTGTGGAATTGGGAAGATTTTTGTTTTACGAAAAAAGATTAAGCGGTGACAATTCCATGAGTTGTGGGGCATGTCACTTTCCCGAAAGTGGTTTTTCAGATCCGAGAAGATATTCAGTTGGAATTATGGGTATTGAAGGAAATCGTCAGTCGATGGCATTGATCAATTTAGGCTGGGAAGATTTTTTCTTTTGGGACGGTCGCGCTTCTTCACTTGAACAACAAATTTTAGAGCCGGTTCCTAATCCCATTGAAATGCACCAATCTTGGAAACAGGCAGTTGCAAAACTTAATCAAGATCAAAAATACCGCAATCGCTTTTTTCGTGCGTTTGGCGAAGAAGGAATCGATTCCATCAAAGCAACCAAAGCCATTGCTCAGTTTTTAAGAACACTCATCTCCGCAGAATCCAAATTTGATGTGATGTATAAATTCGAAAACGGAATCAGTCTCAAACCACACGAAATTCCTATTTTACAGTCAGTTGACGCGGAAGAATGGGCGGGTTACGACTTATTCAAAAGTTTGGATGGAGCGGATTGTTTTCACTGTCACAATGGACCTTTAATGCGTGTTAAACGTTTTTCAAACAACGGTTTAGACGCCACTTTTTCAGACTTAGGAAGAGCCTTGGTTACCAAAAACGCCAACGATAACGGAAAATTTAAAGTTCCTACGCTTCGGAATATTGCCTTAACAGCACCCTACATGCACGACGGACGTTTCGCGAATTTGGACGAGGTAATTGACCATTATTCTCACGGTATTCAGCAATCCCCAACAATAGATCCGTTAATTGAATTTTCTTTCCAAGGAGGGGTTCAGTTGAACGCAGAAGAAAAGCATTTTTTAAAGAAATTTTTACTCACGATGACCGATTGGAATTTTATAAATAATCCAAAGTTCCGTGACCCAAATTAAAGCATTATGAAAGATTACAGCTTACGTCTTACGACAGAAGAAAAAGCCTTAAAGGTTAACTTGACAAATGACATTTACGGTTGTTTTGCGGAAATTGGTGCAGGTCAAGAAGTTGCTGCAAATTTCTTTAAAGCAGGTGGAAGTTCAGGAACAATTGCCTTTACGCAGTCGGCTTATGATATGAAAGTTTCTGACCACATGTACGGTGTTGCATCGCGTTATGTTTGCGAGGAAAGATTAGTTACAATGCTTGAAACGGAATACCAGCAATTGAGCCAGACACTGCCTTCCAAACACAAAGAATCTCGTTTTTTCGCATTTTGTAATACCGTCGAATCCTTGAATTACCACAAAACGAATCAAGGTCAAGGTTGGGTTGGAATTCGTTTTCAAAAACATATTGGTGGTGAGATTAATGACATTATTCTCCACATCAAAATGCACGATAACAGTCACAAAGCACAACAAGAAGCTTTGGGGATTTTAGGTGTAAACTTAGTTCACGCGAGTTTTTTCCATTCCGATGATTTGGATGAATTTATCGAAGCCTTGGTACAACGTTTGCCGCGTGATAGAATGGAAGTTGACATGTTGCGCCTTTCTGGGCCGGATTTTCAGCAAATTGACAACCGTATGATTGCGTTGAACTTGGTTCGTCGTGGAATTACCGATGCTACAATGTTTAATTTGGAAAAAGAAGTGCTTCAACCCGCAACAGCTCTTTACAAGAAGAACGTTCTTTTGATGCGTGGAAGATTTAGACCGGTTACCAAAGTTCATCTCGATATGATTGAAACAGGAAAGCGCGCATTTTTAAAAGAAAAACGAGTTCGTCCTGAAAAAATGGAAGTAGTTTTCGAGTTGACTTTAAAAGATTTAACTGCGGATGGAAAAATTTCCGATAAAGACTTTTTAGACCGTGCAGACCTTCTTTGTTCGCTTGGTTATACAGTGATGATTTCCAATTACTTGAAACATTACAAAATGGTGGAATACCTTTCGTCTATTGTGAAAGGAAATTTACTCGGAGTGATTTTAGGGGTTTACAACTTGAACACAATTTTTGATGAACGTTACTACGACAATCTTCCCGGAGGTTTATTGGAGGCTTTTGGTCGTGGCTTTGGACACAATGTGAAATTGTTTGTTTATCCTGCTTTGAATGTTGAGGATGGTTCTCTTTACGACCTCAATAACATCAAATTGCCTAAAAATTTATATGGACTCCTGCAATATATGCGCGACAACGACAAGATGACACCAATCATAGAATTCGATCAGCGACTGCTTCATATTTTGTCTGACGATGTTTTGAGCAAAATAAAAGCCGGAGTTTCCAATTGGGCGGAAGATGTCCCTGAAGAAGTTGCGAACGCAATCAGAGATTTAGAATTGTTTGGATATCAACATCGTACCTTGACTACAAATGCCTCAAATTAAAAACGCCTTCATTCGTTACCGCATCATTGATAGAATGTTGCGCAGTAAATACAAACCTTTTCCATCAAAACAAGATTTGCGTAAAGCATGTGAGGAAGCACTTTTTGGCGATACAGAAGGAGCGCACATCTGTGATTCAACGATTGAAAAGGACTTGTTTGCTATGCGCATGGAACACGACGCACCAATAAAATTCAATAAAAAGAACAACGGATACTATTATTCCGACGATCATTTCACCATTAATGATATTCCTCTTACAGCAGATGAATTAGAATCTATCAAGTTTGCGCTCAACACCTTACAACAATTTAGAGAAGTTCCTTTTTTCCAGCAATTTGGTCATGCAATCGACAAAATTTCGGACAGAATTGCCGTTGAAAGTGATAAAAATGCCGATGAATTAGGTAATTACATTCAATTTGAGACGGCGCTATCAACAGGAGGAAGCGAACATTTATCGTTGTTATTGGATGCCATTCGACAAAAAAAGATGGTTTGGTTTGTTTACATTAACTATGTGAAAGGTGTTGAAAAACCTAGAAAAGTAGCGCCTTTATTTCTTAAAGAGTACAGAAATCGCTGGTATTTAATTACTTACGACGTAAACAAAGAAGACATCATCACGTTTGCGCTTGAAAGAATGCAGGACCTTAAAATCGAGGACGAAACAATCAAGCTTCCTGTGGATTTTGATGCCCAACATTATTTTAAGGACAGTGTAGGAATTACTGTTTTTCCGGGACAACCTGAAAAAATCAGTTTAAAAGCCAACAAAATTGCCGCACGATATATTGATTCTCAGCCTTTTCACAGTTCACAAAAACTTGTGTCTTCTGGTAAAGAATACACCGTTTTTGAATTGAATATTTTAATTTCAGAAGAATTTATTCGATCCATCTTAAGTTATGCCGGCGAAATTGAGATTCTAAAACCCAAAAGATTACGAAAAATTTTGGCGGAAAGAATTGAAACGATGAGTAAGCTGTATTGAGTTTATTTATTCAGACATTCTTCGAATAATACCAATTATGATTCAATTTGTCGCTCGCATGCTAGACTCAATATAGTCTAATGCCAATGTTACGGCGGAAAGATTTCAAATGTGAATTATATTAGGCAATCAAAACCTTAGCTGTTTATTACGTGCAACTTAGTTTTTCGTATTCAGAAAATGCAATTTATTGTTTCATAAACCTCACCACCTTCACACTACCATTAAACTCCATTTTAAGTAAATATGTGCCAGTCGATAATTCACTTACATCAAGCTGATGTGTTTCTAAAATATTTGCACTCAAAACATAATTGGTTGATTGGAGTAAGGCACCATGTGTTGCGAATAAATCTACTTTCATGGTTGTGGTCTCATTCGTATTGAAAACCGACCAATTCAAAATGTCCTCTGTTGGATTCGGGAAAACAGGAGATAAGATTAACCCTTCCTCTAACGCTTGACAAATAGTATTGTTGGTAAGAACAGGTTCATTTTCAGTTGGAAGTTTAATTTTACCCTCAACACACACATAATCGGTTTGGTTGAGGGTAAAATTAAACTTCCAACTGAAAATGAACCT